>JAABUR0100004760.1_pt1 | contig 17827 bp, 16 predicted proteins | sample 5560091 | NCBI WGS metagenome assembly JAABUR01 (sample SAMN10711879, study PRJNA513375) | rock metagenome | isolation source: Antarctica rocks | place: Antarctica: Victoria Land, University Valley sud | reverse complement strand
AGGATCGTCGTCGTCGGCGCCGGCCTCGGCGGCTTGGGCGCGGCGCTCCGTCTGCAGGGCATGGGCCACGAGGTCACCGTCGTCGAGCAGCGCTCGACGCCCGGCGGCCGTGCGTCTCAGATCAAGGACGGTGGCTGCACGTGGGACACGGGCCCGTCGCTGATCACGATGCCCTGGGTGCTCGAGGAGGTCTTCGCCGCCGGCGGGCTGGACCTCCATGCCGAGGTGACGCTGCGCGAGCTCGACCCCTTCTACCGGATCTTCTGGGCCGGAGAGGAGCGCCACCTCGACTTCGCGCGCGACCGCGAGTCGATGCAGTCCGAGATCGCGAAGTTCTCCGCACGCGACGCGGCCGCGTTCCCGGGCTACATGAACGCCATGAGGCCGATCTATGAAGACGGCATCCTCGGCGCGGGCCGCCAGAGGTTCGACTCGATCGGTCAGCTGCTGCGCTTCACGCCGAGGATGGTCAAGCTCGGCGCCGCGCTGCCGCTCCACTACGCGACCTCCCGCCACTTCGAGCACGAGCGCATCCGCGAGGCGTTCTCCTTCCACTCGCTGTTCATCGGCGGGGACCCGTTCCGCGTGCCCGCGATCTACGGCGCGCTCGTCTACCTCCAGTTCCTCGACGGGGTCTGGTACGCCGACGGCGGGGTCTACGCGATCATCGAGGCGATGGCGCGCGCGCTCGACGTTCGCTGCGGCGACGGGGTCGAGCGGATCGAGACCGCCCACGGCCGCGTGACGGGCGTGGTGACCGTCGGCGGGAAGCGAATCGCCGCGGACGCGGTCGTCACGAACGCCGACGCGATGCGCGTGCACGAGATGCTCGGCCGCCCCCGGCCGCGCCGTCCGCTGAAGCCGTCGATGTCCGCGTTCCTGCTGTACCTGGGGACCGATCGGCACTTCGAGAAGCTCGGCCACCACACGCTGCTCGTCGGTGCGGGCTACCGCCGGTTCATCAAGGACGTCACGGGCGGGAGGCAGCTGCCGGCGAACTTCTCCACCTACGTCCACGCGCCGAACCGCACGGAGCCCGCGATGGCGCGCGACGGCGGCGACTCGCTCTGCTTCCTGCTGCCCGTCCCGAACCTGCGCTCGGGAACCGACTGGACGGCGCACGCCGACGGGCTTCGCGACGCGCTCGTGACCGACTTGGAGCGGACGTTCGGCCTGACGGGCCTCGGCGCGAGCGTACGCGTGGAGCACCGTATGACCCCCGCGGACTTCGCCGAGGAGCTGGGCGCCCTGGACGGGAACGCCTGGGCGATGGAGCCGACCCTGCACCAGTCCGCGTCGCTGCGGCCGCCGAACCGGGACAAGCGCGTCCGCGGGCTGTACCGCGTGGGCGGCGGCACGCATCCCGGCGCGGGCATCCCCGGCGTGCTGCTCGGGGCGGAGATCACCGCGGGGCTCGTCGGCGAGGACTTCGGACGCGGAGCGGGGACGCACGGGGAGGCGCGTGCTGCTCGAGCGTGACCGGCGGCTGCTCGCCGAGGCACGCCACACCACGCGTACTGTCGCGCGGACGTTCGCGATCGCGGTGCGGCTGCTCCCGCGGGAGCTCCGCGACGACGTGTACCTGCTCTACCTCGTCTTTCGCACGCTCGACGACCTCGTCGACGAGCACCGCCCCGAGGCCTCTGCGCGCGTGGCCGCCGTCGAGGCGTGGTGCGCGGGCGGCGGGGAGGCGACGACCGAGACGCGAATCCTCTCCGACCTCGCACGCCGGCACCCGATCCCGCGCGACGCGGTCGCCGACTTCTGCGCGGGCATGCGCTCCGACCTCGCCTTCGCCTCGCTGCGCACCGAGGCCGAGCTCGACACCTACTGCTACCGCGTGGCGGGCACCGTCGGGGTCGTGATGGCCACGGTGCTCGGAACGGCCGGCGAACCCGCGGCCGCGCGCCGGGCCGCGGCCGCGCTCGGGATGGCGATGCAGCGGACGAACATCCTGCGCGACATCGACGAGGACGGCGGCAACGGCCGCACCTACCTGGCCACCGAGACGGTGCAGCGCTTCGGCGCCCCGGAGCCCGGCCGCCGCGAGGCGCTGCTCCGCGACCAGATCGCCCGCGCCGACGCGCTCTACGACGAGGGCGTCGCGGGCATCGTGCTCCTGCGCTCCGGCCGCCGCGCGATCCGCGCGGCGGCCGCGATGTACCGCGAGATCCTGCGTCAGGTCGAGCGCGACGGCTACGGCGCCCGCCCGGGCCGCGCGGTCGTGTCGCGCCGCCGCAAGCTGGTGATCGCGGTGCGGCGGGGATTCGTGGCCTGAGCGCGAAGGGGTCCATCCGTCGTCCGGAAACCTGAGACTGACCGGCTGGTGCACCGCTCCCGAGATCCACATCCGCGACCTCGGCGAGCACGGTGGCTACGCGAGCCGAAACGTGGGGGAACGCAACTTGGTTGCCAGCGGCGCGTTGCGATGCGTGTGCACCGGCTACTCACCGTGACCGCGGGGCTCTGTCTGGTGGCCGCCGCTCCTGCGGCTGCAGCCACCGTCTCGGTGCGCGTCGGTGACGACACCACCAGCCGAGGTAACGCTGTCACGACTGCAACGGTCGTCGTCTCCGACGACCGAGGAGCCGCCGATGACGTCAGCTTCACGGTGGCCGAAGCGGGTCCATCGCGTTACAGCGTCGCGGTGACTGACGTGGCCGGACTGACGGCCGGCCCTGGTTGCGCGGTCGTCGACTCAATGACGGTCACGTGCGCGGGAGCAACGCGATTCCGGGGCCGCGTCGCAGCCGATGTGAAGCTCGGATCTGGAGCGGATCGCATGGCGGCGACCGTCGGCCCAATGCACTCGCTAACCGTTGATGGGGGCCCGGGAAGCGACACGATCTTGGGCGCCTCGGGCAAGGACGCCACCTACTTCGACTTCTCAGGCAGTTCCGGCGACGATGTGCTGAGGGCCGGCACCAGCACAGGCCGCATGACTGGCGGTCCCGGCGCTGATCACATCGACACAGGCCAATCTGATGTGGACTTGTCCTACGCCGACTCATCCGCCGGCGTCACCCTCGATCTCCGCAGGGGCACCGGCAGCCGAGGTGACGCGCGAGGGGACGTCCTCACCGGCCAGATCCTCACGCTGCTCGGTTCGCGACACGACGACGACATCCACGCAGGCGACGGCGGGAGTCTCATCTACGGCTCAGCCGGCAACGACGTACTGGTCGGCGGCGACGGAGCCGACTTCCTGAACGGCGGAACCGGCGACAACACACTTCGAGGCGGTCCCGGCAACGACTCGCTCGGCGCGGACGCGGGCCGCTACGGACACCCACGCAACAGGATGGACGGCCAAGCCGGGAACGACGACCTCACGGGTGCACTTGCCACCGACGACCTGCGCGGAGGTGCTGGACGAGACCGGGTGATGAACGTCGCCGGGAACGACCGAGTCGACGTCCGCGATGGCGGCGCCGACCGTGTCTCCTGCCGGCTCCCGCATGCTCGACGAGCCCGGGCCTCCATCCAGGTCGACCGCTTTGACGTCGTCGGGCCCTCGTGCCCCAAGAACGCCGTACGCCGTACCCCTTGAGGGTGCCCTCTCACTCGCTGCAGTGATGACGCTCTGCTTCGGATGAACGGCGACATCGTCATGGCGCCGCTCGGCGGGCGGTGTGCGACTGCGCCGCAGCAAACAGTTCATCTGGCGTGTTGGTGGGACGTGCGCGTGCTTCTCATGATCGTCGCGATGCTGGCCCCAATGGCGGGGGCGTCTGGCGCGACCGCCCGCGGGTAATCGGAATGTTCCCATGATCCTGCGCCCATCCGTTCCTCCGCAAGTGGTCGGCCTCTCGCCCGGCGACGCGGTGACCGTGCTTCAGGCGGTCGGAGTGGCGCCGAAGATCGTCCGCCGCCGGACCGCCCCCGGGCTGCGGCGCGTGGTCGGGCAGCGCGGGGCGCGCCTCGTCATCGGCGGTAGCGCCTAGCCCAGGCTATTCTCGGCGTCACGGAGCAGTTCGGCGATCACGTCGGCGGCCTTCTTGCGCCTGACCTGTGAGAGTCGCTCGAGGCGCTTGGCGTCCTCACCGTCGACGCCGACAAAACTGACCCCACCGCGCACGCGGATTGCGGCAGCAACGTGGCCGTTGCCCGGTAGCGGCTCAGCCTCCTCGGCGGATATGCGACGCACCCGAGCTTGTCGACTGCCGACAGCGGTGGCAAGGAGCCGATGGATCACGTCGCGAGCTATAGGCACGGTGTACCGCCCGCACCTGACTGACACCACTCTGAGTTCCGCACACCACCGCGCCGCGCGGGTCCAGCGGAGGCGTTCTCATCACAGAAACGGCCTCGCCCGCCGGGCGCTCTGATGAGCGCCGAAACCATGCCTGCCCGACGCTATAATGCTCTTTAGCTGTTCCAAATGCTTTATATTGCCTGACGCTAACTCGATGAAGCGCACGCGCACGTACTCCCCCTACGCCGTGGAAGCGGCCCAGCTCCTCGGAGCCCAGGTCAGGCTCGCCCGGCGCGAGCGGCGCTGGTCGGTGCAGGAGCTCGCCGATCGGGCCGGCATCACGCCGTTCACGCTGAGCAAGGTCGAGCGCGGCGATCTGACCGTGGGGCTTGGTGTGGCGTTCGAGGCGGCGGCCCTCGTCGGCGTGCCGCTGTTCCACGAGGATCGCTCGCGGCTGAGGATCGACACGGAGCGCACTCGCGACCGTCTCGCGCTGCTCCCGCAGCGGGTTCGGGCCCGCAGGGAGGGCGTGAAGGATGATTTCTGACCAACCGCCCGAGGCGTACGTGTGGATCTGGCTGTCGCACGCGACGAAACCGGTCGTCGCCGGCAGGCTCGAGGCAGCGGGCGACATCGTCAACTTCAACTACGGCCAGAGCTACCTGCGCCGCGACGACGCCATCGCGATCTACCTCCCCGAGCTGCCGCTCCGATCAGGCGTGATACCGCCCCTGGCCGACATGGCCCTTCCCGGGTGCATCTCCGACGCCGGCCCCGACGCGTGGGGGCAGCGCGTCATCATGCATTCCAGGGTCGGGGCCGGTCCCGGCATCAGCGATCCGGCAGCACTCGGCTCTCTCACCTTTCTGCTGGAGTCGGGGTCGGACAGGATCGGCGCGCTCGACTTCCAGACGTCGCCGGAGACGTACACGAGCCGCGACGCCGGCAGTGCCCCGCTCGAGGAACTGATGCACTCGGCGGAGAGGATCGAGCAGGGGATCCCGTTCTCGCCTGTCCTGGATCAAGCCCTGCTGCACGCCAGCTCCATCGGCGGCGCTCGACCCAAGGCGCTGCTCGACGACGGCGACCGCAAGCTGATCGCGAAGTTCTCGACGGCCACGGATCCCTACTCGATCGTCAAGGGCGAATACGCGGCGATGGATCTCGCCAAGCGGGCCGGCCTCGACGTGGCCCCGGTGGAGCTAACGCGCGCGCACACCCGGGATGTCCTCCTGATCGAGCGCTTCGACCGCGTACCCCGGACGGGGCAGCGGCGGGCAGTCGTGTCAGCGCTGACCATTCTCGGGCTCGGTGAGATGTTCGCGCGGTACGCCAGCTACGCCGATCTGGCCCACATCATCCGCGAGCGCTTCACCGACGCGCGCCGCACGCTGCGCGAGCTGTTCGCGCGGGTGACCTTCAACATCCTCGTGGGCAACAACGACGATCACGCGCGCAACCACGCGGCGTTCTGGGACGGCGCAGCGCTGACGCTCACGCCGGCGTACGACATCTGCCCTCAGCCGCGAGCCGGCGGCGAGACCCGGCAGGCCATGCAGATCGGCGCCGACGGCTTCCAGATGAGCCAGGTCGCCGGCTGTGTCCGGGCGGCATCGACCTACCTGCTCGCCGAGGCCGAGGCGCGTGAGATCGTCGACCACCAGATCCAGGCGATCGAGTCCGAGTGGGCCGACGTGTGCGACCGCGCGGGCATGACCCAAGTCGAACGTCAGTACTTCTGGGAACGGCAGTTCCTCAACCCGTACGCCTTGGAGGGCTACGTGCCCTGATGCACGCGCTCCGGCTCGCCCAGGAGTGTGAAGTCAGACGGTCGACCTCGGCGAATGCAGCAGGGCCTCGCCTTCATGCGAGCGTCACGGGCAGAGCCGGGCACGCTCGATCTGTCCGTCGATGCGCCAGCTGAGCGTGCCGTCGGCTTCGAGTCGGAGATAGCCGACGTCGATGCGTACATCGGAAGCGAGCTGCCGCGGGCCGCAGTCTGGCGAACGCGAGACGAAGCGGCCGGTGAGCACTCCTCCCTCCTCGGCGAGCGACGACCAGATCCAACCGACCTTGCCGCGCCGGTCCAGCACGAGGCGGTCCAAGACGGCTCTCAGGGTTCCCGGACTCCCTTCGCCGGTCGAGAAGATCACGCGGCCCGATCGTGCGTCGCGGACACGGACGACGAAGCTGTCATCACCGAAGTTCTTGTCGGAGAACACATCGACGTACGCGACGAAGCGGCCCGACACCCGCACCTTCTCGATCCCCCGGCAATCGTTGTCACAGGACCGCTCGTTGCCGAGCCTGTAGGCGCGTTCGCCCTTCGGAGCGCACGCGAACACGGTGCCGTCGCGCACGTAGACCCGCGCCTCGGACGACTGCTGGAGTGTGGCGTTCGCTCGGCTTCCGCAGATCGGCACCGACGCCCCTACCGCGGGACGAGGCGCGACCCACCCCGCCAGCGCGAGGACGAGCAGCAGCGTTCTCGAGCCCTTCGTGAATGTGATGGTCACGCTTCCGTCAACCTCGTTGACCGTGTGACGATGCGCTGTTGCCAGGTCATCCTCGCGCGGCGCTGCCACTTTGCACGGGGATATCCCCAAATCTGTCTCGCATGCCGTAGCTTCGGACAGGTGCGTGACTCACGCCGCAGAAGCGTATCGGGCCGTCGGGAACGCAGCAGACCGGTCGTCGTCGTACCCGGTGCCATCGCCCTCGCCGTGGTCCTGACCGTCACCGGCATGGAGTCCGCGCCGACGGCGGCGCAGGTCGCGGGCCCCGCGCTCGTTCTGTGCGGGTTGGTGCTCCTCGGACGCTCGGTCGGATGGCGCTCACTCCCGCTCCTCACCGGCTGCGTCGTCCTGGTCGGCTATCTCGGTTCCGCTCTGTTCTACGACAATCAAGCTGATGTGCCCCTGGACCTCCGCAGCTCAGGGATGGACGAGATCGGCCGCGATCCAGCGAGCGTCATCTTCCTGCTTCCCGCGATCTGGCTTGTGCTCGCGGGCTCAGTGTTGAGCCGAGGGCGACAGCGTCGCCCCGTCGACCACTGCTGAACGTCGGCTATGAAGCTCGGTGGCTTTGAGCGACAAGGTCCAGAGGAGTGTGGTACCCGTCGCGGTGGTGGAGGTTTCGCCGGATGCGGTGGTTGAGCGCGTCAAGATCGGCGTGCCCGAATCCTCCGCGGTCGTCGATGAAGCGGCGGCACACGAACGTCGTGTCATTGATGAAGCCGAGCACGCTGCGGCTCGCGGCCTTGGCGAGAGGCTTCCGGCGTGGGTGAGCAGCAGGCACTTACGCCGATCGATCCATAGGAGGCTCGCGTACCAGTCGCGATCGTCTGCGGCGGCGTCGACGAGCGTCAGGTTGCGCCGGCCGAGCAAGTCGAGCAGCCGTGCCTTGCACCGCAAGATCAGTCGAAAGACCCTACCCGCCGCCACTCACACGGACCGCGGGCCGAGTCAAGTAGCCGGGTTGACCCAGCGCAGGAGATGCCGCGTCCGCGATCCCGCTGCAAGATCGCAGACCGCGCGAGACGGGGGAACGCGGATGTCCACGGCGGCGGGGGAGTCTGGTCGCTCTGGGCGGCGTCAAGTGACGCAACCGACGGGTGAGGGCACCGGCTTCTCGATCGGGCGCTTCGCTGCGGCGGCGCTGACGCCGTCGCTCGACCTCGACCCGTCCTTCGGCGGGAGCGCGGCGCCCCTGCGGCTGTCGGTCCGGCTGTCGCGCCAGCGCGCCAGCACGGCGCGCATCCGCCACGGGATCCGCGTCGAGCTGCAGGCCTCGGGCGTCGGGCTGGCGCGCGTGAAGATCACGCGGGGCGGCCGAGCGATCGCGCACAGCCTGCTGCCGGTCTTCAAGACCTCTCAGAGCATCCTCCCGGTCGAACTGACGCGCTACGGCAACGCGTACCTGCGCCGCCACCGCGACGTGCGCGTGTCGATCACGGCGACGGCCCGCGACCTGCTGACGAACACAGAGACGACGAACGCTCGCGGGCGACTGCGGTAGCCGCGCGGGCCCTGCGCCGCGTTCGCCCGGCAGAGGGTCATCGGCCGACGTCGATCGTCATGTCGTCCGGGGCCGCCGGTCTGGGCAGGAACACGAACTCGTTCAGGTCGAGCTCGCTCGTCGCCCGGAGGTACTCACGCATGTAGCCCGGCCAGTTGGCGACGATGCGGCCGCGCTCGTCGCGGTACCAGGAGTCGCACTGCGTCCAGGCGGTGCCGCTGAAGCGGGCCTGGAGCGCGCGGTCGCTCGCGGCTTCGACCTCGGGGCGGACGCCGATCGCACCGGCGCCGCGGTCGCGGACGTGCTGCAGCGCCTGGCGCACGTAGCCGGCCTGGGCCTCGAGGTAGGTGATGATGGAGCCACCGGAGGTATTCGTGTTCGGCCCGAACATGACGAACATCGAGGGGAAGCCCGGGACGGTGATGCCGAGGTGCGCGTGGGCGCCGCCGGCCCAGGCGGCGCGCAGGTCGCGGCCCTCCGAGCCCGTGATCGCCATGGGGAACATGAAGTCGGTGGTCTTGAAGCCCGTGGCCCAGATGACGCAGTCGACCGGGTGCAGCCGGCCATCGGCGGTCACGATTCCCTCCGGGGTCATGCCCGCGATCGCCTCCGTGACGAGCTCGACGTTCTCCCGCTGCAGGGCGGGCAGGAAGTAGGAGCTGAACAGCACGCGCTTGCAGCCGAACGCGTAGTCCGGCCAGACCCTGCGGCGCAGCCCGGGATCCCTGAGCTGGAGGCGCATGAAGAGCGCGGAGCACAGGCCCACGAGCCGTCCGACGGTCCTGGGATGGCGAATGGCGACCGTGAGCGTCTCGCAGTACTCAAAGAAGGCGTTCCGCCGGAGGGTCTGCAGGCCGGGCACGTGCTCGATCGCCGCCCGGAGGAGCCGCGGGTACGGGCGGTTCCTGCGTGGCAGGATCCAGTTGCCCGTGCGCTGGAAGACCGTGAGCGTTTCGACCTTCTCGGCGATCTCCGGGACGAGCTGGACGGCGCTCGCGCCCGTGCCGACCACCGCGACGCGCTCGCCGGCCATTGGGTAATCGACGTCCCACGCGGCGGAGTGGAACGTACGGCCGGTGAACGTCTCGGCGCCCTCGATGCGCGGGACCGCGGGCTGGTGGAGCTGCCCGGTGGCGAGCACGACCGCGTCGGCCTCGTGTGTCTCGCCGCCCTCGGTCTCGACGCTCCAGCGGCAGTCCACGTCGGAGAAGCGGCACGCCGTGACCTTCGCGTTCGGCGTGACGAGGCCGTCGACGCCGTGGTCGCGGGCGACCCCGCGGAGGTAGGCGAGGACGTCCGCCTGCGTCGGGCAGAGGCGCTCCCAGTCGCGGCGCTGGGCGAAGGAGAACGAGTAGAGGTGGCTCGCGACGTCGCACGCCGCGCCGGGATACCGGTTGTGGAACCACGTGCCGCCGAGCTCAGGCGCCGCCTCGAGCAGCGTCAGGTCGCGGAAGCCGTGCTTGCGCAGCTCGATCGCCGCGGCGATCCCGCCGAACCCCGCACCGACGATGATGATCCGAGGATCTGACACGACGTCAACCTACGATGGGTCGGCGTCTTCCCGCGCTGGGGCTGCGAGACTCCGAGCGTGCAGCGTCGCTGGGTGCCGGCCGTCCTCGCACTGGCCGCCGCACTCGCGGTCGCCGAGCTGGGCGTGCTCGCGTTCTGGCCGCAGGGCGGCGTGGTGCCTCCGGACGACGTCGCGGTCTCCGCGTACTTCAGCCCAGCGCAGGTCGCGCGGGCGGAGGGCTACCGCGCCCCGGAGCTGCCGCTCTACCTCGCCGGGACGCTGCTCGAGCTGGCGGTGCTCGCGGTGCTCGTCGCGCGCCCGCCGCGGTGGCTGCGCGACCAGGCCGGCAAGGGTCGCGTCATGCTTCGCGTGGCGGTGACCGCCGCCGCGCTCTCGCTGCTGCTCGCGCTCGTCGGCCTGCCGCTCGGGGCGATCAGCCGCCAGCGGGGGATCGACGTCGGCCTGGTGACACGCTCGTGGCCGGGCTGGGCGCAGGACGTCGCGCTCGGGGGAGCGATCCAGGCCGCGCTGATGGCGCTGACGGCGGTCGCGCTCGTCGGCCTCATGCGGCGCCTGCCGCGCTGGTGGTGGCTGCCGGCCTCGGGCGTCGTGGCCGCCGGCGCCGCCGTCGTGCTGTACCTCACCCCCGTCGTGCTCGACCCGCTCTTCAACCGCTTCACGCCACTGCAGGGCCCGGCCCGGGCGGACGTGCTGTCCCTCGCCGAGCGGGCCGGGGTGGACGTCGGCGAGGTCTACGCCGTGGACGCGAGCCGCCGCACGACCGCGGCCAACGCCTACGTCGCCGGCTTCGGGCCGACCAAGCGCGTCGTCGTCTACGACACCCTGCTGAAGCGCTTCACGCGCGACGAGCTGCGCCTCGTGCTCGCCCACGAGCTCGCCCACCAGCACTACGACGATGTCCCGCACGGCCTGCTCTACGTGCTCCTCGTCGCGCCGTTCGGGCTGCTCGCCGTGGCGCTGCTCACCGCCACGCTCACCCACCGCGAAGGCGTGGCGCGCGCCGGGCCAGGACGCCTGGCCGACGCCCGGACGCTGCCCGCGCTGGCGCTCTCGCTGGCGCTCGTCTACCCGGCGGTCACCACGGTCTCCAACCAGCTCTCCCGCCGCGTCGAGGCCCGCGCGGACACCTTCGCCCTGCAGCTCACGAATGCGCCCAAGCCGTTCGTCGCCTTCGAGCGCCGGATCACGGTGCGCAACCTCTCAGAGCCCGACCCGCCGCGTTTGAGCCGATGGCTGTTCGGCACCCACCCTGCGCCGATCGAGCGGATCGGGGCCGGGGCGGCGTGGGCGCGTGGGGTCCGACCCTGACCCGTTCCCCGCGGCCGACCGCGGCGTCGCGGTCAGCCCCCGTCACCGCCGGCGGCGTAGCGGACGATCGAGGAGTCGATGAGCCACTCGACCGGCGCGCGGTCGTCGGTGTAGACGCGCCCGCCGCGCAGCGGCGCCTGGAGCCCCTGCTCCGCCCGGGCCAGCAGCGGCAAGAGCTCCGGGTCTGCCCCCGCCTGGGCGAGGCGCAGGCGCTCGCGCGTCGGCGGCACCTCGGAGGCGACCAGCAGCGTGGTCGTATCCTCGATCGCGAATCGTGCGACGTGGCGGAAGGAGGCGCGGAGCGTTCGCGTGATCGTCTTCTCCAGCCCGTCCTGCCGCTCGGGGTGACCGATGTTGACGACCACCGCGCCGCCGGGCTGGAGGCGGGCGCGGACGAGGTCGAAGAACTCGCGGGTGGCCAGGTAGAACGGGATGTAGGGCTGGCGGTAGGCGTCGATCCCGATGAGGTCGTAGCGCGTCCGGGTGCGGCGGAGGAACGGCCGCGCGTCCTCGGTGAAGGTCTCGAGCCGCTTGTTCGCGTCGAGGCCGAAGAGCTCCCGGCCGGCCTCGGTCACCTCGCCGTCAATCTCGACGCCGTCGATCCGGGTGCCGGGGAAGTAGCGGGAGTACGCGCGCGACACGGTTCCCGCCGCGTTGCCGAGCATCGCCATGGTGCGAGGCGGGCGCCCGAGCACGGAGAGCGGCAGCGAGAGGTAGCCGTCCCAGTAGCCCCCGGTGAGCACGGTGTCCGGGTCATAGATGGAGTGGACGGCCTGGCCCTCGTTGAGCTCGAGCAGGCGCCGGTCGCCGTCCTGGATGACCCGCAGGTACTGATAGGCCGTCTCGCGCTCGTCGACGACCCTTCCGCCCTCGTCGGCCGGCTTGGTCACCCCGGGCGGAAGCGCGAGCGCGGCGAGGAGCACCGCGGGGACGGCCAGCGCCGCCCGCGGGACCGCCGTCCCGACCGCCGCCGTGACGGCCAGCGCCGCGCCGAAGGCGAGGAACGTGCGTTGGACGCCGATCAGCGGGATGAGCACCAGGGCGGAGAGGAAGACGCCGAGGAGGCTGCCGACGGTCGACAGCGCGTAGAGGCGGCCCGCGACCGTGCCGGCCTGCTCCACGTCGTCGATGGCCAGGCGCAGCGCCCACGGCGTGACCGTTCCGAGCAGCACGAGCGGGACGGCGAGCAGAAGGAGCACGCCGATCAGCGAGCCGATGAACGCCCCGGCGTCCAGGCGGTCGAACGCTCCGACGACGATGTCGAAGAACGGCCCGGAGATGATCGGGACGAGGCCGAGGAGGATCGCGGCCGCGAGCACGACGAGCCGCAGCACGCGATCGTTCGGGTGGCGATCGGCGAGGCGCCCTCCGTACCAGTAGCCGACCGACAGGGCGACGAGCACGACGCCGATCGTGTTGGCCCAGATGATCGTCGAGGCGCCGAAGTACGGCGCGAGCAGGCGCGCGGCGGCGATCTCGGCGCCGAGGCTCGATGCGCCTCCGACGAAGACGAGGGCCAGCAGGGCGCGCTGCGACGGGCGGGGCACGGCTGGAGCGTCGCAGAGGCGCACGCTCGCAGGATCAGTCGGTGACCGAGGGCGGGCCGATCAGTCGGTGGCCAGGTCGCCGGATAGGTCGGTGGCGCGGGCACGCCGGACCAGCTCGACGCAGGCGCCGCGCAGGCCGTCCGGAGCGTCGACCGGCGCCGTGAAGCCGACGCGCGGGTGCGCCGTCCCGCGGGGGGTGGCCACCTCGAGGTCGAGGCCGTAGCGGTCGGCGCCCTCGCAGCGAGCCCGGCTGGCGTCGGTGAACCCCGCCAGCGCCACCGCGATCTCGAGCAGCGCGTCGGCGTGATCTGCGTTCAGGTGTCGCGCCGCACCGTGGGAGTGCGGCGCGACCGGGTCGGGCGCGGCGACAACGTAGTCCGGAGCCTCGACGGTGTCCATGCGCCCGTAGCCGCCGACCCAGCGGACGCGCTCGATCTCGAGCACGAAGAGCCGGAAGTCGTCGAAGTCGATGTACAGCTCGGCCGAGGGCATGGCCTCGAGATGGGCGGCGCGCGCCGCGGCGCGCGCGGCGCCCTCGGGCTGGACGACGCGGCCGGCGAGCGTCACGCGGCCGCGGTCGAGCGGGTTGTCGTCGTTCGGCGGCTCGGCGACGACCAGGCTGGCGCGGGCGTCGGCCTCGAGGTTGCGGGTGTGCTCGGCCATCAGCGAGACGAGCAGCACCGGCGCGCCGTCGGCCAGCGCGCCGTAGGTCACCACCGAGCCCCACGGCGCGCCGTCGGCGCTCAGCGACGCCAGAACGCCCTGCCTTGCACCGGCCAAGAGCGTGCGCGCCTCCTCCGCGGCGCTGCGACGCCGGGCGGGCAGCGCGGCGGGTCGACGAAGCGGGGCTGGCGGCTCGCGGGCGGTCGAGGGCGGCGCGCCGTGCTCAACGGGATCGGTCACGCGCTCCATGATGGCGGGGACTCGGACTCCGGGTGCACCGAGGATCTGACACATCGGGGTGCGCTCTCCCGCGCGCGCGGCTGGACTCACACCTCAACGGGAAGTCGCGCGCGCAGGCACCAGCCGCCCGCGTCGTCGGGCCCGACATCGAGACTCCCGTGGAGCGCCTGGATCCGCTCGCGCATCCCTCCGAGCCCCAGCCCCGAACCCGTGGCCGCCAGGACGGAGACCCCTGCGATGGCGTCGTTGCGCAACTCGACGAGTACCTCGTTCTCGTACACCTCGAGGAGCAGGTGCAAACGCGCCCCGGGCGCGTGCTTCATCGCGTTGGTCAAGCCCTCCTGCACGACGCGACACGTGTCCTCCTCGACCGCGGGCGGGAGGACGAGATCCGCCGGCCGGGTGACGACGCGCAGATCCACGGCGCCCGCTCGCGCCCGCTCGAGGACCTCGGCGAGGTGCGCGCCCGGCGTATAGGCGTCGGCTTGGAGCAGGTCGACCAGCCGCGCCATGTCGGCCAGCGCCTGCTGGCCTGCGTCGCGAATCGTCCCCAGCCGCTCGGCGGCCTGCTCGGCCGGGACCTCGCCGGCGAGGCGCCCAGCCCCGGCCTGGATGACCATCACCGCGAGGTGGTGGGAGACGACGTCATGCAGCTCTCGCGCGATGCGCGCGCGCTCGCGGCGGACGGAGAGGGCCACGAACGCCTCCTCCGCCTCCTCGAGCTCGCGGGTACGCGCGCTGAGCTCGTCGACCAGCCGCCGTCGCCCGCGGACCTGACGGCCAGCCCCCCACGGCCCGCCCGCGAGGAGGGCGAGCTCCGCGTTCGGAAACTCGCTGAAGCCGACGCTGATCTGCATCGCGGCGTAGAGAGAGACGGCGCCGACCACGCCCGTACGCCGGTCCGCGTGTGCGCCGCAAGAGTAGGCGACGACGGCCGGGAAGACCGCCAGGGTGTCGGGCGGGAACTTGTCCGCGAACCCCGCGACCGCGACGAGCAGGAACAGGATCACCTCGGCGCCGATCGCCGCCAGCGGATGGGAGCGGCGGACGAGCACGGGACCCGTGATCGCGACCACGAGCGCCACCGCGAGCGGCGAGTGCTCCAACCCGCGACGGGTAAGCGCCTCGATGACGCTGACCGCCGCCAGCACGATCCCCGCGACGAGCCTCGCGCGCGGATCCGTCAGCCGCGCCCGGGGCGCGGAGCGCTCAGACACCGGTGACCGCCCGCGGCAGCCAGGCCCGCAGAACCTGCTGACCCCACACCGGCGTGTCGGTGCTGAACGTGCCGCCGTGCGCGGTGACACGCTCCCGGGCCGCCATCAGCGCCGCCGCGGCTACGCCCCCGTCGGCCGGGGCGCCGCGCACCTCAACCTCGAACGCGTCGGAGCCGTAGCTCAGGCGCACGGTCACGGGGCGCTCGCCGGTGCCGGCGACGGCGACGAGCGCATGCTGCACGGTGCGGTAGGCGGCGAGCTCGAGACCCGTCGAGAGCGGCTCGCGATCACCCTCGACCTCAAGGGTCACGCTGCTGCCTCCGGTACGGGCCTCCGCGAGCAGCGCGTCGAGCTGGGCCATCGTGGGGCGGGGTGAGCGCTCACCGCGATCGTCGCTGCGCAGGACGCCGAGCAGCCCGCGCATCTCGTTGAGCGCCTCGCGCCCAAGGCTTTCGATCCGGGCGAACACCGCGGGCGCCGACGCGCCGCCCCCGGCGGCCAGGTCGATCATCGCGCGCAGCCGCGTGCGGACCACGGCGTCGAGGTCCGACGCGAGGCGCGCCCGCTCCTCCTCCACCGCGAGAGCGGCGGTCTGCTCGCGTTGGTGCTCCAGCTGGAGGGAGCGCTCGGCCAGTTGCCCGGCGATGTGCTCGCGGGAGCGCACGAGCCTCCCCGCCACCCAGATCCCGCTGCACAGCGGAAAGGTGAAGATGACCAGGCCGAGCACGCCGCCGCCGTCGTCGCCACGCAGCGCCACGTCAGTCGCTCCGATGACCACCATCCCGGCCAGGATCAGCGTGAGCCCGGCGACGGCCGCTCGCAGCGCGGCCCGGCGGCCCAGGCTGTAGGCGATCAGTACGGCGGCCGGTACCGCGGCGGCTACCCGAAACTGGTCGAACGTGGGGATGCCGCTGATGACCGAGCCAGCCGCCAGCGCGGCCGCGGCGACCAGTGGCGTCCGGTGCCGCAGCAGGATCGGCAGGATGACCGCGGGCAGCAGAACCGTCCCCAGCGTGGTGATCCGACCGTTGACGTCGGGATCGCGGACCGCCGGCAGCGTGAACGCGAGCAGCGCTGCGCAGATCAGGAGGTCGAGCGCGAGACGTCCTCGCCCGCCGCGCAGGCGCTCCCGCCAGGCGGCGAATGAGCGGGCCAGCGACTTCACGTCCAGCACCCTACGCCCGGTGCGCGCCGCCGCAGTCCCCCTCCGGGACGAATCGCCGCTCCCTCCACGGGATGACGCGCAACCGCGCCATCTGCGGCTACGGTCGAGTTCGATGCTGTCGCCCGAGGTCTCGGATGCCGCCGACGGACCCGCGCCCGTCTCCGTGCTCATCGCCGACGACCAGCTGCTGGTGCGCGCCGGATTTCGGGCGATCCTCGAGGCCCAGCCCGGGATCAAGGTGTGCGGCGAGGCGGCTGACGGGCGCGCCGCCATCGACCTGGCCCGTCGGCGGCAGCCCGACGTCGTGCTGATGGACATCCAGATGCCGGACATCGACGGCCTGGAGGCGACCCGTCGGATCGCGGAGGAGGCCGATGAGCGCCACCCCGTCGCCGTCCTCATGCTCACGACCTTCGACCTCGACGCCTACGTCTACGACGCGCTCCGCGCCGGAGCCAGCGGCTTCCTGCTCAAGGACGTGCCGCCAGAGCAGCTGATCGCCGCGATCCACGTAGTGGCCGCTGGCGATGCGCTCATCGCGCCGGCGATCACCAAGCGCCTGATCGAGCAGTTCGCGCGCACCGCGCCCGCCCGTCAGCCGCCCCCCGCGCTCGCCGAGCTCACGCCGCGCGAGGTCGAGGTTCTCGTGCTCGTCGCGCGCGGCCTCACCAACGGGGAGATCGCCGGGGAGCTCATTCTCAGCCAGGCGACGGTCAAGACGCACATCAAGCGGATCCTCTCCAAGCTCGGCGCGCGCGACCGGGTGCAGCTCGTGATGTCGGCCTACGAGGCCGGGCTCGTCAGCCCGGCGGACACGTCAGACCGGTCGCGTCCTCCCGCGGGATGAAGCGAAGTTCGCCCCTGGGGGCGACGGCGGAGGGGCAGCCGAACGATGGACTGGTCCTCATCCACCGTCGTCCACCGAGGAGCCCAACCATGCCACGTCGCCGCTTCGTCCTGCTTCCCCTCGCCGCCGTCGCCGCCGCTGGCGCGGCGGCACTCCCGATTGCCACCGGCAGCGCGCAGTCCGCGCCGCGCACGATCACGCTGACCTACGCCAAGCCCGGCAACACGTTCACCGACGACGCCGCGCCGCGCACCATGCGCCGCGGTCAGGTCACCATCGGTGACCGAATGGTCGGGATCCAGAGCGTGCGCCGTGACGGTCGGGCCGCCGGCACGCTGCACACCGACGCGACGGTCACGAATCGCAGGCCGACGACGTTCGCACGCTTCACCGCGCTGATCGACGGCGTGGTGCACCTCACGGATGGCGACCTCTACGCGGTCGGCTTCGTCGACGCGGCGTCGGGCGGCGATCGCTACTCGATCGTGGGCGGCACCGGTGCCTACGCCGGGGCACGCGGGAGCGCGCGGGGCAGCGAGCGCTCGTTGTCGATCACGCTGGACGGCTGACCGTATGGCGTGCGAGTGGCACAGGGGTGGCCTCCGGCGGCGCTGCGTGCACTGCGGGGAGGTCACCCGGCCTCATGATGACTGCGGCTCGACGAGCCCGGGCGGCGGCAGCTCCGCCGCCGTGCGCAGCAGCTCGCGCACCGCCTCGAGCTCCAGCGCGGTGAGCTTGGAGAAGCGCACGCAGGAGCGCCCGGCGCGCCCGCCGGCGAGGCGCCCGGCGAACGACTCGACGAGGTACTCCTCCGGGCCGGCCATCGCCGCGACGTGCAGTGAGACCTGACGGGCGTTCGCGCCGATCGCTATCCGCGCCGCCTCCCCGGAGCGCCCCGACTTGTAGCGATAGCGGTAGGCGCCGTAGGCGAGCATCCCGTCGCGCACGTGCGGCGCGAGCTGCGGCACCGTGGCCCGCACGAGCGCGTCGAGCCGCCGGACGTCGTCGCGGCGCGCGCTCGGCAGCGACGCGATGAGCTCCTCGGGCGTCAGGAGCCTGCGTCGTCCGGGATCTCGATCTCGCGCTTGAGGATCTTG
>JAABUR0100004758.1_pt1 | contig 17831 bp, 23 predicted proteins | sample 5560091 | NCBI WGS metagenome assembly JAABUR01 (sample SAMN10711879, study PRJNA513375) | rock metagenome | isolation source: Antarctica rocks | place: Antarctica: Victoria Land, University Valley sud | reverse complement strand
CTTATTAGTATTTGTTCTCAGGCAGTTGAGTCAGTTTTATTGTTGACTTTAATATGTTACGTTGCCGCTGGTGAATGACAATGGGGTAGGAATGTGCGACAAAGCATTCGAAGTGTTGGACGACCTTAGCGCATCAAGTCACTGTCCTTGGTATTTTGATATCTTCAAGGTCGTTTCAGACTTACTGTTCATACCTGTTTCAAAGAGCCCTGTGACAGACCTTACAAGGTGCTTATTGTCTTTGGTCAACATTGACTTGGTTTCTTAGCGACGTCCCATGGGAGGGCGGTAAATGTCTTGGCAAACTCGAATTCCACCCTTTCCAACGAATGATTGGCGGAGAATCACCATCGCCAACTAAATTGATGTCTTCACGCGTGTAGAGTCTCACATCGTCTATGCTGCATGCTCACTGCTCTGTTGTAGAGACCATTTCCCGTTCCATCCACCATCATTGCTGTACCCCAACAATCGCTTGCTTTTTAGTCCATTTACTTTCCCATTCTTATTGCGCACGCCTTTACGCACGTGTCGAGTATTGCCCTCCAGGAAGGAACAAATCTTGGCAGCAACTTCCACGAGGAGCCTTGCCTTACATTGCATACACACGTGAAGGACCTCTCATGGAGACTCAATTCCGCTTTGAAGGACTTGTCTACCATGTACCCCTTAGGAGACTTCCAGCATTGCGCTGCGGGACGAAAATGCCCACAGAATGTCGATCCTGCTGATTTAAATGTCGAGTAGTGGATAATGGCCTTCCGATGCTTTCCCACGCTCCGACGCCATTAGCACATCCGAATAAGATATATCATCGCCTACGGAGGGTAGCTCGTCGGTCACCAACAGGATAGGACGGTCCATACTCCCTGCGGAATGGAGCCAAGACCAAAAGCTTTTTCGTTGTTAGTACAGTTGTCGAGCTAGCATATCAAGCTTGGTAGAATTAAGATGAAGGAAAAGAGACTTGAAGAGAACCACTTGTGCCACAGTAGAGTTGACACAGAAATTTCCGTTAAGACGTAAGGGTGGACTGACCATATGATTGCCTGCGGTCAAGGATACGGTGAATTGATTTATAGCCATGGGAAGCTGGGAAACAGAACAACTGGTTCGTCGCACGGTCGTCTTATACTGGAGCGGACTACCGCCACTTCACACCAAACATGGTGAGTCCTGTCTTGTTGGTGGGGGCTTTCGCGTCGGCATTTTCGAGATACATCCTTGGATGGCCTGTGCGAGACTAAGTACAAACTTGCGAAAGCATGAATGCTACGTACCTTTTACGTCTAATGCAAGATATTTATATTCAAACTCTGATTGCCCCGGCTTCTTGACTAGATGAAGGTTGACGACACCCGACCGCAGCGGACCTTCGACCTATGCATTACCTAAGCGGCGGTCCAAGAGGCGTACTTTAAGATATTCGTAGGACACTCACGTTGAAGTGCATCAGGAAATGCTCTGTACCATTCTCGTCCTTATGCGTTCTCGACCTAAAATGCCCTGAGCAGCTGTGCAGATATTGCGAAATGAGGTTTTCCCGGCTTAACATACGCTATCGGCCTTGCTCTTGCCCATTTATTCGATGTCGGTTCTCCAAAAGCTCGGATCTTTGTGCCAGGCCCAAGCACTTCAACCGCTCGATTATCGGTCCGGACTCGGTCTACAGCGCGGTTGAAGTGGCTTGTCTTGCTTTCCCCAGAAAAGACCTCCTTGTAAAGGAGATATACGACACCACCCTAATTTGTATGAGCTTGACTTTTCCATCCCGGATTTATGTCTTACTGTCATGACAGCTCCCAGCAAAACCAATCCAAAATTGAATGTTTGTTGCGTTGTCCGAGCGGCTTTTTCCGTTCTGCTAAGGTCCTTCCATAGGACCCTCCCGTCGTCATTGACAACAGTCATCTGTTTACGGGACGGGGTAGTCGACCCTCGCGAAGTACTTTGCGTAGCATATCCTCTCCGAAGTGGGGCATATAACAAACCATGGTTGAGTCCGAGTCCTTGAATACGAAATTCAAGACATGAAAGCCTGATGAAAGTGGTGGGCCAAATGTGTAGTCTCATGATGATTTCCTGGAAGCTTCGGCGGGATGAACGTGGGCAAGTCGTGCCTCTCTTTATGGGGAACCTTGTTCAAGCAAAGCTGGTCGGGAATCCAAGTTTACTAGCGGTAATTTTGTCCGAAGGCCACAATCCGTGGCTTACCTTAATCCCCATCGTCTTGGCCAGTTGGCCTTCGTCGGATCATTTGTGAACCTCGTGCAACCGGTGGATTACTGTGACTTTTCGCGTACTTAATTCAGGACGACTTCTCAACTCTGCGCTTCTTTCCCGCAAAATGAGCTCCGCAACCAAAGCCCAGTCTCAGAAGATATTCGAAAAGCTGAAGACAAAGCCCGCGAACAAGGTGAGACTCGTTCTACTGGTGCATGGGGTTTTTGCTGAACCAAGTCAGGTATGCTTCGACTGTGGTACGAAAAATCCGACATGGTCATCCGTTCCGTTCGGCATCTACCTTTGCATTGACTGCTCCTCGAACCACCGCAATCTTGGGGTACACATCTCGTTCGTTAGATCTACAAATCTTGACCGTATGGAATCACCTAGCAAACTTACGGATATTTAACTAAGAACCCCGAATTATAGAATGGCAATGGGAACAACTTCGGACAATGAAGGTTGGGGGGAATGAATCCGCAACCAAGTATTTCCAGTCGCACGGTGGAACAGCGGCCTTGGCGAGCAAAGACCTTAAGATCAAGTACACCTCAAACGCTGCGGCCAAGTATAAAGACGAACTCAAGAGAAGATCTGGTGCTGATGCCCGAGAGTGCGTGTCTCAAACGACTTCAAGACTATTAGCTAAGCGGTTCCAGATACCCCGAAGAAGTTGTCATAACCGATATTGCTGCTCCTTCCTCTACCGCTGGTACATCAACCCCTTCAGGAGAACCAAGCGACGACTTCTTCTCATCATGGGATAAACCCTCCATTAAGCGTCCAAGTAATCCCCCGTCGAGAACTCAGACTCCCCCAGTAGTGAGCCGGACGGCGTCGCCTTTTCTCAACCCAGGCACTAATGGAAATGGTGCGACGAGACCGAAATCACCTCTTGCCGGCTCTGAGAGCGACTCATCACAAGCAAACCCTGCCGCCTCGCGCGCGATCCCTTCTTCCGCAATTCGCAAAACCACAGCTTCGGGTGCTCCTCGAAAAGCGAACGTGCTTGGTGCCAAGAAGACGCAGAAGCTTGGTGCGAAGAAAATTGGCGGGGGTGATGTTGTAGATTTCGAGGCAGCTGAGAAAAAGGCTAAGGAAGAGGCGGAACGTATAGCAAAGCTTGGTTACGATCCTGACGCCGAAGAAGCAGCTGCAGAGTCGAAGACCAAAATAGCAGCCGTGACTGAGAAAACAAAGATTGTCGCTCCCACCCCTTTGAGTCCGACGAGAGCTAGCTTTGGCTCTACAAAAGGGCCCGACCATAGCGCTAGTGATATGGAAAGACTAGGCATGGGGGTGGGAAGGCTTGGATTTGGACAGGTTGGAGCGGCCAAGACCGCCGCCCCTGCGCCGAAAAGAATGGGCTTTGGTTCTACGGGAACAAGCAGAGCTGCTCAAGATGGTTCGTCACTCCCATCAGTTCGAATGTTTCGTACTAACCGGCCGGATCAGATGACGAGGAGAAATATGCCAGGTCTAAGTTTGGCACTCAAAAAGGCATATCGTCCGATGAATTTTTCGGTCGTAACAACTTTGATCCCAACGCCCAAACAGAGGCGAAATCCCGATTACAAGGCTTTGAAGGCGCAACCTCGATATCCAGTAATGCCTACTTTGGTCGACCAGAAGATGACATTCCTCAAGCAGACGAGTATGGTAATTACGGGGATCTTGAAGGTGCTGCGAGAGATTTTGTCAGGAAGTTTGGAGTTACCGCCGGTGACGACTTGGAGAATCTAAGTGCGGTCCTTGGTGAAGGGGCGAGCAAATTGCAAGGTCAGTACCACCGACCCATGAGGTATAATTCCAAGTGAAAGATTGCTAATGTTTATACATTGCAGGCGCCATAAGAAGCTACCTCAACAGCTAAGAACTGCTTTTGACGCAGGACAAATTACGAAAACGAATGATAGGAAGCAAGTAGCGTCCATAACAAGGAGTATGCAATGGATATACTCCTCGGAGTTTTCTTGCGCAATGTGCAATTCTTAACATCTTTAGCGTTCAGGGGCATTTTGCATTAGGCACGCTATTGTTTGGTAATAGAGGTTTAAAGAGTTAGAAATTCAGAGCTTGAAACCAGGGTCCTCTTTGAGGCATGACTTCAATCTCAAAAGGCAACATGTCTGTCTCTGGTAAGGTTGTGTGTACAGTATGCCATGTGGGAAGAGGACGGCCGTAGGTCATGGCAGGGGAACGGTAGAAGATGGACTAGGTAGTCTGGTAATATTTTCTTAATCTTTCCATGTTACTGTACTCGCGTCTTTCTCCTTAACATTGCGTCTTACTGTGTATCATCTTTTGGTCTTTGTTCCATACCAAATGCCGCAAACAGGCCTGCTTCCGTCTGCATTGAAGAAGGTGTAGCATCATTGAGACGACGTTTACCCCGCCCCCAATCGCGAGCTGAGATGATAAGCTGAGAACCAACCTGTTACACTCATATTTACCCAGTTTTGGAGGATGTAGTCTTCTTCTTCCAGCCGTTGGTGTTCTTGGGATTCCCGTGCAATTGCTCAGCCTTGAAGTATTTTTCGATGATTTGGTTTGTTCCAAATGGTACTTTAGGACTTGGCAGGGGAGCGGAGTGAAAAACTGTGGGTCTAAGAATGTGTCTGAGTACTCCATCGAATTTTTCCGTTCTTTTGTTTTTTCATAGAAGCCCCCTGATGGGAACTCGTTCCATCATTCCTACATTACAGTATTTGCGCCGTCACTGATCACATTTCACGTTCTTGTTATCTATGACTCTTACTCGAATCAGTGAACTTCCTCCCATAAATCACAAAGGCCATCGCAAGCTGCGTCACCTCTTGAAATCGCAAATCTCCTTTGTGGATAACCACTTTTCAACCTCGATGCGATCTAAACAAACAGCCAAAAAAAAATCCCTTATTTTCCTATCCGTTCCGCGGCGCAAACTCACCTCCACCCTCCAACGGCAAAACAAACACCCAAAACCAAACAAACCTACGCCACCACGACCTTTTCTACCTCAGCCCCAGCTCTTTACCCACCAACCCCAAATTCCCGCATTCAACCGTCATCCACCGCTCATTCTCCTGGAAACTCATCACCGCCTTCCCTCAACACCACCCACACCACCTCAGAAAACCATGCCTCCAACCACCCTCCTCAACTCCAGACACGAAACCTGCACCTCCAGCCCCCTCACCCATGGCGCCATCGCCGGCGTCGTCGTCGCGTCGATTGTCATTGCGTTTTTGTCGTTTGTGGGCGTGGTTACGGTTTTTGAGTGGGTGAGGAAGAGGGCGGTGGGGAGGATGGAAGGGGGCGGGGGTGGGAGTTAGGTGTGGGTGCGAGTGGCATATGTGGGGGGGGGAGAAAGGAGGAGTGGGGAAAGGAGGGTTTTGGGGTCATTTGTGAGAGTTGGTTGTTAAAGATGTCGTTGGTAGTGGTAGTGGAAGAATCAAGGACAAATTTCTAAAGGGGAAGAGCTTGGACGACTCTACCGAACATATCCCTTTTCACTCACTTCAAAAATTCCTTGCCATTCCCTATCCCATCTACTCATCATTCACAAACTCCCCCCCTTCCCCCTTTCATTCCCACAAACAACCTCTCACCAATCACGGCTTCCTCCTAGCCACCCCAGCCCCACCCAACTCCCTCTCCTGATTATGAAAGTCTCTCGACTCAGCCTTCCCACATCCGCTTAGTTGAATGATTTCACAAAGTACAATTTCATCCCCCTGCCTCATCTGTAGCCATGCTTTGCCTAACTACTCTTTTCCTCCTCTCTTCTCTTCTCTTCTCTTCCCACATCACTTGCACAAACCCCATTACTCGAAACAACAACTATTTCAGAGAACTTTGCCAATCAAACCAAAGCAACCCCCCGCACTAATTTTCATCCTTCATGTCAATCATCGTCCGCGTCTCAAATTATCATCCCACACCGTCAATCTCTCCCCCCTTCACCAACTCACACTTCTCCAGAATGTCCACCCCGCCCTCATCCCCAGATACGAATTTTTAACTCACAGCTCTTTATCCCCCGGGGTGATCTTTTGTGGAGCTGAAGACTGGAACTGCATATTTTGCGATGGAAGTGTTGGGTAAATGCTGTGAGAGAGGGGGTTTAGGGGGGGGTGTTGTGTGTTAGGTCTTCAATTAGCAGATGAAAGTAAAGCCGGCAACTGTACCGAAAAACCGAGGTTTTGGGAGTATCTATATATTCCATACATGCTGTTTCCGGGCCCACTGTCGTTGGTCTGGTCTAATGTCGTAAGATTCATTGTTCAGCCAACTTGTCGAACTACACCCTCCATATTGCATCTGCCATCTTAGCCACCTGCGCCATCTCCTCCACATCATGCACCCTAACGATATCAGCTCCTCCTTTCACAGCTGCTGTCACTGTAGCCGCAGTCCCCCAAACCCTCTCACGGGCTTCTTTCACACCAGTGATCCGTCCTATAAACCCTTTCCGGCTCGTGCCGACCACCCACGGGAACCCTCGCAAGCCTTCCCAGTTCCGTAGCTTATCGAACCGCCGCAGTATTTCCAAGTTTTGTGACTCGTTCTTTGCGAAGCCAATGCCCGGATCAAGTATGATTCGCCAGCGTCGGATACCAGCCTTTTCTGCGGCAGATACGCGTTCGAGGAGCTCGGTAGCTACTCCGCTAATCACACCATCAGGGTAGGAGTTTAGAGAAACCATTGTGTCGGGCGTGCCACGCATGTGCATTAGTACGACTGTACATCCGAGCTTTGCCATCGTAGTGAGCATGTATGGATCCATCTGTCCAGCAGAGACATCATTGACAAGATTTGCTCCTGCGGCTATGGCTGCGGCTGCAACGGAGGCACGGTAGGTATCTACCGATACCGCCAATCTGTTGAAAGCGGACTGTGAGCGGATAGACCTTATGGTGGGAAGAATGCGGGATAGCTCTTCCTCTTCAGATACTTGAGGGGCGTGAGGTCGGGTGGACTGTCCGCCTATATCTAAAATAGAGACACCAGCAGAAACATTCTTTTCTAATATTGACTGGATAGAGGAAGTGCCAGCCGTATGGAGACCGCCATCGGAAAAGGAATCGGGGGTTAAGTTAAGAATACCCATGACCTTAGTGGGCCGAGTGAGTAATGAAGAGGATATGGGAGGGATGCCGGGTGAAAGGAAGGTCAAAGGCGAAAGCGGGATTGTAGGTTTGGGAAGTTGTACGAGTCTAGCCAAGAAGCTGGGTGATACCAAAGGGGGAGGAAGGACGGCATGAGGGATGAGACTGAGTGGTCAGGTATGCTTCATTAACATCGGGAGAGGTACGAGACTTACTCGCAAAGTGGTTCTAGAACAAATTCGCGCTCGAATATTCGCTTGTGCGGTATAGAGAGACGTTCTGTCTCAACAAAATCATCATCGTATAACAGGATATCGAGGTCAATACTGCGAGGGCCATTCTGCACGGTCTTTTGTCTGCCAAGTGTATTCTCAATATCTTTGAGCTCATCTAACAACTCAAAAGGTCCGAGGTTTGTCTCAATCTGAGATGTAGATTAGCTTAAGGAACCACGCTTGGGAGAAAGTCACTCCACGCCAGCACTATACCGACCTCACACGCTCCATTGATGAATGGATGTTGATCCTGGAGGTACATAGGTTCAGTCTCATAGAGCGCACTCGTTCGAGCAACATTAATACCGCGACGCTTCATCTCAAGGCACGCGGACTCGACCATGCCCAGCCGATCCCCAACATTACTTCCAAGAGCAACGTAAGCTCGACGCATCTCAGCAGCGAGGTGGTCATTCTTTGTAGAATGCCGTGTCTTTTCATAAACCGAGCGCTGTAAACTGACAAAGGTATTAACCCTTTGGGACGTAGAGTCATTCCGCGTGTGATCTACGGTTCCGATAAGGCGTTCTGTACGTTGAGATCGTGTCCAGACTGAAATTTCGGATAACCTGCAAGCCATCGATTCATCCGCTGTCTGGAAAGCTAGGTTCGCAAGCCGTAATTCTAGCGCCTGAGAATCTGTAAAAGACTCATTTTCTATATGTTTAGCGACTCTTGCAAGGACCTCAAACATCGGAGGAAGAGATCCAGAACTTAAGGAGTTGAGCTCGGATTCTTTGCACACTTTCTGGCTTTGGTTTTCCTTACGCAATACCACGCTATAAGGGTCTATCAACTCTCGTTTCTCCGTTGAACGTAGATAGATCATGATCTCTTGTGTTCTACTACCAATTGCAGTGGTTACTTTTGCAACTCTGAGGCATGTATACTCGTATTGCTCCCAACCATTATGAGACCGATTAGTACCTTCTTCAGATATGTTTCTTTTAAGAACATGGAAATTAGTTCCCCGAAATCTACCATCAACCTTGACGGCAAATTGAACCTGAACCGCCTTTGCGCTCTTGTAAGATGCCAAGGTGCTGTCGGCTACCCTACGCCCAATATCTAGAATAGATAGGTTGGGACAGATCTCTGCCCTCAAAGCCTTGATAGCCTCCAGACCATCTGGTGGTGGATCTCCTTGCTCTTGTAGTGTCTCTATCCTGATAATAACATTTATGTTTTGGATGTCTTGTTCGGGTCGCGCATTCTCACTCCTTCGAAAGCTGGTTAGGAAGATAGCATCCTCAAGTTTGAAGTGCAGCCCACTACATACGGACGAAATCCCTCTAAAGTTATCGCCCAAGAATTGCCAATTGGTCGCCGTTGTGGTGCTCTGGCTTTTTCTGCAAATCTCCAACCTTGGCTATGACTATGGCTATTACATTGCTTTTGCACGCCAGCGTAGCTGATGGGAGACCATACTGCAGCTCTGTGTAGTAATAATGAAGAGCATTTATGTGAATGAAGAGTCTTCCCCGTCAAGCATCGCGCAAGTGAAGACAGCCTGTACCCAGAAGTCGAGGTAGAACTATGGTGAAGAAGCATGAGTCTCTCATTGTTCTGCAAACGGGTTGTTCTGCAGACGGGAGGTTGCCGATTGCCTTTTGTGGACACGGATATTTCGAGATGGAGCTTAACCGCATTCAGCATTCGGCCGTAGATTTGGTTTGTGTCTCTGGTGGAAAGATGCCTCGGCTCCCCACCACATGTATATCTTCGCCCTCTGCCGTACTCCCTTCTCCTCCATAAAGCTTGCCAGCATTGTCTTCCATACTTCCCCACATCGACTCGAATCTCGACAACATTTCCCACTTCATATTCTACCAATTCAAACATGGCTTCGCCTCGTAAGTGCCGGCAACTATTTCCCTCGATCTCCATGTCAAGCCTCTAACATTGCCTCTAGAACAACTCCGCACCACGGTCACTGACCTCCTCAAGATTAATCACCCGATTATGCTCGCAGGTATGAACGTGGCTGCAGGACCCAAGCTTGCTGCCGCCGTTACAAATGCCGGCGGGTTGGGTGTCATTGGCGGCGTTGGCTACACCCCAGACATGCTCCGAGAACAGATTGCCGAGCTCAAGGGCTTCCTCAAGGAAAAGAACGCTCCGTTTGGTGTAGATCTCCTGATTCCACAAGTGGGCGGCAATGCCCGGAAGACGAAGTAAGCCGAGGATTTTTTTGACAATGGATTAGTCCAAATGCTGACCGATTGTCTCTTGCAGTTACGATTACACCAAGGGCAAGCTAGACGACCTCATAACTATCATAATCGACAGCGGAGCCAAATTATTCGTTTCAGCGGTCGGCGTTCCCCCGAAGCATGTCGTTGACCGTCTCCACAAGAATGGCATCTTCTACATGAACATGATCGGCCACCCCAAGCATGTCCAAAAATGCCTGGATGTTGGCGTTGACATGATCTGCGCCCAGGGCGGAGAAGGCGGTGGACACACGGGAGATGTGCCAACAACTATCCTAATCCCCACTGTTGCGGAGATGGTCAAGGGCAAGAAGAGTCCTATGACCGGCGACCAAGTACAGATCGTTGCTGCTGGAGGCTTGTTCAACGGACAATCAGTCGCTGCTGCGCTCATGCTTGGCGCCAGCGCTGTATGGATTGGCACACGATTCGTACTCTCAGAGGAAGCCGGTGCTCCCAAGGCGCATCAGGAGGCTGTCAGGACATCAGGCTTTGACGATAACGTTCGCACGATCATCTTCACAGTAAGCAATCCAAGCAGCCCTATACTCGGCAATCAAAACACCGCCCAAAACTAACCCCTCCCCCCAGGGCCGCCCCCTCCGCGTCCGCAACAACGCCTACATCCGCAACTGGGAAGAAAACCGCGCGCAAGAAATCAAAGACCTCACCACCAAAGGCACGATCCCCGTCGAGCACGACTTCGAAACCCTAGGCGACGACATCGACGATGACACCATGGACAACGCCCGCCCGTTCCTGATGGGCAAGGCGGCGGCGGTGGTGAACGAGAAGAAGAGCGCAAAGGAGATTGTGGATGAGATGGTTGGCGACGCGGTGCAGTGGCTGGCAAAGGGCCAGAGCATGGTGAAGAAGACGAGTAAATTGTAGACGACTTCTGTAAACATTATGATTTTGCTCTCTTGGGCGGGGTTTGGCATATATATCTTCGCTGCTTCATCCAACAACTCCAAAACTCATTTCCAACTTTCAAACCACCTCCCCACCAACCGCATCCCCGTTAACCCCAAGCCCCCAAACAACCTCCGCCCTCTTCCTCCTATCACCCCATCCCACCACCACATCCTCTGCATCCTTCCCAACTTCCGCATCCCCCAAACCAACACTCCCAACCGGAACCGCCTTTTCGCCTTCTCGATATGTCGGTAGTGGGGGGAGGGGTTTGTTCGTATCCACAACTCCGGTTGCCGAGTTGGAAGACCGCAAGGACGAGGCGCGGGAGGTATTCGTTGAGGTAAGCGGGGTGGAGAGGGGGAAGCGGGATTTGGAAGGGCGGAGGTGGGCGGTGCTGGAGTTGCCGGCGGTGAGGCGGGCGAGGCGGGTGCGGAGGGAGGTGTGGGCGAGAGTTGTGGCGGCTGTGAGATGGGGGTGGAGGGTTAGTTGGGTTGGCTAGAAGGAGTGAGGTGGTGACGTTGGGGGGATGGAGGGATGGAGGGAGGGGCAAGGGGGTGATGTGGAAGGTTGGATGTGTGGGTGACGGGGGGGAAGTGAGGGAGATGCCGAATGGATAATAAGGGTTATGGAAATATAATGCTAACCTTTCATCTCCTCCTTTTCCAAGTCTTTCTTCTTCATCCATCCTTTTACCTTCTTCATTTCCATCATCGCGCTTTTCCAAAGCCGACATCCACTTTCCGCTTCCGCATTTGTCCTGATCGCGTTTTCTTTTTCGATCATTCGATGGTACAGGTTTGGTCCCTGGTGATGGCGCTTGAGATTGTTGGGTTGGATGGAGATGTGTTTCCCATTTGTGCATCCGGCATGTGGCATGCCATTGTACTGCATGATGCTGTCCATGTCGTTGGTTGTGCGTTTGGGAATTGTAATATGGTTGAGGTGTAGAGGGATGTAGCTTGTTAGAGATTTAAATATATGGAAATTGGGTTATGATGGCACGGTTATGCAGCAACAATGGATGTGAGGATTGATTGATGGACGAGGTAGAGAGTAAGATCAAAGGAAAATAAATATACATAATGAGGAAGAGGGAGAGGTGGACTTGCCTAAATTGGGAACGAGAAGATTTGAGAAGAAAAAAAGACCCAATTTGCGGTGGTTAGGGAGGAGAGCTGGGTGTCAGGGATATTCTTGGTTTGGGTTTTTGGCAACTTTCCCAGTTTGGGCCAGATAAATTCAGAAGCCTAAGCTTTCGCCCTGGCCGATTCTTACAATTGACTCATACAAACCCGAGAAGTGTGGAGCCGAAAATTCGGCGAGAGTTGTTAAGAGATATTTGAAGCGTTGAAAGCAGTTCTGGATAAGTACTGGAGCGAAAGTCTTGGAGTTGAATTTTGCGCAAGCCGATTTTACTAGAACAATCTGTTTCATCTGCTGCACCACGATGCCACAGTATGGAGCGGCCAGAGCCAAGTCTTAAGTAGGCGGTGGAGACTGAGTTTCTGTAATGCCAGGCATTTGTTCTGTTGCAAAGCTTTAGGAAGATATTGAGCTGCTTCGATTTGGGGATTGTGGCATCATGGCAGTACTAGAACGGGGCTTTGGAATAAGATGCACAGTTCAGCACCTGTGCAAGGTGCATGGTGCATGATTGCTGGTTTCGTCAAGAGTGAAATTCCAGGCCTTCCAATCCTCCTTCAGCTGGCCGATGCTTGCTTAAGTAAATTCATGAGCCTGAGCTCCTGCCACGATGGCTGCGGTCACTTTCGCTGGGGTACGCTCGCAATGACGGCTTTTCTTAAGTTCGCTGCGAGAAGCCACATTGTCTGCAATCTACTCGTATAGATCCTTGCGGAATGGACAACCGCGAAATATTGAACATATTTGGAATATCAAGACCTGAACTTTGCCATCGCCAGTAACATCTTTCGACAGATGAAGGAACGTCCATAAACAACCTATTTGAGTTAGATATTGCAAAGTACAGAGGTAAGCTCACGCAAAGCTCTATTATTTTGGAGCAACGATACACTGAACCTCAAGAGATATGATGCACACTTATGAGCCAAGTTGCAAGATGACGCCTCAAGGATATGCAAGAGCAAGTTTGTGCCCGAAAGCAAGCGGGCCAGGCAGAGAAAATGGGTACAACAGCGATGGTACAAACTTGTACTTTTTTTTTCTTGGAATGCGTATCAGGCGCTGATCATGGTTCGAAGCGCGGTGCTGGCCTGGACGTTGAACTAGATCAGAAGTGTTCATAAAGAGCTTTCCCAAAAACTTCCAAGATCGATTGCATGAAGTTGAATGTGATGTTAAGGTACGGCAGACCGTATCGTGCAAACTGAAATAACTCAAATCTCAGATGTTGAATGTTGAAGGTCGAGCGAGCGAGGCTGTGAATTCACCTCAAAATTCAAAACTCATCTCATAGATGTTAATCTGATGTTCGTAGTTAGTAATGTAAATTGTAGTACAACCTTTAGATCAATCTACACTGTGTAGATGCATTGTTCTAGTATTGAGTGACACATTGAATATGAGCGAAAGCATGAGATGAGTGATGAAACATCGTGACTACGAGCGACACGACACTGTGAGTACAGGCAACACAGTGACTACGAGTGACTCAGCAGAATACACATATCAGTATGACTACAGCGTGAGTATGAAGCAGAATGCAAGAAGCAGAACACAAGAAGCAGAATACAAGAAGCAGAACATAAGAAGCAGAACACAAGAAGCAGAACACAAGAAGCAGAACATACATATGAGCAACATCATGACTAAGATGACGCGATCTTGTGATTACAGACAACATGATGATTACAGACAACACGATGATTACAGACAACATGATGACTACAGACAACACAGAACAGAATACATCAATATGACTGCAGCGTGAGTATGATTGACAAGCAGTAGAATACAGAAAGCAGAATACATGTACAAGCGACATCATGACTAAAATGACGTGATCTTATGATTACAAGCAACACAATGATTACAAGTGACACAAAGCAGCATACACATGTCTGTATGAAGATTGATCGCAACAAATGCATAGTTTGTAGCTAAAGAATATAATGTCATTGTGTTGTGATGTGTATGAATCATCTTCTCTTTTTATTTTCTTGATCTAGTAGATCGATGATCTGAGAATTCACTGACTGACACTTGAGATCATGTGCATTTACATTTCAATTTTGAGCAAGTCACATTCTGATCTTGCATCTTGCTTGAACTGACATCAGCATTATCATCACGACTTTGAAAATTTCATCAACAATCTTCATATCAGTATGAACATGAAATATATAATTTTGAAAGTCAGTTTGAGACGTGATGAGATTGTAGTGCTGTAGAGTGTGAACATCTCTGATATTTCATCTAGATGATGTTCATTTATCTCGTTGAAATATTGAGATGATGATAACAGATTTTCTTCTTCATCACTGAATTGAAATTTGTCAATGTTTTCAAATTCATTCAGAGCAGATGACATGAAGTTTAAACTGCAACTGAATGTTCTGAGTTTTATATCAGTTAGCAAATCAGATTGTGTCATAGTACATGAAGCTTCATACTGATATAAAACTTTCTCTTGATAGAAGATTTCTTCTTGATGTTGAGTTTCTTCTTGATGTCAAGTTTCTTCTTGATGTCAAATTTCTTCTTGATGTTGAGTTTCTTCTTGATGTTAAGTTTCTTCTTGATGTCGAGTTTCTTCTTGATGTTGAGTTTCTTCTTGATGTTGAATTTCTTCTTGATGTTGAGTTTTTTCTTGACGTCAAGTTTCTTCTTGATGTCAAATTTCTTCTTGATGTTGAGTTTCTTGATGATGTCTTGAATTGAATATTTCGAATCACTATGCAAGACAGCTTCATCTTGTTTTTCAATAATGATATATATTTAATATGTTGATTCAAACGATCTCTTGAGATATAAAAGCAGTTCACTGATGCACACAGCATTCTGAGTCTTCACTGTCATGTATATAATTTCACTTCTATTATTTCATTCATTGACAAGATATGATTTGCAAAGTATATTTGTAAACGCATTGATATATCATTTCATCTGAAACAAAAAACATCGTTGAATAAAGTCATTCAAATCTTCGATCTGAACATTGACAACTGAAAATCGAGCACAATTTATTTAAAAAGCTAGTCAGTTTATTGTTTCATATAAATATGAAGATTGATGTACAAAACACATTTCATTTTCACTCTTTACAAGCTACTGATTGTTGAGTGTCATTAATGAAATGTCATCTCATGATATAATATGTTTCAAACTGATAGTTTGCTGCAAAAGATTATGCAATATGAGTCTTTGTAATCTTGCTTGCTGCTGATAGATTTCATCTGATGAAAAGTTTGCTTGTTAAAATTGACTTTTGTTGTGCAATCTCTGCTTGATAATGATCTAATTGTGAGAATCAAGTAATGAGCTGTGATTCAATGAAAGCTTAAGAATTTGATGATTGAGATGTTGAAGCAACAGAAGAAGAGTCAATAAGATTAATAAATTCAACGTGACATGATCTGAAAGTTAAAGATGATTCAGAAAAGATATTTTGTAAGTTTGAATCATTGCATTCATGACAGAATTTGATGCTGAATGATAAGTTAACATGAGAGTCATCTGTTTTGAAACAATACTGTCTGATCATATTGATACAAGTGCGATGTATGATGTTTTTTCACTTAATATGAATCATTGAGAATTAACAAGATTACATATACAACAGAGTCTTAGCTAATGTGACACATGCTGAGCAGCGACTTTCTTGTCTATCGAGTTTATAACATATTCGATTGCTCATTATCTTCATTGATCTCAAGCATTCAATGTACATTGTCATTTGAATGTGCTATTTTATGCATGTCAAATAAACTATCTGATGCAATGTGATGATAGATTAACTTTCTCAAGCGAAGATATCTTTGATAGTGCAATTGATTACAATGTGCAAATTTCTTCTTAAAGTTAACGTTCAGCTGCTTTGTATCAATATGAAGATCAGTCATGACTTTCAAACATCAATCAAGAACATTGATAGATAAATACTCATCAATCACTATCATTCATTAACATGATAAATCAAGCATATCAAGACAAAAGCATATCATATCTCTTTACATCTGTTGATAATTCATTAAGCAGAATTGAATTGAGTTGAAGAGTTAGATCTGAGATTTATTCTGAGTGATGATAGAAAATTCATGATTGATCTGAAACACAGTTGAATTGATTCTTTTGTTGATGAATCTTATGATAGTTTCAGCTTCTAACATATGAATACACTTTTCAACATAGTATGAGTATGTAGATAGCATGAAGACAAATGCAATCTGCTGATAACTTAGAATCAAAGCTGTTTTCTTCATGAAGATTATAAAAGTATATTTATGCTCATATTAGTATGAAGATGAGTTGCTGTTGAGTAGATAACATACACATCAGCAATAAATCAACATTTTATTTAGCTGATTTTATCAAGACTCAATATGTTGATTCTTAATGTTCATTTCATAGAAAAAGCAGTTTTTAAAGAGAATATTCAATTCATGATCTCAATGAAGACAATGATATGTGATAGCAAGCAAGTCTGTTTTCACTTCTTGATTAAATCTTATAACTTTTGAAATCTTGTTTATCTTCTTTGTTGAATCTAGAAACTGTCAAAGACAGCTTATATTAATATGAGATGATATCTCAACATAGATTCAGACAATATATTAAGAGTATGTGTCAATGATTTCATATATTTCAAATTCAAACATGTTCAGTTTGCAATGTCAGAATCGTGCCTAGATGAGTCAATCAGCGAAAGTCAGGGTTGAATAGTGCTTGATCTTTAGAGATAGCTATAACTGAATATTAAGAATACAGAAGAAGATTGATACAAGAGCTTCTATTTATGTAATGTTCAGAAACTGCGCTAGACTCGAAAGAAATGTGTTTGTGACACGGAAAGAATGTGATGTAAATGAACAAGATGTTGGTGAAAGAAAAGAGTGTTGAGAAAGAAAAAGAGTGTTGAATCATATCTGAGTCATATCTGACTAGCTCGCTGATTAGCTCTAATCATTACGCAGAGAACTCGCTAGCGTTCACTGCGAATTGATTAGAGCTTCAGTCTTGTTCAGCCTTGACTTCAGCCTTGTTCAGCCTTGATACGCTCGTAACATTACTCTTCCCTTCGAAAATTCATGTTCGCATGAATGTAGTTTCTTTGCTCGCTTTTGTTGATAGTTATTCCGATATTTAGCGCGGTTTGTTTGAATATAGCTTATGAAATTCGTTCAAAACTTTCTCTGAGTTATCGAATTTTTCTTTATCAACATAGTATCATTCGTCGTCTTTATCTAGATCTGTTCATTTGACTTTGTACTGTATTCGACCTCGATAGCGTCTGAAGTTCAATATATTGTCTATCTTTCAGTGTTCATCGTCTTCAATAGTGATTGATCTGAGTGATTCTGAATGCTGTTCTGATAGAAGATCTTCTGAATACGATCGCAGTAGCTTTGAGCTGAACATCGAATGCAGATGCTTTATGCTGACTGATAGACGAAGATGATAGAAGATACTCACTTTCGCAGTGATTTGATAGAGACTCAGCTGTTTGTCTTTCAAATCTTTGCAGAGCCTCGTTGTCTTGACGTTTCTGAAAGATAGTCAAACTCAGTCATCTACTTCATAGATGACGTCTCGTCTATGTTTATTGATCTGAACTTCGATGATCAGCTTCGTCTTTTTCAATTGTTGACGATTGAAGCTCAGTAGCTCATCAGTTTGATTGATCATACATACTCGTTGATAGAGATTTGCTTTCGATTCAACAGGTAGAACATCGACTCTATCAAGAGTCAGAATAGTTTGAAAACAATCTTCAAGACGCTGAGCTGATTCAGAGACGTTCGCTAGAGACATTCTGATTAGAGCATCGACTTTAGTGTTCATTTTACCTGATCTAAAGATGATCTGAAAGTTGAACTTCGATAGAACGTTCAGATAGTTGACTTGTCATCGACTCAACTGTTTGTTTTTCATGAAGATCTTCAAAGTCTGATGATCGATGAACATCTGAATGA
>JAABUR0100004757.1_pt1 | contig 17833 bp, 26 predicted proteins | sample 5560091 | NCBI WGS metagenome assembly JAABUR01 (sample SAMN10711879, study PRJNA513375) | rock metagenome | isolation source: Antarctica rocks | place: Antarctica: Victoria Land, University Valley sud | reverse complement strand
GCAGGCGGCTGCCACCACGCCTCACGCAGCACCTCGCTGCCGTGCTCGCCGGCGGCCACGCCGTCGACGCCCGCGCCCTGCGCGGCCTGTGCTGCGCCCAGCTGCGCCAGGAACGCGTCGCGCTCCATGTGCTGCTGCAGCAGACCGTATACCTGCGGCGCGCGACAGCACCGCAATCAGTCTGACATACTGAAGTGATTGTATAAGCTGTACGAGGCAGGCCAGTACACTGTGTAGACCGGGCGATTTCCCAGGTCCCTGCAAACACAGTGTCCGGCCGCAGCGTATCACACCAGGAGCCGCAGGGACTCGGCATGCCTGGTCGGTGCCGCGGTCAGTCTCCAAGCTGGGCTTCAGCCAGGCCACCGCCGCGTGCGTGCCGCCCACACGCTCCAGGCATGCCCTGCAGCCGCGCACCCCGCGCGAAGCGTCAGGGAAGGCCACGTTATTTCATTACCTGGTCGCTGACAACAAAAGGTCCGTGAGTCCGCACAGCACGTGCAACGCGGTGCACTGGTGGCTCAAGCAGCTCAACTACACTGAGGCCTCGAGCGCCAAGAGCGTGGGCGATGGGCACTCTGCCCACAGCAACTTGCCGTGCGCTGCTGCCTGAAGCAGCAGGCTCTCAGCGTCGCACCTGTTACGGTCTAGCACCTCCTGAAGCCGTTCATCGTCCGCAGCTGCAAGCGCGGTTGCTGCCGCCATCTCGCTTGAGACCCAGGGGCACGGCTAGGCGCGCCGCCTGTGGGTCATGGTGCGCTGTGGGGGCGCTCGGTAGGGCAGAAGCGCCTGAGCAGGAGCCTGTGCGCGCAGAGCGCCTGTTGTACGCAGTGCAGCTTGCCAAGCAGGACGTATCTATAATACAGTTGAAGGTGCCCTGTGTCACAGGGAAGGCCGACTCCTGGAGACTCTCCAGTGGAGAGCAAGCTCAGCGAAAGCTACTAAAGTAGGGTATCCCTCCCACGCTAGGCCCGGCCTAGCAGCGCTGCATATGTATAACCGGTGTCGTGAAGCTAGTGTCTCCCTCTGTTACAACAGCTGGCTTGCCCCAAGGCCAAGGCTGCGCCTGTGTGCGACACAGGGAAGGGGAGCCAGTTCAAGCGCCAACGCTTGCTCTGCTTGTGGTTGATAGCGCGGTGGGCTGTGACACCACCTAGCGTGTTGGTACTAAGCACTGCTCTTGGCGGTCGTACGTGCGGGGCCATGCCGGTCGGCGGAAAACTGCAACTCAGAGGTGCGCGAGGTCTCATGAATGTTTGCGACACTCAGTGGCGCTGCCTGCGCATCTGCTGTTGAGCGCCATTGCGTGCGTGCAGGCGGCCAGCCGTGGAGCGTCAAGAAGCGCAAGAAGAAGAAACAAGTGGAGGCACCCGACACAGAACAGCTGCCGGGGCTGGTAGGCACAGGCAAGCCCGCGCGCTGCTTGTTGCTGGCTTGCAGTGCGGCAGTTGCCTTGCTGGCTTATATGGAGGCACTGTGCTAGCTGGCTCTGGATGCAGCAACTGCCTTTGCCATCATACCCACACTGCTTGGACCTGTTCTTATACCTGTACCTGGGCGTTGGGGAAGGCACCTTGAACGCCTCTACGTGCACGCCTGACTCCTGCTCTGTGGCCTGTGCAGACGGGAAGCCCATCAGCGCGAGCGCCGTGTCCGTGCAGACTGGCAAGACGTATGAGCAGGAATTCTCGCTCGAGATTGAAAAGGCGAAGGTGGGGAGCTGCCACCGCCCCCTGCGTCGTGCATGTCCCCACCACGTAGAGCACCGGGCCTAGCCCACAGCGTGCGTATGCGACAGGGGGGGAAGGTCAAGAACACGCCCTGGGGCTCTTCCTTCCGGGCGCCGCAGGAGATCCTGCACGGTGCGCACGACGTTGACACCCGACGCGTGTGCGTGAGACTTGCTGTGCACACCGGTTGATGGTGAGTGTCCTGTGCAGGGTACGATGCGCCTGTCACTGGAAGGACAGCGCAGGAGCGTTTGGATCTGCGCTGCGCGTCCAAAACGGACAAGTTTTGTAAGTGAAAACCCAGCGATGCCGCCTGTAATATACACCTGCTTTTGCGATGTAGAAGAGGCAGTCGTTGTTTATAGACTGCACACAGCATGCAGTACCAACCAACCTCAGAGTGTGCGCTTGGGCGTGCGCGGTGAGCTATGTCATGCTCCAGACTGCATACCTGTCGGAGTTCAGGGGCAGCGACATAGTGCATGTTGGCAGTAGCAGGCCATTCTGTTGTCCGGTGAATGTGGAAAGAGGTAGCATGGCATCATATTTCTGGTCACATGCGCTGGTGCACCTCACATACCCCAAATGCGGCAGTGTGTCAGCCTCTCTTCGCATCACATTTTTAGGAGAAATTGGCCAGTGCTGACTCTGCGTCTTTGCACGGAAGGACGACACCCTGCACAGCTGCAAACACACCAAAGCTTTCAAGGGCATGACTCCCAGCCTCAACCACAGCAGGCAGCTCCGGCGGTCTGCGAAGCTCAGACAGACGGCGTAACTATGCCACCTGGCAGCCACTCTGTGCAGTCGGCCTGCAGGAGTTTCCTGCCAGACCAGTCTGAAGCATGCAGAGCTCACGGCACAGCCCGGCGCATGGCGGCGGTCGGCAGCGCGCGGCTGCTGGCTAGTGTGCGTCCGCGGCGACGCTGTCCGTGTGGAGCTCCGGGAACTGCCAGGGGCTGAAGCCCTTCCCGGCGCAGTCCGCATCTGGCCACGACCAAGACCGTCAGGGAGCGGGCATGCGTGGCGTTGCACCTGGGCGGGAGCGGCCTTGGCTGCCTGGCATGAATGCGCTGCATGCTGCGTGCTGAGAGCCTGCTCTGTGCCAGAGTGTGACGCGCTGGGGAGGCAGAGGCATGCACTGCAGCCAGCTATGGCAGACGTAAGGGCGAGCTGCCACTGGACGGCAAGCGCACTGCAGTCAGGGCTTAGGTAGGGCAGCGAGCGGCGAGCAGCCCGGCGCCCAGCGCAGCTGCACAATGCGGGAGAGGCCAGGGCAGTGGCGCCGCAGGGCGGCGCCGGTCCATGCCTTTGCATGTATCCTTGTCTGTGCATGCGTCATCACAAGGTCAGAGCGGGAGCACGGCAGTGGCGCCCAGGGCGGGGGCTGGGGGCGCGCCCGCTGCGGGCAGGGGCCCCCGCTGGTGCTGGAGGTAGGCCCCGGTCCACTCCCACATGGGGCACTCCTCGCGCGAATACTCGCCCGGGTACACCGGCGGGTCGCCCTCCGGCGCGCGGAACCAGCGCGGCGCCCACGTCTCCCGCCGCCGCTCGCGCTCCTGCGGCGCGCGCGCGCGCGGGTGGGTGCCGAGCTTGCGAGCCTACGTGCGGTGCGCGCGCTACGCGCCCAGCCTCTCTTTGCGGACCTCGCCGGCCTGCGCCAGCGCCAAGGCGGCCCAGCTTGCCAGCCCCCCACAGACCCGAAACCTGCAACCAGGGCTCGCATTGAGCCACGGAGCGGCGGGCACCTGGGCAGCACTCCACGGACAGGCAGGTGAAGCTGTCAGCACCGGCAGCGGTCCGAGCCGGGGCCTGGCAGAGCAAGGGCTCCCAGAAGAGCGGTCTGAGGGCGCCAGCGCCAGGAAGCCGTCCAGGGCAGGCGCAGGCAGGGGGGCAGCGCCGGGGGCCGCGGCGCGCCGCACCCGCCGCTCGGCGCGCTGCGTCTCCTCCAGCGCGTACTTCTCGGCGCCCGCTGCCAGGTGGTCGCCCAGCTGCGCGGGCGTGGCGCGCGTCAGTAATTAGGGTACCAGTACCTCACACTCCTAAACCCAACCCTGCCCCCGTGAGTGGGCGCTGCGCTGCACCGGCCGCCCTGCCGGCCTGGAGGCCGCCCATGCGCGGACAGGGCTGCCTGCCAGGCCCGCCCCCAAGGGGACCCGCACAGCGCCCACAGCAGGCCTTCTCAATGCGTCACTTGCAGGCACAGGTGAGCATCGCACGCTCACCCCGTCAGCTACATCAAGGCCCGCTGCACCCAGGCCAGCCCCCAAACTACCCTGCACAGCAGCCATGCCAGCGCCCCTTCAGCGTACCACATCCAGGGCGCAGCGGTCTGGTCGCCAGCACAGCATCCCCACCAAATCCGGCAGTAGCCTCTGCAAGGCCCTTTGGGTACATCACCTCCAGGGCAAAGCGGTCTGGTCGCCGGCGCGAGTCCGACGCAAGCGGCGCGATGCCCTTGCCGTCGTTCAGGTGGCGCGCAAAGTGCGTGAAGCCGTACTTGTCGCCCTTCGGCTTCTCTTTGCACTGCCGGGCGCAAGCCCGGCCGTCAGGTATGACACCGTAAGCCCTGGCTGGCTGGCACGGCGACCTGAGACCTCGGCTGCCAGAAGCGACCGCCTGCTTTCCAGTGTGGGCACAAACATAAGGCTGCTTGCCCTGGGCGCGCAGGCACCCCGTGCACCCACCCTGGCACGACCATCTGATCAGCTCTGACGAAGCAGGCCGAATCAAGCGAGTGCGCTTCCACAGGCCTCCGCTTGCACACGCCCCTGTGGTGAGCGCCCACGTGAGATGCCGCCAGCGACTGACGAGCAAGTGCGCAAGACGCCCAACACCCTGGTGCGCTGCCGCTTGCATGAAGCCCTGCCAAAACCCTGCGTGGGTGCGGCTCGCTGCGCCGCGCGCGCCTTCCAGAGCTCCACGACGGGCGCGTCTGGCAGCGGCTCGCCGCCCGCGTCGCACTTGACCATGGTCAGGTGGCTGTTCCAGGCGCCGCGCAGCGCGTACACCCTGCGGCCCTGCTCGTCGAAGATGTGCCCCGCCACCTGCGCGCGCGCGCGCGCCGCGTCGGCCGGCCGGTCCGACACGCCCACTGCCTGGTGGCGGTGAGGTGCTAGGTTAGGGCAAGCACGGTAAGGCGCCGGGCGCTGCATGCGCCTGCGGCGATATCGATCAGGTGTGAGCGCGCCGCCGCCTGCCGGGCCCTTGGCTGCAGCCGCGGCCGGGCTGCGCTCTACAAGCGGGGCAGACGCATCGGCGCTGACAGCCTGTGTGGCAGCGACAACATGCAGCATGGCTGATGGGCCATGCCGTGCCAACCACGGTAGCGGCGGTGGTACCTCCAAGGGTGCCCGGACGATCATAGCTATTATAAGATTGACACCCGCTCCGCCCATGTCGGAAGCCACGGGACCACGGTCGCGGACCGACCAGAGCCAAGTGGACCAGACAAGCGCATGTGGGAGGCGTGGCGCGCGCGCGCCTCATACCGCCCGGCGCCAAACCAGCCGCAGGGCGTGAAGTGCAGCGCGGCCTTGGCGCCGGTGGTGGCGTTGAGCACGTCGAAGTCGCCGTGGCAGTCCACCCAGGTGCCGCCGACGATGACGTTGTGCGCCGTGCTGTTCGGCGGCACCAGGCTGAACTCCTCGCCCGTCGCGCGCAGCCGCATCCTGGACCGCCCTGCGCGGCGGCCGCCGCCCGGGATTGCGGGCGCGCCACTGGCGGTCTGGATGCAAGGGGCAAGGCAGTTGGGACGGCCGTGCCTCCCCAGCCCAGGGAGCGCCAAGCGCGCTGCGCACGGACGCCGTGCTCAAAGGATGGCCCACTTCTGCATGTAACGCAAGGTCGGGCAGAGCGCGCAGAGCGTGCTGCGCAACATGGTGCGGCGTCCCGGGTCCCAGCGCGGGCTGCACGACAGGCCATGACTGGACCCTAACAGCCGGGGCGAGCGCATCCACGGTATACATGTCCACGCTGCACGACAGGCCATGACTAACCCTATACCCTATCCCAGCCGGGGCGGCCGCACCCACGGGGTAGATGTCCACGCTGTTGCCCAGGAACTTGGTGGTCGGCGCGGACACGATGTCGTACACCCAGGCCGCGTTCTCGGCGTGCGCGGCCGCGATCGGCGGGTGGTGGCTCACCTGCCCCGGCGCGCCCCCGCTCAAGCCAGCGGCCGAGGGCGACCTGCGCCGACTCTTCATGGCGCGCCGGCTGTGCAGGCAAGGGCGGCCATGCAAGCACGAGCGCCTCAGAGCGGCGCGGGCGGCCGCCGCGCACGGGCCGGCTGCACATCCAGCCCCGGCGCGCCCGCGTCGCGCCACTGCGCCCCCGCTCCTTGCACGCAGCACGGACGGTACGCCTGCAGGGCCAGGGTATGGACGCTCTCCATGGCGCGCGCGCGCGCCTGCTCGGCCAGGAAGCGGACGCCGCTGCCGCAGTCCAGCTCGAACGTCTCGCCCAGGATGGGATTGAACGGCTTCCAGGTGCGCTCGTTGCCGCCGAACGGCCCGATGCAGAAAGCGGTCACCCAGGCCAGCCTGCGCCGCGCGCTTTGCAGTCGAGCGCGCGCACTCAAGCTGCTCTCGGGCCGCGCGGCGCCGCATGTTTTTGCGCATGGAAGCAGGCGCGGAAGCGTGTATGGAAGCAGACATGTATGGAAGCAGACACGAGCGTGTGCGACACGCAGAGGCTGGCAGTGCAAGCGACCGCCGCCCCGAGCAGCCGGGCCGCATGCGGCCGCAGCTCGCGGGACGCGGCTCCCAGCGGCCGCAGGCAACACGAGCGCGCTGTCTGCAGGAGCCGCGTCGTGCAGCTGCATGAAACCACTGCAGGCGCACTAACCCGGCGGGGGCGCTGGAGCGCCCCCGCCATGGCCGTGCGCGGCCGGCCCGCAGGCTGAGAGCGATCGCAGCGGCCGCGCAGGGCGCACGGCGGCGAGCGGGGCGTGCCTCTCGTGCGGGTCCTCGGTCGCGGCCGCGCGGTCCAGCAGCTCTGTGTACTCCATGATCTCAGCCACCTTCTGCAGCATGGTGTACGGCTCCATGATCCACACCGGCAGCGTGACGAGCGAGGTGATGTCGCGGCCAATGTAGTCCTTGTAGTTGACAAATGCCTTCTGCCGTTGCTGCGCGCGGCCGGGCCCCGCCTCAGCCGTGCGCGGATGGCGCACTAATCAACGCGCGCGCGCCTCAGCGCCAGGCACGTTTGCTGGCGCTGTGCGAGCGCTGCCCGCCGGTGGCCGCCGACCTACCAGCGGGTCAGCTGTTCCCAGCTGTTGGCTCCTGTCGGCGGGCGTGTGTGCAGCCACGCACACACCCCTACTCCTGAGCGCGCAAGACCATACGATACGCAGCGTCGTCTTGACAGCCGCACAGCGGCGACCTGGGGCGGCGCACATCATCTGCGTCGACGCTGTCCACCTTCTCCGCGCTGGAGCTCTGCGGGTTGACCACGTCCAGGTCTTCGTATCCCAGGAAGCTGCGCACGGGCAGCCCACAGCAGGTCAACCTCGGCAGCATGCGTCTGCATGCATTCAATGCCAGGCCGCCGCGGCGCACCTTGCCTTCGCTGCACACTCCGCAAAGAGCTGACACTCAATGCTTAAACGACCGTGTGTGAGCAGTGAGTGGGGACCGTCAACACTGCATCAAGCGCACCTGCTGATGGATGTGGTGGCATAGTTCCACGCCCCGGCCAGCGCGCCATACAGACTGTTGTCCTGCGCGGCCCCCTTGTCGGCCATTGCCCCGCCGCACTCGAGGCGCCTGGTCACAGAGCGGTGTGCCCTGCCTGCACAGGCTGCGAGGCCACGAGCCAGCCGCAAGCTGGTGCAGCCAAAGACTCAGCCTTTAAGGCTGTTGCCACTCGGCCTCACTGTGAATGTGTGATGCTTGACGCATGTAATGAGCGGCACCACCACTCACCTGGTCGGGAGGTTAAGTAGCCCGCACCGCCTATTAATGCAGAGTTGTTTACCGCAAAGAGGAGAGTGGACGTCGCAGCTCTAGAGGCATGCCCTGTGGCCGCAAGAGGCCGCGCACCGCCACAGACCTTGAAGGGACGCAGTGGGAGGACGCGCCGCTCGGCGAGCTCGCGCGGGCCATCACCGCAGAGGTCGCATCACTGCAGCGCCTTGGCGCGTCTGTCATTGGCGGAGAGGTGTCAACAGGGCAGCACGACTCTGGCAGCAGTGTACGAGCTGGCTGGGAGCACTGCCCCGAGAGCAAAGCGCCATGCAGCGGTCTGCGGAGTCGAGCAGAGCGCCTTGGGCTGAAGCGCGGCCCGCGCTTCAGCCTGGCGAACGTCGCGGCGCAGCTCACGGAGGCCACTGTGCACGCTGCGCCTCGCCTGGACCTGCCCAACTTCAGCAAAATGCAGCGCCAGCAGGCGTGTCGCCCTTGCAGGCTCCCACGTCTGAGCGGCGCTGCACTTGTGTGCACCCATCCGGCTGTGACCTCTCTATCTGACTGTAATCTCTCTGCGTCAGCGCACACCTGTGACTGCGTTGTTACCGGTGAGCCGACGAGGCTGCTCTGCTATCAGACTTCAGTGTGTCCAGCGGAGCGGTTGTGTCAGGCGGGCCCACACACAGCGCAGCTGGCGCACTGACAGCCCTGCGGTCCTGTACTTGGTGTGACGACGCGCGCGGGCGAGGGGCCGCCTGCACTCACCAACAAGGCACAGACTGGGGCGAGGCGGGCAGCTCACCCAGGCGCCGCGAGCGCGGCGCAGGTGGCGGCCCTGGCTGCGCTGCACGGCTATGAGGCGCGCGCGTGCGGGCGGCGGGGGCTCACGCTGTTCCGCTGCGAGCGCGCCCCACCCGCGCCGCTGCCGCCCGACGCCCAGGAGAAGGTGGGCGCTTCATTGCCGTTCCCTGCCACGCCAACGCACGCTAATACCTTTCTACATCTATCAGAAGCATAAGCGGGCCACCTGTGGCGAGGCAGGCGGAGCAGCTCGTGGCGCAGAGCGCGGCGGGCGGGCGGCCGAGCGCGGAGCTGCGCGCGGCGATGGCCGCCGCGCGGGGCACCGGCGCGGTGCGCGCCGGCACCGCGCATCTGAGAGTGAAGCTGAAGCGTGCTCTTGGAAGCCTGTCAGGAGCTTGTCAACCGGTGCATGTGCTTGACGCGCGGGTCGCAGGGCGCGCTGGCGCCTCGCCCTGCGCGGTCCCCGACCCTGCGCGACCCGCAACCCTGCAGACCACCTGCTCGCCCTCATGCAGTGTGGCGCGGTGCTGACCAGCGGTGCGGGCCGGCAATCAGGGCGTGAAGGCCGCGCTGGCGCGCCCGCTCGCGCCCGACAGCCGCGGCGGCCGGCTGCTGCAGAGCCTGGGCTGGCAGGCGGGGGCGGGCCTGGGGCGCGACGCGCAGTGCCGCACCGAGCCCGTGCCGCTGCACCTGGGTCAGGGCCGGCGCGGCCTGGGGAGCTGAGCGCCGCGCCGGCGATGCTGCAGCGTCTTTCTGCGCGTGTGCGGCGCGGCTTTGGAGCCGAGTGCAGGTGCTGCGTCAGCAGCTGTTATTGCCTGTAGACTGCTGCGCTCTTCTGGTGGGGTGTACTGCATGCAGCCATTGGGTGCAATGTTTGTTAGTGCTAGGTGTGCTAGCTGTGCGCCGCGGTTGTGTAAAGCATTGCGTCCATGGCACTTGCGCTTGTGTGCGTTTGCACAACTTTTGCACATGAGGGTGTCTGCTTAGCCTTTGAATCTGTGTTGAGTGTGTGCCTGTCGCTTTTTGCCTGAGTCCATCGATTCACCATGTACTGAAACGCATCCGATTAGCACATCATGTCTCGGATGCACTGGTACGCTGTGTGTTGCTTACAGGCCTGCTTTTGCACATGTGTTGCTTTACAGGCCTGCTTTTGCACATGCGTTGTCAAATCGGTGTTCCCATGGCGAGCGCGCTCAGTTGCCGTTGACGGCCCTGATGTCCAGGAAGGCCTGGACACCCAGCACCCCGCATGTCGGCTGCATCACCCTCAAGGGGGTTGGTCGGCACAACTTATAGCCAATGCGGACAGCTACGTGGGAGTGAGCGTTCATGGCACACGCAAGCTAAGCAGAGCTAACACAGCAAAAAACTCACAGTTGCCTTTGCAACAGCACTGCAAAGCAGCCCCGCATGGTCTCATGCGCCTGCATGGCAAAGTGAACAAGTGAGCTTATGTCACGGGCACACACCTCCAGCGCGGTGCACAGGCGCGGCGGCCAGCGGCGCGTGCCGCGCAGCCAGTTGCGGTCGGCGTAGCGTGGGTCCTCCACCCGCGCCTATCGCGCGTGCCAGGTGCAGCTTCTCATCAGCGGCTACGCTTTTTGTATATAGCGACTCTCTATGACCACACGCAGCCGGGCACAGCAATGCCGTCTGGCCCCGCTCTAGCAAGACAGCGCAGTTGCTTCTCATGCACCACACCTATGCGCGATTGAGCCACCTTGAGCCCGGGAGCATGCGCGACAGCGACGGCCGGGTGTGGCACTGCGCAGCTGTCTCTCTCTTCTCGAAGGGGCATGCGAGCGTACTTTGCGTCAATGGCATAGGGTTAGGCTTACCCAGTCGGCCTCCGCCTGCGCGCCCAGGCCCGCGCCCCACTCCGCAGCCGCCAGCGCGGCGCGCATGTCGGGGAAGTCAGGGTAGCGACGCAGCAGGCCCCTGTGTTATTCCGGGCACCTCCTTCATTGCACATCCGCCCGCACTGCATGTACAGCCATGGGGAGGGGGCTAGGACGAGCCCCGGATGTACACCAGCATCATGATGTGCATGTGAAGCATCGCGTACGCGGCTGAAGTGACGGGCAAGGCGGAGAGCTGCAGAGAAGACCCCTGCATCAAATGGGCCCTGGGGCGCTCTGTGTGACCTCACAGTGAAGCTCTGAGTCTTCTGTGACGAGGCCCAGCCGGGTTGCTGCGTGCAAGTTGTTCACGCAGGCAAGCGCGCGCCCCAACAGACCCGCATGGTTACGCATCAGCCCGTCCCTGCACCTCGTGCTGCGCGGGGGCGGCGGGTTTGGCGGGCGCGCACCGCATCTCGCGCATCGCCTGGTCGGTCCGCCCCGCCGCGTACAGCCCGAGCGTCTTGTTCGCCGCGGCGAACGAGAACGCTGGCGCGAGCTGCACCGCGCGCGTGTACTGCGCCACGGCCTCGGCGTAGCGCCCAGTTGCCATGTACACATTGCCCAGGTTGTTCCTGGCGCGGCGCCACGGCTCAGCTTTCCGGATGTGGGCCTGGTGCAGGCTCCCAGGCGCCGTGCTCGAGCCTGGCCTCACACCACTTCCATGCCAGTTAATGTCCTTTGGCGAGGCTTGCGGGCTCGGGGGTGCGTGCCTGCGCCGCCGGTGGGGGCGGGAGAGCGCCAGGCAGCTTAAGCACCTCGGTCTCGGCATGCACAGGGCTACTGCAGGGGAGAGCACATGCGGAGTGTGGGAATCACGGCACATAGCGGGAGGAAGTTCATGCTGGCACTTCCCACCCTGATGTAGGCACACTTGCTGGGCAAAGATGCCCAGTGGCCCACCATGCCGAGGGGTCGTTTGGCGCGGCCGCCAGCACGGCCTTGTAGTCCGCCTCCGCCAGCCCAAACCTGCTCGTGTTTTCGAACACCACCCCCCTGCGCCGATCATACATGCATGCTTCAGCTTGGGTATGCTGCCGTCAGAGGGAGTGCATGTGGACCCCTGTGCTGTCTGAAGGCCACGCCACTGCCCGTCGAAGGCCACGCCACTGCCCTCGGGTGCGGCCGCCAGGAGCGGGGCAGGGGCGCCCGAGGACAGGGCCATGACAGAGAGCCCTGCTGGCGAAGCGCGCACAGATCGCGCGGCGCGCGCCTGTTTAGTACGGGGTCTACGGACCAGGGGCAGATCTCCTGCGCGCGCGTAAGGTCCGCCAGCGCGGCGTCCCACTTGCCCTGCCGCGAGCGCGCGTTGCCTGCGGCGCACAGCGCGCGGGTGGCTGCTTGGCTGCAGCAGTGCTGGCGAGCAGGCCGTGCTCTCGCTGCACGCTCACCTCGGTTGCCATAGGCTCGGCCCAGGATGTCTGCCGCCCAGGGCGCGCTGACCCCTTCATACTTGTCGATCAGCACACCCCACAGCCTCTCCTCCTCCTGCACGAGCCGTGTCCGTGCTCAGCCGGCGGAGAGACGGTGCAAGGAACTGTTCCACTCGAGGGCCTGCCCCCCAGCGGGACCCCGCCTGCACGCTCTCAGCGTTGAGCGACTGCTGCAGCATCTGCGCCGCGTCCCGCAGCCGCTCGTCGCTGGCATCGTAGCTGGCCTGGTCGGGCGCGAGCTCGGGCCGTATGTTGGCCGGCTGCGGCGGGCCTGCCAGGTCGCTGCCCGCCGCACTGCCCGTCCACCCCATCACAAGAGCCGCAGACAGCGCCAGGGCGCTGCGCCGACTGAGCGCTGCCTGCTGTGCGTCACGAATGCCCTGCTGTGGACCACGCGCTGCTGGCGTATCAGATTGCGCAGCATGGCAAGTGCAAGTCTCATTTTGATATATCAACGTGCTGGCCTGCAGCGCTGGAGCTGCAGCACGCCGCGCTGGCTGCCCACCCACGACAGGAAGGAACGGCCTGCTCACACAGACCTCTCTGAGAAGCAGCATTCCTCCAGTGCGGTGTGGCACGGAGTCCGCTCTGAGCCGAAGAGTGGAGCACTCTCACTTACACACGCCCCTGCAGCTTGCTGCTGCTGCTGCTGCTGCTGGGCGGCACTGAGGTTACCGCTCGATGGTTTTCACAAGTGTTAGAGCGTGGCTACCCGAGTCGCCCATGATGCTCTGCCTGGCAATGGGAAGGCCTACCCCGGAGCAGAGGGTGGGACCGCTCTTCCCATATTTTGCTCAAGGTAGAGGTCGACGGACATGGCTCTGTAGTGGCTGGAAAAACCAAGTGAGTTGATCGTGGCACCGGGGCCAGTGGCGGTGAACGCACTTGTTGCGTCCTTCAAGATGTGTGGGCGCACGCGCGTGTCATTCCCAGAGAATGATATCGTCGCAGTCTCCGGGGTGCCGCGCGAGAGGTGGCGGAACCCGGAACAGTACAACCCCTCCTACAAGCGCGCCCTCTGCCTTGGAGTTGCTTTCGTCAGACCTCGAGCTCGAGCACAGTGTCAAAGTGTCTGAGCTATGTCTCGCGGCTTGGGCAGTGTTGCGCCGGGCTTCCGCACGCCCGTGGTGCGCGCCGACAAGGAGGGCGACCGGGAGCTGCAGACCATGACGTGCGCCAGTGTCCCACTGCAATACAGTTACTGTTCGCGCCTCTGTCTCACTGCAATACTATCACTGCAATACAATTACTATTACTGCAATACTGTATGATACACAGTCAGTGCGCTGGTCCCCTTGTCTTGACCACAGCTCGTGGCGCTTCACCTGCCCGTCACACCTGGGCCACCTCGGAGCGCTCAGGTGGGGCCTGGTGCCGGGCTGGACGAAGCCGGGCACGCCGCTCGATCACTATCGCATGTTTAATGCACGTTCGGAGACTGTGGAGGAGAAGGGTGTGTCCTGCCACCCGGTAGCTGGCCGTCTGCCTCCTGCGCCTTCCTGCCGCGCCGCATGCCAGCTGAGCACCGGTCAGTGTGCAGGCGTGTTCAACCGCCTGCTCAAGAGCCACCGCTGCGTCGTGCTCCTGAACGGCTTTTACGAGTGCGCTGCCAGCCTGCGCTGCTGCTCGCGCTCAGTTCAAGTGCCCCGAGCCGTGGCTCTCAGGCATCCCCGCTGTGCTGGTGCAGGTGGCACAAGGTCCGCGCACGCCCGCCTGCTGGGGCGCCGACCCATGCTTGGTCGTGCTCTGTCAACCAGCAGCCTCGACATAGTGTTGATGTCGTCCAACTGTGCCTGATTGCGTCGCCAGGCTGCTTGCAACAGTAAAGAGACGGCAGCAGCCGTGCAGGCAGTGCAGGAGCGCCAAGATTGACGCCTGCGCAGTCAGTCGCGTCCCGCGTGCGCCGCTGGACCCCGCACGCGCGGCGCGAGCGCCTGCTGCGGCGCGCGCAGGAGCACACGGGCAAGCAGCCATTCTTCGTGCACCTGGAGGGCGAGCCGGCGCTGCGCATGGCGGGCCTGTTTGACGCATGGAAGGGCGAGGACGGCGAGCTGCTGTACACATACACCATCCTCACCACGGACAGCAGCCCCCGCCTGCAGTGGTGAGTTGCCCCTCACCCTACTCCTAACCTACTTTCGCAAGCTCAATGATGTCGTCCTGCGGCCTGCCCACGTGACCACCGCACAGCTCCAGGGCTGCCAGCAGGCTGAGTCGGGGTGCTGCGAGGCAGCGGGGCGACCTGGCGGCAGGTCCATGCTGCTGCCAGGCTGCCCAAATGCATGCTGTTGAGCTGCGGGGCCGGGAGGGGACATGCTCCGATGCGCCCTGGGTAAGTGATGGCGCGCGCGCGCGCTGCGGCAGGCTGCACAACCGCATGCCCGTGATCCTGCGGCGGCCGGAGGACGAGGCGCTGTGGCTGGCCGACCGCGAGCTGTCCAGCAAGTGCGCTCACGTCCTGGCCTGCAGTCCCAGCCCCGCATCACAGCACGCCGCGGCTGCCTGTGTGAAAGCTGTTGAGCAAGGTTTCTGGCTCCTTGAGGCCCTTGAGTGCATGCGCGGGACGCAGGGAGGCTGCATGTGCCCAGTAGTGGGTGAGCTTGCAGTGGCTCTTGCTGGGTTGCAGCCAGCGGTGCCAACGCAGTCGTCACTTGGCACCTACCCCCCACGCTGCGCAGGCCGCTCGCAGACCCGCCCTTCTCCAGGGGCAGCCACTGCAGCACACAGCTGGTGGCACTTCTGGGGGGCCCGGCCCGTCAAGGCGCATCGCCCTAGCCAGGCTCATGCAGGGCATGCACTGCCCTGTTTCGGTATAAGAGGGGCTGGCAAGCATGCAGGGAGCTGGTGGCGCTTGCGCACCCCTACAACGGAGAGGACCTGGTCTGGCACAAGGTGGCGCCCGCGATGGGCCGGATACAGTGTCAGGGCCCCGAGTGCAGCGCCGAGCTCAAGGTCCATGACATCGCCAACTTCTTCCAGCGCCCAGGTGCCTGCGGCGCGCACGCTATACCCTAGCCATACCCTAACCATACCCTAGTCTGCAGCAGAGAGCGCAGCGTGTCCCCAGGCTGCACGGCAGGGCTGTCAGCAGTGCACGCCACGCATTTGGTTGCTCTGGTCCGCCGGGCGAGGCTGACCGTTGGTGGGTGAGCAAGTGGGCGTCAGCGAGTGGGGCTGCCCAGCAGCTGAGGTGCGCGCGAAGCCATGCAGGCGCTGACCTGGGCGCCGCGCCCAGGCAAGAAGGCGCCTGCCGCAAAGGGCGCCAAGGGCGCTCCGCATGCAGCGCCCGCTGCAGCGGCGGCAGTAACAAAAGCCGGGGGACAGGGCGCAAAACAGGCAGAGCCAGCCGTCGGCGCGGCTGCCAGCGATGCCGCGCGGCCTCCGGTCAAGGCGGAGGCGGCCGGCGGCGCGCCGGGGCCCGCGCCCGCTGCCGAGACTGGGCGCGCGCCGCCCAAGGCAGAGGCCGCCGAGGGATCGCCGGGGCACGCATCCGCGGCCGAGGCGCAGCGGACGCCGCTGAAGGCAGATGCGGACGGCGCGGCGCCTGGGCCCGCGGCGGCAGCAGCGGATGAGGCGCCGCCGCCGGCAGTCAAGGCGGAGGCGCAGGCGCCGGGGCCCGCGGCCAGCGCGGCCGCCGCGGCGACGCAGCATGGCCTGGAGCGGCGCAAAGGCGCAGAGGGCACGACAGCGGCGGACGGCAGAGCCGTCGAGCGGGAAGCCGGAGACGGCGGGGTGCGCCAGCGCGCCCCCAAAGACAGGACGATGCTGCCGCGCAGACATGCTGCTATAAATCTGCCGGTGGGTCATTTGGATGGGAATCCCGTTTATTGTCTTCATGTTGGCAACGCGCGTCCGGAACGTCTGCTGCGCGACGTGACGCAGCTTGCCGGCATGGTAGAGGAGCAAGGTAGAGAAGCACGCTTTTTGTATGAATGTTCCTCGACTTTGCCTTGGCAGGAGCCAGGCGGCCCCGGCGGAGGCTCTGCGCCGGATGAGGCGCCAACAGGTGAGCTGCAGCGCAACGGCGCCGCTGTGCCGAAGCTAGCCAGACCGCACAGACCGCATGGTAATTATTGTTGTATGGTGCGCATGCTTTTTATGTTAGACACAAGTTTTTTTTGTAGACGTGATTGCAGTCATAAGTACTTGTGCGCAAAGCTTTCCGAACAGTGCTAGCTTCATCAAGCAGCTTGCGCGCCCTCAGCTGGCATTTGATGGGTGAGTGGTGCGGCTGCAGCGGCAGGCGGAGGTGCGCATGGCAAGCAGGCGCCGCAGGCGGCGGGCGCCACCAAGTCGCCGGCCGGGGCGCGGAAACGGCCTGCTGCGGCGGCCTCGCCCAAACCCGGACGCAGCAAGATGGCGAGGGCGGCGGCTGTCGCTGGGCAGCAGAGCCTGGACGCGTTCATGGTGAAGAACAGCAAGTGACCCGTCCCTGCCATGCGTGTTGTGTCTGCGTGTTGTGTCTGTGTTGTGTCTGAGTTGGCAAGCACATTGTGCCTGTGTGTTGGCACAGCGCATGCTTGCGAATGAACGGCAAGAGCACCTTGTTGGTAGGAGTGTGTGCACGCATTGTGCCTTCCTTTAGTAAAAACTCAGGTGCATTGTAAACTCAGTAATGTACTCGGAGCTGTTCACGACGCACAATTGGCACAAGATCACCGGACAGACAGAAGCTCCTGAGACACCAAGCTCGTCCACTGTGGGCGTTGAACAGCGCAGGGGAAATCTGATGTAGCAACCTTGTGCCTGCAAATACCAGTTCTGAACCATGCAGAGCAGAGAGCAGCACACAATTTGTGCGAAACAAGTCCAGCAACACCGCCCCATGCCCAGACGGCGACACGGCCTCATGCGTGCAGCTCCGCCTCGATGCGCCGCGCGGCGGCCGCGGCCGTCTCCTCCAGCGCTGCGACCGCGTCGGCGGCGCGGCTGGCGGCGCAGCCAGGGCGCGCACGCGCGCACGCGGGGCTCCCCCTTGCGGCCGCGGGCGCCTGCGCGTCTGCGCGCAGCGCGGCAGACAGCGCCGCCTCCGCCCTGCCGGCCCGGCACGCGCTGGTGTGCTTGCCACAATTGGAGTGATCGCTTGCCGGCTCGGCGCGTGTCGCTGCAGCTTTGGCAGCGTGCCAGGCTGCGCTCTTTGCAGCGTGGTGCGGGACGCGAGAAGCTGAGCGACTGTGAGTGCGCTCGCAAGCTCGCACGGCCGGGACGGACGCGGCGCCAGTGGTGCGCGCGCCTGCACGCCTCGGCGTCTACCTCCGCCAGCAGGCGCGCCAGGCCGGCGCCGTCCCAGCTCGCGCTAGCGCGCGCGCCTGCACGCCGCCGCTGCGCTGTCAGACCCACTGGCGAGACCCACTCTGGTGCCTGACCGCCCGCAGGCCATGCTCAAGCCCTGCCGTCCTGCATGGTGTGGCGCGCGGAGGGAGGCTGCCCCACCATGCTTGGGCATGCAGCAGCCGCAGCAGGGGCCGACGGCGCCTCGGAGCACTGCCGGCACCCGCTCGCGCGCCGGCACTGGGACAATGGCGCGGCCCGCACCGTCCGCGAGCGCGCCGTCCAGGCCCGCCAGCACGCGCGCGGCGCGCTGCGCCAGCGCGGGCGCGCCGCCGCCGGCGCCGCCGCGGCCGGCGCCGGCGCCGTCCCCGGCGCCCAGCAGCTCGCGCACCTCGGCCGCGCTCAGGTCGACGAGCGCGGCGATCGCCTCGGCGCCCGCGCGCGCCCAGCCGCCGCCCTGCCCGGCCGCCTGCAAGCTCAGCGCGCATGCGTGAGCCTGCATGGCGTTGGCGTTGCGCCCTGTTTCCCAGGTAGCGCATGCCGCTGTGCGCCGGCAGAGCGGGCGCGGGTGCCGTGGATGCCTCACAAAAAATGACGTGCCCGTCCTGCGACGCAGCAGCTGGTGCGCCGGCCTGCAGGCTGACTGCGGTTTTGCTGTCACACGTCGCCTTGACGGACAGCAGGCCCTGGCACACCCCCGCGCCTGGCACCTGGCAGCGCGTGCCGCCCGCCGCGCCACGACGCCGTCAGTGCTGAAGGGTTGATTTAGAATATGTATAGATGAG
>JAABUR0100004755.1_pt1 | contig 17837 bp, 16 predicted proteins | sample 5560091 | NCBI WGS metagenome assembly JAABUR01 (sample SAMN10711879, study PRJNA513375) | rock metagenome | isolation source: Antarctica rocks | place: Antarctica: Victoria Land, University Valley sud | reverse complement strand
GGCGCATCGCCGAACCAGCCCGGCTCCTCACCGCCCAAGAACTGGAGAGCCGCGTTTGCGCCGCCTTCGCGTGTTCGCTCGACGAGCATTTGGTCATGCTCCAGGAGGTCGCCTGATTCAGCACTAGGCCAGCGCAAGGGAGGCCATCCTGAGCCAAATCCCGGGTAAGCGATTTCACTCCGGTCAACGACGGCGCGGCCTGGCCGGGCATCGTCCGACGGGCGTTATGCGCGCAGACAACCAAACGGGCGGGGGGCCAACGATCGTTTGTTCGTATCACTCGCTCGTCCAGGTCAGACCAACACCCCGCTCGTGTCGAACGGGCGAATCCGTAGCGGGGCATGGGAAGCGCTGTCGCCTCCGCCGACTCCTCGCCGCGGAGGGCAGACGCGGCCGGCCCCCAAGGCGAGTGGCGACCCTATCGCTGGCGATGGTCGCGGCCTCTACAAGCCGCGGATCGATCACCGTGGGCCCGACGTCCCAGGACATGGGCCAGGGCCACGGTGACGCCCGGCGTCGGTGATCCGTCCAGGTGGTCAGTCCACCTCGTGGCACGCCTGAGCGCCTCAGATCGCAGCCGGGCTGACCAGGCTGACGGCAAGCACAGCGGCGCTCTACGTATTTCTACCCCCCCGCGGTCGACAGAAATGGGGATTCTTCCCCATGTGCCCGGCGCGGTGGCGACGTACGGTGGAAACGTATCGTCCGTACGAGCCCGCAAGGGATCGCCACGATGGAGGACAACGATGCGACGGACGAGATGGCTCCCCCTGCTCGGGTTGGTGGGGGCGCTGCTGGCGCTGAGCGCCGGGGTGGCGCTGGCGACGGTGCAATGCACGGCCGGCGTCAATTGCTACGGAACGGAAGGCCGGGACGACCTCAAAGGCAGCTTGGGCAACGACTTTATCTATGGCCTCGGTGACAAGGACCAAATCGCCGGCTGGGCAGGCGACGACGTCGCCAACGGGGGGGACGGTGACGACTTCATTACCGGCTGGTTAGGGAACGATGATCTCTCGGGTGGTGCCGGGAATGACGGCGTGTACGGCGAGCAGGGCGACGACGTCGTGCACGGTGGGGACGGGGCCGACGTCGTCGCGGGCGACAAGAGCTTCGATGCGGACGCGAGCGACGGCCACGACCAGCTGTACGGCGAGGCCGGCACCGACGTCCTCTACGGGGCGGGGGGCAACGACTTCCTGGATGGCGGCGCCGACCACGACGAACTCTGGGGCGGTCCGGGGGACGACGGGATGCACGGCGGGGCGGGGAACGACCGGATCATTGGCGAGGAGGGTGGCGACGCGATGTTCGGCGGATCGGGCAATGACACCATCTTCGCCTACGACGGGGAGGTCGACTTCATCGACTGCGGACCGGGAAAGCGGGACAAGGTGACCTACGACCAGGGGCTGGACACGGTGAAAAACTGCGAGAAGCGGGATCCGCGATAGGTAGGAGAGAACGAGGTGCCGCTCGGGCGCGGGGCGTGTGAGGGATTGCTTGCCGATCGATCGAGTACGGGAGGTGATCACCTGGCGAGGCACTGCTTCGCTGCCTGAATCGGGCACCTGACCGCCGGCGGGACGCGCCCGACGCCACGGGCCGTGGCCGACCAGATCGAACAGCCCTGGTTTCTCCTGAATGAGCCGGTGGTGCAGCCGTTTCTGTCCGCTCCAATTCGATCCTACGACCCTCGTGTCGACGTAGCGCGATACCACGCTGGAGGCGCCAAATGGACGGCGACCGCTTCGACCGCTGGACTCGTTCGCTCGCGGCCTACGCCACGCGGCGGACTGCCGTCGCCGCGCTCGCAGGCGGTGCGCTGGCGGCGCTCGGCCCCCCGGGGCCAGGTCCGCCCAGGCACGCTGTAGGGACGGAGGGTCGCATTGCTTCACGAACGCCGACTGCTGCTCCGGCACCTGCAGGAACCACGCACGCTGCACCTGCAAGAGGAAGGGCCAGCTCTGCAGCAACTTCCTCGCGTGCTGCGGCACTTACGAGTGCGAGGAGATCCAGTACAAAGACGACGTCGGGCAATGCTTTCCGCCGACCGTCTCGGGGCGGTGCTGCCTCTTCCCGACCGAAAGGTGCGCCGCGTCGTGCGACTGCTGCTTCAACGGTCTCTGCCAGAACGGCCGGTGCTGCCTCCCGAGCGGGTCACAATGCACCCCCCCAAGACCAGGCGAGGCCAACATGTGCTGCAGCGGCCTTTGCCGCTCCAACCCTGAGCTCAATGACAACCAATGCGCTTAACCCCGCAGCGCACCCGCCACCTGCTGTCGTCGCCCTGTTGGTGGGCGGAATCTGACCAGGGGCAGGGCGGTTCTGAGCACCGGTCGCGAGATCCCTGGCTCTTCGTTAGCACGCCAGGCGGTAAACGGGGCGCGCCAGGTAGACCATCGTGGTGTCCGCTCGCGGTGACTACGTATTTCTACCCCCCCTGCTGGCGACAGAAATGGGGAATCTTCCCCATGCGCGTGGCACGCGTGGTCATCATGATCGAGCGAGGTCGCGGCAGAGCGAATCGCTCGGGTGACCCGGGCCGCTGTTGCCCGCGCGACTCACTCACCAGGGCAGAGGAGGACCAACGATGGACGACCGCAGTTTTGATGCGTTGACACGCTCGCTGGCAGGAGGTAGGTGGACACGACGGCGGGCAACCAAGGCGGTGGCGGGGGGCATGCTTGGGGTGCTGCTCAGCGGGTTTGGGCCAGCGGCGGCCCAGGAGGCCGCCGGGGCTTGCAACGCCATCGGCCGGCGGTGCGAAGACAACCACGATTGCTGCTCCGGCCGCTGCACGCGTCGGAAGTGCCGGCCCGGCCCCCACACGTGCCGGGCCGGGGACACCTCCTGCCCCGCGGCGGCCGGTGGCTGTAACTCCAACCCCAACTGCCGCTGCCAGGTCTCCGTGGAGGGGAACACCCGGTGCGCGGGCGATCGGATCAGCTCCACCTGCGGCTCCTGCTCCAGCAGCGCCGACTGCGGGTTTTTCGGCCCGCAGGCGTTCTGCGCCGATATCTCCGGGTGCGGCTGCGGCGCAGGGCAGGAGCGCGTCTGCGTCAACCCATGCCCCAGTCCCAGCTAGCACCACTTCGGGGCCGCACACGGCCCCTTCGGGGGCGGCTGCCGCCACTGGCGCGATAACGACGGAGGAGGCGTTTCGTATCGTGGACGATGGCTAACTCGCGGCGGCTGTTACCGCCCCGCTCGCCCGCGGTGCGCCACGAGGAGGGAGGAGGAGTCATGGACCATCGTTCGTTCGCTTGCCGAGGTGGGACACGTTATCGACCTGCGGCGGGCCGGCGATTCCAACGCCTCGCGCCGGGCGAGCTGTTCGGGGAATGGCGACTTCATGGGCGTGCGGGCGAAGTCGAGCGACCGCCACCTGGGGTCTTTGGTCAGATGCGCGGCGCCAGTTGCGGCGCCTCATAGCGAGACAGGATTGAGCGATCGGCACGCGCGAAGGGAGATGGTGATGGAAGGTCGTCGGTTTGATGAGATTGCGCGGACGCTGGGTAGCGGAGCTTCCCGGCGTCGGGCAATCAGGACGGTGGCGGGAGGCGCGGTTGCCGCGGTCCTTGCGCGCTTCGGCGGAGGGGAGGCCGCGGCCGGCGACTGCAAGAAGCGACTGGAGCGGTGCCAGAGCCGGCGCGACTGCTGCGGGGCGGACAAGGGCCGGACGGCGTGCAGGGATGAGTTGGACGGAATGTGCTCACTCAGCTACCCGGGTTTCCGCTGCTGCGGTCTGGAGGGGTCCACCTGTAGCCCAAACACGTGAGCCTGCTGCCATGGCCTGACCTGCACTCCCGTCGGCGCGTCATACCGCTGTCAGGCCCCGCCCCCGTAGGCGGCAACCGCTCCGCTCTGGGAGACGAGCCGGCGGAGCATCCGCGCGAGAGCACCGCAACGACCGGTGATTTGCCAGGATTGAGCGAGCGGCTCGCTCGAGAGGAGACGGTGATGGAAGCTCGGCGTTTTGATGAGATTGCCAGGGCGTTGGGCGCCGGGACCTCCCGGCGACGGGCGATCAGCACGGCGACGGGGGGCGCCGTCGCGGCGGTGCTGGCGCGCTTCGGCGCAGGAACGACGGTCAGCGAGGCAGCCGACCAGTGTACCACGTTGCAGGATCGTTGCCGGCGGCGTAGCGCGTGCTGCGGGGCGGACAAACGCCGAACGACCTGCCGATCCCTTGGCGCCGGGTGCTTGGGCGGCGACCGTTGCTGCGGCCTGGAGGGGGCCGCCTGCAATCCGTCGGTTGGCAACTGCGATTGCTGCAACGGCTTGTTCTGCGTCGTCGGCGGCAGGCGGCAAGCCCGCTGCGAAACGACGCCGCCGTAGGCGACGCCGGGGGGAGCGGATTGCCGTGGACCGGCCGGCTCCAATCCAGCGCCGGTCGGTCTATCGGATCGGCCGGCGGAGCCAGCGCGGGAGCCGGCGCCGTCGTTGGGAACGAGCGAGCGGTGCGCCGTTTCCGCCATCTGGGGCAGGGCCTCGTTCGAGATATTCGCTCAGCACCTCCCGCAGCGGGGCGTGGACGGGTGACGATCCGAGGGCGTCGAGCCGTCGCTGGTAGTTCTCGCGGTTGAGGTGGTCGCCGTAGGTTCGGAAGACCTGTCGGAGGCGTTCCACGTCAATGGTATCGGGTAGTGTTGCGCACCGCTCCAAGACACCGGCGAGGAGCAGGTCGATCATGGTCGGGAGGCACTTGATGCACTGGCCGCAGTTGTACGCGGCTTCGTAGCCGGGGCAGACCCGCAGTGTATCGAGCACGAGCGGGGAGCGGACGACGAGGTGCGTCTTGTCGATCCGGCCGAGCTCGCAGCCGTCGTGGACGACCGCGAGGCGCTCGGTCGACCAGAGGGGGTCGAGCAGTGGGTGCGAGCCCCAAGGATAGAGCTGATCGTAGGTGGTTGAGGCGGCGATCGTGACGTGGCGGAAGAGGCCGCCAAGGGCCAGCGCGACACTCGCCAGCGCGGCGCCGTGGGTCATGTTCCAGGAGAGGAGCGGTTCGCTGGCGATCCGCAGGTTGGTGACGACCGGGAGGAGCGTCTTGCCGAGCTCGCCGGCAACCCGTTCGGCCCGGGCGAGGATGGCAGGGGGAAAGGTGCTGTCCCACGTGCCATAGGCCGCATCGAAGCCGTGGATGGCGATCAGGTGCGTCACCGTCTCGTCGTCGCCGGGATGATTGCGGACATTCTTGAGAAGGCTGTAGAAGGAGTCGACGCCGAGCGAGAAGAAGAGTCCCGAGTCGGGCGGGTTGGCCACGGGGGAGGCGGAGCGGTCACGAACGGGAGCCTCAATCTCGATCCGGGTAAGCCGCGGGTCGAAGCAGGCGTAGATCGCCTGGATCTGGTCGGTGGCGCGCTGGAGCGTCGGGGAGACGGGCACCGGCACGACCAGATTGGGGTCGGTCGCCATCGCGATAGGCAGCAGCGCGGCGAGGAACGGGTCGCCATTCTCGGGGCTGAGGAACGGTTGGCACCAGGCAGGGAACCGGTACCAAAGCACCCAGGGATCGAACCAGGCGGGGCCCTCGGGGTCGGCGTCGCTCTCGACCCGTGCCCGCAGCTCACAGGCATCGCCGAGCGCCACGACCGTGATGTCGGATATACGCATGGCACCCCTCCAACTCACCTTCTCGCTGACGAGTGACCCGAACCGGTGGTGGCCGGTGGGTCTCGGCCAGTGCCGGCGGCGGGCTACCGCGACTGGCCCAGGCGATCCGGCATCGCGACCTAAAAGGGGGGCGGAAGGCGTCTGGTTGGCCCCCTGGCGATGCTACACTCCTTTCCTCGCGTCCGGCGCTGTCGAGGTTGGCGTCGGGCGGCGCGTGCTCCGCCTCATGCTCGGCCCACGTCTCCGCCGGAGCGCCTGATGTCACCCCGAATTGCTCGCAGGAGGTCTGTGCCCGATGACCGCGACGCTGCGTGATCCGTCCATGACGACACCCATCGCGCCGGCTGGCGCGGGCGGTGGTGACGCTAGCCGCGCGTCCGTGGATCGGCGGGGGGCGGCGGAGACGGCGCGGGTGCTGGCGGCGGAGCTGGAAGCACGGGTCGAGGGGGAGGTTCGTTTCGACCAGGTGTCGCGGATGCTCTACGCGACGGACGCGTCAAACTACCAGATCGAGCCGGTCGGGGTGGTGGTGCCGAAGTCGGTCGACGACGTGCTGGCGACAATCGAGCTGGCGTGCTCGCACGGGGTGCCGCTGCTGCCGCGCGGCGGAGGATCGTCGCTGGCGGGGCAGGCGGTCGGGGCGGCGCTGGTGATCGACTTCTCGAAGTACCTCTCCCGCGTGGTCGCGGTCGAGCCCGAGGCGCGGACAGTCACGGTCGAGCCGGGAATCACCATTGCCCAGTTGAACAAGCGGCTGAAGCCAAACGGGTTGATGTTCGGTCCTGACCCAGCCTCGACCGACCGGGCGACGGCGGGTGGGGTGGTTGGGAACAACGGCACCGGCTCCCACTCGATCCTCTATGGCATGACGAGCGACAACGTGCGCCGGGCACGGGTGGCACTGTACGAGGGAGGGGTGGCCGATTTCGGTCCCGCGACGCCGGACGAGCTCGCGGCGCAAGCGCGGAGCGAGGAGCCGGCGGCACGGCTGCTGGCGAAGCTGCTGACGTTTCGCGAGGAGCGGCGGGAGCTGATTCGGCGGGACTTTCCGCCGCACTGGCGGCGGGCGACCGGGTATTCGCTGGATCAGTTCCTGAAGCCGGACGACGCGTTCAACCCGGCGCGCCTGGTCGTCGCGTCCGAGGGGACGCTGGCGACGACGCTGGAACTGACGCTCGATCTGGTGCCGACGCCGACGCGGACCGGTCTGGTGCTGCTGCAGTTCGACAACCTGGTGGCGGCGATGGCGGCGACGCCGGTGATCCTGGAGACGGAGCCGTCGGCGATCGAGCTGATGGATAGGATGCTGGTCAACCTGACCCGTGCCCAACCGGGCTACGCGCGCTTGATCTCCTTCATCATGGGCGATCCGGCGGCGGTGCTGGTGGTGGAGTTCTACGGCGAGAGCGAAGCGGAGCTGGAGCGGAAGGCCGCCAATCTGGTGGCGCACCTGGCGAAGCGGCGCGTCCGGATGAGCGCGGAGCCGCAGCGGGTGCTCGATCCGAAGCGCCAGGCGGACGTATGGTCGGTGCGGAAGGCCGGCCTGGGTCTGCTGATGAGCGTCAAGGGCGATCACAAGCCGATTCCGGTGATCGAGGACGTCTCGGTGCCGGTGGAGCATCTCGCGGAGTACGTCGGCGCCGTCGAGGAGCTGGTCGCGGCGCACGGGACGACCGCTGCCTACTATGCCCACGCCTCCGCCGGCTGCCTGCACATCCGGCCATTGGTGAACTTGAAGACGGTCGAGGGCGTGACGGCGATGAAGGAGATGGCGCATGCCGCCGCGGAGCTGGCGCACCGGTTCGGCGGGGTGATGAGCGGCGAGCACGGCGACGGTTTGCAGCGCTCGGAGCTCAACCCGACGATCTTCGGTCCCGAGCTGTATCAGGCGATGCGGGACTTCAAGGCGATCTGGGACCCGCGCGGGATGATGAATCCGGGCAAGAAGGTGGACGGGCCACCGATGACCGAACACCTGCGCTACGGCCCGGGCTACGCGCCCCGGGAGCTCAAGACGCATCTCGATTTCTCGGCGGAGGGGGGATTTTTACGAGCGGTCGAGATGTGCAATGGGGCGGCGGTCTGCCGGAAGTTGAAGGCGGGGACGATGTGTCCCTCCTACATGGCGACGAAGGACGAGAAGGACACGACGCGCGGCCGGGCTAACGCCCTGCGCAACGCGCTGGCCGGTCAGGCGCTGGATCGGAGCGCCTTCACGTCGAAGGAAACGTATGGGGTGCTGGACCTCTGTCTCTCGTGCAAGGCGTGCAAGACGGAGTGCCCATCGAGCGTCGACATGGCGAAGATCAAGACGGAGTTCCTAGCGCAGTACCAGGCGACGCACGGAACGCCGCTGCGGTCTCGCGTCTTCGGTCACATCCACACGATCTCGCGGCTGACGGCGCCGGTTGCACCGCTCGCGAACCTCGCGGCGCGGACGCCGCTGGCGAAACCGGTGATGCGGGCGCTGGGGGTGCACCCGGAGCGGAGGCTGTCACCGTTCGTGCGGCGGACATTCGTCACGCGCTGGCGCTCGCAGCAACGCCACCGGCGCGGCCAGGAGCGACCGACGCGGGGCAAGGTCGTCTACTTCCACGATACTTTCGCGACGTACAACTACCCACGGATCGGGATGGCGGCGGTCAAACTTTTGGAGGCGGCCGGCTTCGAGGTGGTGATCGAGGAGCGGCGGGCCTGCTGCGGCCGGCCGATGCTCTCGAAGGGGCTGGTCGGCGAGGCGCGGAAGGTGGCGCGGCGGAACGTGGGGCTGCTAGCCCCCTACGCGCGGCAGGGAATCCCGATTGTGGGGACGGAGCCGAGCTGTATTTTGACGCTGCGCGATGAGTACAAGGATTTGCTGCCGAACGACGCGGACGTTGAGGCGGTGGCCGCGGAGAGCTTCATGATCGATGAGTTCCTGGCCAAGCTCGACGCCGCGGGTGATCTCGGTATCGCTTGGAAGCAGGGCCAGGGGCCGGAGGTCTTGTTTCACGGCCACTGTCATCAAAAGGCGCTGATCGGGATGGGGCCGTCGATGGGGCTGTTGCGGGCGGCGGGGTGCGCGGCGACGGAAACCGGGGCAGGATGCTGCGGGATGGCGGGATCGTTCGGCTACGAGGCGGAGCACTACGACGTGTCGCGGGCGATCGGCGCGGAGCGTCTCTTCCCGGTGGTGGAGGCGGCGGGGGAAGAGACGACGATCGCGGTGGCGGGGGTGTCGTGCCGGCAGCAGATCGAGCACTTCACGCCACGGCGGACGCGTCACATCGCGGAGGTGCTGGCGGGGCGGATCGCGCCGGGACACGCCTATGCGGCTCGCGCGCCGGAGCCGGTGCCAGCGGGTGTGGCTCCCACGCCGGAGGAGACGGCCCATGCGCGGAATACCCCGGAGGGCGCAGCGTAGGGAGCCCAAGGTGGTGGATTGAACGGTGTGTCCACCGGGAGGCATGATAGGGTGGGCAGCGTTCAGAGGTTATCGAATGATGCGTCGGGCCGCTAAAACCATCGATATCAGCGATCTTCCCGATCTGCGACGGGTGGCGGAAGAGGTGCGCGCAGCCAAAGAGCCCTATCTCCTTCGCGCCGGGGATCAAGATGTGGCTCTCCTGATCCCACTCCGGGAGGAGGAACCGCGGCCTGGCGGCCGGACACAGGCCGACCGGACCGCGTTTCTGTCCGCCTTTGGCGGCTGGAAGGGGATCGTCGACGGGGAAACGCTCAAGCGAGAGAGCACGGCGAGCCGTGGCTCCGACCGACCGCTCGTGGTGCTATGACATTCTTGGTCGACACCGACTGGGTGGTCGACTCTCTCACGGGTCTCGATCTCGCGCGTGATCTGTTTCTCCAACTCCTCCCCGCTGGCGCGGCGATTAGCATCATCAGCTACATCGAGATCATGGAAGGGATCGTCGGCGAGCGCGACCCCGAGCGGGCCAATGCTGTCTTTCGCGCCTTCCTCCGGGAAGTCGACGTGCTTGGCATCAACGAAGCGGTTGCAACCAAGACAGCGCTGATTCGTGCCGACCTGCGACGTCAAGGTCGATCGATCAACCACCGCGCCATGGATCTCCTGATCGCCGCGACGGCGGTGGACAATGGGCTCATACTCGTCTCACGCAATACTCGCCACTACGACGATATCTCCGATCTCCGGCTGTACGCGTTCTCGTGACGAGGGCAGAGACCTTGGCTGGTGGAGGATATCCGGGTTCGGGGATGTTTTGAGCCTTACGACGTTTCTTGAGGACGGTACGCCGACCAGCCCCCCGGTAAGCAGATCCCCGTCAGCTCATGAGTGGGATGGCGTGAGCTCAAACGCGCCGCGTCACCGCGACAGAAGAGGAGCGAGTGATGGCGCGGGCATTTGGACTTGACGGGACGGGTGAGGGTTACCCCGCCGCGAGTCGTTCCCGCTCATCGAGGGTGGAGCGGTAGGCGGCGATCAGCCGGTCGAGGCGACGGGTTTCGGCGGATAAGCGGGCTTCCAGGTCGTCTTCGAGGAGCGCGAGCACCGGTTTGCCGGCTTCGTGGCGCTGCCAGAGCCGGTACATCTCGAAGCCGTGGAGCACGGCGAGCTCGGTCTTCAGCGCGGCAAGCAGGGTATCGAGTCGGACAACCTCGGCGGTGGCCCAGGCGATCCGCTCACGTGGGGAACGAGCGGCGAATGCTGGATCGTCGGCCTCGGTCGTTTGTTGGAGCTCCTGGAGGGCCGAGAGGTCGCGGTCGCGGAACGCCTCGTTGACCCTTTGCATCAACTGCTCGCGGCGGAGGCGCTCGGCGTCCGTTTGGGCATAATCGGGGTGACACCGTTTGGCGAGGTCGAGATAGAGGCGCTTGACCTCAGCTTCGTCGCGCTTGTCGAGGCCGTGCGGCGCTGGCGGATCGATCGGCTGCCACGTGTCGCGTTGCGCCCCGGTGCCGATCGTCTCGTTGTCCGGGGGGAAGAGAGACGGCTCGTCATCGAGAAACGGCGCGGACGGGTCGAGGGTGGAGGCGGTGAGGAGGCGACTGAGCCGGCGCTCGTAGTCGCCCAAGGCGAGGCTGACACGGCGCAGATCGGCGAGGAGGTCGCCGACGCGAGCCTGGCAGACGGCCTCGAAGCGGGCGAGGGCGACCTTGAGCGCGGCGATCTCGGCCTGCAGCTCGGTCAGGCGCCGCTTCCGCGAAGCGATCCGGCGGAGCCAGCGTTCGTAGTCACGCTCCTCTGTCGTCTGCGTGCGCACGATCGCCTGGGCGGTCATCGGGGCAGCCATGGGCGGCGCCGGCGACGCGACCATCCCGCGCAGTTCTTCCCCATCGACGGGATCTCTCCGGTGTGGCAACGGCTTGTCATGGGGTAATGATAAACGAGGGGCGACCCGTGAACAGCCGGTGCAGGCTGCCGCTGGGAGCGGCGGATGGGCTTCCCTTGGCGCCCATCGCTGCGCCGGGCCGGGTCGCTCGGCCGTGGAAGCCGCGCCGGTTTCGCTGGCCTCTTCGTGTATGACCAGCACCTTTAGGTGGCAACATTTTCGCGGGACTGGCTATCGGGCCCAGTGCGTATCATGGACTTGGGCGGGGTCGTAGGCTCAGGACATGAGCCAGGTCCGCAAGACGTACCCGACGGACCTGACCGACGCTGAGTGGGCCTTCGTGGCCCGGTACCTCGCCCTGATGCGGCCCGACGCGCCCCGGCACCGGCACGACCCACGCGAGGTGGACAACGCCCTGCGCTGGATCGTGCGCACCGGCTCGCTGTGGCGTTACCCGCGGGGGGACCTGCCGCCGTGGGCGGCGGTCCACCCGAGGAGGCGGAGGCCCCCGGCATCGAGTTGGCGGTGGTCCGGCTGCAGGAGGCGAAGAAGGGGTTCGTGCTGCTCCCGCGGAGGTGGATGGTGGAGCGCTCCTTCGCCTGGGCGACGCGCTTCCGCAGGTTGGCCACGGACGACGAGCGGCTGCCCGAGATCGTGGCCGGCCCGCATTTTGTGGCGTTCGCGTGCCTCTTGCTTCACAAGCTCTCGCTCCTGCCGACCGGAAGTGCATGACCCGCTCTCGTGGGGGGTCGGGCCTCACATGCCGGGTAAAGCCGACGCAGTTTGGTCGGCGCGGCGGCGGTTGTGAACCGCCGGGCGATGGCGGAGGTGGCGGCCTCACGGCGCTCGGCCCGGGCGGCGACCGCGCGTTCCATGGCGTCGCGGTCCGGCAGGCACTGGGCGAGGCGCTGGCGCTGGAGAAGCGCCGGCTCCGGTTCCGCCATGTTGCGCCAACCGCGGTGTTTGGAACCTCTCGCGCGAGCCAAGCAGAGGAGTGGCCACGAACGAGCTCCTTCACGGTCTCCAAGCCGGACGATGGGGCGCCGGTGCCTGGCGGCCGCCCTCGATCGGACGACACGACGGTCCTGCGGCAGGTGGTGGGGTACCTCCGGGCCTTCGTCCAGGCGACGGTCCTGCACCTCATTTCCATCCTCGTGGCGGACCGTTGGCGACGGACCTGGACGGCTGTGAGCTGGGTCGTTGTCGTGAGCCACTTGAGCGTGGGCGAGGGTCGGCGGTCCCATCAGATGAGTGAGTACGTGGCAACCGACGCTGCCGCGCGCCCCCATCACGAGGTTCGGGGTGTCGTGGGGAAAGGGTATGACGCACTGCAGTCGCATGGTCGCTGCGTGCCAGGGAGTCGCCCGCGGGCGGACGAAGCGCTTCGACGCATCACGTCCCTAGACGGGATGTAACGCTGGCGTGCTGGCCCGCGCGAGGAGACCATCCTCGGGGATCGCTCAAGGAGCGCTGTGCGAGGGATCACCACCACCGGCTCAGATGACGGCCGGTAACCGGCACAGCCCTCGTGTGGCCAGCCAGGGATCTCGGGCAGAGGTGGGGGCGTTCCACAGGAGCGCCCTGGTCGGGCTGGCATCGCGGGCGGAGTTCAGCGAGCACAGCTGGATTCATAGCGCCCACAGCCGCCGCCACGGTGCCTCGTCTGGCTTACGCGCTGGTGTAGACCCCGGACTTTATGTCGTCGAGCACTCCCGAGCGCGCCGGCTCCCAGCCGAGCCGCGCTCGGGTGAGCTTGCTGGAGACGGGGTTGTCGATCGAGAGGAACGGCGTCATCCAGGTAAACTGCTTGGCCGCCTGCTCCTGGGTCATCGGGGTGACCGGCAGGTCCAATTGCGCACCAATCGCCGTCGCGAGATCGATCACGGGCACACCTTCCTCGGCGACGGCGTGGTACTTGGACCCGGAGATTCCTTGCTCCAGCGCCCGGACGAAGAGGTGCGCCGCGTCGAGCCGGTGCACGGCGGCCCACCGGTTGCGGCCGTCGCCGAGGTACCCGGATGCCGCATTCTCTCGAGCGGCCGCGACGAGTCGGGCTACGAAGCCGGTCCTGTCGCCCTCGCCGTGCACCACGGGTGCGAGACGCACGGCGGACGCCCGCACGCCCTTCCCGGCGAGTTCTGCGATCGCCTGCTCGGAGCCTCCGCGCAGCCCGCCCAGCGCGTGCGGGTCAGTGTCGTCGTCCTCGGTGCCGACGCGTCCGGGTGTGAGCGCCATGGTTGGGAACGCCGCCACCAGTGCGCGATCGTCGCCGTGGAGTTCGTTGCCGAGCGTCTCGATCGCGCGCCGGTCCACGGCCACCGCTGCCGACATGAACCGCGTGGGCGCCTCGCTCGGGCGTCCCCCAGCGGCGATACGCAATTGAGTCGTCCAGCTCGCGTGTGAGAACGCGTGGAAGAAAGCGGTGTGGATGACGGCGTCGGCATCCGCGGCGCCCCGCTGCAACGTCGTAATGTTCTCGATCGACCCGCGAAGCGGCTCGGCCCCCAGAGCGGCAAGAGACCTCGCCGACGTCGTAGATCTCACCAGACCGGTGACACGGTGGCCAGCCGCGACGAGTTCCCGGACGATGGCCGACCCGATGAAACCGGTCGCGCCGGTGACGAATACACGCATGATATTCCTCCTTCTCGCATCCATCCCGCCACGTTCAAGCGAAAGGACCGCGACTGGTTCGCCTGGCGGACCTGTCGGCGCCTAGCCCACCGAGGCGGCCGCCCCGTCGATGAGGAACTCGCCGCCGGCGGCGATCGCTACTTCTGGTCCGAACAGTGCCCCAGGGGTGTACGCCCCGGGGCTGCCCTCGCCTCTGGCGAGCCGAAGGGCGACTTCCGCGGCGACTGCGGCTGTGAAGTCCATCCCGTCACCGGCGCGGAGCCAACCTTCCCTGGACGCTCCGGAGGGCCACTCCACGCGAGCGTGCCCCCAGGAGTGCCGCCGAGGCATGTCACGCGCCTTCACCGAGACCCGCGCGAGGCGTCTGGCGCCGAAACGGGCGACACCCGGAACGCGGAGGACGGCGGAGACTGCGGGCACCACCAATCGCGCGGCCAGCTTGGTCGGGGCCGCGATGGAGGCCGCGACGACCGAGTCGGCCTTGCTCGCGCGCCACGCGGCCAGCAGCTCCGCGGTGGGAGCGCTTCCGGTAACGACCGCGTCACCGTCGGGGGTCGTCAGCCGCGCGGGTTCCGCGCCCAGCTGACTGCGGGTTAGGCGTCCGTACTCGATCCGTCTTCCTCCGAACGAGACACCGTCCAGGACGCTCGAGGCGAGGGCGGAGCCGATGACGCCGGGCTCCGTCGCGACAGAGGCCACGGCGTCAACTCGTACCCGCGAAGGTGCCGGCTCGCCCTCGCACACCTGCATCAGCACGCTCTCAGTCGCGAGCACGCCGAACCCCGCGCCGGTCACGAACGATCGATCCGCGTCGGCCGCCTCCCGATGAAGGTCGAGGATCGCTGCGACCGCCCGGAACTCGTTGGCCATGTCGACGTAGTGGGTGCCTGGTGGGCACGCGCGCGCTATGGGCAAAGCCGTCTCCGTGAACGGACCGATCGTGTTGACCACCACGGCAGGAGCATTTCGCGACAGCTCTGCAACGACAGCGTCAACCGACCCCGCTTCCACGATCCGCGGGTCCCCGCCGATGGACCGTGCCAACTCGCGCAGGCGCACGGAATCGCGCCCCACGAGGACAGGCGATACTTGTGCTGCCGCGAGGTTCGCGGCAACCTGGCGGCCGATTCGGCCCGTCGCTCCAAGGATCCAGATCTCGGTCATGTCGGCTCCCATTCCTTGCGGTTTCGGGTGGTGGCTTTGTCGACGAACCGCGACTTAGGCGGTGAAGTAGTGGCCGTGGTCGATGTCATCCAAGAGGCTGGGCCGGGTCGGCTTCCAGCCCACGATCGCTTGGGTCAGCGCGCTGGAGGCCGGGGAATCAGCCCCGACGAAGGCGGCCATCCATCCGAAGTGCTCCACGGCGGCCCCGGCGGGCACAGATGCGACGGGGACGCCGAGATGATCGGGGAACATCTCGGCGATGGCGCGGATCGGTACGCCTTCCTCCGCGACGCCATGCAGCACGGTTCCGGCCGGGACACGCTCCACCGCCCGACGGAAGAGGTGCGCGGCATCGAGGCGATGCACAGCGGGCCACCGCTGGGAACCGTCGCCCACGTACCCCGGGAGGCCCTTCGCGCGAGCGATATCGACCAAGGCGGCCACGAAACCACGTTTGGACTCGTCGTGCACAGCCGGGGCAAGCCGAACAACCGACGAGCGCACGCCGTGCTCGGCGAGTGCCAGCGCCGCCAGCGCACCCGCCGCCCTCGGTCCCGCGGGCGCCGTCGGATCGGACGGGAACGGGTCTTGCTCCGTCCCGACACGACCCGGTGCGAGCCCGATCACGCCGGACGCAATCACGAGAGGCTTCCCTGTGTCGTGCAGCGCAGAGCCGAACGTCTCGGTAGCGCGGAGATCGGTCTGCGCGGCGTTGGCGAACTGGCTGAAATCATGGTTAAACGCCAAGTGGATGCCTCCGCTCCCACACGCAGGGCAGCCACGTCGTCGAGGGAACCGGGTTGGGCCTCCTCACCAGCGGCGCTCAGAGCGTCGGCGGCGACATTCGACCGCGTCAGCCCGACCACCGTGTGCCCTGCGGCGAAGAGCTCGGGGACGAGCGCGGACCCGATGAAGCCTGACGCGCCGGTGGTGAAAATCCGCATTGGAAAACCTCCACGCGAGTGAAGACAGCGACTGTCATCAGAGTAGCACAATGATGACATTGGCTGCCATCCTGTAGGATTGGCGTATGACTCGATGGGAACCGGGCGCCCGCAACCGACTCGAGCAGGCAGCCCTCGAGCTGTTTGTCGAGCGTGGGTTCGAGCAGGCCACGGTGTCGGAAATCACCGCCCGAGCGGGACTGACGGAACGGACTTTCTTCCGTCATTTCACTGATAAGCGCGAGGTGCTGTTCTCGGGTCAGGATGAACTGCAAGCGTTTCTGGTCGACACCGTCATTCAAGCGCCGGCCTCTCTGGCACCTCTTGACGCGATAGCCAAGGGCCTTCAGCACGTCGCGGGCGCAGTATTTGATAGTCGACGCGCTCACGCCCAGCAGCGCAAGGCGGTCATCGACACGGTCGAAGGGCTCAGAGAGCGGGAACTGCTTAAGCTGGCGGCGCTCTCGGGGGCCATTGTTGGTGCTCTGCGTAGCCGTGGTGTAGCCGAGCCGACTGCGAGCCTCACCGCTGAGACGGGGATTATCGTGTTCAAGATCGCCTTTGAGCGGTGGCTCGACCCGACAAATAACCGAGATCTGGCCGAGCTTATCCCCGAGACGCTCGAACAACTCAAGATCGTCACCTCGAGCCTGTAACGCCACGAAGCCGCAGCGGAAATGGCGTACGGTTCGGCGATGGGTGGCGTGAAGACCCACGCCAAAATTTAGGGCCGTGAAATTGCCGCCGCACGGGGTGGAGGCGAGGCGCGGGGTTGACGTCGGTCATCGGGGTAACGATGGGGGACGTGACTTCCAGGACGGGGGGCGGGGTGCGGGCGACCCCTTGCGGGGAATGTGGGCCAGCGACGCGACGTGCAGATTCGTGAGCATGGGAGCAGTGCCGGGCGAGATCGGGCTGGCTAGTCGGTCATCCTCCGGGTCGGGGCCGCGTGGGGAAGCGGGGGAGGAGGGGTCTGTCGCGATCCCCGTGGCCGAAGAACCACGGTATAGTTAGCGGGTTCGCGCCAAGGACGGTGCATTTCGACCGTGTAGCGACGCCGGCGGCGACCGAATGGTCGGCTGGCGCAGGAGACCCGCATGGCTCTCGATCTCGCCCCACCGATCTCACCCGCGGTCGAGGGCAACCAGCTGCCAGACGCGCAGGGACGCTTTGGCCAGTTCGGTGGGACGTATGCGCCGGAGACCCTGATGCCGGCGATCGCCGAGCTGCGGGAGGCCTATGCCGCGGCGCGACGCGACCCACGCTTTGGCGACCTTCTCGACCGGCTCCTGCGCGACTACGTCGGCCGGCCCACCCCGCTCTACTTTGCACCGAACCTGACGGCGCAGGCTGGCGGGGCGTCGATCTGGCTGAAGCGGGAGGACCTGGCGCACACGGGGGCACACAAGATCAATAACGCGCTCGGCCAGGCGCTTCTGGCGCAACGGATGGGCAAGCGCCGGATCATCGCCGAGACGGGGGCCGGCCAGCACGGAGTCGCCACCGCCACGGTCTGCGCCATGCTCGGGCTTGAGTGCATCGTCTACATGGGGGAGGTCGACATCGCCCGGCAGTCGCCGAATGTCTTCCGGATGAAGCTGCTCGGGGCGGAGGTGCGGCCGGTCTCCGCCGGGTCGCGGACGCTCAAGGACGCGATCAACGAGGCGATTCGCGACTGGGTGACCAACGTCGAGACGACCTACTATCTTCTGGGGACGGTCGCTGGCATGCATCCCTATCCCGTGATGGTCCGCGACTTCCAGTCGGTGATTGGGCGGGAGGCGCGGGCGCAGTGCCTGGACCGGCTCGGCCGGCTACCAGACTCGGTCGTCGCCTGCATCGGGGGCGGCTCGAACGCGATGGGGATATTCCACGCCTTCGTCAATGATCCCGACGTGGAGTTGGTCGGGGTCGAAGCGGGGGGTCGCGGTCTGGCGTCGGGCGAGCATGCGGCGGCGATCGTCGCCGGTCGGGTCGGCGTGTTGCATGGGTCACGTTCCTACGTGCTGCAGGACGATGCCGGCCAGGTGCTGGAAGCCCACTCGATCTCGGCCGGGCTCGATTATCCCGGCGTGGGTCCAGAGCTCGCCTATCTGCACGACACGGGCCGGGCGCGCTATGTGGCGATCACCGACGACGAGGCGATCGCGGCGTTCCAGACCGTCTGCCGGGCGGAGGGAATCAT
>JAABUR0100004754.1_pt1 | contig 17844 bp, 20 predicted proteins | sample 5560091 | NCBI WGS metagenome assembly JAABUR01 (sample SAMN10711879, study PRJNA513375) | rock metagenome | isolation source: Antarctica rocks | place: Antarctica: Victoria Land, University Valley sud | reverse complement strand
CAAGGCCTGGGCCACGCGGTTCTTCCCCTTGCGGGGCGTGCGGCGTCTCTCCGTCTTGTTGCTCCGCGCCGTGAGGGGGCACAGCCCCAGCCAGCTGGCGAAGTGCTTCTCGCTGGGGTGTAACTACCCGCTACAACTGTCGGAGAAATATCGGGGATCTTTCGACGTATCTCCTGAAATGCCAATGGCCTGTGAGATCAATCATGACGTTCCTCGGTGGCCTAGGGTTGGCGATTCGGTTACGGAATCACCGGGATTTCACTGACCATTGCGGGGGGGCACCGTCCATTGTGGGGGCTGTTTTGAGAACATGCCTCCGACCCGAGGAATGTTCCGGTATTTCCGAGGGTTCTTTGGCCACGATGCAGGCAGCAGAAAACCATAACATGTTGCCCATATTGCAACTAGGGCATCGCTCCGACGGTTGTAGCCGGTAGTTACACCCATATGATATCAGCCTCGGTCAATGCTATGGCGGGACGTCTGGGGAGAAGTTCCTGAACGTACGCATCCTCGGCTACCTCAGCAGTGACCGGGACGAGACGACCGGCGATTACATGGATAGTCGTTGGCTCGTCGTCGAGTTCGCTGACGGTCGGCGGGCATTCCTCCGGCCGCGTTACGTCCAGTGGTTGCAGGAGGCGAACGCCACCTGACCTCGCGATGCAACAGACCCCGGCCACGGGCCGATATTACTGGTCTACGCCCGGTGGCGGGGGATGGTGGGAAGGCGCGGGGTGGATTAAGATAGAGCCGGAGTCCAGACCTGCCAGCGGTGGCCCGGCCGAGGCGAGGACGTGCCCCTTCCCCCTTTCAACCCGAGCGGCGACTTGCCGCCGGGCGTGCATCGCGCGACTCTTCGCGAGGTTATGGCGCACCTCGGCCAAGGCTCCCGGATTCGCGCGGCCGTCGCCACGCGCCTGGAACGTATCGATCGCCTGGCCCGTTCCACTGGCCATCTGGCGAGGCTCGTCGTGTTCGGATCGTTCGTCACGCACAAGTCGGAGCCGAACGACGTGGACGTGTTCCTCCTGATGGAAGACTCGTTCGACGCCGACGGGCTCGTCGGCGAGGCACGGCTGGTCTTCGACCATCCGGCCGCCGACACCCATTTCGGGGCCAGCGTGTTCTGGACCAGGCGTCTGGCGGCCTTCGACGGTGAGCAGACTGCCGTCGAGTTCTGGCAGACTAAACGCGATGGTGGCCTGCGCGGCATCGTCGAGATCGTAGGGGAGTTGCCATGATCGCCAACGACCGGGAATTGCAAGCGACGATCGACAGGCTCTCGCGGCTCCAGGCCCAGGTCTCGCACCTGCGCACGGTGGAATCGAACCCTGCGAATTATCGGCTCTCGGCATCGGGGTTTATCGCCGAGATCGACCGCATGCAATTGGAGGTCCGAGAGTACTTGAGCGTTCACCCGGCGGAGTTGGCGGCGACCGCCTAAACTCGCGCTGCAGCGGACCCCGGCCACGGGCCGCGCCTCTGGTGCTCTCGAAGCTCACTTGTCCGTGTCCGGGTCCGCTGAGCTTGGTGGTTAGACGGTCCATCTCCCTCCGAAGGACCTTGACCCTTGTCCATGACCCTTCGTTGGCTGCACGCATCGAGCCTGGCGGTCGAGGCCGAATGCCTCCGTCCCGAGTCCGTGACGGCGCTCACGGCGGTCGAGGCGGCCCGATTGCCGATATGGCTGGGGAACGCCTCGGCCGAGGTGGGTGAGCTGTTTCGGGTCGAAGGAAGCGCCGAGGACGGCCGGCTGGTGCTCGAAGGCGACCTCACGCATGTCCGGCGGATCGGGCAGGGGATGGGCTCGGGCTCGGTGAGGATCCGGGGGGACGTCGGGTCGCATCTCGGGGCGGGCATGACCGGCGGTACGATCGAGGTCGAGGGGAGGGTCGGCGACTGGGCGGGCGCCGAGATGCGAGGGGGGCTGATCCGAATCCGCGGGGAGGCGGGCGACGGCCTGGGCGGGGCCTATCCGGGGAGCCGCCAGGGGATGCGCGACGGCCTGATCCTCGTCGAGGGGGATATCGGCCATGACGCGGGGCTGGCGATGCGCCGGGGGCTGATCGCCGTCTCGGGGAGGTCGGGCGACGACCTGGGGCGCGCGATGATCGCCGGTTCGATCTTCGCGTTCGGGCCGATCGGGGCCCGCCTCGGCGCGGGGATGAGGCGGGGGACGATCGCCCTCTTCGGCGTGCCCGACACGGCCGACCCGGGGCTCTTGCCCACGTTCGCGGCGAGTGGCCGCTACCGGCCGCCGGTGCTCACGGTCTACCTGAAGAGGCTCCGCGAGTGGGGGTTCCCGGTCCCGGCTCCCGCTTTCTCCGGCACATTTGTCCGCTACAATGGAGACCTCGTCGAGCAGGGCCGGGGGGAAATCCTGGTCCATTCCTGATGGCATTGGCCTGGCAAAAGGGGACGCCTTGAACCTGAACGGTCGATCTCTGGGGCTGGTCGAGTCGCTCCTGGCCCGCGCCGAAGAGCGCAAGGTGGCCGCGCACCCGATCGAGCGCGGGGGGCGGTTCCTCGACTGCGGTATCAAGGCCCGGGGGGGCCTCCGGACGGGGCTCGAGCTGGCGAGGGTCTGCCTGGCGGATTTGGCGGAGGTCACGCTCGTCCCGGGCGACGTCGCCGGGCGGTCCTGCCCGCTCGTGCAGGTCGTCACCGATCATCCCCTGGAAGCCTGTCTGGCCAGCCAGTACGCCGGCTGGCGGCTCCACGAAGGGGACTTCTTCGCGATGGGATCGGGGCCGATGCGGGCCGCCTGGGGCCACGAGGCGATCTTCGAGAAGATCGGCCATCGCGAGACCGTCTCGGCCGTGGTGGGCGTCCTGGAAGGCCGGAAGACGCCGACGCCCGCCGTCGTGGCCAAGATCGCCGAGAACTGCGGCGTGCCCCCCTCGGCCGTGACGCTCCTGGTCGCGCCGACGGCCAGCCTGGCGGGCGGGATCCAGGTGGTCGCCCGGTCGGTCGAGACGACCTTGCACAAGCTCTCGGAGCTGGGCTTCGACCTGTCCCGGGTCGTGGCCGGGCACGGGACCGCCCCGCTGCCGCCGGTCGCCCCCGACGACCTCGCCGCGATCGGCAGGACCAACGACGCCATCCTCTATGGCGCCCGCGTCACCCTGTTCGTCACCGGCGACGACGCCAGCCTGAAGGCCATCGGTCCGCGAGTCCCCTCGACCTCCTCGCACGACCACGGGGAGCCCTTCGCGGCGATCTTCGCCCGCTACAATAACGACTTCTATGCCGTCGATTCCCACCTGTTCAGCCCGGCCGAGGTCGTCTTCCAGAACGTCGAGACCGGCTCCGTCCACGCCTTCGGCCAGATGGCCCCCGACGTCCTCGTCCGGTCGTTCTTCTCCTGAGGGTCGTCATCCCCACCGGTCCCCCCCAGTTGCGGTTCGTCGCCCTGGTCTCCGGCTTCGGCTGGCACGTCCAGGATTTGCAGCGTGCGGCGGGACGGCTCGGGCTGACGCTCGATGCGGTCCCGTTCCCCGGCGTGTCGGGCCATGTCGGGACGGGCAACTCGCGGGTGCAAGCGGGGGGGGTCGACCTGTCGAGGGTGGATGGCGTGCTGGTCCGGATGATGCCGCCGGGGAGCCTGGAGCAGGTCGTCTTCCGGATGGACGCCTTGCAACGGGTGGCGGCGGGGGGCGTCCCGGTGCTCAATCCTCCCCGCGCGGTGGAGGCGGCGGTCGATAAATACTTGACGCTGGCCCTGCTCGACGCATCGGGGATGCCCGTCCCGCCGACCTGGGTGGGCGAATCGTCGGCCGAGGGCCTGGCGGCCTTCGAGGCGCTCGGGGGAGACGTCGTGGTCAAGCCGCTCTTCGGCTCGGAGGGGAGGGGGATCGTCCGCGTCTCGGACTTCGAGCTGGCGAGGCGGACCTTCCAGACCCTCGAACGCCTGGGGGCGGTGCTCTACGTCCAGCGGACGATCCGCCACCCCGGCCACGACCTCCGCGCGTTCGTCCTGGGAGACCGCGTCGTGGGCTCCTTCCGCCGCCACGCGGCCGGCGGGGATTGGCGGACCAATGTCGCCCTCGGAGGCCGTCCGGAGCGCTGTCAATTGGAGCCGGAGGTCGAGCGAATCGCTATCGATGCGGCTCGCGCGGTCGGGGCGAGGATGGCCGGGGTGGACCTCATCCACGACCTCGATCGGGGCGAGCTGGTGGTCCTGGAGGTCAACGCCGTCCCCGGGTGGCGTGCCCTGTCGGACGTGACCGGGATCGACGTCGCCGCCGAGATCCTCGCCGACCTGAGGGACGCCCCGCGATGACGCGCGACACGCTCTCGGCGGGAAGACTCGCGCAAATCGCTTGCCTGTTGGAGGCGACGGCTCGGAAACCGGGGAACGTCCATCGCTTCCGCGACTTCGACGACGTCTCCTACCTCGACTTCGTGCTGAGCGCCTCGGCGATCGCCGATCCGCTCGATCGCGTCGGGGAACTCGGCGTCGGCGAGGCCGTGCTCCGGGCGGTCGAGGCGACCCGTCGACTGGTGGCGTCGAACACGAACCTCGGCATGATCCTCCTGCTCGCCCCCCTGGCCGGCGTCGCCGCCGGCGAGCCGCTGAGGACCGGCGTCGTTTCCATCCTTCGAGAGACGACTCGTGACGACGCCCGACGGGTCTACCGAGCGATCCGGCTGGCCATGCCGGGGGGCCTGGGAGTGGTGGACGCGGAGGACGTCGCCGGAGAGCCGACCGTGACCCTGCTCGAATCGATGAGGCTGGCGGCCGGGCGCGACCTGGTGGCCCGTCAATACGCGAATGGATACCACGAGGTCTTCGGGGTGGCGCTCCCGGCCCTGCGGAGATCGATCGAGGAGGGGAGGCCGCTCGAAACGGCCATCATCGCCTCGGCCCTCGCCCTGCTGGCGGGACACCCGGATACGTTGATCGCCCGCAAGCGAGGCGACGCCGAGGCGCACGAGGCCTCGCGGCGCGCGGCCGAGGTCCTGGCCCGAGGCTGGCCCGACGCCCCGGCGGGGGTCTCCCTCCTGGGAGATTTCGACCACTGGCTCCGCGCCGAGGGCCATTCCCGGAACCCCGGCGCGACGGCCGACCTCGTGACCGCCGCCTTGTTCGCCGCCCTCAGGGATGGGACAATCCCCCTGCCCATGGCCGCCGGCCCCTCGTGCTGGTCGGGCACGTGACGTCATTGCCTCCCACCGAAGGAGCTCCCGCCTTGTCCGCCCATCAGCGCTACAAGGTCCGCGTCGACAAGGACGACCTCGTCTTCAGCGCGGGGCACTTCATCACCTTCGCGGGCGACCAGTGCGAGCGAATCCACGGCCACAACTACCGGGCATCGGTGGAGGTCGAAGACGACCTGGACGAGAACCATTACGTCTTCGACTTCATCGCCCTGAGGGACATCACCCGCGCCATCACCGGCGAGCTCGACCACCGGATGCTCCTGCCGACCCGGAGCGCCTCCATCCTGCTTGATGACGAAGGAGCCAACTGGCGCGTCCGCTACCGCGACCGATCGTGGAGCTTCCCCAAGGACGAATGCGTCCTGCTCCCGATCGCCAACACCACCGCCGAGCTCCTGGCCGACCACATCGCCGGCCTGCTCCGCCAGAGGCTGGCCGCCCGGATGATCCGGATCCCCCGCGTGCTCCGCGTCGAGGTCGAGGAGAGCTTCGGCCAGTCGGCGGAAGTCGAGTGGCGACGTCCCGACCATTCATCCTGATCGGTCTCAACCCCTGGCGCGTGCCAGCCGCTCGACGAACTCGGCGTGCTCGTGTGAGGCGAGCCCCCGATCGAGCGAGGCTCGCAACTGAGGGATGTCGAATCCGAACAACGCCCGTACGTCGAGCCATAGTCCGGGGAAGACTTCCGAGCGGAGCAGCCCGTCTTCGCCGGGCTCGAGCCGTATATATCGGCCTTCGCGGTGCACGAACCAGAAGACCTCGTCGGGATCGAGCGCCACGACGACGTATTCGCGGACGCCGACCCGTTCGTAATCCTGGAGCTTCGGCCCCAGATCGATCGAACGGCTGGAGAGGGCGATCTCGACGATCAACTCTGGGGTACCGGCGATGTAATTGCGCTCGTTACGGGTCTGGCCGCCGTATCCCGGGAGGATGAGCAGTGCGGTGTCGGGCTGCGGCTCTCCCAGGTCGTCCAGCAAAATCGATGCATTGACGCTCCCGCCCACCCCCGGAGTGGCGCCCTGATAATGCCCGATCCAGTAGGCCACGGGGATGTTGACGAAGCCATGGCCGGAACTCAGCGGAGAGGGCATGTAGACGACTCCGCCGATGAGTTCCGCCCGCGTGTTCGGCGGCATTTGCTCGTAACGCTCGTGGAAAATAACGCGGTCGAGCCGCTGCCCGGCCACCAAGGGCGGGGACGCGACGGGGGCGGGGCGGTCGATCGTGCTCATCTCGGGGACTCCGTTGATATAGTCGTCTGTTCAGCATCTCGTATCCCGCGAGGGCCTGCAACCGCAACTTCCTCCGCCGCGGCTGAGAGGGAAGGGCAGTCATGAACCTCTCCTCCATCCGGCGAGTTCCTCGGCCCCGATCCTGCCGTCGTGCAGGGCCGAGCCGATCAGCAGGAACTCCGCCCCGGCACGGTCGAGTGACAGCAAGTCCCGGGGCCCGGCGACTCCTCCTCCGACGCCGATCTCGACCTCGGGGTGATCGGCGGCCAGGTCCGAGAGCAGCGCCATCGTCCCGATACCCCGGCCGGTGCCGACGCATGCCAGGTCGAGCAGCAAGAGACGTCGGACGCCGAGGGCCAGCACCGACTCGGCCAGGGCATGCGGGTCGCTCGTCCCCCACTCCGCGCCTTCGGCGACCCTCGGCAGGCCATCGCGGAGGTCGAGGCTGAATACCAACCGATCGGGGCCGGCCAGGTCGAGGATTTCGGCGAGTGCGCCCGGGCCGCGCACGGTCTCCAGGCCGGCGACGATCCGGGAGACGCCCGCGTCGATGAGCGGGGAGACGGACGCACCGTCGACCACGCCGGGGTCGGCCCAGAGGGACAGGCCCATCGCGTGCAGCTCGCGGTACAAGGGGAGGGCGGGGGGCGCGCCGGCGATGGCGTCGAGGTCGGCGAGGTAGAGGTCGCGCAGGCCCAGGGCGTCCCGGTAGGCGCGGGCCAGGCCGATCGGGTCGGCACCCTCGTGCAAGACGCTGCGGACCGGTCGATAATGGGCGCGGTCGCCGGCGACGGCGTGGACGGCGCGGCCATGCTGGAGGTCGAGGACGGGGATGGTCCGCATGGACATGGTCGGCATGGCTCCTCGAGAGACGATTCAGGTCCTGGTCCACGAGTGGGTCACCGGCGGGGGGCTGGCCGGTTCCCCTCTGCCCGCCTCGTGGGCCGCCGAGGGACGCGCGATGCGACGTTCGATCGCCGGGGACTTCGCGAGCCTGCCCCATGTCCGCGTGGTGATCACGCTCGACGAGGGCCAGCCCGACGAGCCCGGCCCGTGGACGGTCGTCCGGGTCGGCCCGGGCGAGGAGCCGGACCGGTTCGCCATGCTCGCGGCCCGGGCCGATTTTACCGCGCTGATCGCCCCGGAGTCCGGCGGAGTCCTGGCCGAACGCGCCCGGGCGATCGAAGAGGCCGGCGGCCGCTCGCTCGGCTCGTCCCCCGCGGCGATCGAGATCACCGGGGACAAGCTCCGGCTCGGCGCCCACCTGGCCGAACGCGGGATCGCCACCCCTGCGTGTCGACGTGTCGTCCCCATGCTCGGACTGCCGGACGAATTCCCCTATCCGGCCGTCCTCAAGCCGATCGACGGTGCCGGGTCGATGGAGACCTATTTCGTCCCCGATGCCGGGGCACTCCCCGACGCGGCCCGGTCCTCGGGCGAGGCCCTGCTCCAACCCTTCGTCCCCGGCGTGCCGATGAGCGCGAGCTTCCTGGTCGGCGCCGACGGTCGGGCCCGGCCGATCGGGACCGGACGGCAACGGGTCGAGGTCCGTGAGGGGCGTTTCCTCTATCGAGGGGGCGAGTTGCCCGCCGCCGGGGGCCGTCTCGACCCCTCCCCCCGGCGCGCGGTCGAGTCGGTCCCCGGGCTCCTCGGTTTCGTGGGGGTCGACTTCCTGCTCGACGAAGACTCGGGGAGGGTCACCGTGCTGGAGATCAACCCCAGGCCCACGACCTCGTACGTCGCCCTCTCGTGGCACCTGACGCCCGGCGTGCTCGCCCGTACCTGGCTCGACCTCGTCGCGGGGATTCCCGGGGAGGGCGGCCCCGATCTCGCCGAACTCGTCCATTCCCACGCCCCGGCGCGCTTCGCGGCCGACGGCACGATCGACATCGGGGGCTCCCGGGCATGACTGCGGGATCAATCTCCTGGCTCGGACTCGACGTCGGCGGCGCGAACATCAAGGCCGCGCACTCCTCGGGACTCGCTCGCTCCTCGGCGTTCGAGCTCTGGAAGCGTCCCGACGACCTGGGCCGAGAGGTGGCCGCGCTGGCGAGCACCTTTCCCGCCCATGATCGCGTCGCGCTGACCATGACAGCCGAGCTCTGCGACTGCTATCCGACGAAAGCGGTGGGCGTCGGCAAGGTGCTGGACGCGATTGTGGACGTGTCGGAAGGGCGTCCGGTCCACGTCTGGGGGACGGATGGAATATTTCATTGTGTGAGCGTGGTGCGAGAGGAACCTCGGCGGGCCGCGGCCGCGAATTGGCTGGCGTTGGCGATGGTGGCCGCGCGGCTCACGCCCCAGGGGCCTGGGCTGCTGATCGATATCGGCTCGACGACGACCGACTTGATCCCACTCCGGGACGGGCGTGTGGTGGCCCGGGGACGGACCGATACGGAGCGATTGCAGACGGGGGAGCTGGTCTATGCGGGAGTGCGCCGGACGCCGGTCTTTGCCCTGGCCACCGAACTCTCCCATCATGGAGTGCCGACGGGCCTGGCGGCGGAGCTCTTCGCCACGACGCTCGACGTCTACTTGACCCTGGGTGCGATCGAGCCGGACCCGCATGACCCCGCGACGGCCGACGGGCGTCCCGCGACGGTCGACTCGGCGCGCGACCGATTGGCCCGGATGGTGGGGGCCGACCGCGACGACTTCACGGAGGACGATGCCAAGTCCCTCGCGCAGGCGGCCGACGAGGCGCTGCTGGCTCGCCTGGCCGATGCGGCCGACCGGGCCTGCCTGGCGACCGCCGGACGCCCTCGATGTGTCATCGCGGCGGGCTCGGGCGAGTTCCTGGCCCGGAGGCTGGCCGGTCGCGTCCTCGGGCCCGTCGGGACGATCATCGGGCTGCAAGAGGCCTGGGGGCCGGTCGCGTCGATCGCCGGATGCGCGCATGCCCTGGTCGTGCTGGCGGGCGAGCTGTCCCAGGACGATCCGTCGTGAACGAGCGGGTGGTCGTGAAGGTGGGCGGCAGCCTCCTGACCTGGCCGGGCCTCCGCGACGGGCTCTCCGCCGACTTGCAAGCCCGACGCGCCCGGCACCCGGTCCTGATCGTCGGCGGGGGCGGTGCGGCGGACCTCGTCCGCGACCTCGATCGGATTCATGGGCTGGGCGAGGGGCGATCGCACCATCTGGCGCTCCGTGCGCTCGACCTGACAGCGCGGCTGTTGGCGGGCCTGATGCCCGGCCTCGAGGTGGTCGAGCGTCCGGACGAACTCGCCTCGGTCTGGGACGCGGGACGCATCCCCGTCCTTTGCCCCCGTCGGTTCCTCGAAGACGACGCCGACCGTCCCGACCCCCTGCCGGAGACCTGGGAGGCGACGACCGATTCGATCGCCGCCCGCGTGGCCAGACGACTGGGCGCGGCGGAGCTCGCCCTCCTGAAGAGTACCCCCCTCCCCCCCGGGACCGACCGCGCCTCGGCCGCCCGACTCGGGCTGGTCGATCCCCTTTTCCCCCTCGCGGCGCGGGGCCTGGGATGTGTCACCTACCGCAATCTCCGCGATCCCTCGGGAGCCGCCACACCCTTGCCGCCGTGACGGAAGGACGGAGCGTTCCGGGACCTCGCGCCCGGCATGCGGCCAGGCTGAGCAGCTCGGAGGCGGCCGCTCCCCTTCAGCGGGTCCCCGACAACGACGACCCGTTGGACCCGGCCTTGAGGCGGTGGAGCGCTTGCTGGGCCCCGGAATCGAGCGGGTCGTGCCGGACCGCCAGGAGATACCAGGCGCGCGCCTGGGGAAGCCGGCCGGCGGCCTCGCAGGCGGCGCCCAGCCGGTGCCAGAGGGCCGGGTCGGCCTTGCTGGTACGCAGCTCGGCGCCCAGCAGGAGGTTATTCAGCGCGTCGACCCGCGCGGCGGCGGCGACGTAGGGCTGGCCCTTCTCGAAATCGCCCACGAGAAGCCAGGCGTGACCGAGGTCGGAGAGCGCGCTGCGGCGGTCGGGTTCGGCGGCCAAGGCGCGTTGCAGGTGACGGACCGAGGCGGGTCCATCCCGGCGGGCCAAGGCCAGGCGCCCCCGGAGCCCGGCCAGGCCAGGGTGGCCTTCGGGACCGTCGGCCAGCAGGACGGCGGCGGCCTCGGGATCTTGGCTTTCCAGGGCGAGCCCGGCGCGGGCGGCGCGGGCGTCCGGGTCGGAGAGCGGCAGTGGCCTGAGCACCCCGTCGGCCGTGTCATAATGCCCCTGGCGGCGGTAGCTCTCGGCCAGGGCCAGCCGGGACCACGAGTCCTCGAGGTCGGCCCGGAGGGCGTCTTCGAGGATGGCCGAGTGCTCGCCCGGCATCCACCAGACGAGGTCGCGCGACATGCACCAGACCCAGACCTCGCGTGCCGTGAGCGTCGCCTGCTCCGAGAGCCGCCGGAACTGTTCGTCGAGTTCGCCGCGGCGCAGATGCAGGCCCAGGATGTAGACCAGCTCGCGCCGGGCCTCGACGAGGCCGGCCTCCCGGTCGAGGGCCCGACGCAGCTCGGCTTCCGCCTTCCGGAAGCGGCGGCGGCGGAGCTCCAGTTGACCGGCCCGGAGGTGGGCCCACCCCGAGAGCGGATGGGTGTCGGGGATCTTGCCCAGCGCGGCGAGGGCATCGTCTGTCCGACCGCGGGCGATGGCGACGCGGGCGCGGACCCCCCAGTCGAGTACGGTCGGCGCGCGCAGCCGCCCCAGCCGCTCCAGCCCCGCTTCGGCCGCTTCGAACCGCCCGGCCTCCAGCGCGCCCAGGGTCTGCTCATAAACCGCGACGGGGTCGGGACGCCACCACGCCGCGAAGGTCAGGCCGGCGGCGAGGCCCGCGGCGAGCAACCCCGGCCCGACCCGATACCAGTTCCAGGGCCGATTCCACCGTGCCGTCATGACCCACTCGGTCGAAAAGGCACGGCCGGTCGCCCCCGGTGATGCGGGGCGCCGGCCGTCGGTTCGGAACATCGGTCCGGATCAATAGCTGTCGGAGCCGAGGATCTCGCCGCCGGAGCGGGTGCCTAACGCCCACCAGATGTTACGGTTGACCGTGCTCTTGATGAACTGCACGTGTCCATCGCCGAAGACCGTGTTCACCCCGCCGGGGTGTAGGCTGGTGGCACTCATGATGTGCGTGTTGTCGACCCCGCAACCGGGGCAGTCGATGCGGCAAGCCGACCAGAGTTTCTCGTTGGGAGTCAGGATGGTGCTGAACATGGTCCAGCCCATCACGCCCATGCACCAGCGCGTGCCGATGCCGTTGGTGGTGTTCGTCGTGCTGTTCCCGCCGGACCTCCAGGTCGTGTCACACGCGTTCACCAACGCGAGGACCGCGGTCTGGTTATTGAAGGCGTTCTGTTGCTGGGATCCGGCGACATTGGCGAGGCCGGTCATCGCCGTGCGGCGGACGACCTTGCCGCTCTGGGCGCCGACCATCGCCTCGGAGAAGGCGAGGGTGCTCGAGCTCCCGTCGGTGCAGTCGCGGATGCCGTAGGCGAAGGAGTAAGCGAACAAGCCGGGCGACCCGCTGCCGCCCGTGACCTGGCCTGTCAGCGCGTTGATCGAACTCATTCCATTGCTCTGGGTGTTCGGACCGACGCTGGCGAAGTAGCTGTTGATGTTACTCTTGCCCGCCTCGCCGTCCGACGGGCAGAGGAACGTCGCGACGCGGGTGTTGAACACGGTCAGGTTGGAGGCGTACCCGAGGGGCGTCCGGGTGTTGTGCCAGACCGCGAAGCTGAAGTTCGCGGCGTTGTAGAGCGGGGTCTGCTCCATGAAGCCGAGCAACAACGCCTGGCAGCTCCAGTTGTTCCAGTTGTTGTAGTTTTGCGGCGGACCCGGGAGGCTCAAGTTCACCGAGGCACCGTTCGGGAAGCTGTCGTGGGTCGAATGGTAATTGTGCAGCGCCAGGCCGAGCTGCTTGAGGTTGTTCGTGCACTGGGCACGCCGCGCCGCCTCGCGGGCGGCTTGCACGGCCGGCAAGAGCAGCCCGATCAGGACCGCGATGATTGCGATGACGACCAGGAGTTCGATCAGCGTGAAGCCGCGTCGGGACCCGTTCTTCATACGTTTCTCCGTTTGGATGACCACCCGCGATGATCGACTGACGTTGCGGGGATGAGGAAAGCACCATCAATAATCCACCGGCGGCACCCGCCGAGGTGAAACGATCCTCGGAGCAAGCCGGCTCAAGGCGGCCCGGGCTCGACGGCATCGATATTCTTCTTCGGCTTGGACTTCTTCGCCTTGGACTGACCCTGCATGAAGTTCGACGAAGCTTCGGCTTCCCGTAGCTGTTCGTCGGAGACCTGGACTTGAGTCCCGGACTCCGTCTGCTCGGAGCCACAGCCGAGGAAGGAGGCCGAGCCCAGCGCGATGCCCATGAGAAGGAACGCCCGCAAACATGTTTCCTTCATTGATGAACCCCCCAATTTCCCGGACACGGAATTGAGAACCGAGCCGTGACCGGAACGATGAAGCGACTGCGCGGTTTGGACGAAAGGTGTAGAGATCATTAGACAGACGCTCGGCGGACGAGTCAATCACCCTGCGAGCTCGTGGTGTAATTTAGCACACGTCTCTCCACCTCTCGCCATCACCCAATCCTTCAGTGACCTTCCTCGGCCACCTTGCGCTGATAGGCGTCATGGTCCATCAGCTCGGACGAGGCGGGGGAGGAGTCGACGCGGACCTTGATGAGCCATCCCTGGGTGTACGGGTCCTGGGAGAGGACCTGGACGTCGTCGGCCACGGCGGGATTGACCTCGACGACCTCGCCGCCGACGGGGGAATACAGGCTGCTCACCGACTTGACGCTCTCGATCTCGCCGAAGCTCTTGCCGGGGGTGAGCTTCGTGCCGACGCTCGGGAGGTCGATCATGGTGAGGTCGGTCAGCTGATCGACGGCGAACCGCGAGATGCCGATCGTGGCGAGGTCGCCGTCGAGGTGCACCCACTCGTGGGACGGCGAGAACTTCAACTCTGTCGGGTCCATCATCGTGAGTTCCTGCGGGCGGTCGGTCGATCGATCGGTCGGTTGCAAAGGTCAAGTCCGGGCGACGACCTCGAGGGGTCCAAGGCGAGGACGTCGGTAGAAGGGCAACTCGACGACGACGGCCGGCTCGGCGTGGCCTCGGACGTCGACGGTCAAACCCTTGCCGAGCGGGGAAACGTGGGGCTCGACGAGTGCCATGGCCAGGCTCATCCCCAGCGTCGGAGAGAAGGTGCCGGAGGTCACGGTCCCGACGGATTGCCCGTCGAGCAGGACCGCGCTCCCCTGGCGGGCGATCCGCTTCCCCCCCAGGCGGAGGCCGACCCGGACGGGCTCGGGCCCTCGTTTGCGGCGGCGGAGGGCCTCGCGGCCGACGAACTCGCCCTTATCGAGCTTGACGGCCCGGCCAACCTTCGCGGAGTAGGGGCTGATCGTCTCGGAGAGCTCGTGGCCATATAAGGGCATGCCCGCCTCGAACCGGAGCGTGTCCCGACAGCCCAGTCCGCAGGGCCGGATCCCGGAGTCGCGCCCCGAGGCGAGCAAGGCCGTCCAGACCGCCTCGGCACCGGCCGCGGAGATGATCAGCTCGAAGCCGTCCTCCCCCGTATACCCGGTCCGGCTGACGACCGCCTCGGCGTCGAGCACCCGTCCGGTGGTGGATCGGTAGTATTTCATCGAGTCCAGCGGGACGCCGCAGAGCGGCTGGAGCGTGGCGAGCGCGGCCGGCCCCTGGACGGCGATCATCGCCGTGTCGAGGGTCCGGTCGATCAACTTCGCGTCGATCCCCGCGCGGTGCCGCTCGAACTGGGCCACGACGTGTTCCCGGTTCGAGGCGTTGCAGACGAGCGTGTAGGCGGACGGGCCCCCGTAGACGAGGACGTCGTCGATCAGACCGCCGTCGTCGTTGGCCAGGAGGCTGTACTGGATCTCGTCCGAGGCCAGGCGGGCGACGTGATTGGTCGTCACCCGCTCCAGCCAATCGAGTGCGCCCGGCCCTTCGAACGTCAAGCGCCCCATGTGGCTGATGTCGAACAGGCCGACCCCCGTCCGGACCGCCCGGTGTTCCGCGACGATCGTCGTGTACTGGATCGGCATCGACCAGCCGGCGAACTCGACGAGCCGGCCGCCGTTCTGCCCGTGCCACGCATGCAGCGCCGTCCGCAAGGGAGTATCAGCGGGCATCTGCGCGTCCTTCGCGTCGACCTGGTCCGGGGAATGGCGACGCGGTGATTATAATCCGACCGGTCCTCTCTCGACGAGGGGTAAGACGCATCTCAGTAAGTTTGTAAGTTTTAAGTTTGTGCCCGATGAGCGGGGACGGGTGCCACGGGTTGTCCTCAACCCGTGCGCGTCGGCCGGGGGTCACAGGTTGAGGACAACCCGTGGCACCCAGGCGCACCGAGTCGACCTGCAGGGCCAGGGCGGGGGGCGATTCATAAGGGTCGAGGGCCCCGGCGTCGAGCGTCAGGGCGACGCTCTCGTATCCCTCGTCGGCGAGCAAGGCGATGGCGTCGAGGAGGCGATGATGCGCCAGGCCGTTGGTGTTGTAGCCGAGCCGCATGGAGGGCGAGTCTCGCGACGCGTCAGGTCGAATAGAGCCAGCGGCCCAGGAAGTACGCGGGGAGCCAGAGCAGGGCGACCCCCAGGGCGGGCAGGGGCCCTCGGACGGCGGCGACCAGGCCGACGTCGAGCCAGACCAGAGAGAAGACGCCCGTCTTGACGGCGCCCTGAATCCGGGCCGGGATCGGCTCGCGGATCGCCCGGCCCGTGGCGAGGGCGACGACCCAGGCGACGACCAGGAGGACGAGGAGCCCTTCCAGCGGCACGATGGGCCGATCTCCCGACGGCGAGGGGAATCGCCCCGGCTGCAGGGCGACGGCCATGAGCCCCACGATCGCCGCGTTCTGCAAGGCCATCCCGGCCGCGATCCCCCCGATCCGCCCCCCGGTCTCGGCCTCCGAGCGGCTGATCCACGTCACGCCCGCCACGAAGAGCGCGAGCGAGCCGGCCGCGAGCCAGCCGATCGGGCCTCCCAGGTCCGCAGCCTGGCTCATCCCCAGCAGCAGGTTGAGCCCCCGGCAGGCCCCCATCACCTCGGGGCCGAGGACGGTCCGCTTCAGGCCGGCGTTGTAGCCCAGCACGCACGCCACCAGCGCCAGGGCCACGGCCAGGCTCGACCACGACCCGCTCAGCGCCGCCAGGAAGGGGCCGAGGGCCAGCAGGATTCCCCCCAGCCAGGCGGCGAACCTCCGCGAGATCCGGCCCGAGGGCAGGGGGCGGCCCGGCCGCTCTTCCAGGTCGATCGCGTAGTCGAAGACGTCGTTGAGCGCGATCCCCGCCGCGTAGATCGCCATCGACGCCGCCGAGAGCGGGAGCCAGCGGTCGAACGCGGCCAGGGACCCGCCGACGAGCAGCCAGCCCGCGAGGCTGTCGGCCGCGGCCGTGGAGACGTTGGGCAGGCGGACCAGTTGCAGATACGGCTTGAGGGCCATCCGATTGCGTCTCGACTCAGGCCTTTGCGACCGTCCCGAGCAGGGGACGCAGGACGTCCATCGCCCCTTTCGCCGCGGCGTCGGGATCGTCGCCGAACGGGTACAGCTCGACGGTCAGCCAACCGTCGTATCCCGTCCCTCGGATCGCCGCCACGACCTCGGCGAAGTCGATCACCCCCATGCCGGGGACGAGGTGATGGTGGACCCGGGTGGCCGCGATGTCTTCGAGGTGGTAGTGGCGGGTGTGGGGGGCCATCCTGGCGATGGCCTTCGGCAAGTCTTCCCCGACGCAGAAGGCGTGCCCGACGTCGAAGTTCAGGCCGATCGAGGGGGCGTCGAGGCGATCGGCGACCTCGAGGTACTGGTCCGTCGTCTCCAGGAGGAGGCCCGGCTCGGGCTCGATCAGGAGGAGGACCCCCTCGTCGTTCGCATGCTCGGCCAGGGGCTTCAGGACCTCGACGAACAGCTCGATCGCCTCCTGGCGCGTCTGGCCGGGGGCGATGGGGCCTCCGGGCTCGGTCGTGATGTGCGGGGCGCCGAGTTCGGCGCAGAGGCTGAGGGCGCGCCGGGTGTGGTCGATCCGGATCCGGCGGTAGTTCGGGTCGGGCTCGATGAACGACGGATACCAGTAGGGCTGGCGGGGGTCCGCGACGGCGTTCATCATGAACGCATTCATGTTCGAGAAGGCGAGTCCGTGACGTTCCATCGCCTCGAGGATGGCGCGTTTGGGGCCTTCGAGCAGTCCGGCGGGCCAGGCGTGGGGGACGTCGGCGAGGATTTCGAGCCCCTCGTAGCCGAGTGCCGCGATCCGTCCGGCCGCCTCTTCGAAAGGGAAGCGGAGGTAGGCGTTGGTACTGAAGGCCAGGCGCATGGGGCACTCATCGCGAGGGGGTGGGTACGGGTGGGAGGCCGCCGAGGGGGGTGACCCGTCTCACCGTGGTGCCCCGGCCACGTCGTCGGTCCGCATGGCAAACTGCCGGAAGGAGTCGTCGTCGTTCACGCCTTCGGGGCCCTTGAAAAGCAGGCGAGGTGCCACATCAGGCCGGAGCCCCCGCGACGCGTCTCGAGGTCGGCCATGCGGGCGAGGTCGATGGGCGTCGACCTTAGTGCATTATGGCCGGGCGCACCGCGACGATCAACCCGCCCCTTTCCGCCCGCAGGACCGTTCCTCCTCCGTGATTCTCCCTCCCGGGGGAGGGGGAATCACGGAGATAAAAAAGTCCCGATGTCGGGCGTAGTTCTACGGCAAGGTCGCGTAGATGATGATATTGGCCGCGATCCGCAGCGCACTCTCCGGGCTGTACCCCTTGCAGTCCGGCCCCTGGTGGCGTTCCAGCGCGCATCCGATGTCGTACTTCGAGTAGATGATCCCCCAGTGGCCATCGATCTTCACGCCTTCCAGGACCGGGTAATTCTTGCCCCCGCCGGCCCCCTTGCTGTATTGCACGTCCTTCAGGTCGTAGCCGACCGTCTTGTAGATCGGGTCGTCGTGCGGGATCGGCTCGAGGCGGCGGTCGGGCAGGATCTGGCCCACCAGCACCCGGAAGGCGGCGTCGAAGGCCGTGCTCCCGCATGCGGCGTCGGCGAAGAGCGTGCCTCCGCCGGGTTCGAGGTGCTTTCGGAGCCGCTCCAGGTCCTCCGGGGAGAACGAGACGGCGGCGCGGCCGTGCATGTAGATGAGCGGGAAGTTCACCAGGTTCTGGTCTTGCGGGAAGAGCTCCTTGTGCTGCAGCACCACGTCGTATTTCAGGGTGTCGCGCAGGGCGCTCATCAGGTTGGGGACCGCCAGCGGGGCGACGTTCCAGTCGCCGGCGTGGCGGAGCTTGGCGACGTGCAGGGCCCCGCGGGGGGCGATCCCCTGCTTCAGGTCGACGACCGAGCGCGCCGTCAGCTTGTCGGCGGGCATCTCGCGGCCCGTGGCGTAGTCGACGATGTTCTGGCCGACCTTGATGGCCTTCAGGACGGCGGGGTTGGCCGGCTGCGACTCGGATTGGTTCCAGTAGCAGGAGAG
>JAABUR0100004753.1_pt1 | contig 17853 bp, 21 predicted proteins | sample 5560091 | NCBI WGS metagenome assembly JAABUR01 (sample SAMN10711879, study PRJNA513375) | rock metagenome | isolation source: Antarctica rocks | place: Antarctica: Victoria Land, University Valley sud | reverse complement strand
CCCTAGCCAGCAAGGTGTACCTCTCAGCCACTTCCCTTCGTGTCTTCGACTAAATGTCTTTTCCAACCTCGAGTTTCCTATTTTCCTTTAGCGAGATCGATCCACAACAAACAACAGCACACAGGCACATATGTACAATCCTCATCGAAGAACTATCTGAATAAGTTCGAACAGCCCATACCCAGCTTAGTTGCGGCCGAAAAGCCGCATTCATGTCCTCTCATCCCCGAACCCAAGATTACTGCAAAGCTCTATTCCCCTAACAACCAGCCCCATCGCAGCAACAGCGACTTCGGCAGCCCTTTGCGCATGTGCCGAATTACATATCCATCAGCAAAAAAAACCCCATCTACGTAGATATTGCGGAATCAGCTCTACGGTGCATCAGTCTCCCAGAATTTGTCTCGCGATCGTAAAGAGTATCTCAGACCACCAGCTCTGAAAAGTTTCTGCGAGGAGTTTGCTGGAGGGAGCATGGAGAGCGAGAGAGGATTGAAGTAAGGGAAGAGACGGAGAGTAGATGCTGGGGTTACGTAAGTAAAGAGAGAATTTTTCAAAAAAAAAAGGCTGCAGGATGTGAGGAGATGCGACTCAACGGAGCAAAGTCCCTACCAAATCACGCCGGTGAGGAACTTCTGAACGATATAAAAACTATACATAGCCATCAGCAACTCCCAGCAGTGATTCCAGCAGCATCTCATCCATATACAACTTATCCACGATCTACAAATTGAAGAAAAGTGCAAGACATCGATACACGGGCAATAAAACCGCGCGCTTGACGTCATTCAAAACCGAGGGACTTTTCCATGATGAGTGTAACGGGCGAAGCATGAACTTTTCTTTTGCATCGGAACTTTGACAGTGGGACGAGAGACACCCACCCTACCCTCCAAGCCGAGATTCTAGAGCAAAACGGTTTATGTAGATGGGCATTTATTCCTCCAATGAGGATGAGCGGAGGTATGTTAGTTGGATAAAGGTTCTGATGGACTGAGGGAGCAAAAGTGACGGGGGAGGATGGGGGGCCACGGGCAGTTTTTAAAATAGAATAGGAAGCGAGTGGGTTCTGAATAGGTAGCTGTTACGTTTCTACGAATGACATGGACCTGATCGTATTCAGGAGCGGTTGTTCTGCGCGGACGCTCATTCGAGAGTAGGTCTACTGGGGGAAAAGACTAGAGAGTGTAATGGTAGGAGAAGGGGGTGTGCGGGAACTGGAGACCCTATTCTAGAACCCGTTGGTATAAAACACGCGAGATCTTCAGATAAAGGAGCGCATTGATTCAGACTGCGGAGGTATGTAAGACCGAAAGAGTTGTACTATAAGTGGCGCTAGGAGGAAGCCCCAAATCACATCAATGGAGCGCCGCCTATGCGCTGCAGATAGGACCTAGTTGCATGCATCAAGCGTGGGGGGCAAAGGATATCGAAGGTTCCGCCTGGTTGAAAACAACGTAATGCGAGGCGAAGAAGGCCGTTCCCATGCTCCCACGATCACGACCGCCCTGGAGTGCTCCGGTGCAAACTGTTCCGCAGTGTCAGCAAAGCAAAGCTGGCTAATGCCCCCGGAACAGAATACTTACGATCATGGGGACTGTGTGCGAATCTGCCACCATTGAAGTATGAACCACTTATAGTGTGCTTTTTGCCTCCAGCCTCGAAAGTGTAATCGGGCAGAGTAGTGTTGCAGGGAAAATACCAATCGCTGCTTGATTTCCCTTTGCCGTAGTTCGAGTCTATGGCTCCTGGGACTTGAGCCCAATATGCTGCTGCGACCGGCATCTGAACGGTCATCCATACTGCTCCAGTGTCTAGATAGAGTTTTGTTAGTGAAGAACATGAGTGAAAGCAGATACCACTTAGGGGAGGGAGCAAACGAACCGAAGAGCATTCCCTGTGTGACAGTGCGATCGCCAGCAGGAAAGGTGACGTTATCTACCGTCCAAGAACCATCAGTATGGTTGTTCACAGGGACAGTGGTGAGTGGGCCTATGTACGCGGTGCTGTCGATGGCGCCAAACTCCAAAGTGCCCGGCGATTTCGTCCTGAAGTTGCAGGCCATGACCGGCATGGCGAGACTCTTCTGGACGGATTCCATAAAAGTAGGCTGCTGATTTGGTTTGACTATGACGAAATGTTGTTAGTGAATGCTCAAATGATTGGTGTTGGTTTGGTAAAGCAGGGGAAGATGACGAGACAATCCCAAAGCAAAGCCGTCCATCAAATTTAGAGGTTGGGGCATTGGGGATGCTTGACGTTGGCTCAAAACAACGGAATGTCACTTACTCGAGTTGCCATGCTTGAAAGCTAAGCCCAAAATGCCGTCTTCTTTTCCTTGTTGAAAATACTTACTGACCTTTGTCGTAACACCTATCGCCAGTTGGTCCACCACAGCACCACCGATGTTGACTTTATCCGTAACCACATGTCCCGAGGCACCCTCTACAGAGTAATTGATATGGAACGTTTCCCCAGGCAGGGCCTTGGAAGTAGGACTGGCTGCAGGATCATATAAATTGTGCTTGCCCCACTCAGAAGCTGGAGTATCAGTACTGATGACCCAGCTAAACCAGTGTCAGAGATTGTTATAGTGGTTCAAGATTGCAAAAGCAAGGAGGAACTTACAAATCAGAAGATCCAGTATCTATGAGTAGCGTGTATGTCTGGGACCCTATGGAGACTTGAGTACTCCATTGAACACCTCCTGAATGGACCCAGGTAATATTTCGACTTTCTTTACGAAAAACATTAATCTTGAACGACCCTGTATTGTCTTTTTGAGATTGTTCCTGAGTCGGTAGCGCAGGTAGAGCCGATGTCGTGAAACTGAGAAATGAAGTAAGCAGTACAAAACATGTTAAAGCTGATATATGCATGTTTAAAGAACGGATATCTGGAAATCAACAGTATCGAAGGTCTATGCGGGAAGATTTTGTAAGAACAAAAAGAACAAAGTAAATGGTGAGCAGGTCAAACAATGCCTTGCGCTGAAAGAAAAGATGGAGATGAATTAAGCACCGTGGCTTCCTTCTTTGTCTCTGTGAATTAGTCTTGTTCCACTTGTCGCAACGAGACCTATGTAAAGCTGGATTGACTATACAGTCAAGCACCAACTTTGTATAGTCGGAGGAGGATGGTGACATGACCCTGCGGGTGGTGATGTTGAATCAGGAACCCAGATTGAAAAGCCATGAGCCCTGCAGAGATGAATAGCAGTCAATTCATTCACTACGAATCTCCCTCTCCTCGTTCGAGTGCTTCACTATCGAGAGTGCTTGCACCCTTGAGTGTCTCTCAGACGTCGAGGTGGGAAAGGAAGGCAACCCCCATAATCGCAAATTGTCACCAAGACTAAACCAACCATCAATCCATCCATCCCATTCACCGCATGTTCTCCCCATCTCTTCGTTCGGGTGAGTCACTGCCAACGCGCTCTGCACTTTTGACAGCCTTTTGGACGTCGAAAAGGCCGTCTTGATTCAGGAGCATGGTGCTAGTGCGGCGACGAGACAAGATCAATGCAACCCAGGCACATATCTTGTTCTATGTAAAGCAAAGATGGTGCATCTGTGAAGAAGTGCCGGGCTATTGTTGACGCAAAAAGCATTATCAACAAAAGGATTTTGATTATCGCTTTGTGAATGTCGAGATAAAGGAATGGAGAGCTGCGATTAATTGGTGACGAGTTAACTAAAACACTCTAGCGGTGGAATAAATTACCGCTAAAACTGCATACATCAACTAAGGTAAGGTAGTGCTATTTGCAGTAAGCAACGCAATGCAATATAGCCCGTCCACTTCATTGCATCGGTACACATCTATCTCCGCTCTCTACCAATAGCAAATCTGCCCTCCGATAGGCCGGATCTAAACTACCACCATCATGTTCGCTAGAAAGGAGGATCTAAACAAACACAAAACGCCGTGAAAAGGTATCAACCCAATGTGCCCATGACTAAACCACTGCATGATGAAGGGCGAAAGATGCTTGCATAGAACAGCAAGCCTAGTATGGACCGTGCCCGAATGCTGCAAGGAGAGGGTTCGCTAGGGGTATCGTGGCCGACATATGGGAAACGGAGATCTTTCACTGGACCTGGTTGACGATCTCATTCGCTTTCGTCAAAGACTCCACCATCTGTGTACACTCCTTCCTCCTCCGTATCGTGTATTCGCTCTCCTTCAGTAGGTCGTCCAGTTCGCTGGCCCGGTACATATTCTCGAGTAGCTCGCGCTGCATCTCCTCTTTTGTGAACCTATGAAGCATCAGTACTTCTGTCATGATCTGAACTTAAGGAGACCCGGTAGATGCTTACTGCACGAGGTTTAGCATGATGGCTTTTGGGACCATGTCAATCATCGTTCGTCTAACAATGTTGTAGTACGAGGTGATAAGGAGTTCTGCAAGTATCATTAGCACGAAGTCAATCAAGGTCTAGCATCGGGGCGTACTTATGACTTCGACCTCGTTAGCTTCCTTCTCCGACAAGGTCCCCGAGGCCTTAAGCTGAGGAGGTGGGGAGTCCATGGCGGCCATCTTCTTCTTGTTCTTTGGCGCAAAGAAGCTACCAAAGAATCCCGAACTATTGTCCGGTTGAAGGTCCATCGAGGGACTTGCTGCGCGAGGTGGCACTGAAGGAGGTAGAGGCCTGCCTGTCTTCGGATCCACCTGTACAGGTTTGGCTGCGCTGTGTCGGTCATTGACGATTGCCATAGCCTGCGCGGAAAAAGTGTTAGATCTATTAGGAGAAAGGGTAATGATATTGTGTGGAGATGGTATAATAGTAGATTTGGAACGCGCCACAGGAGTAGGGTCTAGAGCTGGGGTATATTGCCCTCGCGAATAAATCTGAGAAAGTATATCACCCACCCTGTGACCGTTAAGGAAGTCTGGATGCCCTGTGTTAATGTAGCAAGATTCCATAGAGACAAGATCCTTGACTAGCTTATTTGTGGGGTCGATGGCTTTCTTAAAGAAGCTGATTACAACAGTGTGAAACTTATCCTTGAGCGATGGATATCTCCGGAACATTGGCTTAGCCAACAATTGTGTAAGAATGCGAACGAGCTCGTCATATACCAATGAAACGCACTTCAAGCTTGGCTCATCCAAACGCTTGATCTGCTGCTTGACTATTAATTCGAATGCGGTGGTACCAACAAATAGGGCTGGTGAGGAACCTGAGGAGTTGTAGAGGATGGTACGAATATCGATGTCCTTTACCTGATCAAACGGATCCACTGCCTTGACACCGTTGGAGTATAACTCATGGAAAACGAAGCTGATTCGAGCACCGCCGGAAAGCTCAAAGCTTGAAAGTTCCTGGTTGTTACCGTCCAGCACTGTTCGCCACTCATTGCAAAATTCTGTGATTATCTGGAGAACAACATTCGCGCTGTTGCCAAGCATCGAATCGCCCAGCTGATTCAATTCCAAGGCATATTTCTGAAGAGAGGATTGGATGCGGGCTTTGATGTCGGGTAAGGTGTTTTTGATGTGCATCATGAGAATCTAGCGAAACATTAGTATAAGAGACCAAAACGTAGTGAGGTCATTCGGCCATACTAGGTTGAGTTTCCGAGCCAGATATGGTGTCCCGCAGTAGGAGCTTTTATTTCGGTATGCTTTATGGTTCTCAAAGTAATTCTTTTCATTTTCCAGAGCATGTGATATAGCCTTCTTACTCTCGATATCTTTTTGCCCACGGTTTACCACAGGTACATAGCCAAGCCGCAGCGGGATAATTCGTCCCGCCAATATGTCCACGACGTCTGTTCCCTCATCCATCAAATCCACTTTGGTAAGCACACCAATCGTTCGCTGACCTTCTGGGTCGACTTGTCGTGCTAGCTGGAGACCATCCGAATTTGCAAGATCCGTGTTCGCTGCCGTGACAGCTAATATGATAGCGTTTGGCTTCATTATCTGCTTTAGTACCATGTCCTTGATTTGCTTTTCGATATCCCGCGGCTGGTCCCCAACGGGTACTTTTGTCAATCCAGGCAAATCCACTAGGGTCAGGGTGAGGACATGTGGGGAGTAAATTCGAAGGTTTATCGGAGCAGGTGAGATGCCTGCATTGCGCCCTGTTTTCGATTCGGTCTCCTTCACAATTTCATCCCTAATCTTATTGAAGTCGTAAAATTTCTGGCCTGGTATATGTAGGAATTCGCCCCACTCATCCGTGTTTGCCTCCTTGTCAGTGGTCTTCATGTCCCCGTTGACGCCATTTGTTTGAGGTTGGCTAGTAGCCGATCGATTGATGAGTTGTAAAATGAGCGGTCGTCTGGTGACAATTCCAGTCCCTCGGGGTAAGCTTTAACCACAACGTCAGCTTGCATTCGTGCTGCCGGGCCATAGGTCGTACAAATCCCTGCCAACTATGTTCTCCAGCACCGAACTCTTTCCACTGGATTGTGATCCCACCACAGCTATTTGCGGCAAATCTATCGGGTTTTGGACCTATAATAAAAGTGCCGTTAGTGTCCTAAAGGCTCAAGCTCTGTAGGGGGCTGCTTGAACACCAGTCACACACCCCAACGGTTGTAAAGACGTCTTGCAATTTGTTGACTAGAGTGATGAGACCCGGGTCATTGACACTGATCCTGCGCTATGGGTGAGCTTAGGTCCCAATACCCAGGGCAATAATTACTCACGAATAGCCAGCCGGTGTGGCCATGACCCTAGAGACAAGAGAGCACCAGATGCACAGAGGAAGCAGTCAAATGTTTGAGGTTTCACTGTCAACTTGTAACTCTCTGTAGGCTGCAGTTTTTGCAAGCTGGTTATAGGGAGATCGTGTCCAGGTTGTTACGTATCGGGACCCTTGTTTGCGACGCTTAACCTAAATAAGCCAGCGTTCCTGGCGTACAGATTCGTCTTTATGCCTTTTAATGGCAAATACGCATTATTTCAAATACAAGATATGGCTTACAGGAGTTACAAGATACATATAATTCGATACATAAAAAACATGCTATGAAATCTATCTGACACCCACTCTACTATTTTCTTCCCTCGTTACAAACTTCATCTAGCTACAAGATATGACTGAGCCAAAAAGATAGACTCGCGTATGTTTTAAGCGATGACTTCAATTGAACTATATACAACAAACAGGCTTTGTGCAAGACAAGAGTATTGTATCTGAAATCAATGTTTGTCGACTTCAGAACGATGAAGTTGCCACTAAATCACCTTTGCGGGTTGTAATGAGTTGCTGCTATCTTCATCGATCTAGCTACAATGCTTACAATGCTCACAATGCTTACCGCGCTTCGGAGAAGCATGCAAGGGCGTGCTATGTATCAATTCTGCTCATAACCTGGAGCCACCTACTTCTCCCTGGAATACATCGCTGGCAGTATCGAACCTCGGGCTATCTCATTCGTCTGTCACAGAAGCAAATTTCTCCGTCATCTCCTGGAGCAAATCATCGTACTAACGTCCTTGTCAGCTGATAATTCATCCAGGGGCAGCAACGTGTCACACCTTTTTCGAGATCTTTTGTTCTCCTTCTGAAGGCACCTCGAACTTCATGCTCCTTAATCCATTCTGGATGCTGGCTGTCGATTCTCTGACCTTAGCCCAGGTATGGCCTTGCGCAATTGCCTTCTGGCTTTCGTCATGATAGCCCATGAAAGCTTTCATCATGTACTCGGTCTTCCACATGGGACAGAACTGGTCGTAGTCGCTGTAGCCGTTTTGTTGGAGAAAGTCGTCCTTCAAAAGGCTGGCAATGTCTAGCGTAATCTTATCCGGGTCGCCAAGCGCAGACTTACCGACAAGCTGCACGACTTGATCCAGTTCCTCTGAATTGGATAAGAGTTCTCTGATGCGGTCTCGGAGGCGTGGGAACTCGGGATGATCCTTCTCGTAATATTTGTCTAGGATATTGGTGTACTTACTATAAGACATCGACGTATTGATGGACGGGAAATGTTTCCTCTGGGCCAGCTTCTTGTCGAGACCCCAGAAAACTTTGGAGGAGAATTGCGATTAGCCGATTTGAAGATGTATACAGAAAGCTGCGCCCACGCGACTTACCTTGTACGATACCTAGTGTAGCACTAGTCACAGGATCTGAGAAATCACCACCTGGGGGGCTTACGGCCCCAACAATACTGACACTCCCCTCGCGCTCTGGACTGCCAAGAGCAGTTACTTTACCTGCACGCTCGTAGAATGAAGCCAGTTTGGCACCAAGGTAAGCGGGGAATCCCTGGTCAGCCGGCATCTCTCCCAGACGTCCAGAAATCTCTCGGAGCGCCTCTGCCCATCTGGAAGTTGAGTCTGCCATCATTGCCACGTTTTTACCCTGATCGCGGAAGTATTCGGCAACAGTGATACCGGTATAGATAGATGCTTCTCGAGCGGCCACGGGCATATTTGATGTGTTTGCGATGAGTGATGTGCGCTTCATGATTGGTTCCTGTCGACCATCTATATTGATAGAGAGCTCCGGGAAATCCATAAGCACTTCGGCCATCTCATTGCCTCGTTCACCACATCCAACATAAATGATGATATCGCTGTTAGAGAACTTAGAGACCGATTGACTGATGACTGTCTTTCCGCAACCAAAAGCACCGGGAATACAGACAGTACCCCCTTGAACGCTAGGAAATAGGGCGTCCAATACACGTTGACCGACGATGAAAGGTGAATCTGATGGAAGCTTCTCAGTTGTAGGCCTAGGCACACGGACAGGCCATGTGTGCATCATAGAGTAATCGGACTTTTTCCCATCGAACTCGACTTCGAGTACTTTCTCATCGACCGTATAACTTCCTTTCTCTGCGATGTGTGTGATTGTACCTCTTGCCCGGGGAGGCAGCAGGATCTTGTGATCATTCAAGAGACTGTTTTCAAAGACACTTCCGAAAATGTCACCTCCTGTAATATGGTCACCGACCTTCAGCTTCCCAGGTGTAAAATCCCACTTTATTTCTCGGTTGAGTGAAGGTACAGAAATCCCACGGGGAATGTAGATACTGTTCGCGACCTCTGATATGGATTTTAGGGGCCGTTGGATGCCGTCGTAGATGGTCTCCATCAACCCTGGGCCCAGCTCGACCGACAAAGGCTTTCCTGTCCGCATAACTGGGTCTCCCACCGTCACACCAGCTGTTTCCTCATAGACTTGCACCGTAGCTTTATCTGCGTCGATTCGGATCACCTCCCCAACCAGATTGTCGTGCCCCACTCGGACCAGCTCGTACATGGCACACCCTATCATATGTTCCGCAACAATAACAGGCCTTGTCTTGTCAGAACCATTCATAGATCCGGCAATAGTATGTAACGTACCCGGATATGGAGAAAATCGACCCTAGAGACAAGTGTTAGTACAGCCTAAGAGGATTTATACGATGGCATTCCATGACTGGAGGCAACGCACCATACTGTTCTTCGCCAGCCTCCATGCGTTTTCTGCCTGCATCCTTCTGTCATCAGGAATGGCCGAGTCAGCATAACAACAGCGCTCGGCCTTTCGTATGATCGGATTCTTACCGGAGCCATTGAGAAAAGCGCAGGAGGTGTTCTGGGTGCTTCGGTAGTATCTATAAAGGACGGCGACGTTGATGATGGCGACGTTGGCAGAGGGGGCAGACGGGCAACTGCGTCGTCGACGAACAGGTCCCGCACAGGCACGGGTGGGGGGAGTTGATCAAGATGAACTTTGGAGACGAGGTCCCAAAGAGAATTGCGAGCTTTGAGTCTAGGTCGAAGACCAAGCATGCACGACTTGGATAGGATAGGCTAAGATAGCCAGCTGTGTAGGTACAGTACGGTAAGGTAGCTCCTCCCCTACCTTAGCTCAAGGTGGTGGGTGGTGTGGATGGGAATGATTTGTTAGTGGGGCAATCAATCTGTATAGTGATTTAGTGATTTCACCATTTCACCATTTGACTCCGGGACCGTCGACATCTACTTCCAGATGGATTTCCAGGCAACCGTAGCGCCTTAATCGCTGACTGGCGTGCCCTGTAAAACCTCCCCCCCAATTCGATTCAACTCTACAGTATCTGTAATCGCCGAGTTCATCGTCTATGTACTTTATATATCTACCACAAGACCACAAGACCTGCGGTCGTCTTGGGATTGGACCTGATAATGCTTCCAATTGTGCGTGTGGTTTCCATATTGATAACTTCGAACCAGACCATCTCCCCCCTCCAGCGACAAACCGCTCCGCCTAAATGATATGAAGCTACCTTATGTGGATATATATCTAGCATCGGAGCTTCTTAGAAATCCCTTCATAACAGTCTATAAACAGATCAGAAGACGCGGTACTTTGTATTTACATGCTATCGTCTTTGCTTTGTTTTATATTGAAGCCACCAAGCCGATTGGTTCTCTCCAGCACTACTATAGGGGCTAGAGTAGGCTGACGAAGTCGGTCATGCTGCCCCTCATGCCCTCATGCCCTCCTGCCACTCAGCCTTTGGGCTGAGAACTGAAATGAACTGTCAATTCCCCGGCTTCGAGATGGAAGAAAGGAGAACGCCCATGTTGGGTGTTTCAACAGGTCCCTGTAGCAATTAGATCAGAATAAACGATTGCAAGTTGATCACCGGGTTCTGCCCGCCGTCCATACTCGAAACATACGCCATGCCGGTTTAGTGATGCTGGGAACTAAGCGGATCGGATGACACTACAACTCGATCAAGGCAAAGTACCTCAGGTACCTCTACCACCTTGCAAGACTCTGATACTCTCGCCATACCACCGCCCAGTACCCTATTGCTGCTCTACATCAACTCCATCAGCATCGGCCTACTTACCCTTATCCAATAATTCTCGGAGGCTGTCCATAGAACGCGTCTAATTCCCAGCCTCGGACCCAGACTGCTACCTATCCCCCAGGTCCAGAATCGTCTCGGTTATTCTCTGAAGCTCGATTGCAATAACAGTTGCCGCCGGATCTGAATTCTGGAATCTTCTCAGATCTAAATCAAAGCTTCAATAGAAACTTTGAAGCTGTCAAACTGCGGGGCAGTGGCATCTTCCGGATATATACTACCAAACGTCTACTACCACAGAGGCTCTTCGAATAAGCTTTGATTCGCGACAGTTGAGAGCTCTGCTATCAGAGGCTCAGCCAGCATAAGCGGTAGCCCCGCTATCTTCGTCCTGGCAGACGAAGCCCCCCTCCACCAACTATCCCCAACCACTTCCGACCATCCAGCCAATCCCAGTCCCCCAGAACCTTCCTCCATCACAGATAACTCAGCCCCATATATAAACTCTATTCAAGAAACGCAACGAAGTTCTGCTACAAGAGAAGCCAGTACAACAACCTCCTCTTCTCACACATTACATACCTCTGCGGGTTTCGATCCTTCTCCCGCCCGAGTCAATCCGCGGCGTCGTCGTCGAAGTTCTTCATCAGAGGTGGTGGTTCTAGAAAATCCGGCTGCCCGGCCAGGGTTGGACAATACAGAGAACAGGGAGCTTCCAAGGACCGAAGCAGGGGGCATCGATCCGGGGCCTCAAGGGGTGAAACCACCATCGCCGAAGCGTAGGCGCCTCATGAGTAGAACCATGCGTCTCGACCAAGATTCTTCAAACTCAAATGGCTCACGGCCATACTCAAATGGTTCACCCCATTCGAACCACAAAGCCGGGTTGTCAACTTCGACAAACGGCCATTCCTCTGCGACCAACGGCACATCATCTCCGCATAGAAATGGGAATGGGTTTTCGCCACCAATAATAAGAGCAAAGAATACGGACTTTTTTGGGCACGACAGGGAAGAGGTTACTCGGCTTCTCATACAAGGACTAGGAGACCTAGGGTATCACGGAGCTGCCGATAGACTGAGTCACGAAAGTGGCTACGAGGTGGAAACGCCAATAGTTGCGGCATTTCGGCATGCCGTATTACAGGGAGAGTGGTCAGAAGCAGAATCGTTACTGTTTGGTTCGAACAGCATAGATGACGGTGGAGGCGTGAGTATAAGCAATGGATATTCACATGAGCATGATGGCCTGAGATTGATCGAAGGGGCAAATCGGGATGAGTTGAAGTTTCGTATGCGGGAGCAGAAATATCTGGAGCTCCTTGAGAAAAAAGATCTCTCAACTGCACTTGTGGTTCTTCGTCAAGAGCTCACCCCCTTGAATCAAGATACCGGGAAGCTGCATAATTTATCGAGGTAACGAGACTTTTCTTATACGCTAGTTACTATCTCCATAATCCTAGACTGACATTCCCTAGTCTAATTGTATGCCAATCACCGGATGACCTAAAAGCACAGGCTCATTGGGATGGTGCTTATGGGCAGTCGCGACGGATTTTGCTGCAAGAACTATCTAGTATGTATTCTTTTTTCGCTTCTATATATTAGCTAAGCCAAGGCTTTAGAATCGATATCACCCTCCGTTATGATTCCGGAGCACAGATTAGCAGTCTTATTGGATCAGATAAAGCAAAACCAAATATCAAAGTGTCTCTACCACAATCCTTCAGCAAGGCCCTCATTGTTCTCGGACCATATGTGTGACCGAAGTCAGTTTCCATTGCGGACTGTTCTGGAATTGAACCACAACGCTGGTGAAGTATGGTATCTTGAATTCTCGCACAACGGTAGAAGGCTAGCTACAAGTGGCCAAGACTGCGCGGTGGTAATTTACGATACGAGCACTTTCCAAGTCAGGCATACCTTGACGGACCATACTGCTCATGTTGCGTACGTGACCTGGAGTCCAGACGACAGGAGACTCATCACTTGTTCCCATGACCGTAAGGCCAAAGTATGGGATGCAGAGGTATGTATGTTCTTGTTTGGTTCCGCAGTCTGCTAATATTTAATTACAGTCGGGACAGTGTATATTGACAATAGATCATGATACTCAACCGGTAACTACAGCTTCTTGGGCACCCGATGGCCAAAGTTTTGTCACCGGGTCCTTGGATAAGAAGTCCCAGCTCTGCTTATGGGCCTTGAGTGGTCAGGCTTTACACAATTGGGCAACAGATTATCGAATACAGGACTGTGCTATTTCTCCAGACGGGCAGCGACTGGTGGCCATCTCCTCCGAAAAACAAATCTTTGTCTACAACTTTGTGACCCGGGAAGAAGAATACAGCATTCTGCTAAAGACCAAGATGACTTGTGTTAACATTAGCCGAGATTCAAGATATATGCTTATTAATATGGCTGATAACGAAGTTCAATTGATTGATATCGAGACTGCCGAGATAGTCAGGAGGTTCCTTGGACAGAAACAAGAAAGTTTTGTGATACGGAGCTCGTTCGGAGGCGCTGATGAGAATCTCATAATTAGTGGCAGTGAAGGTAGTACACGGTCCAGCATATAGAGGTGGGATATGCTAATTTGCCCCTCAGATTCCAAAGTCTATATATGGCACAAAGAGAACGGAACCCTGATCGAGACTCTCGAAGGCCACTCCACGGGCTGCGTCAACGCTGTTGCTTGGAACCCTGCAGATCCATGTATGTTTGCTTCTGCAGGCGACGACAGAAAGGTCAGAATGTAAGTGCACTGCTAGATACATAATCATCATCATTCTTGACTGGCTTTTTAATTTCAACCGTCACCAGATGGTCCAAAGAAACCGACCCAAGCCCAAGACGGCGGACCAGCCAGAACTCCACTCGTCCTTCAACCTACGAGGTAGCCGTAACAATCCTATAAACCGCTCAACCCAGTTTTCCTATGTCACCCAGCACAGCGCTGCGATTGCATTCCCTCGGCGAACAACGGTCATGGTCATGTGGATAAAGAAACCTATGAGAGACGTCACGTTATCAGTCGGGAATAAGTGTCTCTGGCGTCACGGTTATGGGAAAGGGTTTCTAGAGTGCACTCAGCCACCCCTTTTTGTATGAGCAACATTGCATGGCGGATGGAGCAGTCGCTGGGCTGGGCTGGGCTGGGCTGGGCTGGGTAGATAGAGGGGCCTGCTGATCCTGGGGAATTGAATTAAACCATATCTTATCTAGCCCCGCACTCGGCAAGCTTTAATTTCTGCCCCAATCTGGTATTATATGGTGTCCCCCTTTCTTCTTTCCCCAAAGGAAACCCAACGCCGCCCGGATACACTTCTTTTTACAAATGTGCGCGAACCCCCTGCTTTCCACATGGGGGTCATGCCATATATACAAAGAGCTCCCGGATGAAACCCATCATGGAGCACCGAACAAGTCACTGTATAAAAGTCCCTCTTTACCTAAGCAGGGCTTTAAAAAAAAAACGGGCCATCGACGGGGTTTCCCCGGACGAGAATCTGATTGGAGCCACTTTGCAAAGCCTGCCTTTGGTTTCGTCGAATAGGAGGTTTTATATATATATACCATCTCCCTTTAAATCTCTGTACAGTACAGTACATCCGCACTACTACTTCTGCACTACTAAACCGTTTAACCCTCGTAAACATTTTTTCAGATACTCGTACAGGCTCTTGAAAATCCCTGTGGCTTATATTTTTCTCACACCTCTGTGTGATAATTCTTTTGTGGGGGGTTTGGTTACTGGTGTGTATATATTGCAACGCTTTGTTCTTTTTTTTTTTTTTTTTTTTTTTTTTTGCTAGGGTTTTTTTTTTTTTTTTTTTTTTTTTTTTTTTTTTTTTTTTTTTTTTTGTTATTTTTTTTTTTTTTTTTTTTTTTTTTGGCTCGCGCGGGCTTTTGTTGGGCGTTGTCGTGGAATGGGTTGGGTGTTTTTTGATGCTTGGTTCTTTCTGTTGTTGGTTGTTGTCTGTCGCTTAGATCGTCTCGTTGGGAATTTTAGCTCATCACTTTTTTTTTTTTTTGGCAATCTTTGGTTTGTTAGGTCTTGAAGGATAAAGTATCGAAGCGTTAATGGGTCGAAATGTCGGAGCATCGAGGCATTGAATTTTGAAACTATTGAACTACCAAATCATTAAATCCACTCAGCCCCCTCTCCCTCTTCAGAGCTGCTTCTAAAGTGAGAAGGAAAGCCACTATGTTTGTAGAGGGTGAGTATGATAAGTTGAGGGGAGAAGGGAGGGGAAGATGGGAAGATGGGAAGGTGATAAGGAGGATGATGGCGAGGCTTGTGGAGAAGGGGGAGGGGTGAGGAGGAAGATGAACTTGAGGTAAGTAAGGCATACGGAAGATGACGAGAAGAAGGATGGGAGACCTTGTGAAGATGTGACATGTGTTGACTTGGGTAGTAGGAACGGAATGATAAGGGGTTTGGTTGTTTGACTGGCATGTCTTTGTTGTTTCCCAACTCTCAATAACCCTGAGTGAACCTCTCGCAAAACTCTTGCGACCTCTTTAGTCTGACAAATCCTAGTTATTTGCAGCTTTTCCTATGGAGTCAGTGGGCACCTGAATATCCATTTATTGATGTTTATTCTCGAAATCTCGATTTGTTCGGCGAGTGATATCGTAATTTAAAAGACGATTAAGTGTTTATAGGGAATTGTTGAGAGTCTGGTTGATGATCGGCCTATGTGGCAATTCGGGTCTGCAAACTGGATTGATCCATGTTTAGTGTTTCGATTCTCGGCGGGTTGGATTTCGTGCTAGGTATGCAGTTGGAATTGGTCGCGGTGTGTGTCAATTTGAAAAAAGAAGGCTTTGGATGGCTGTATGGAGGCGGGTTGTACTATGGTGGGTTTCTGTATTTTCTGGTGAAGGGCGGCAGCACTAGGTTTACCCGTCAAAAGTCGAAGCGATGACACCGTGGCGATGTTGGAATAGTAAGCACATTCTGTCTCTCATGCATCGTTGTTTCGAGTTCGGCTGTTTTATAATCGGCTGATCTTTGTTGTATGCGTATTGCGTTTTCCTGGAACAGTATCGCGATTTACGCTTCGGTAACAGGCTCTGTTTCTTTGCAACATAGCGTGGGCTTCTCCAAGGAGCTTCTGCCTCTTCGTCTGCAGTGCGTTCCGTGTCGGTTTTCGTACTTTAAGTCTAAGGCGCTTCTTTCGTTCGACGAATGGATCTCTTATATTAGATGACAAGGCAAACCATGTTCCAAAGCCTTAATCGATAAGAACCATCACTCATTCAGTCTCTCATTCCTTTCGCCATGTTCGTCTACTAGCAATTCACTACGCAGTGCAGTACAGCTGTTCTTCGCTCGCCAGCCTCCTATTTGTGAAGAGATCCGCGGAGTTTTATTACCTACGAGGATGAATATCAGATTGTGATGAGCGTTGAATATGGTTTCACCGCGGCTGCGGTTTGCAATCCTTTCTCTCGTGGTCGAGTGTGAACTTTCGTTCTCCGTTTCAATGGCAACTCCGAAACAACATTGCTATATATGCAGTCATGCGGCCTACCGGTTCCTTTTCGATCAGTATACAAGACTTCAAGCTCTCTTCTCCAAGTACAAGCTCTTCATATATATCAATCAGTATCTTCGTCCCGGCGTCCCGGTGTCCCGGTGTCCCGGCGTAAATAAAACAGTTACGATGTCATCAAGCTCATCACAAATTCACGGATCGACCACCTCTTTCACGTATTCGTGCCCCAGTTGCCCTCGCAGCTACCAAGGGTCTACTTTAGCGCATATCCCGAGAGTGTGCCTTTGCAATCGAATTGTAGATAGCCAACGCATTGTCACCAACGGTAACGGTAAGCTTCTAGCCCTCGCCTATAGTGACTCGGCATTAGGATTAATTAGTGTAGGGAACGGAGCTGCCTCTCAACCAACATCCGCGTCACAATTAGATCGCCAGAGTATTCTAGAGCCAGAACCTTCCCAGAATCGTTTCGCAAACCCAAGGCTAGGTCCACCTCAAGCTCCACCTCAAGTTCGCAATCAATTGCAGGTCGCATCCGGGAATTCAACGGAGAATCCACCATCGTATCACAATGACACTCGTCCCCCATCATATCGTTCGCCGCCACCCTCGTTCCATTCGACAGATCCACTAGACCCAGAGTATAGACAGTCATCTAACTCACGGGCACCATCGCAGCATTAAGGTCGTTCTGGGCGCTCTGGAAACTCTGGCGGTTCAGGGAACCATGCGAATAGGTGATGGGTACCAAAATACCACTTGTTTCTTTTATTTGCATTTTCTAGAGTTGTATGTACGCACGCGTTCGAATTTCTTACCTTTTCCTAATTTTAGGGTGAATAATGATAGACTAGATGCGGAGATAGGGGAAATGTGTGGTAAATTCTTTTTATAGTTAGACTGTATCATAGTTTCGGTATATTATTAAAGAATCATCGGCTGAGGGATTTCTGACATTCTACACTTGAAGTCGTCTCAGTGACGGTTGCTGAAAACCTGAAGTTCTTGCCGTGAAAGAATCTGCATCGAATGTGTGCTTTGACACTATGCTGATCTGTAAGAGGATATTCGTAGAACGTTGTGTGAACAACGGTGCTCTAGATAGCTGTTTCATAGCGCTAAACCACGTGAATACTCTCTGGAGATGAATCGCTTTGAAATCCTCGTTCATTTTTCGGTCAATTCTTATCGACGAGACCATGGCAGTAAACGATCGCTATCGTTAAAAAGATCAGAGGTAGCTTGCGACAAAGATGTTTCGAGGATGCTTGCAGTGACCGAAGCAGTTCTCATTAAGAGTTTAGGACGCTCCGTCTGTCGAAGAGTCCGTATAATTGAATGAATGATGCTAGTCATGTTGCTTTAGGAATCGGCCAAAATGTGAACACACTTTAAACCAATTCTATTCAGGCATGTATAGCATATTTCAACAAGTCAAAGAACGTCGGAAGATATTGGAAAACAGAAAAGGCGAAAAGGCCTTATTACCGACAATCGCTAGCCGAAAAGAATCACGTGATCGATCGCCTATCGAGTTACTCGTAGTGGAGTACCTTAGCCGCTCCAAAAGCCCTTTCCACTTTTCCACCTGCAC
>JAABUR0100004751.1_pt1 | contig 17857 bp, 19 predicted proteins | sample 5560091 | NCBI WGS metagenome assembly JAABUR01 (sample SAMN10711879, study PRJNA513375) | rock metagenome | isolation source: Antarctica rocks | place: Antarctica: Victoria Land, University Valley sud | reverse complement strand
TTTAACATTTAGTTCTCACTCATTATTCATTAATTTAAACAATGAGTGTAACGTTCTTGTGACTGTCATGATTTTCATTTGCATATGAACTTTGAAGTTGAGCTTTCGATTCAGTCAAACTTCTAGTTATCATACACATGTCTTTGATTTTATGATCATGTTATTAAGTAGAATAATCATTTGATTGAGTGTTGTCTTGTGACTTTCAAAGTGTATCAATTCAGATTTCAAGTTATTGAATTGCACTGCATTGTTCTTAGCTTATATGAAAGCGATTTTTGCTGCGTTTTTCAGCATTTTCACATTTTTGTCAATATTTCTTCTCTCAATGTATAACGTCACGTCGTCAATATAGCTGAGTGACTGTAAATTTTCGAACTTTGCGTGAATCTTTGAAAACAAGTATTGAATATAAATTAGAAATAAAATGAGCGAGATAAATGAATCTTGTAATATTTCTGTGCTTATTTTCTTTGATTTCTGACGTTTGTCATCAAATGCTAAGTCAATAATTCGATTTTGTAAGAAACATTTTATTCAATTGATTAAGTTGATCAATATTCTCAATTTAATCAATATTTTGATCAGCTGTTTCAACGCAACATGGTCAAAGACTTCTTTGACATCTAGAAGTAAACAGATAAGCGTGTTTTCTCGACTTTTCGTCATTTGTGCATCATGTACTAGATTTAGTAGTATGTTTATAGCTGATCTTTGTTTTCTGTCTCTCATTTGATCAAAATTCAGCAACTTATCATTAATTTCAGCTGTGTAAGACAGTTGCACTGCTATTATTTTTTCTGCTACTTTGTTTAAACAGTTTAGCAGCGTAATAATTCTGTATGTCTTTGAAATTGAATAATTTGACTTGTCTGATTTTTTCAGAACAATTCTCATGTCTTTATGTCATATCTTCGAATGATAGTCGTTTTTAATCAAATCTGAGTACACTAAATTGAAGATTTTTAATATAGTTTTGTACGCTCACTGTATGATTGCAAATGACATATCATCTGATTCAAGTGCTTTTCTGAATGCTGAGAAGTTAATAGCGTGCTTGATTTCTTCTTTGATAACTCTTAATCATTGTATACATTCGTTTGATAGTAATTCTTCATTGATTTGAATTTTCGAAAATGATGAGTACATTGCTTTCAGAAATGTCTCACACTTTTCATTGAATTCAATCTTTAATTCTTTTTGCAAGTTTTGTATCAAGAATAGCTTTTTGATTAAACATGATTTAGTGAACTTGTATGTCTGAAACACTTTTTTTTCTTTGACGTTGTTCAAAAAATTAATTCAGATTTAGTTTTTGATCAGTCTTATTGCATCATAATTTGAATTTCGCATTTGCACTATCTTTGCACATGCGTCATCATTTCTGCATCTTTTTCAGATTTGTTTTTTTGATAACGACGTTTTTTGCATTTCAATGAACTCATTATTTCATCAGAATTTTGATTTTACGCATATTCGCTGTTTAAATACAAATAATTTCACTGTATTCTTAATGCATTTCATCAAGTAAATGACTTTTGCTTTTAAACTTGTGATTCTTTGCATCTTAATAATCATTTTGTCTTTCGTTTTTTGCAAATGCTTCTTAAAGTCTTTTCAATCGACTTTTTGCAGATTGTATGACGCGTTCAATGAATTTTCGATTAACTTCATCTTTTTTATAACTATTGTAAATAAAATTACTTCATGATTGAATTCTGTGTTTGCATTCTCATCTATATGTCAATTATTGATGTGATTATGCATATTCTTTGATGCAAATGCTAAGTTAAGTATTGAGCTTGACTGTTTCAAATAGCTATAATATGTGTTTATATTTGAAGTCTTAATCAGATTGCACTTATGTAAATTTACTTAATTTATTAATACTTTTGTTTTAATAAAGTTTGAAATTTTTGCGTTTCATCAACTCTGATGTGCATTAAAGTTTTCAACAATAATAACTTTTTGCTTTGAATTTAGCATAACTTTTGCTAATTCTTGCTCAATCATGTATAATTGCTCATCATCTGCATTCTATGACTTTTCGTTGTAAATATTGAACAGTAAAATTTCTTTCTGAATTTTATTGTTCATTATTGATATTGCTTGCATATCTTCACTATTGACTATGTCTGATCTTGATGTGCATGTAAATTTCTTTGCGTTTTTCGCAACAAATATTAATAATCTGACATGAGTATTCTGAACATTTGATTTGATGCAGATAAACAATGAATGCAAAATTGTTATATTTTCATCTTTCATTCATGATTCTTGTAGTATAACAATATTTGTCTTGTTTTTTGCAAATTTCATGCATGCATGCATAATTTACGTTGATCTTACGCAATTGTGCTGTAGAATTCGAATATTCAACGTGTTTGCAAAGCTTTCATCATTCACGTTGTTTTGTGACATTTTAAATGCAATACTCATTACAGAACAATCACACAGTTATTGCAAAGACACGACTCAGCTTTTGCGCATATACACATCTGTGCAACGCAGTAAATCAATTGATTTCGATTAAAACTACTATTACGTTGATTAAGAATCTTTTATTGAATTTGATTACTTAAACTATCTAAAGACATAGCACATCATCAACATGATGCTCATGCTTCACTTCAATCATTAAGAGCAGATGAGAGACGTCATCAACATGATGTTGATGAGTGAACGAGAAATGAATATCATTATCTTGCAGAAGAATCTAATTAAGATGAAAGATATACAAGAGAAATTAAACAAGTTGCGAGTTCTCTATGAATTCAACGAGCGCAAAAACAATGAACTAATGCTCTGAAGAAAGATGAAAAGACTGATGAATATGACAGAAAAGCTGACGTGTCAACGCGTTGATGCATTGATGATCAATCGATGAATGAAGAATCAGTTGAAAAGACTGAAAAAGATAACATGCAGACTTGAAAAGAAGTTTGCAAAAGAAAAGAAACAAGTCAACAGCTGAACGAAGAGAACGAGCGAGAAGTCAATAATATCATTTAGAAGTCATCTTGCTTTCAGCATTAACATGTCATCATCAATGCAAAATCACTGCAAGAAACTTGAAGTGAAGATCTTCATTAAAGAGAAAGAGAAGATAAAGAGAATCATGATGATTATAAAAAAAACATAGTAGAATGAGCAAAAGAAAGCAACGTCAACAAGATGCTATCAACATGTAAAGACATAAAAACAATGAAAAAATGATCAGATTTACTCATATTTCAAATCAAGACAAAAGACAGTAAGAAAATACTGAAAGAAAACGACTTTTGAATCAAAGAAATGTCGTTGAACATAAGTCTGCATGAAGTCAGCTTTGAAGTGATAGTACATGAAGTTAAAGTCAAAGAGATGTTTAAAGACATTGAAAAAAAGAAAGCAAAGACGCTGATCAAGATCAACAAAGACATATATTCAGAGATTATGATCAAGAAGATTAAGTGATTCACAAAGAAGAGTGAACATAAGAGATATGTCTTGCTGATGATATGCATAGTCAACGCTGAACTAACAAACAAGCTCATTGATGAGAAAGTATATCATGAGATCAACATAAAAATCACGCAGTTCTATGACTTGAGCTGCAGAGTACATCAGTGTCTAAAGTGTCAAGAATATGATCACAAAACATATGAATGCAAAAACAAGCAAAGATGCGTTTACTGCATGATGAATCATCGCTTGAAACATTGCTTTCATAAACAGACTTGAAACATGTGAAAATGCAAAGCATGTAGAAATACATACAAAGTCTTTGATTCTCAATGTTATAAACGACAGATGAAAAAAGAGAGAATAAAGAGAGTTACAAGAAACAAATCTTTATATCACGTTATAAGAGAACAATAAGAGTTCAAAGAGAGAATGTTGAAAACACTCACAGAAACATTTATTAATTTAAAATCTCTGATGAGCAATAGCTTGAAGAGAAAGTTGAGACATTTGATGAACGAAAGTCGTCTGCTCAATGCAACATTCACGTCAGAAAACACTATAATGAATTACTTGATCAAGAAAATGAGATCAAATAAGTCAAAATCAACGTCAATCACATTGTTGTCAAAGTCATTCTTTGTTAATGTCAAAGACTAGACTAAACTAGAGATTCTATCAATATAAAGAATTGATTATTATATTACTTGAACTAAATACAGAACAATACATCAGATAATATACAAGATGAAAGACAAGAAACAAAAGAAAAGAATGAGAACTTGACTTTTATATACATGAATTAAATAATGTCAGAACTGAGCAGCAGTTTTATGACTTAAGATTGCAAAAACACGAAACAGATTTTGATGTGACTAGACTAAAATGACGATGACTAAATTAATGATTTAGTTCAATGAATCAAGACTTTCTAAGATATCAATGATATTAGATTGAGTTAACAACATATTTTATGCTTTGAGCTGAAATGATGATCTGACATCATGATAGTAGCTTCTCTCTCAAAGACTGAGCTTCTGCAAGACGATGAAAAGAACAAGATAAGATGAGAATTGAAACTAGATGAGATAAGATGTAAATGAGACAAGATGAAGATGAGATGAGATGAGAAAGAATCAAAGACAATGACAAGAACTGAAACTAGACGAGATGAAATGAAATGAAATACAGCAAGACGTATTTTATAATGATGAAGCATTAATGAGATGAAAATACATCTGAGTCACATCTGAATCAGATTTAAGCGAGACAAAGCAAGATGAAGATGAGACATGATAAAGTGAGACGCATTTTATAGTGATGAAGCACTGTTATTAAAACACATCTGAATCACATCTGAGTTAAATTTAAATGAGATATCTGAATTAAATCTAGACAAGATCTGAGTCAGATCTGAACAAAAGAAAGACGAAATGCAGTTTAATATGATGATGCACAGACGAAACTGAAATACATTTGAATCAAATATGAGTTAAATTTAAAAAAGATGTTTGAGTCAGATCTGAGCTGAATTGAGATGATGAAGATTGAATTTAAAGTTCTTGACATTGACATTAAGACATCACACATGACAATACATGTGATTCTTTGACGACAAAGTTAACGAGATGATATTCATCGAGTGCTTGCTCACAATTATTCAGAAGATGAAAAGACTCTCAAGTAGAAAAGTGATCTTCTCAATCAATGTAATACTTGAGCAAAGATGAATTATAACATTTATCACGCTTAAAGTTTAGTATGCTGTTTACATATCAGAATCTTTTATCATTCTTGATGACAATAAGTTCTTAAGATTTCTGACGTTGATTTGAAAGAAAATCACTTGTGATATGACTCAGAAGAATGACATGAAAGATTGAATGAATCTTCATGAATGCTGAAAGATTTAACTCAATGATCAGAGAATTATTCTTGAAGATTCACTTGATCTTGAAGAGATCAACGTTACAATCATCTAACTTGACAACGAGACGAGCGATGCTGAGATTGCAAGCATTCAGTCAGACTTTATCTTCAACGAAGTATCTAGAACAAGAACGACAAGAGAGATTGACATTAAATTCATAAATGATCTGAGCTATAAGCATCTCATCACGTAGATGCTCAGTTAGTTTCTTCATCTTCTTGATGAACTCTTTGACATTGATTAACTTGTTTTGAGCTTGAGACGTAAGATTCTTGAACAGAGATTCAGAAAACTTGAAGTTTAAACGTGAATTCTGACTCAAATTGATCAAGAAGAATGATGTTAAAGTGATTAATGATGATGTGTTATTAACGACGAATTCAACTTCAGAAAGTCACTTAACTCAGTCATTCTACATGTAGTTGACGAAGACTTAAAGATAATGCTTCATGACAGCATTGACTTTCTCAATTTAATCATTGATCTCAGAATGATACGTTGTTGATAACTTAGCATCTATCTTCAGCATTTTACACATATGCTTTCAGACATCAAAGATGAATTGTGTGTCTTAATCAGACATGAAGAACTCAAGTAAATCATGATGTTTTCAAACATGAGCATAAAAGCAATTGATAACTTCTTCAACTTTTATAGAAGTGATGAGAACTAAATGTCTCATTTTGATAAAATGATTGATGAAGACTAAAACATATTTATATGTGATATTCATGAAAATATTGAGTGATAAAGAATTTACATAGTTCATGAAAACATCATGTCAACGACGTTTGAAAACTGAAAGAAGATGCAATCATTCTTGAGTTTATTGTTTAAAGAGCTTGAAGCGTGTGCATACGTGACAGTTTCGTACGAAGTGTTGAACATACTTATAAATGTTTGATCATCAGTAGACTCGACTGATTAGTTCATAGCTTTTTGCTCTTTCTGAGTAATCATCAACAACACTATCATGAGCGAGCTGAATGATACAAAGACGTAGTTTATTTGAGTTGAGCACGTACTTTCTTTCTTGAAAGTACAGATGATTCTCATGTTCTTCACACTCAACTAGAGAAATCTTGTTGTGATGTCATGCTTCATTGCAAAGCACTTTGATTATCTGAGCTGCAAATTTGTCATTGATTTCAACTTGCTTTCATAATGTCTGAGTGAGAATGTCAGCAGAATCTTCATCAAGATTCAGAGTGTCTTGATCTAGCTGAGACTTAATGTTTTTAACGTTGAATTCTTCAATTTCTAGATTCATGAAAGTTAGAATTTGCAAGAGTGCTGAAGTAACTGAAAACAAATGTAACTGAACTGAATCTAGAACGATGATTTGTGACTGAAGCTTCATGACTTTAATGTCAAAAATGTTAAGAACGAGATTTTTAACAATATCAAGATTTAAAACATGAGTTTTCAGAATTGTCTGATGTTGATATTGATGTCAAGAATTGAATATATTTTTCTCTTTAGAAAGATCTTCTGAGCGACGTGTCAGAGCATTTGACTTATCATTGATCTTGTCGAGATAATAAGTGATGCAATAGTTGAATCTAGACAGAAATTCGCTTCAACAAGCTTGATGATGACTCAACTGCTTAATTGACATGAAATACTTAAGATTTTTATGATTCGTGATCATCTCGACAGAGTAGATAAAGTCTTTGAGCTTCAATCATTATTTCTTGAAAGCGCAAACAATGATCATAAGTTCTTTATCGTAGATCTTGTAGTTACACTCAACTGAGTTATGCTTCTTTGAAAAGTAAGCAACTGAATGAAGAATCTTATTTTCATCGTACTGAAAGAGAATGTCTTTGAACACATAGTTTGAAGCATTGATTTCTATCACAATCTTGTGATCTGAATTATAATGACAAAGAATAATCTTGAAAGTGAAGACTTTCTTAAGAGTGTTGAATGCAATCTGACATTTCTGAAATCAGACAAAGAGTACATCTTTTCTGATGAGATGAGTGAGCGAAGTAGCTATTTCACTATAGTCATAGATGAATCTTTTATAGAAGTTCGCGAAATCTAGAAAACTTTGAATGTCTTTAACGTTGATCAGAATGAGTCAATTGACAATGATATCTATCTTAAAAGAGTTCATCTTGATTTCTTTGATGATGATTATCAATTCTAAATATGAAACTTGAATGACGTGAAACTTGCATTTAATTATATTCATCTGAAGATCAAGTTCTCGCAGCTTTCGCAGAATGAGCTTGACATAAATCTCATGCTCAAGTTCATTGTTGAAATAAATCAAGATGTCATTCAAATAAGTTGTATAAAACTTATTTAAATGTTCATGAAGAGTATTGTTGATGTACTTCTGAAATGAGGTAGATTCATTACATAGATTGAAGAACATGACTAGATACTTGAATAATTCAAATCAAGTGCAAAAGACAATGAGAGCTTCATCTTCTTCTTTGATTCAAAGTCGATTGAACGCAGAAATGATATTCAGCTTGATAAAGATTTTAGTTCAACTTAGACGATTCAGCGTTTCTGCAATCAGAGACAGAGAATATTGATTCTTGACTGTGATAGTGTTCAGATCTCGATAGTTCACGCAGAAGCAAAGTTCTTCTTCAAGTTTCTTAATGAAGAGAACAGAGATGATCATCTGAAAGTGACTGACTTGAATGAAATCTTTGCTCAGATTCTCATTCAGATAACGACGAAGTTCTAGAATTTCATCACGACTCATGTTGTACAAAGCAAAGACTGAGAATTAAGCATCTTCTTTAAAATGTATGACATGATCATGAACTTAATGTGAAGACAAGATATCAACGTTCTTCTTGAAGAAAACATTTAGAAACTTGAAATATCTGAACGATAAAATTGTGACTGAATCAACGTTCTTACTTTGTCAATAAACTTCAAGATCTTCTTGTGTTGTGAATGCAGTCAAATGAAATTTCTTTTTCATTTGACAAAGATTCAAATGATGATTCTTATCATACATACTGTCTTGAAAACAAGATGAGAACTGAGCAAGAGTTGAACTGTTCTTTGAATGAACAATCAAAGTCGTGTGACGCGATTTTGACTCATCAGAGTCTAGACTAGAAGATGAGATTGACTCAAGATTCAAGAAGACATCAATTTTTCTTAAAGTAATGTTAAACACTTCAATGTCTTTGACATGAGCAGCATGATCAAAGCTTTGAACTCTCAACTTAACTATGTCAAGTTGTATAAAAGATCAATTGAATTGATCTGCTTGAAAAACAACAAAAGTTCTAAAAAAGAAAGAATTTTAACACTTGATTTTTGATGAGTATTCTTTTTAAATGACTTAAAGAATACAACTAGAAACTTCTTATTTCAGACGAGAGACAAGACTGAACGAGATTTGTTTCTTGTGAATGAGCTGAGTATTAGTTGACTTCTCATAAGCGAACAAGAAATTAGATTGCTTCTTGTGAGCAGATAAGAAACTGAGTTGCTTCTTGCAAGTGAATTGAAAACTGAATTGCTTCTTGTGAGTGAACTGAAAACTGAGTTGCTTCTTTTGAGTGAATGAGAAACTGAGTTGCTTCTTGTGAGCGAACTGAAAACTGAGTTGCTTCTTTCAAGTAAATGAGAAACTAAATTGCTTCTTGCGAGCGAACTGAATGCTGAATTGCTTCTTGTGAGTGATTCATGAACTGAGTTGCTTCTTGTGAGTGAATTAAGAGCGAGACTGAAAAAAAGCTACTTTGTTAACTTTGAACGAGAAATTTTCTTCTTGTTGATTAAGATCATAAATCTTGACGAGAAATGAGCAACAATGATTAAGACAGAAGAAGAAAGACAAGATAAGAATATTGTGTTCAAAATTAACATTAATGACGTGATGATGAAGTCATGACAAACTCATGATGATGAGATATTGACTTAATTCAGTGACATAAAAGAATAGTCTTTCAATGTGTTCATCAAGAATCATTGTGATTTCAACAACATGAGTAATATCATTGATTAAAACAACTTGATTATCAAATTCTTGAAGTTTGTGAAAGTGAGTTAATTGATGCAAGAAAAGATGATGTTGTTGCGCAAAGAATTTATTTATAAAGACATAAGCAAAGACTTCACTATCAATCAAAATGAGAACGAAAACTTTAAATTAAGCTTGACGTAGAATACAGAATACTATCATGTGACTATCTTTGAATGTTGAATCAAATTCAAAGAGTTTCAAGACAGATTTAGCAGAAAACTTTCTATATAATTGAAGTGAGAGTGAGAAGATTGAGACTAGTAGACAAGATAATATGTATACAGATTTTTGAGCGTGACTTAGCTCAGAAACTAAACTTTTCTTGCAGACAGCAAGACTTCTTCATTTATATTGATGATATCACTGTTGTAGATGTTCATGATACGCAGAGTGAAAAACTTCTTATTTAAGCATTCTTTAGCAATTCTGTTTGAATGTTGCAATTTGCAGTAGTAACACAACTTTCACTTGTTGCAGATTTTCTTGATTTCAGAAACGATCAGAATCTTATCTTGAATGATGATAATGATGAAGCTTAGATTTATTGACTCATTAAAAGATGAGAAAGAAAGAGACGAAGATACTGTTGAAACAACAGTCACAGAAGTGATGATCTTTGAATTCAAAGAGTTACTAGTCAATGCAAAGATGCTCTTGACTTTGATGAATGAGATGATGATGAAGACGAAGTGAGATTGATGATGCTTAAGCTGCTGAAGCTCTTCGTTGATGTTTAAGAATGCTTGAACTCATTGATGAAAGATGAAAGATTGAATTTCATTGAAATTTCGTCAGAAGAAAGTGATGACTTGAATGAAATAATTGACATTGCGCTTCAGACAGTCAATCAATAAGAAATCTTTTATCAAAGAACATTCTTTCTTTTGATAGAAGAGATTGTAGTAGTTGACAAAGCTATTCATGTCTTGCTTTAAAGTTTCACGAAAATATAAATGAGCATCTTCTGTCTTGAAAAAATTGTTGCAGCAATGACGTAACTTGTGTTATCAATCTGCAAAGATGAAAATGATACAGAGATCATTGACTCAATATTGATTCATTAGATTGTAAGTCTTCTTATTTATGATGAGTCGTGACTCAACATAAATGATCTTAGCTCGATGAAAGAAGTAATGATCGTCGTTCATGTTTATGCGCTGTATCAGACTCTGCTTTCAGACATTCAAATGATCTTTGTTCTTCTCATACTCAGATATGTCGAGAAGCTTTTCAAATCTAATGAAGATTGAAGCAGTGACAGAATTTGCAGAAACTTGAACGTTGAAGAGAAATTGATTGTGCAGAGTTTATGCAATAATTTGAGTTATCATCACGAGAGACTGAGAATTCAATTCTTGATAGACTGAAGAACTAGAAGCGATGAACAAGAATAAAATGATGATGTCATGTTGTTGAACTTGATTTTGAAGCTTGCGCATTGTGCGAAAGACTTTAACTGAATTTTCGATCATACTTTGAGTGAACTGTTCAACAGCACGCTCATTGTCGATTGAGAAACGATGAGATTGCTTCATTTGAGCAAGAAGATAACTAAACGAGATTTCAATGTATGAAAACGTTGCAAGAAGTGTAGATTTTTTATAATGTCAAAGACTAAACTAGACTAGAGATTCTATCAATATAAAGAATTGATTATTATATTACTTGAACTAGATACAGAACAATACATCAGATAATGTACAAGACGAAAGACAAGAAACGAAAGAAAAGAATGAGAATTCAACTTCTATATACATGAATTGAGTAATGTCAGAACTGAGCAGCAGTTTTATGACTTAAGATTGCAAAGACACGAAACAGATTTTGATGTGACTAAACTAAGATGACGATGACTAGATTAGTGACTTAGTTCAATAAATCAAGACTTTCTAAGATATTGATGATATTAGATCAAATTGACGACATATTCTATGCTCTGAGCTGAGATGATGATCTGACATCATGACAGTTGAGAATTTTACAGATGAGACAGATGCTTCACAGACATTCAAAAGATCATTGAGCAGCTTTGAATGTAAACTTTGATGTTTCAACAAAAAGAATTTCGAATATTACAGTACAACGTTCACAAGTTCAGAAACAAAGTGATAATAGTGTTACTACATAAGAAAAAAATAAAAAATTACAACATTTTGATTCTTCAAGAACTCTGATGATTCAACGAAAATTTCAGAACATACTGTTTATTAACAATCAACTTCATGTTGAAGAATAATGAAGATAAAATCTGTTTCTACATAAACAAGAAGATTGACAGTAACATTTGATACTCAACATGATACTTCAAGAATGTAAACATGATTACACTATGAACATTAGCAAATGATGCACAGACGACACAGAAAATCATACATGTTCATGAAATATACAATTCATCACTCAGAGATCATAAAATCACTCATGAAAAAGAAAATCTTTCAAATATTGAAAAAGCGTTGCATATGTCAAAAGAATGCATTCTTGTAGAAGACTTCAATCTGCATCACTTCACATGAGAAGAATCATTCTATTCAAGACAACATTTATTGTTGAATGATTTAATCAAAATAATCATAAACATCAAGATATCATTGATGCTATCTTGAAATATAATTACAAGAAACTATCAAGAATTTCAAACAATGATAGATTTAATCTTCACGACAAATGATATCACAAACAGATTGATAAGATGTGAAATCAATGAGAAAATGAAAACTTCTTGAATCATTTATTGATACAGACAATTATAGATTTCAGAATCTGTAAAAAGTCAGCGTGAAGATTGCATTGCAACTAAAAGACATATTTTCGAATGATAGTTGTTTTTAATCAAATCTGAATACACTAAATTGAAGATTTTCAATATGCTTTTGTACGCTCGCTGTATGATTGCAAATGACATATCATCTGATTCGAGTGCTTTTCTGAATGCTGAGAAGTTAATCGCGTGCTTGATTTTTCCTTTGATAACTCTTGATCACTGTATACTTTCGTTCGATAGTAATTCTTCATTGGTTTGCATTTTCAAAGATGATAAGTACATTGCTTTCAGAAATGTCTCGCACTTTTCATTAAACTCAGTTTTCAATTCTTTTTGCAAGTTTTGTATCGAGAATAGCTTTTCGATTAATCATGATTTAGTGAACTTGTATGTCTAAAACACTTCTTTCTCTTCAGCGTTGTTCAAAAAATTGGTTCAGAATTGGTTTTTGATCAGCTTTATTGCATCATGATATGAATTTCGCATTTGCACTATCTCTGCTCATGCATCGTCATTTCTGCATCTTTTTCAGATTCGCTTTTTTGACAACAGCGTCTTTTGCATTTCGATGAGCTCATTGTTTCACCAGAATTTTGATTTTGCGCATATTCACTGTTTAAATACGAATAATTTCACTGTATTCTTGATGCATTTCATCAAGTAAATGACTTTTGCTTTTAAACTCGTGATTCTTTGCATTTTGATCATCATTTTGTCTTTCATCTTTTGCAAATGCTCATCAAAGTCTTTTCAGTCGACTTTTTGCAGATTGTATGACGCGTTCAACGAATTTTCGATCAACTTCATCTTTTTCATAACTATTGTAAATAAAATTACTTCATGATTGAATTCTGTGTCTGCATTCTCGTCTATATGTCAATTCTTGATGTGATTGCGCATATTCTTTGATGCAAATGCTAAGTCAAGTATCGAGCTTAACTGACTTGAATAGCTGTGATATATGTCTATATCAGAAGTGTTAATCAGATTGCACTTATGTAAATTTACTCAATTTATTAATGCTTTCGTTCTAATAGAGTTTGAAATTTTTGCGTTTCATCAACTATAATGTGCATTAAAGTCTTCAACAATAATAACTTTTTGCTCAGAATTTAGCATAACTTTTGCTAATTCTCGCTCAATTGTGTATGATTGCTCATCATCTGCATTCTGTGACTTTTCGTTGTAAATATTGAACAATAAAATTTCTCTTTGAATTTTATTGTTCGCTATTGATATCGCTTGCATGTCTTCGCTATTGACTATGTCTGATCTTGATGTGCATGTAAATTTCTTTGCGTTTTTCGCAACAAATATCAGTACTTTGACATGAGTATTCTGAACATTTGATTTGATGCAGATAAACAACGAATGTGAAATTGTTATATTTTCATCTCTCATTCATGATTCTTGTAGTATAACAATATCTGTCTTGTTCTTCGCAAATTTCATGCATGCATGCATAATTTGCGTTGATCTTGCGCAATTGTGCTGTAGAATTCGAATATTCAACATGTTTGCAAAGCTTTCATCATTTGCATTGTTTTGTGACATTTTAAATGCAATACTCATTACAATTTCGTGACTAGATGATCTTTTTGTGAGCTAATAGACTGAGCTGTCTGATATGTTTTGCAAATTACGCTATTTGCGAAGTGCGCATTTTGACAGTTGCAACATCTAGAAATCATGTGATTGCATGATTGCTCATCTTTGCACGTAGGTAATTAACATTTATGATTTCAGATCTGATGATTTCGCTCGCAGTACAAGCATCTTGATGATCTATTGCATTTGTTTTGCAAATGCTCAAATGTTTAACATTTTTGACATTAATCATTTGATCGATAGTCTCGATATTCGACTGTTTGATATGTTGATCTCGCAGTTAAAAGTCGTTTTTTCACATGTCTTTGCGCTTCTGCTTCAATTTTGAACGTCAATATTGTCGAAGCATGATTCTTTCTTGCTTTATTTTCATTCTTTGATAATCATATTGAGTTGATTATCAGCTTCAATTCAGAATTGTACTTCTCTAGCTCGATTCTCAGATATTTCATTTCAATCTTCATGTTGAAGATTTCGATTTTCAGACTGTGTATGACTATTTTGTGTCATTTCTCATCTTTCTTAATGCTTTTAACATCAAAAACATGCTTTCATATTGCTCTTTGTGCTAGTAAGATGTCTGCAATGTATTTTTTCAAGATCATCAAAGCAATGTTGTTTTTCTTTAGCGTTTTAACTATCATGATGACTATAGATTGATTTTCGCCTTTTTCAATGCATTATTCATCGAATCTTGCATTTTCATCGTCTTCAACGTTCAGTTCTCATTTTTGAAATTGATAATGAGTCTTCTTTCGTGATATAATATTTCTTGTGATTTTGGCGAGAATTTCTTGATAATCAGATTTCATTCGCCTGCATTTGCATTCACATTTGCATTTGTGTTTGCATTTGCATTTGCATCTGTGACTTGAGCTGCTTTTTGCGCATATGTGAGCTTCTGCGTTGGTTTTTGCGAATTTTGCATGATTTGCAATGTTTGCGAACTCTGCGTCTTTTGCAAGATTTGTGAATTCTTTGTCATTTGCTTTGCATTGATTCTCTTTTTGATGTTTTCAGCATTTTGTTGAATCAATTGTAGAATGATCTTCAGTTTGTTGTTTATTTGACTTTGAAGTCGATCAATTTGCTTCTGAATCAAGTTTTCTATGCTTTCGTTGCATGCTCTTTGAATGTAGATTAAGCTATGACTTATAGTCTCTTTCTGTTCTGATATTGCTTGTCTTAGCTGATTGACTGCGAATTCAATTCTTTCGCGCAGTCTCTTTATCTGCATCTCTTTAAAGATGACATCGTAGCACTTGCTAGTACTAACTTCGATGCTAGCTTCTTTTTGCAAACTTTTCATCGCTTTTCGCTTTTTCATTTCTTTGAATTTCACAATCGCTCATGTTTGCTCTTTTTGCTGCGAATTTGCATTTCGCAAATTGATTGTATTCTTGTTGTTATGCGCATTTTCATGTGAATTTAGCATCAATGCATTGAGTGAACTAAACATGTATTGCGTTTTTCTATTTACTGATGTGAATGATTTTTGTTGACTGCAAAATAAATCGACAATGTCGTTCTGCAGTTGTTTGCTTGTTGATGAACTCATGCTAAGTTCGTTTCATAGATTTATTTCAATCTCTAACGTTGACTTTTTGATTTCTATCGTTGACGTTTTGAGTTCTGACGCTGAGCTATTGCTTCTGCTGAGTTTCACGTTACTATTCGCGAAACGAAACGAGAAAGAGCGCATAAAGCGACTCTTTATATTTCTTTTCATAGAGAGTTTTTCCGAGTTTCAAGCTTTGAGCTTCTAGAAAATTCACTTGACATCACTTAAATATTTCTTTAATCTTTTATTCAGAGCGTTTCACGTAGACAGTAACTTTAATGTAGAGATTTCCCAATTTCTATCTTGAAATCTGCAATAAATCGTCTTCTATTATTAACTTATGTCAGATGAAAATGATATAAATTTAGTCTGCAAGAATCTAAATTACTCTTTTTGATAGAAAATGCTTGACGCAATTGCTTTATATCTCAGATATCAAAGTAGTTGCATTATTTTGCTCAGAATAGTAATGACTGATCTCAACTTATTGTCTTGCGCATCAAGAAAAGATAAAACAGATAGTGATTTGATAAGAAACGCTGTACTTCTTTGAAACAACGTTGTTCTCTGTGTGATCTTCAAATGCAAAAGAGTTTGATTTTAATTTTTGTATCAGTATGCAGTCTTCTGTGCTGTTTTAAAGTCGATTGACAACTTCTTCTTTTCATGTGAGTTTGCTCTTTGATTTGTCAGTCAAATTGCTGTCTGAATTGATGATTCTTTCTTCTGCGTTGATGAACTCTTATTTCGCCGTCGATTTTGATCTGCGTAAGCATAAAAAATTTCAATTTTCGATTTTTGACTTGCGATGCAGTCATCTGTAAAGCTATTAAGTCGAATGAGAGCTTGTTTTGATCGTACAATTGTGCTCTATAACTTGCTGATTGATTTGATATATTATATGCTTTGATAGATTGCTGTCGTCAATGTTCTCGTTAATGCAGATTTATTAGTGATTCAGAGATTTAACATGATGACTAGCATACAAATAGAAAGCTCAGTTATTAAGTTGAAATCAGACGTGCGAGTTTTGAAAGTACAATTGAACATGAAATTATGATGAAGCGCGCATCTTCGTCAAATCGAAGCGAATCACGTCACATGAATGCTAGCACTTAGTTGACTTGAAGTCTTCACATGAAGAGCAATCTTCATAAAAGTAAGACAAATATACTCAGCAGTAGTAAGATCAGAAATTGCATTCAAAGCATCAGTCTGACATCAGCGAGAAAAAGAGAAAGAACTGTCAGACAAAGAATGCAGACTTGAAACACTACAGAATCAGACTCTGCATCACGTTGCAAAAACATTCAAAAGAGTAAGCATTAAGACTCTGAAAGCAGAAATGTACACAAGCTCGCTACATGTTCATTTGAACATGCTGCAAGACAAAATCACATTACGCAGTTGAATTAATGATTGTACGCAGAAAATCAGACAAGCATGTAAACTGATATGCACTCATCTGATGAGCATCATCTTTCGTTCTTTTGTCATCAAGAAAGTGATGCTTCTGAACAACTCAATTCAAGAAGATATGAAAATACAGTCAAGACGCAAGCAATTAGTTCTTGCTGTGATGATTTCGACTAGTGACAGCATTGCAATAGCACAATATCACAGAAGTCAATGAAATCAATGATGAAAAAAATATAGAAAATACATTGCAGATGTTCACATCATTTTGACACAAAGATTGCATCTGTTCAACAAGATGATAAAGATGCAAAATGATTTTCAGAGAGTTGAAAGTACTTTTGTCACTTACATCAAAATCAAATGCATAGATCTGAATGCTTATCTACACTTCAGAAATGTTTCAGACGCAGATAGCATGTGATGCAACTGTAATTGAAATCATCAGATGACAAAACATGTACTCATGCACTGCTTAAACTGATTGCATCTGCGATCAAGAATGTTACAAAACGTTAACTTCTTAAACTATTGAATAATCGTCACTATCATGAAGAGTTTCAAAGCAACTGCAAGAATGATGATGAAAATGAAGCTTTTGAAGCAATTTAAAGTAACTAAGTCACTCATTCTTTAACATGCAATCAACGCGAACTAATTTGATACATAGTCTTATAATGATAGTTTTGACTGCGTGAAGCAGTTGTATAGATAGTGAGTGATTTTCTATCTCAGAGAGTTTTGTTCACTCAATATAGATAGCATAAAGTCTCTCATGAGTTGACTTAATTGATGTCACAAAAATGTATGAATTTATTATTATCATCTTTCTACTAATCTTTTGATTGAACTTTCTATTAAGTTATTTATTAAATTATCATCATTTTTCTACTGATTTTTCAATCAAGCGTTTTACTGAGCTATTGATTGAGCTTTCTACTGATTTTTCAATCGAACTTTCTATTGAGTTATCTACTGAGTTATCATTAATCTTTCTACTGATCTTTCTACTGATCTTTTGATTGAACTTTCTATTAAATTATTTACTAAGTTATCATTGTCTTTCTACTGATCTTTCAATTAAGCATTCTACTAAGCTATCAATTAAGCATTCTACTGATCTTT
>JAABUR0100004750.1_pt1 | contig 17863 bp, 14 predicted proteins | sample 5560091 | NCBI WGS metagenome assembly JAABUR01 (sample SAMN10711879, study PRJNA513375) | rock metagenome | isolation source: Antarctica rocks | place: Antarctica: Victoria Land, University Valley sud | reverse complement strand
AACCGAGGTTCCAGAGAAGGCATCAAGGACGGCCGGAAAGATGGTGTTCTTGATGGCGAAGCGTTGAAATCCACCGAGTGTAGCCGCTGTCATCATGCTTTTGATTTTGCCTTCGTTCATACGACCATCAGGTCCGTCGATGACGTTGGCGACTATAGCAGGAATCATAAGCGAGCCGTAGACGAACAAAGGGTTAACAGGTCTGCCGACGAAGCCGTTGACTTCCTCAGCAGTAAAGTATTTTTCTTCGGCCATTGGCAACAGGACAGACCTTATGAAGCCTGGATGAACCGTCTCTTCTGCTAGAACTTGGATGAGTTTTGACGTTTGCCTAAGCGGAGATATTGAGATCTATCTCTGTAAGGGATTAAAAGTAAGCATGGGTAGCTACAGAACATGTAGGTGCAAGTTTGTTTGCTGGTAGCTGAGTATGAGGATCACCAAAATATCCGGTGTTGGTTGCTACCAAATGGCAATATCACATGGCTTTGTTCCAGCTGTATTGCAGTCTCTGCTTGTCGCAATTGTCAATGCAGACGAATAGACCAAATCTAAAAATGAGACAGGGTAACATTTGATGATGAAACCAAGGGGAAGGAGATACGATCTTAACGTAGAATCATTGTTCCTCCGTAGATGTTTGTATTACGAATCCAAGGAAATAATATGGAAAGCGTAATGACAGAACGATGGAAAGCTTCTCGAATCCTGTCAGCATCTGTTTGCTCCCGCCGACGGCTATCATCAGAGCGATTTCTCTAATAGGAAAAGAAGCTATGAACGTTGAGAAAACAATTGCCATAGTAGCTATGGTTTCATTGTCGTCCATCATGTAGTATTAACTTCTCTCTCAGTGGCATCCGAAGCAATAGCTTCAACACCAATGTTCACAGAGTAACAAAGGTTGATGGCAAGCTCTGATGCCTGTAGCAGGATGTTGTCTATCTGTCCTCCAGAAAAATACATAGAAATACTCATGCAAGTCTGGCAGCTTCGATTATCTTCCATTCTAGGAAGACGGAACATTAAGTAAGCCCGACGCTAAACCGCAACTAGACGCCCAGTACATCATTCATTAGTTGCTAGCAGCACCTCTGACTTTACTCAATATCTATCTTCACAGCTCACCTCGACAACCCCACCATCGATATCAAGTCCACCTTCAGATTTTGAGGCATCTTACACCCCAGCCTATCTCCCACATATCCATCGTCTCCAGCTCTGAGAAACCGCGTACATCTCAAGACACCACCATGTCAGCCGAGCCTGAACATGTCGATGCAAAGCCCATCAAAGGCAAAGCTAACCTTCAGTAAGTCCTAGTCTTTGCTTGTATCTCCGGTGTATTTGCTAACCGCAACCTTCACAGCGATGCCTCTGGCTCTGAGAAGAAAGAAGTAAGTGCCGATCACCAAAGCTTTGCTTCGATGTCTAACATCATTGTCCAGGAATCCGACTTCGCCACCGCAATTCTCAAGAAGAAGAAGAAGCCAAATTCGTTGATGTAAGTACTGCTTTTCCACGATCAACAATTTTAGGCCCTGTAACTGACCATGGTGGCAACAGCGTAACGGATGCCGTCAATGATGACAACTCGATCATCGCCTTGTCAAACAACACGATGGAGACTTTACAGCTCTTCCGTGGCGACACCGTACTTGTGAAGGGCAAGAAGAGAAAGGATACCGTGCTCATTGTACTTGCGGATGATGACCTGGACGATGGCAGTGCACGGATGAACCGTGTAGTTCGGCACAACCTACGCGTCAAGCACGGTGATATTGTCACTGTTCACGCGTGCCCAGACATTAAATATGTGCGTCTGCAGCCCTATCTTTGTTTCTATATCGTGAACTAACAAACAATCTAGGCCAAGCGCATTGCTGTACTACCTATTGCGGATACTGTTGAAGGCTTGACCGGCTCTCTGTTCGATGTTTTCCTTGCCCCATACTTCCGCGAAGCTTACCGCCCAGTCCGACAAGGTGACCTCTTCACTATTCGAGGTGGCATGAGGCAGGTGGAATTTAAGGTTGTGGAGGTTGATCCACCGGAGTATGGCATCGTTGCACAAGATACAGTCATCCACTGTGAAGGCGAGCCCATCCAGCGCGAAGATGAGGAGGGAAATTTGAATGAGGTCGGATACGATGATATTGGTGGATGCCGGAAACAGATGGCACAGATCCGAGAGCTTGTGGAGCTTCCACTTCGACATCCTCAGCTCTTTAAATCGATCGGCATCAAGCCCCCTCGCGGCATTTTGATGTTTGGTCCCCCAGGAACTGGAAAGACGCTGATGGCTCGTGCTGTTGCTAACGAGACTGGCGCGTTTTTTTTCCTAATCAACGGCCCTGAGATCATGTCCAAGATGGCAGGAGAGTCCGAGTCGAATTTGCGCAAGGCCTTTGAGGAGGCGGAGAAGAACTCGCCAGCTATCATCTTCATCGACGAAATCGACTCGATAGCACCAAAACGAGAGAAGACCAACGGTGAAGTCGAGCGTCGTGTCGTATCTCAACTGCTCACGCTCATGGACGGCATGAAGGCTCGCTCAAATGTCGTTGTCATGGCCGCTACCAATCGTCCTAACTCGATCGACCCTGCCTTACGCCGTTTCGGTCGTTTTGACCGTGAAGTCGATATCGGAATCCCAGATCCCACTGGGCGCTTGGAAATCCTTCAGATCCACACCAAGAACATGAAGCTTGGGGAAGACGTGGATCTTGAGTCAATTGCTGCGGAAACACATGGATACGTTGGTTCGGATGTTGCATCGCTATGTTCAGAAGCTGCCATGCAGCAAATCCGTGAAAAGATGGACTTGATCGATTTGGATGAGGATACCATTGATGCTGAGGTTCTAGATTCCCTAGGAGTTACTATGGAGAACTTCCGCTTCGCTCTCGGTGTGTCCAACCCATCCGCTCTACGCGAGGTCGCTGTTGTGGAGGTCCCCAACGTTCGCTGGGACGATATTGGAGGTCTCGAAGGCGTCAAGCGCGAACTCATCGAGAGCGTTCAATACCCTGTGGACCATCCCGAGAAGTTCCTCAAATTTGGTCTCTCGCCATCTCGTGGTGTTCTCTTCTACGGTCCCCCGGGCACAGGAAAGACCATGCTTGCCAAGGCCGTCGCAAACGAGTGTGCTGCCAACTTCATCTCGATCAAGGGTCCTGAGTTGCTTAGCATGTGGTTCGGTGAGTCGGAGAGCAACATCCGTGACATCTTCGATAAGGCGAGAGCTGCAGCTCCTTGCGTTGTCTTCCTGGATGAGTTGGATTCGATTGCGAAGTCTCGTGGTGGGTCCAACGGTGACGCAGGTGGTGCCTCGGATCGTGTTGTCAACCAACTTCTAACTGGTTAGTCTCTGTCAGTGAACGCCTGATTATCGCCTGTGCTAACCGTATTTGCAGAAATGGATGGCATGACCTCAAAGAAGAATGTCTTTGTCATTGGAGCTACGAATCGTCCTGAGCAGCTCGATAACGCCCTCTGCCGTCCCGGACGTCTCGATACTCTTGTCTACGTCCCTCTACCCGATGAAGCTTCCCGTATTTCTATTCTTAAGGCACAACTGCGTAAGACCCCAGTTGCCGACGATGTCAATATCGAGTACATCGCAAGCCGTACCCATGGTTTCACTGGTGCCGATCTTGGCTTCGTCACACAGAGAGCAGTCAAGCTGGCAATCAAGCAGTCTATCGCCATTGACATTGAGCGTACCAAGGAACGCGAAGCTGCAGGCGAGGATGTCAAAATGGAGGAGGATCTCGATGCGGAGGATCCCGTTCCGGAGCTTACTAAGGCCCACTTCGAAGAAGCCATGCAGTTGGCGAGGAGATCAGTCAGTGACGTTGAGGTCCGCCGCTACGAGGCTTTCGCGCAGAGCATGAAGAACTCCGGTGGCACCAACTTCTTCCGCTTCCCAGACGCAGACGAAGCTGCTGGCTCTGCAGCACAGAACGGAAATGGGTTTGGGGAGGCTGGGAACGACGACAGCCTTTACGACTAGTTTGTTTACGAAAGTTGTGTGGGTTGTGTTCATGCATCCTACTCCGAGAACACCTCACCCTACTCTATTTTTCCATCGGCACATGGCATCGACAGGGGCTTAGACAATGGATGGTGGTTTCATTATGCATCTATGGTGTTCGTTTGGTCGCCAAGCTTGCTACGCCATCACAATGATGATCTCGATGGTGGAAGACTCATAATATGTGAGAGCTCGTATTTCCTTCGACGACTGTGTACTTCTACATAGTAATCCAAACATAGACTTTCGAAATCTTTCAGTGGCTTGTTTGCAGCGTTGTGCCGTGGTTCTTGATATACCTAATTGTGGCCTCAGCTCAAGAGATGAAAGGGTGTGAAGGACCCCCTTCCAATTTTTTTCATTCTCCCCCTTCTTCTCTACCACGAAAGTCTACTTCTCCTCTCGCAACATCTCATCCAACTGAGCAGCGTCTTCTTAACGATCAATGTAGCCATAACACCCCCCCCAAACCTTTTCCTTATCGTCTACTCCCTCTGACTCGAACATGTTACGAAGTTGGTGACCATACTAAGACAGTGCGAGTGGTAGGGAGTTTTTGCAGGACGAATGGAGGACTTAAGGTGGATCACGATCACGGTAGGTCGTAAAACATCAAAACTCGCAAAACATTACGATTATCCCGATCCTATATATCTTCTAGTCGTTACTCCCTCGCCTCGCCTCACCCAAAAGCCTCATTATTCCCAAGCTCCTTTCACCAATCCCTCAATACGCATTACCCGCAAAAGGCCTGATAAGCACATTATCAACACTGACCCGGTCCGAAACCCCATTCGAACATGTAAACACCACATAAAACACATCAGCCGCCGACACCGCCTGGAACGTCGACGCCGTAATCGTCCATTGCCCCGCCGTCGTCCCGCCCACATTATCCGGCGCCGTCACGCTGCCCTGGGTATTCTTGTACGGGTACTTGATCGCAACCGCGCAAGCACCGGGGGAGGTGTCGAATTTGTAGTCTATTTCGACGGAGTAGTTGCCGCCGCCGCAGGTGTTCATGGTTTGCGAAAGGGTGAGGGAGCTGGCGCCGTTGGAGGAGGGGCTGGGGGCGAGGGAGACGGCAAAGGCGTAGGTGCCGCCGTTGTTGGTACTGCCGGGGGAGACGATGGTGGAGGTTGTGGAGCCGCTGACGCTGCTGATGGTCCAGGGGGTTGGAGGGTTGGCGCCGGTTTCGAAATCGGCGTTTTGGAGGACGGCGCCTGCGGGGCAGGGTTTTGGGTCTGAGGTCGAGGGGTTGGGCGGGTTTCTGAGGGTAAGATATCAGAGTCAGTCATGATAAAGAAACCTAATAGAAATGAATGGGATGCAAGGGATATATAGGACCCAAAACCCTTGAATGGCATATAGTAAGGTTGTCACTTACGAGAGAGAATAGCTATAAGACCGAGAAACAGTGTAGTGGTCATTACCGCGATACTGGCCATAGTTCGTAGCATACGAGCGATCCCAGGTCTCGTTGTAAAGCGAGCAATAAAGGCCTTGCGGTATACTGTTCTTGGAGAGGACGTAGGCATCGAAGAAGATGCAGGTCTGATAAGTACCGTCTATGGCTGGATGTCTACTATTGTACCCCGTTTGTATATTGCAAGCATCGGCGCAAGTTTGTGGGTCATAGCCTTGGCTTTGGCTGAACGGAAAGTATTTGTAGCCCATGTATGTATTCCGACCCTTTGAGTCCAGGGGAGCATTTATGGCACCGCCTAGCTCTGTAGGCCCGTTGTAACCACCAATTGAAGATGGTGGAGCTATCTTGTTATACCCTAGAGAAGTAAAGTCAATAATCGATGTACCTGACCCGACTGTTGAGAGTTAGTCGTACCATTTGAGCCAGCAATGACAACCTGGAAACTATCACGATATTGTCCGGTGTTAGTTGCCTCTTGTGTAACAACAGGAGCTCCCCAGAGTGTGCACTTATAATTCGTTATGCTTGGAGGGTTTGGACAATTGGCCGCATTAGGGTCTACGCTTGGATCACGCTCAATATACATATTAAAGGCTTGGCAACCATCGGCTTGGTCGCATTTTGAAGCACATCCAAGAGTATCATAGCTGGTAAGAGTGTAAAGGCCCATGTAATTCGAAGCGCTCAGGGATCCAGCCAGATTAGTAAACGCTGATGAGTATCCGTCTGGTGTAGGGGCACCAGTGGCCATTGCCTGATAAATTTAGCTAGAACTATGCGAGGACACCGAGAAGCCTACCTGGAATGTTGGAAAAGACGTAAAAGCATCGACGGTGTCCGGAGTAGGGACAGGTCCGGATCCTGTTGGCTGGACCGCACAGTTGCCGTCTCTTTTTTTGATATCAGCATCTCGCTTCCGTATAGCTGCTGTTGTGGTGGGTGCAATTGAAGAAGCTGGGATATCAGGCGGAGTATCTTGGCTAACATCGAGTGGTGCCGACACTAGATCTGGAGCTGGAGACGCCTCAATAGCGACAAGATCCACGAGTTGCGGCGTGGGTACCGCAAGAGCAAGGCCGGTAAGAATCGGCAATATAAGAGCAGACCGCATCTTTGTAACGACAGCAATGCAAATATGTAGAGTTGTGCAGGCTTCAAAGTCCGATATGTGATAGATATGAGTCTAGAATGCTTCGTTATCCAGAAAATAGATGGGTATTATCCTTCCTGTTATAACACTTGCTTTCAAGGAACTTCAGACAAAACATGACACCAGACATTATGAAAAAGTACCGCCGTGTAAGCCTTCAATACCTCCTCGTGCAGGAGGCGCTATCCAGATAATACAGAAGCTCTGTAGTTCCAAGGCCCCCACAGCAATAGTAAAGCCAGGCTCGCCAGCAAAGGAAGTAACAGAAGGATAAAGGCATCGTGTATGCACGTCGAGTTGAAGCCACATAGTAAGACTGACTGTAGTCAAGAAGCAATAGTGTACATCGTAGTAGCTGTTCTCGCGTAAACTGTCTTATACGGTCCGTATAATAGACTTTGTGGTTGAGGGTGTCAATATTGACGGAAAGCAGCAAATTATGGCAGAGGCAAGTATGGCCTAGTCAAGCCAGCGCTTGCCGTACACGAACGTCGAGTAACGCGTGATCCTTCAATAAAATTCAAAACTGATCGTGGCATGTGCATGGCTTGTTAAATCCCAGTCTGGCCCACGCCTTACTGTTAGAATAATTGTAGCGTCCCAGTGAGGTTGCTTGCTCTGCAAGAACCCCGTCCCGACCTACACTTCCGAGACTCCTCTACAGTCTGATGCCCCAGAGTGGCCACTGAGTCGAGAACGTTGTGCCATCGCTTGCCCTTCATCGACGAGAAGGCTAAATAGCACTATTGACGGCTCCCTTGTCCAATGGCACCTCTGAGGAAATCGAAAATTAATACCACGGTTAGGCGATAATTTGATGAGGAAAAATCTCGCCGCCAACGCCTTCGATAGCCTGGAATCATGTCTTTCAAAGACGTTTTTACTGGATGTTCAAGATTCAATGCGAAGAAGCAAGTTTGCAACTTTGGATTCGCCAGCTTGAGTGCCAAGTCGGGCTTACAATACTGCTGCTGAAGCCTGGAGGACGTGGTAGTTTGTTTGTGGAGTTCAGGGTAAGATAGAAGACTTGTCATTTTCAAGTTGTATAGTAGCAAAGTACCATAAACAGAGCACAGCGATAGGTGCCTGGTTGTAAGAGGACGTTGCTGGGAACTGACCGGTAGGACCTCGTTAAGATGTCGCCTTTGGTTTTTCGTTGTCGATTATTGACGAAACTTGTTTGGCAACATGCATGATCGTTAAATAACCGCTCTATCCAATTGTATTACGATTCATGCCTCTACGATTTTCAACTTCTCTCGTAGAGCGTGTATATTCCAAAGCTTATATCTAAATTCCTTCCGCGTTTCTCACTCAGTTCTACTCACAATTTCTTTTGTACTCGATACTCAATCCCCTAGCTCTTTTCTTCGTTGTTGCCCAATATTAAACAAGGACTCAAATATGATTGGTTCAACAATAGGTTCAAGCTCTTCGTCTTTGATATCGCAAGTCTGCCTCCGAAACAGCAGGTCAGCAAATCACCCTATTAACCTCCATCAAATGCTTCGCCTCTTCACTCCTCCAGAACCCTCCAACAGGTTCTGGAAAGCGAAGTTCTTCATGCTTACCGCTAGAATCTCAACAGAATATCCGGCTGACATTGATGTGATGTGATGTTCATCTTCGATCTCAGCCGGGTGAGCTTTTAGCGTATGCAGAAAGCTCTGCATTCCTTGGCATTCATTTTCGCTCTGCCCCACGATGATCCGTTTGTATGAGGAATTCGAAAATCAACCCCATCGCCCCTCAATTGCCCAAAATTGAAGCTATTCAGACCTCTTTGTTTGTTGACCATTTCCAGCTATGACCGGCTCACTACCTGCATCGATTCGCTTCAGAATCGTACGGCTTCTACTACTTCATTGACAATTCCCCGTCATCGTCGAAGAAGTTCACTGCTGTTCTAGAACGATGTATAGCATTCGAGAGAATATCTTCATGTATTCATCATCGTTTAAATCTCAGTTTCGACTCAAAGAGATCTTTTGCAAGATGTTTAAGACAGCTGAAAATAATCTCATAGTCTATCTTGAAAATCAGTCGTGAGTCATGCAGAAAGAGATGATCTGATACATATGAGAGAAGTGAGACATTAATGTGCATCAATTCATGATATCAAGAATTCTGAAGAGAAAAGACTGAAATATCAAAAAAGAACAGCATGTAGAAGTCAGACAAAACGATGAGCTTCGTTTGAATTGAATAGCAGACATGTTTCGTTTGACGACTGAACAGCTCGTGTTCATGAATGAATTCTTATTCAATGAGATCACAGACTGACATCATCAAATCTATGCTTTTGTTGATCAATCAGCTCGCTATCAAGTCTTTAAAATGAGAAAGCATTGCTGAAGTGTTCTTTTGATTTATATGAAAAATGAATATCAACTCTGTATTAACATTCGTAAAAACTGATTCAACGACAAGACTTTCTTTTGATGACTAGCAGATGAGCTGCTATCTTTATGCAGTTCATTTTCGATCTCGAGAAGTGTGATCATCATGAATAATGCAAATGTTCATTGTAATAGTCGAATCAAAGAACTCATCATTTCACATGAATGTCAAATAAGCTGTTTATCTCATTGAATTGAATGAAGATCTATCATTGATATAAATGTTAGATGTGATATTTGTTTCTTTACTTATTGAATTATAATTTCATAGAACTCATCTTCAGCGTATTAAAGATCTGAGTTCATAAACATTTTGATGATACATGATTTCATTTTGAAGACATCTTTGATGACTTTCTTCATTATGCTGTTGAATGAAGCAAATGTAATAAATATTCAAGACAGCACTTTAAACATTCAAACTACATCTTTGAAACTGATATCAAAGCTTTGAAACGAGAATTGAAGATAGAAAATCAGAAATTTAATTCAAAAATTTGATTCTATTTAATGACTCAGTTTTAATAAAGTCTTGATCTTACATCAAATTAATTTGAAAAGTTTCAAATCTTTTTTAAAGACACAAGTCATTTCATTTGACATCTTTACTTGTATAACAGTTCAATAAATAGCAGACGTTGAATCTGTCATATTTTTCAAATCATTCATAGATCACATCTGTGCATTCATTATGAATCTCATCTTCGCGAACTTTTGTTTGATTGCTTAACGTGAGATCTTATTTATCTTTCAGATGAAGAACTGATCAAATATTTTCTTCATCTTTTCTGATTCTTTGATGAGACTTGATTGTTGAGCTGCAATTGCAGACTGAAATGATAAAAAAGAAGAAGAAGAAGAAGAAGAAGAAGAAGAAGTAAACTGAAATGATGAAGATTGCTGTCATTGAATAGACTGTAAAGACTGTTGTCACGAAGAAGATTGTAAAAACTGTTGTCATGAAGAAGATTGTGAAGACTGTTATCATGAAGAAGACTGTGAAAACTGCTGTCACAACTGATAAGATAATTGATAGAAAGAATAAATAAATGATTGTTATCATGATGATCACTGTAAAAGAGAAGATTGTTGAAATGATGAATGAAATTCTGAAGCTTTCTGATGTAAGTTCATTCATTTCATCTGATCAATCATTGTCTCACTCATTTGCATTTTCATTTGCTGTTCATTGAATCTTGTAAATCTTGTCATAAAATTCTTCTTTTTCACTCACTTTGCTTTAACATTCAATCTTTTCTCATGCATATTTGATTAACAAGACAGTGAGATAACAGAGCTCTGTTTATCACTTCAAAAGTTATATAAAGAGATAGAAGATCATTCAATGCTGATGTTTAAATCATCGTTAAATATTATCTTATTTCATAAAGATTGCTGAATGTGATTCATATTATAGTGCTTGTTTGCAAAATTCATGAAACAAAAGTCATTCTGATTTTTACAATGCTCATTGCTGCATTGTTAATGATTCAGCAATGCTTTATCAAAGTTGTTAATGTCAGCAAGTGTGTCTGCTCTGATTCTATTAAAGATTAGCGTAGAGCGAGTCATATAAATGTAATGTAATGAGTATATAAATGCTAAGAAAGAAAAGTGTCTAGAAGAAAAGAGTTGACTATTTATATGACTCAGAAGAACATAAGCTAATTCTGAATAGAGTTGACTTTGAAACAAGTCTATGCTTTAGCAATGAGCAATCAATGATAACTCTCAGAATAGTCATCAACATAATCATCAACATAGTCATCAACATAGCTATCAACAAAGATGCGTAGTTAAGATCATAACATTATTTTCTTTCTTCAATGATTCATGTTCACATAAATGTATTTTCTTAGTCTTGTGTAGAATCGAAATGTCTATTGTAGCAGACTCACTATGCGAGATAGAAGTGTTATTGAAGCAAACTCACTAGTTGCATGCAAACGAGTCGACAGATTGATTTACTGATAGATAGAGTGATGTGAATAGATAAATCATTGCATTGACGAAAGATGTCATTGTAGCAGACTCACTAGTTGCATATGAATGAGTAGACGAATCGATTCACTGATGAGTAGAATGATGAGAAGATAGATCATTGCATTGACAGTATCATTGAAGCAGACTCACTAATTGACTTGCTCATCAAAGAGATTAACTTTGAGCTCATCATTGTAGCAGGCTCACTAGTTGCACATGAACGTATGATCAGATTCACTGATGAGTAGAGTGATGAGAGCGAGTAGATCATTGCATTGAGAATAGATGTCATTGAAGCAGACTCACTAGTTGCATGTAAACTGATAGACGAATCGATTCACTAATAGATAGAGTGATGAGAAAATCATTGCATTGACGATGTCATTGAAGCAGACTCACTAGTTGACACAGAAACACAAGATAGATTGATTCACTGATAAATAAAGTGATGTGCATAGATAGATCATTGAATTGACGAAAAATGTCATTGTAGCAGACTCACTAGTTGCATATGAATGAGTAGAAAAATCGATTCACTGATGAGTAGAGCGATGAGAGTGAGTAGATCATTGCATTGAGAATGTCATTGAAGCAGACTCACTAAGATTTGCTTCTTGAGATAAAGACTTCACGCAGTTCTAAACTGATCTCTTTGATTGCTTTTTAAGATAGAAACTTCACGCAGTTTTATGACTGATTTTGTTTGTTCATCAAATTCAAAGAATTTCTTGCAAATCTGAATGAATGATTAATTCGCTGATCTTCTGATCTAGTCAAATGATTTCAATCGTTTGTTTATACTCGCTGATCAGCGCACAAGTTTGAATCTTTTGTTTATTCTCGCTGAATCAGCTCACAAGAGAAGAAAAATGAGTGCTGCTGCACAATCGCAAGTCAGTTAAATCAAAGTCAATAAAGAATTGAAATGAGTAGAAACACTCAATGCAGATTATTTCTCTTCATTTGTAATGAAGAAGCATTTATATAATGTTAGAGATCAGCATAAAGTGAGTCATATGAGTGTAATGTAATGAGTATATAAACGCTAAGAAAGAAAAGTGTCTAGAAGAAAAGAGTTAACTATCTATATGACTCAAAAGAACATAAGCTAACTCTGAATAAAATTGACTTTGAAACAAGTCTATGTTCTAGCGACGAGCGATCAACGATAACTCTCAGAATAGTCATCAACATAGTCATCAACATAGTCATCAACATAACTATCAATGAAGATGTGTAGCTAAAATCATAACAGATTCAAGCTTGATTCAGAAGCTGATTAATGCAAGTGCGTCTTTGACGAGATTTCTCATCAGCGTCAGAATCATCAGAAACAATCTCAGCAAATCTTTTATGAGTAGACTTTTCAATCTTCGCATTGATCTCTATCTTGATTGTATAGTCAGTAGCTTTCTTCTCAGTCAAAGTGAGCAAGATTTTCTCTCATTCTAACTCATTAAAGTCATCAATAAACTGCTGCTTTCAAGTGATTTTTGATCTATTAACTTTGATGATAATCATTCAATTAGTGATAATTCAGTTCTTAACATCATCATTTTTGATCTTAATAATCTCATTTAAAATCTTTTTGAAGCTTCAGATTTAAAACTTCAAAGTCAGCATTTAAGCAATGTAACTAAATCACTTAAGTCTTTAATTTACATGAAGACAGACTGATATAAACAGCATAGAATCATCAACTCGATCTTTAAAGTTCATAACTTCAAGCTCAAAGATAAACAACTTCTCTGTCTTCTTTCTAGTCTAACAATTCAGATGACAATGATGTATAGTTTCTGTCAGAATCGTGCTTAAATGAGTCAATCAGCGAAAGTCAGAATTGAATAGTGCTTGATCTTTAGAGATAGCTATAACTGAATATTAAGAATACAGAAGAAGATGAGTACAAGAGCTTTTATTTAAGTAATATTCAGAGACTGCGCTAAGCTTGAAGAGAATGTGTTTGTGACATGAGTAGAATGTGATGTAGAAAGAAAGATGATGTTGAACAAAGAGATGTTGAGAAAAGAAAATAGAGACTGAGTCAGATCTGAGCTAGAGACACTGACTAGCTCTAATCAATACGCAGAGTACTCGCTAGCGTACTCTGCGAATTGATTAAAGCTTCAGCCTTTTTCAGTCTTGATACGCTCGTAACATTATTTTTCTCTTTGAAAATTCATGTTTGCATGAATGTAGCTCGTTTGCTTGCTTTCTTATTGAGTTATTTCGATACTAGCGTGACTTTCTTGAGTATAACATATGAAATTCATTCAAAACTTTCTTGAAGTCATTGAATTCATCTTTATCAACATAGTATCATTCATCATTTCTATCTAGATCTTTTCATTTGATCTTGTACTGTATTCGACCTTAATAGTATTTGAAGTTCAGAATGTCATTTATCTTTCAGTGTTCATCGTCATCTTCATCAATAATGATGAGTTTAAGAGATTCTGCATGCTGTTCTGATAAAGAGTCTTCTGAATATGATTGCAGTAGCTTTGAGTTGAACATTGAATGCAGATGCTTTATGCTGACTGATAAATGAAGATGATAAAAGACTCTCGCTTTGATAGTGATTTGATATGATTCTAGTTGTTTATCTTTCAAATCTTTGCATGATCTTGTGATTTTGACGTTTCTGAAGAATAGTCAAATTCAGTTCTCTACTTCATAGATGACGTCTCGTCTATGTTTATTAATCTGTGCTTCAATGATCAGCTTCGTCTTTTTCAATTGTTGATGATCGAAGCTCAGTAGCTCTTTCATTCAAATAGCAATATCATCTGCTTTTCTAGCTTTCAGTCGTTTACAAGTGATTTTGTAGTCAGTCATATCTGAATCGAAACTCATTCGAGAATGAAAATCTTTATTGAAGTAGAAAGAAATCATTGAGATGATCGAGAAGATATTGAAATTGTCGCTGAATTTCATCATAGATATTCATTTGACTCAGTCGTTCTGCATGTAATTGCAGTAGATTCTAAGTTTGCATTCAACGTCTTGATTGACTCGTTTCGTCTGATCATTGATCTTTGAATGATAAACTGTGAATAAACTAGCTGTGATTCTCAGTCGCTTACAAAGACTCTTTCACATAGTTGATATGAATTGAAAGTCTCTGTTTGAAACAATAGAACTGAGTAGATCATGCAGTCGATAAATGTTTCATAGCATGATTCAAATCGTTTCTTCGACTGAAATGTCATCGTCTTCTCAATGACATGAAACATAGTGACGTTCTTTGATGAGACAACATATAATTGTGCAAATGACGTTATAGTCTTCTGACAGAGATAGTTCAGTGATGAAGTTTATAGCTATATCTTTTCAGCGTTTCTGTGAAATTGAAAGAGAATGATGAAGTTCATTGATGCTATTTCTAGAAACTTTGCTTCGCTGACAAGCATGACAGTTTCGAATATATTGTCAAATAGTAGCTCGATGATCTGATCAATAGTAGAAACGCTGAACTAGATCAATGATTCGTTTATTGTCGAGATGAGAGATTGAAGATTGATCATGCACTTCTTGTAGCAGTTTCATATGCATATTCTCGAGAACTTACAGTAAGTCTTTTCTAAAGAGAACGCTGTCAATGATTTCGCAGTTCTTCAATTTAGTAATATGAAATTTGAGCTTGTTCTCGTTCATAGCTTGTCTATATTCATTGCAGAGCTCATTCATTTGATTGATCATACATACTCGCTGATAGAGATTTGCTTTCGATTCAATGAGTAGAACATTGACTCTATCGAGAATCAAAATAGTCTGAAAACAATCTTCAAGTCGTTGAGCTGATTCAGAGACGTTCGCTAGAAACATTCAAGTTAAAGCATCAACTTTAGTATTCATTTTGCCTGATTTAAAAATGATCTGAAAGTTGAACTTTGACAGAATGTTCAGATAATTGACTTGTCATCGACTCAACTGTTTATTTTTCATGAAGATCTTCAAAGCTTGATGATCAATGAATATTTGAATGAGTAGTTCAATGCACTTCAGCTTAAGTCATCAGTGTTTGAAGCATCGAATAATGACTAGCAATTTCTTGTCATAGATGTGATAATTGATTTCAGCGAGAATCATGCTTTTACTGTAGAAAATCATCGAATGAAGAACTTTCTCGTCATCATACTAAGATAGTATTTCACCTTTTACATAGTTTGAAGCATCAATCTTCAGAATAGCTTGTTGTTTAAGATTGAAGTGACGAAGTACTGAGATCAAACTGACTTGTTTCTTTAAATTGTCAAAGACTTGAACACAGATCTCGTTTCAAACAAAAGACGTGTTCTTTCTTGTCAGCTGAATGAATGATTTGACTAGCTTTGAGAAGTTCTTAATGAAACGACGATAGAAGTTAACAAATTTCACGAAGCTCTGAATTTCTTTTAGATTGATCGAAGTGATTCAGCTGACTATGACTGTTACTTTGCTGAAATTCATACAAAGATTTAGTTCTGATACAATGACTTCTAGAAAGACAGTCTCTTCTATATTGAATTTGCACTTTCGAATATTCATCTGCAGTTCAGCTTCGCGTAGTCAACTCAATACTAGTTTGATGTGATCTCTATGTTTCTTTCTCATTTTGCTATAAATGAGAATGTCATCTAGATAAACTTGACAAAAGTCGTTCAGAAAGTCTCATAGAACATCATTCATATATTGCTGAAAGAAGATTGATTCATTAGTCAGTTTGAATGATAGCATCTTGTATTTATATTCTTCTAAAGCAGTGATAAAAGTGATGTAATTCTTGTTATCAAGATGCATTTGAAGTTTGTTAAACGCTGATATGATGTTCAATCTAGTCAGATGCTTACAATTCACTATTTTATCAATGATCTCGTCTATCAATGATAGAGAATATTTATTTCTTTTGAAAATGACATTTAGCTTTTGATAGTTGTTGAGATCGTGCCTAGAATCTAATCACACTGCAGCGAGATAGTGCGTAGCTGAATAGAATGTTTGATCAATAGAGATAGCTATAACTAGAATATTAAGAATACAGAAGAAATCAAAGAGAGTTTCGAGCTGTATCTATAGTAGGGCAAAACAAAGAGAGCGAAGCAGATTTGCTCGAGTATCGAAAGCGCTAGAATAGAGTGCTGAGGCTAGAGGTTCAACATGAGTCAAAATTCCTAGAGCTTGTTGACTAGAAAACTCTATTCAATCTCGACACACTCGTAACAATAGTTCACGCAGAATCGAAGATCTTCATTTGCTTTAAGAGCGAATAGAACGAGAAATAAATAGAAGATCTGACTAGAAGTTATGAATCTCTTTGACAGATTCTCGTTTAAGTACTTCTTTACTTTCAGAAGTTTGACAGAAAACATTTAATAGACTCAACAGTGAGAGAGCGTTGAATCATTGATGAGCTTGATTTTATGATCGTAGAAGCGATGAGAGAGTAGTTTATTCAATTGAGCTCGATCAAAAACATTTAGAAACTCATGATATTCTGATGACAGCTTGACTTTAATATCTTTCAAATTCTGAGTCGTTTCATTGATTAAAGAGACGTTTAAAACGTTCAAATTGCACTGAGTATTGTACGCGATTTCTCTATCAATATCAGTCATGAATAGAGCAAAGACTTCAGTCTGATTCTTTTTTGATTGATTCAGTAAAGTTTTAAACGAAGCTGCATTTATGCTTTGAATCAAGAATGATTCTTTCTTAGTTGTAGTTGAAACAGATTGTTTAAGCATAATAGAAGTCTTAGTCTGAATGATAGAAGAGAACGAAGTTGATCGCAATCAACTTGAGTGCTTTGAATTGAGAGAAATTGAAAAAATCGAAATAGAAGTATTTAATTGATTCGAAAAAACAATGACGTTGTTCTGCATATTCAATAATATTTCGTTTTTGTTCATTCAAAGCTTACTCAATATGACTTCATGATGATCAATATCAGCTATTAGCATTGATACAGTCAATTTCTTATGACTTTCGATGATGAGATTGAGTAGAATTTTATGAATGATGATCTTCTTAGATATCTTTTCATCATAGTCTCTTATTAACTTCTCTTTTGTCAGTAATATAGATTGAATTTCTAGTTTCTTGCATACTCTATTGACTAGATTAGCGTGTATGAGCGTATGAGCAATTGAATCACTGTCTATCAGAGAACGAAGACTAAAAGATCGATTCTGAAAGTTGAGAAAGACATCAATTAGAAACGACTTTTCAAAGTAATTCTCTTCTGATAGAATTTCGTCTAGTTTGCACAAAGATATAATCTCTATTTCTTTAATGACTTTTGAAGAGATGACTAGTTTTTTGAATCGAAATTCGAATTGAAATTGAACTCAAAACGATCGTATTCATTGTTCTCTGCATTGATTCTAGTAGATCAATCAGAACACTCTCTAAAGCTATGATCTGATTTATGACATATAAAACAGGTTTTAACTAGAACGTCTGCTTTCTTGACGCTAGTTAAAATCGCGTCGCGCGACTTTAAATGATCAGGTTTTGAATGATCAACTGACTGAGTAACAACAGCTCTATGAAAGATGATCTTTGACAGATTGTTGACGTGTTTAATGAGATTGACTTTGTTCTTGATTTCTCGAATGACTCGTTGATTATTATTCAAATGAATCAGGTAGAAATGAATCTCTTTGAGAAAATCAGATTGAACTAATTGATCTATTCAAATGAATCGAAGACGAAGATTTATTTTATCTTTCAGATCGATGATCAGTTGCTTTTTGTAATACTTCAGATAGAAAGATAATTGTTGAAACTGAGTGTAGAACTCGCTGAACTTCTTTGATTCTTGAATCAAGTTGTAGTATTTTCTATGAAAGTTGACTTTCTTATCTGAATCATTGAACAACTCA
>JAABUR0100004747.1_pt1 | contig 17884 bp, 30 predicted proteins | sample 5560091 | NCBI WGS metagenome assembly JAABUR01 (sample SAMN10711879, study PRJNA513375) | rock metagenome | isolation source: Antarctica rocks | place: Antarctica: Victoria Land, University Valley sud | reverse complement strand
GGATGGGCTGGCTGGATGCACCCATCTCAGTGGCAGCCGGCAGACAGCAGCAGACAGGCACGCAACCCCATGCACGACACAAGGGCCTATTTCGGACAAAAGCAGGGTGTTTGCTCTAAGATGAGGTTAAGGCAAGGCATGCAGCAGGTCGCGATGCACCCAGGCCACCCTCGCGATGCTTCTGCGGGCTCAGGGGGTTCACATGGTAAAAGCTCATGCATGGCGCAGGGCGTGGCGCACCCGCGCCGCGTCGGCTACCAGCAGGTCGCCAGACGCATTGACTAGCACGCCGAGCGGTCGGCCGCCGCAGTGCGCCCACTCCTCCAGCGGGGCGTCGAGCGAGGCCGCGCGCCAGACCCGCCCCAGGCCGTCGGGGGCAAATACCAGGCCGTCGTGCGCCACCGCCACGGTCTCTGCGAGATACATAGGTGTCAAGACAACGCAGCCTTGCCCCTGAACTGCACGAGGTGGTCCACGCGCTCACGCCCGCCTGTTGCCTCTTCACCTATAACAGCGCAGCGTCGGGCGCTGGTCCCTACCTATTGAAGCGCAGCGCCGAGTGCTGGTCCCAAGGCAGCTGTTCGAGCGAAAGCAGAAGCAAAGAGCTTGGGTGGTAGACACTGCCGCATGGGGACCACTGTGCGGCCGTGCTTGCGAGAGGACGCAGGTGCCTGACAGCTGACACACAGCGCTGGTCATATGGCACGCGCCGCAGCATCGCACTACGACTCACATTACGTACATGACGCATGCCCAGAAAGCAAGACGGCGTCAGGTACCACAAGCAAGCACCACTCCTGCCTAGCACGACCAACCAGCGTACCGACGCTGCTCACTTGGCCCTTGAAGTGGTGCTCCGGGCGCAGGAGCTCGTTAATCTCCAGCGCGCCCGTGAGGCAGCTCGTGTGCGGAACGGGGTGCACAGCGGCCGGCAGGGCAAAGAAGTCGTGCTGGAGGTGCATGTAGCCCAGCACGGCAGCAAGCGCCCCAAGCATTACTGGGCTGAGACCCACCATGATGATGCTACTGCCGCTGCTAACGTACTACACAAGAGGGCTATGCGACTAGCCCGCTACGTCGCGATGCGGCATAAGCCGGTAGGCTTGCCTTGCCCTGCGTATGCTGCGCGCATGCCAAGGACCGCGAAAGTGGCAATCTGAGAAGTGCTGGGCCTTGTCACACAGTGCTCCAGTGGATGTGCCCTTCAGGATGCTTTGTTGCGACGCAGAGTGGTCGGAAAGGTGCGCAGGCAACCAGTGCGCCACTTTGCAAGCCCACTGCATGCATAGTACAATATGCCACAGACTGAGTCACAGACTGACCAAATTATTTTAAAATCAACTGATCGGCATGCTGCGTTCATACCACCCACAACATACCGGTTGCCGTCCGATCACCGAAGACAAATTGGGTTGGGCCTCACCAGTACTGCGTTGAGGAATCACGTGGGAACCCGAGGTGATGAAGTGTGTTTTGCTGTCATTTCTTTTTGCTTGTTGCTGCTTTTGCTTGGATGCCAAGCGCGCACTGGCGCAACGCTTATGGAAGGCGCGGCGCCAGGCATCACTGGGCGGAGCTAGGAGCAAAGATTTGCTGGGTGGACCTGCAAAGAGGAGCAACTGGATCGCGCTGCGCCGCGGATAGAGGGTACATATGTGCGTCCTTTTGTAAAACCATAGGCTAGATTTTTACATCCACATCAATACATGTCATGCAGCCTCATACCCTTCACAGTGACAGCTAAACATACCTTAGCTGCCAACACATAGCGTGCGTCAACAAGCTGCAAATCACACTGCCACAATGATCACAGCCTATCGTCTGGCCTCTGAGAAAGTTGTCACCGACAAGACGCAAATACACACTACACAAAAGTAATATACAACGCCGTCACATGCTGCCGCACAGCTGCAGCTTCGGGCCACTCGTGCAAGGACACACCGTGCGCTCAAGCACCGGGCGCAACCTTGAATAACATCTCAGCTAAGAGGCATCCGTTCACGACAGCCGTCCAAAAACTGTAGGTCACTGACCGGGCAAGGACAGTGCTGCTGGCTCACATTGTGATGGCTCGCGCGCGAGGCCACACCAGATCAACTCATCCTCAAGACCAGTGCAAGCTAGAGCATGCGGCGCAGCTCGCCTACGAGGCGCGCGCGGCCACCACCGGCACATTCGAGTCCAGGAAGACCAGGTGCATCTCGCGGTCGGGGTAGTCGAACATGGAGTGGTCGGTGTTGGAGTGGAGCAGCATCCTGTTGTTCCTGTCGCGCGCGCCGCAGCAGCGCGTCAGGCGCTGCGTGCCAGCCTGCGCAACCAGCTCCTCTCAGCTCACTGCAGGCACCCGCTGCCTGCGGCAAGGCTGAGGCTGCAGGCGCTTAAAAAAAAGTCCCAGCCATAAAGCTTGACAACACGTGCTAGCGTGGGAACCTGGTCTGCGCACCATACGACAAAGTCGTGCGGGCGCCAGCGCATCGTGAACACATTCTCGGGCGCCGTTGCGCTCAGCAGCAGGTCCTCGACGATCGCGCGGCTCTCCTCGCGGCTGTGCCCTGCGCCGTCGGCGCGCCGCGTGACGCGGGTGTGCCGCGGCGACCCGGGCCCAGCTCCACGCGCTCATCCACATCTATGTGACACTCTTGAAAACTGCGACTGCGCCATGTCGATGTGCATAATCGCCGCAAGGCCTCACTGGGAGTCGACTGCCATGCGGCGCTTCTGTGGACAGAGGCGCGCCCCGCGCGCACCCACGAAGCGGTAGAAGAAGGCCGGGAAGTACAGCATCGAGCGCCGGCCGGTGCGCGGGTCGCGGATGAGCAGCGGGTGCACCTGCCGCAGGCGCCGCCAGGCGGCCTCTCGCCCAGGGAACCAGAGTACCAAAAGTGCTGCAAGTGCTACACAGTCGCACAAAGTACAGCTCCAAAGCACCCCTATCTGGGCTGGGGCTGTATCCCTTTGAACTGGTCACCGAGCTCTGCGCTCTGCTGCTCACGCAGAAAGGATCCTGGGGATGGACATGCTGCAATACGCCACCCAAGGTTTGGTCATGCAGCCCGGGTCGACACAGCCATCTCACTCTTCAGTGTTGAGCATGCTGTTTGCCCAAGCGGGTACAATCAGCGTTGACAGGTTGCAGCTGATCTAGGCACACATGACAGGCTGCAGCCAACCTAGGCGAACAATGACAGGCCGCAGCCGATATAAGGCACAATTGACAGGCCACAGCCAATCTAGGCACATGTGAGTGGGCGCACGATGCTGGGCGGCCCCAATCTGGTGTCTGCCAGATTCGGGCCGCCCAGCATCGTCCACCGGGTCGGCGTGCAGCCAATCTAGGCACACGTGAGGGGGGCGCACGATGCTGGGCGGGCCAAACTTGGTGTCCACCGGGTCGGCGTCGGCGCGCCGCACCGCCGCCTCCATGTCGTCGATGCGCCAGACGCCCGCGCCGTCTATGCGGTGGCCGCCCTCGTCCGCGGTGAACAAGCTGTCCGACCTGCCCGGCGCCCCGGCCACGCATTCCTCACCCTTGCGAGCAACACCGAGCAGGCGCGCTAGATACAACGCCCGCCCAAAACAGTGGTACCAGCACATGACAGCTCACACTGCTGAATGACCTGCGGCAGCAGCGCTCGCAGCCCGACCTGGCCCGGCAGGAGCCGCGCGGCGAGCGCCGGCAGGCCTGCTGGGCGACCAGCCCACAGCTGGTCGCCCATGGCCCGCAGCTGCGGGCTCCGGACGGTGCGAGCCGGCAGGCCTGCTGAGCGACTGGCCCACAACTGCGGGCTCCAAAGGGTGCAAGCCGGGCGATGGCGCGCCTGTGCTCGCAGTCGAGCGCCTCCAACTGCGCCAGGCGGCCCGGCGGCAGCGCCTCCGCGGCCGCGGACGCGCTGGCGAACAGCGTCTCGCCGCCGCGCGGGGGCACGCGGAGCATGTACATCGCGTCCACCTCCGGCACGCACGCCACGTCCACCTTGTCCTGGTGCCACTGCACGGGCACCGTGGACTTGCCGCGCACCTGCGCCGCGCCGGGCCCGGCTCACGGTCTGGCGCGACAGCACGCCATGCTGCCGCATGCGGCCCCACCGCGCACAGCCCAGGCAACGGCCGCAAAGAGCCCACAGCAGCCGCTGCTCTGTCGCCGCACTTGCCGAACCAACGCCTTGGCGGGGTACCCCGGCCGCTGCTCACTGTGCTCTACTACGACCAGACCGCCACAGGCACATTTCAGGTGCCCATTTCTGCTGCAGCCGTGCAGGCTGCTTGCGCCGAGGCGCGCGCACCGCAAGCAGGGGGTAGCCGGGCACGCGATTGGCCATAATGCCGTTGCAGTGCCGGCCCGCGGCCACTGCGTCCGTGTCGTGCGGGAACATAGTCAGAAAGTCCACCTCGTTCTTCGGCGACAGCGGCTGGCCGCGGAAGAGCAGCATGTCATAGTGCCAAAAGGCATCCTGCCGGAGCGAGGATGCGCAACGTCGCTACGCATCCGCCGAGACGTGCACTGCCTTGAAGAAGCAGCAGCAGTCGCAAGAACTCCACCAAGAGACTATTTGGCTTCACGCCGCAGCGCGCCTGCAGCAGCGCCTTTTCCTCGCCCGAGAGCGCCCGCGTCAGATCAGCGCCGACGACTTCCACGCCAAACTTGTCGTGCAGCGGGCTGAACGTGATGCTCAGCCTTTCGCCACGCTCCTGCACCGCCCGAAGACCAGCTGTGAGTGGCGTGAGCACCCGCATCACGGTGGCCGTGCAGGCGTGTGACTTGTCAGCGCACGAGAAGCACTGGTGGCGCAACACACCTGCAGCTCCTCGGCGCTCTGTTGCACGGGCTTTAAGAAGCACATAACGTTCCCCTGCCGAACGGCACGCGCCCTGCTAGTTGGCTGCCTTGCCCGCGCAAGCGCACGGTGCGCTGTTGCTGTGCGGCCCAACAGCACGCCACTCTGCGCACTGCAGCTCCGCATCGTGCGCTGGCTCTTGTCCTTCTCGATTGGCTCGCACCACTGTCGAGCTGGCTGTCCACACAGTTCCTTAAAAAACCCGGTGAACCCTTCCTTGGAGAGCTCGTGTGTTCTCGCCGAGGCCTGTGCTTCTTCACACACGATGGGGGCTGCAGCAGACTACGACGTGGTGATCATTGGCGCTGGCCCTGGCGGGTTGGCTGCTGCAAACGCGCTGCTGGTTGGCGACTCGAGCCTGCGAATAAAGGTTACCGTTACAGCTCGTTTTCCCTGCAAGGCTGACTCTCACCAGCCTGACTGGCAGACTGCTGGCGCAAATTGCTGACACATGCGTATCGCGTGCAGGTGTTTGAGCGGGCGAGCAGCCTGCGGCCTGCTGGTTTTGTAGTGGTACGACCCCATTGATGCAGCGTGGCTGTGCAGAACACGCTTGATGGCCGGAGGGCGCTGAAATGTATGTAAAGTGATGCAACTCGATGTTGTGCGCACGCTTGCAGAGCGCTTGCAGCAGGCTCTCACTGTTATATTATTGAACTTGGCGTATGACGGGGGCAGGGCATACTGCCCAATGCCTTGAAAGCCATCCGCGCAATCGATGAGCAGCTGGGCCGCGAGCTGGAGCAGGCGCTGCGGCCGTCAGACAGCGCGGCCAACGTGGAGATATTTACCAACACTGGGGAGCCGCTCATGCAGTGCGCACTCCAGTACTCCCGCGCGCCTATGCACTGGTTGCTACATGGCGTGCCTGGTATGTCAGTAGTAATCTGCCAGGTTCAGCCACACCAGAGGTGAAGAGCGGCCGTCTGTGCCAGCCTCAGAAATGAACAGTGACCTACTGAGTGAAGCTAGGCTTTGCTGGACTTACGGGTGCATGAAAAGCACACTAGCTGTGACTGCGAGCTTTCATGCTTGAGCAGGGTGGATGGCAAGGCGGCGCGGGCGCGCTACGACCGGTACGGCGGCGGCCTGTTCCCCGTGGCCTGGTACGACCTGCAGAGCTTCTTTGCGGCGCGCCTGCCGCCGGGCGTGCTAGAGACCGCCAGCGCGCTCGAGCGCTACGAGCCGGGCGGCGCCGACGCGCCCGTGACGGTCCACCTGCAGGTGCCGAGCGCTCCTTGCAGGGTTGGCTGGCGAGCCTCCCTCATGTTAACCACGACCAACATTTCTGGTGGTTGCAATTGTTCCATCACCACGATGTCTGTCTGCGCTTGACGGCGCTGCCTGGGCAAGTCTGCAAGCCAGGCAGCCGCCTTGCCTGAGCAGCTCGCTGCCGAGCTCACGAAGAAGTCCGCGCTGGTGCGGCGGAGCTCGCGTCGCTAATTCAATAGCACTTGCTAGGCTGAGCGGCCCGGCTCATTGATATGCTGATTGGTGTGCTGCGCACCTGCATGTGCAGGGCAGCCTCACGCCTCACAGTGTGTGTTCGCACGGTCCGCCAGGACGGCCGCACGGTGACGGCATCGGTGCTCGTGGGCGCGGACGGCAACCTGTCGCGCGTGCGCGGGCAGCTGCTGGACGACGGGCTGCCGCGCTTCGCCGGCCTGGCTGTCTGGCGCGCCATGCGGTGCGGCCCTGCGCCCGGCCTGGGGCCATGCTGTGCCGCACCGCTTTTAGGTAGGAAACGGAGGGAAAGGATTGCGTCTCTTTTTTTCGCTCCCGGAGGTTTGTGCCTAGCCGTGCAGACTCACCTCTTGTGTGTAAGTCTGAACAGCCGCTGGGCGTTCGCTTCACAAAGTGCTCTGCGTGGCAGTCCAAGCAGGGGTCAGTGAGCTGCCGGTCGACCGGGCAGCCTGCCAGCATGCCTCGCCTGCAGAGCCTCGCGGAGGCTACCTGGCGCCTCCATGCACGCCCGCAGCGCGCGGCCCTGCCGCCCGCTCGACACAACCGCCCTCGCGGCCGCGATAGGGTTGGGCCCATCCTGCCCAGTGCGCTTGCCTGCGCGCGACCCGCCCGCCGCGCGCACAGGCAGCGCCCCGCGGGCTGGCCGGTGGACGCGGGCCTGCTCAACTACGCGGACGCGGGCGAGGCGCGCAAGGTCATGACGTACGCGCTGCCCGACGGCCGGCTCACCTGGAACGTTGCCGTCGCCTGGCCGGAGGCCGAGGTGCGGGGTCAGGCTCAGCGGGTTGTAGGGCTCACCCTGCTGCCGGCCGCCCGGGCAGCAGCCCCCCGCGCTGTGGAGCCCCGGCTGCCGGCTGCGCGCGGGCGAGCGCTTGCATGGTGCGCGCAGCAGTGCCTGCCACGTGGCGCCTGTGAGGCGCGGAGTTCGGCAGCCGCACAAGTTCAGCGCTTTCCGTCCGCTTGAGGGCCGAGGCGCTGACGCCTGGGACCATGTTGCGGTCGTTGGGCTCTGTGGTACCGTTTGTAGTGATTATGAGGTCATTCAAGCTCACCACGGGCGTGCTCATCACGTACACGCGTCGCATGCAGAGACCTGGTCAGCGCGCGACGCAGAGCCACATCCGGTGCACGCCGATGACAGGCGATGCGATTTGCGTGTGGGCCTTGCGCCGCAGGTGGGGCGCCTGGGCAACCTGCGCTACATCACCGCGGGCCACGAGGAGGGCACCCCGCAGCAGAAGCTGGACAGGTGGGCATGTTGCCTGGGAAACAACGCTTTGATCAACCTCATGGCGTGGAAAGTAAAGTCATGGCACACAAACAAGTGTGCTGGGATGGCCTTGCCTGACAGCGCATTCGGCATCATCGACTGCACACGCGTCTCTGGAGCTACCTGCTGAGAGCCGAACAGTGTGTGCTTGCCTGCCTATGCTGAATCACACACATGGCGTGCGGGTCCGCAGGCGCCTGGCCGCGGGGAGGCAGCGGGCCGGCAGCAGACTAACACCGCGCGAGCAGAACCCCAATACCACCTGCGCGCTGCCGCGCCCGGGCGTGCGGCGAGCCATGCCCTCAGTGCCGGAGTGCGCGGCCGGGGCGACAGGCAGCGGGTCGCTCGAGCCGACGTGCTGCGCGCTGGCGGGCAGGTGCCTGGGCGCGCTGGCGGAGTCGGAGGGCAGCTGGCCGGAGCATGTGTTGGAGCTGCTGCGCAGCACCGAGCTGGGCGCGATTACGGAGCACCCGCTGTTCTTCCGCGAGCCGGGCGACTGCGAGGTGTACGGCGCCGGGCGCGTCACGCTGCTGGGCGACGCGGCGCACCTGACCGCCGCCGCGCTGGGGCAGGTGAGGCGGTGGGTGGGCCCGAGCGGGGGGAGGGCGGCAGAGGCGTACTGTGGCAGGCATGCGCATGGGTGGCTCTGCCTTTTTGTGATGGAAAGGAAGGCAGGTTGGACTGGGCCGGGGGTGCCGTGGTACAGGCAGGTCAGGTGGGCTCCAGGGACAGTGACTCGGTGCAGAGAAGGCGAAGGGCCCCCCCGCCCAGGCGCCAGGGCCGTCCCCAGCTGCAGTGGTGCGCTGAATGTCACGCGCCCAGGTTGGGCTGATGCGTGCCTGCGGTGGGCGGGCGGCCCCGACACATGAGCCTGTGGGCTGCCTGGCAGGGCAACAGCCAGGCGATGGGTGATGCGCTGGAGCTTGGAGCGCCGGGCATGCTGGTGGGCCCTGACAGGGTTTGGTGCGGGTCTTGGGCAGGGCACCAGCCAGACGATGGAGGACGCGCTGGAGCTGGGGCGCCAGGTTGCCCGCGCGGGCCCCACGGAGAGTGCGCTGCGTGCGTACGAAGCCGTCAGGTGCGAGCCTGAGGGTTTGGCGGACATGTTGTGGGTTGTCTCGCAGCGTGCAGTGTGTGGCACGCGGTTGGGTGCTGACAGCCATAGAGAATAAGCGATGCAAGCTGCGGGCGTGTTCGCATGTACGCCATCCTGCCGCGAGCGCTCCCCGGCGTGGGGGCGCCCGCCTCACAGCCTGGTTAACTAGGCGCGGCCACTCAGCGGGCGGGCCGCGGGCGCGCAGGGCGCCCGCCGCGGGCGCGGTGCAGAAGGCGTCCGCGGACCTGGTGCGCAACTGGGGCCGCCTGGCCGAGAAGTGGGTGCTAGCGGAGCAGCGTGCAAGCGAGCAGTTTTTCTCGCGTGAATTCGCGCCGCTCGTGCCGCGGGGCGGCGGCCGCGGCGGCGGCGGCGGCAACGGCAGCGGGCCCCTGCCGGGGCCCGGCGAGGCTGTGCCGGCCAGGGCGCCGCCGCGCGCGCCCGCGCTGCGCGCCTGCCTGGGCCGCGGCGTGGCGCGCCCGGCGCAGAGCGCGCTTGGGGCCGCCCGGCGGGTGGGACCGGGCCTGGGGCCGTGCAGCGCTGGGCTGCCCGGCGTGCTCCGCGCACGGCTGCTGTGAGATAGGCTGAGCGCCAAGTATAGTGTGACGGAGAGGCACCTGCGTTTGTACCCGAGCTTGTACACTGCGCCCTTGCGGTTGTCCCGCCACCCTTGGGGGCTTGTGCATGACGTAGATATCGCATCTGTATAATGATGTATGGAGCAGTGTGGTGAATTCAGTCAAGTTCCTGGCACACACGTTGCGGCTGAGTGCTGCATAGTGAAGTGGGGTGCGCGATCTGTTGTGACTGGCGGCGTTGCTGCTGGCTTAATTCACCAGCTGCATGCAACGATGCCTGATAGGTGACATGAGGCAAGGACTGGAAGCCGGATGGAGCCTCCTCAGACCTGACTGTTTGGAGAGGGCCCGTGCGCCAGCAACGGGCTAACTGCACTTTGCATAACACCTTAGAGCAGGTTGTTATTAATGTGCTGGTTTCATAGGCGAGCCGGGACTCTGCAAGCGTTGCACTGGACAGTGCACACCTGGGTGCGCGGCAAGTGGGGGCATGGCCTCCTCGCCCTGTGCAAGGCCAGCGCGGTGCACGGCAGCCCCGTGCCGCAAGTTGGAGACGCACACTGTGCCGTCCTCGCCACAGGACAGCACGGTGTGGCCATCCGCGTGCAGTGCGCAGCACAGCACAGGCGCAAAGTGCTCGGCCAGGCGCCTGTGTGCCCCCTGCGGCATCCTGCTCGTGTTGCAACCCAGCACAAGCTGTCCTGCCACACTTCCCTGGTTCACTGTGGGGCGCTGGCACAAGGTGTGCGCTATATTCTGGAGGCACTTGCCTGGTTGCGAGCCAGGCATGGGTCGCAAATCTTGCGCACTTTTAACGCGCACGAGGCAAATAACGGCATGCATTGCATGCATGCATGCGATCGTACACGGCGTGACCGGATCCGCAGCTGTGGTCTCTACGGACCAACCATGCTTGTGCCTAAACAGCCCTAGTTGACAGGCTATCACCACACAGCTGAGGGGGCCATCGGGTTAGGGCCCCCGGTGATGCTCTTCATTCATTCATTCATTCATGGCTTGTCTTTCGAGCGTCAAGCCGCAGCCGCTGCACTGCAGCGGCTGAGCCTAACGCCGCTTCAGCGCAATGTGCCTAGCGAGCCTGCCGGCCAGGGCTGCTGCCCAGGCCAGGGCAGTCGAGGCATTTTCTCCAGCGCTGGCAGCCAATGCGACCAGCCCTGTCCGTGTATGCGACCTGGTAGAGCCTGTTTTAACAGGTCTGTTCAAAATACTGATGCCGCCAGAGCTCTTGGAGGCTGCGCTTAGGGGGCCGAGCTCCACTTTGCGTGACGCTCGGCGCTTCTATGCGGACACTTGCTTTAAGATGCCGGTCAGCATAATCAGACGCCTGGTGTGGCGCGGCTTGGTCAGAGGGTTGGAGCTCTATGCGACAGTGGGCAGTGACACGCAGCTCAACTTGTTGCGGTCCGTGACTGTACCTGTGCGGGGGCTCTTCATCTTGCTCTGCTGCCCGTTCTACGTGAAAGACAAGGCGGACCGTGAGACGGCGGTGCGTGAAGCCGCACGAAGGTGCGCGTGGCGAGCGCAAGCGCACTCGTCTCTGGCCTGATGTGCCTGCTGATGTCAAGTGCTCCATTGGCCGCACCTTGTCTCAGCTGACGCACAACTGTGCGTTACAGGTACGCAGAGTACAGTACGACATATATGGTCTGGCTGCAAGCCTGGCCACGTCGTGGGCAGTGCTGGCGCGGAGCAGCCTGGACGAGCCCCAGGGCAACTTTGTGTGTGACGTGCTGCACAACTGTGCGGGTGCACTGCAACAGGTACGCCCTCACGCGCACGCTCTTCGACAAGCCGTTCTGCGCAGGCCGCCCCACAACAGGCTGCGCTCCGCGCAGGTGGTTGGGCTGTGGTGCCAGGCGGACGAGTCTGAAGCGTGGGGCGAGGCCGCCACGCCCCGCTCTGCCGTCCTATCGCAGTACTACACCAGCCTTTCAACGGTGCTCGTTCGGCTGAGCAACACTTCAAAGCTGTTTGACATGTTTGCTACAGACCCGGCGGTATCAGTACGCTGTGCCATGGATGATGACGTCCCGAACCGCACCTGCTGCTACAGGGTGCGAGTCGTCGAGCGCCCCTGCTGCAGCCGCCCTCGCAACAGGCGCCTGACGGACCTTGTCCTGCCTGCCGCAGCACCTGCGGACGGCCGGGGTGCTGTACGAGAAGCTGCGCCTGGCCGGCAAGGCGCCGGAGGCCGCATACCTGGCGGCCTTCTGCAGCGCCCCCGGGAGCAGCGTGCTGCTCTGCGTCCTGGAGCAGGCGCTGGCCGCGAGCTGCGCCGCGGAGGCGCCGCCGCCAGCATGCGGTGCAGGGTCTGCGTCTGCTGGCCAGGGAATGCGTCCAGACGCGCGCGGCGGGTGTGAGCTGGCTCACAGTATCGCAGGCCGCGCAGCGTGGACCGCCATGGACAGCACAGCCGCAGGCGAATGGTGCAGGGCTCTGGACAGCGTAGAGTGTGCGATGCTGGCGTACTCTGCGCTGCTTGACAGCGGCGCAGAGCCGCTCGCCCCGGCGGTGGAGCAGCGGTGGCTGGCCATGCTGGTCGACCGCGTCACCCCGCTGCCGCTGCGCTGCCTGCAGATGTGGAAAGGCGGTGCGCCGCGCCAACCACTCACCCGCCTTCTGTGAAGCTGGCTGCCCTGACCGCTTCTGGTTGTATGCTGCTGCGGTGTCCTCCTGTGCTGCGCGGGTCAGCTCTGCAGGCGCGCTGGGTCGATGCGGCTCTCGCACTTGCTGTGGATGCTGGCAGTGCTGCAGCTGCTGCTGTCTGATCCGCGCGCAGCCATATATGTGCAACGCGTTAGCGCGCCTGCACACTCCATCCGGTGTCACGGCCAGGAGTGGGTTGGTGGGCGAGCGGCAAGCTGAAGCAGACCCCTGGCATCGCGGCGCCTCGCAGCCGGCCGAGCAGCTCCGCTCTTGCTGCAGGCCGGAGGCGCACGCTGGACGACATCGCCTGCCGGAGCGGCAGGATGCTGGGCAAGCTGCTGCAGTGCGACCCAGTCGCCCAGCGCATGCGCGGCAGCGTGCGCGTCCGCGGCATGCGCTACCAGTACACCGTGCTGCACTGGGTCTCGCAGCGCCGCGAGGAGCAGGTGCGCGGCGCGTAGAGCACGGGCGCCCACAGGCAGGGCTCGTGCTCGGCGGTGCAGCTCATGGCACATGCGCTGGGTGCCAGCGCAGGCTGCACCGTGGCCCGCCGCCATGCATGCACGGACAAGTGACCGCTACAACTCATGTGTCTCGGATCTCCACCAAGTTTTAGTAAGACCCCTGCGCTGTAGCGCCTGTGCTTTTGGACAGGCGTGACCAGGATGCTTGCCATTCAAAGCCATGCTTTATGCAACAGCGTCAAATGGTGAGCCAGCTGGCCGTCCTGGTCGCAGGAATATGCCGCAGCCTGACCCTGTTGGCACCCGCATGCGCAATAGCTGTCCGCTCAGCGCAGGGCGCACGCGAGGCGAGCGGGCGCGCCGACGCATCGCCAGGCGGCATCAATGCGCGCAGGCTGCAGCTCACGTTCAAGGGCATCGCCTGCTGCCAGCCGCCCTGGGCGCTGCTGGTGCGACCTCGGGCCCATGCCGCGACGCTCGCAAGCTCGAGGCGCATGCCCTCTGCTGCCGGCATGGCTGCCAGGCCGCACAGGCTCGCTAGGCGCTGCGTGCAGCGCGGCATTGCGGGGCGTGTGCAACAGCAGGCAGGCTGCTGCGTGCCGTTTGCCGGCAGGCGCGCGGCGGTGGTCTGTTGGGCTGTGGTGCAGCAGCCGCAGCTCACTCCGCTGCTCACGCAGCTTGACGCGGAGGAGGCCCCCATCGAGGAGGCAGAGAAATGCGAGGGCCTGCTTGCCATTGCGCTGCCGGCCATGGAGGCGGCGCTGAGGCGCGCGCCGGACGTCCTGACCGACGCGGAAAGCGCCGATGAGTCCGTGATTGGCGTGCGCCCCCGGCCGGGCTCCCTATTCGGAGCCCTGGCGGCCTTGCAGGTCCTCTGCCCATATAGTAGCGCGGCGGCTGGCGCTCTGGCGATGTAATGATGCAGTGGCACCAGGCGCGGCGCGCGCACCTGTGCAGGCCACAGCGCAGGAGCCTGATTGGCGCAGCCGCCAGCGCGCAGGCAGTGGAGCACGCGGCGCGGGTGCTTCAGGCGGCGGGCGCGAGCGAGAGCGCTCAGCCGGCCGCAAAGGCGCTGCTCACGACGCTGGCCAAGCTGTTCGCGGCGCCGCGCGCGCCCTGCGCCTTCCACACAGAGCTCCAGGTGAGAAGGCGGGCGGCGACCGCCGCAGCGCCCCGGCGCAGCGCGCCGCGAAGCACTCTGCTGCGACAGCCCCTACGAGCGCCTGCCCATGACCACGCACTGCGCGGGGCCGGCAGGTTGCCTTCACAATGCACGCTTCGCACCTGCTGCGCCCGACCATGCTCCTGCGGCGCAGCGGCGCCGCCCTGCCGGCGGAGCTGCTGCCATACGCGGCGGCGCAGCTGCTGCCCCTGCTGCTGCTGTCGCCTGAGCGCGTGCGCACGCTGGACCTCTCAGGCCTCGGCTCGCTCAGCGGCACCAACGTGGTGTCGGTTGTCCTTCGTGACAGACTGGTGCGCCCGCAACTGCCTGCTCTGCGGCCCTTTTCAGAATAAGGGCGATGCTGCGCATCGCGCCGCGGGGTGACGCGCGCGCGCGTCCTTGCGGGACGCAGGCCGACATCGCGGAGCTCGTGGCAGGCGACACACCCGCGGCGTGCAGAGCGGTCGCGCTGGCGTGCCCGGGCCTGGTGCCCTTCGTCGCGGCGGCGCTGTGCGAGCTGGCCGAGCACTGTGCGCGCATGCCCTGGCGGGGAGCATGGCACATAGGGCACCCCACCTTAACCCTATGCGTGGCATGCACTGCATGCAGGATGGCGGGGGCCCTTGTGCGCTAGCAGTGCGAGCAGCGTCGTGCAGACGTGGAGCGCAAACCCTGCAAGCGCTCAGGCGGGCCGCCGCCAGGCGCGCGCGCCGCAGGCGGCGGAGCTATCGGCGAGGACGGCGAAGGCGGCGAAGGCGGCAGCGCGCTGTACGCGGGGTGGGCACCACAGTCGGAAACAGAGATAACAAGCGTGCTGGCCAGCGTCGCCAAGCTGGTCGGCGCGACGCGTGTGCTGGCCGGCGCGCTCGCGCGCGCCGGCGCGCTGGGCGCCGCGGCGCGCCTGGCGCGGCGCTTTGCGGGCGCCCACGCGGCGGCCGAGCGCGAGGCGCACGCGACCTGCGCGCTGCGCGGCGTGCGCGAGGTGCTGCGCGCCGCCGGGCGGCAGCTGCCGGAGGCGCGCGCGCGCGCTCGCGGCCTGTCTGTTTCATGAACGCGCGCGGCAAGACCAGCCTCCTCAGCTGGATTTTACGGACCCCGCGATGTCAAGCTGCTCTGTGACAGCGCTGCAGTGGTGACGCCGCACGGGCGCTGCGCAGGCGACCGCGCTGCTGCATGGGCTGGCCATTGACGACAGGTGCTCCAGCGTGCGTGCCGTTCGCGGGCACCGCATGCTCGCGGACCGTTCATGCTCCCCTGCACATGCAAGCACGCACGGCTTTCACCTGCACAGGCCGAGGCCGGGAGCAGATGTTGACGCCGCGGCCGCAGAAGCAGATGTAGGGCCTCGCAGGCCCCTGCTCGTGCCTCCCATGATGCTGGGGCGCGCTGTGCGCGCCCTGCATGCACGCTGACGGCCTCAGGAGTGCGCTCCCGCTGCCTGCGCAGGCCGCCGACGCGAGCCGGGGAGCGCATATTGCGGCGCTGCTACAGGCAGCAGACCGCCTCCACCTGCAAACCGTTGCAATTGGCGTCGCGCGGTTCGAGGCGGAGGTCGCGCCGCGCATTGCGGCGGAGCCCCTGTCGGAGGCCAGCCTGGAGGACCTGCGCCTGCAGACGCCCGCGCTGCGCCCCGTGGGTTGCTGGTGCACGGGGTGCGCGCCGCTCCCGCGCCGCACGCCGGCTCAGAGCCGAGCACCGGTCCTCAGCGATGCTGACGGGGCGCGTGCTGTGCCTGAAGCCCTGGCGCGCTGGCGCGCCGCGCCCGCGCAGGTGCCCCGACCTGTCCGGCGCGACGGAGGCGGGCCTGCAGCTGCGGCTGTGCTCCGGCTGCAGCACCGCGCGCTACTGCTCGCCGGCGTGCCAGAGGGCGGCCTGGCGAGCGGGCCACAGACTCGCGTGCCGGCGCCTGCAAGCGCCTGCGCCGCCGCAGGGGTAGACCATGCCACCGCGACCGAAGCATTGTGGTGATGGAGGGGGCTGCAGGTGGGGGATGCGGGACCGTCCTGAATAGGGTAGGGGTATTGCGCGAATGGCGGCCAGTGGCACTGCCCAGCTGCATGGCATGCAGGCTTGTGCACTGCGCAGGATGTGTGGATGCCTGTCCTAGTGTCCATTGGAGGCCATGCTATGCGTGCAGTGACCAGGAGCGCAGCAGCTCATCTTGAGGGCGAGGTGGGGCGCGCCTGGTGCGTGCTCCGTCAGTTCTGGTGCGTGCTCCGTCAGTTTTGGGCTTGCTTCGCGTGCCGTGGCGCCTCATGTTGTATCAACAGAGTTATTCATTGCTTGAGCCTATGCATTGCACGAGCGTGGCCATGCGCCCTTGCGCCTCAAAGGCGCTCGCAAGGGTCTTTGCCCTGACGGTTGTCTGCACATAATTATCACTTGTGCAATGCAGCGAGCGGACAGGCTCGACTGCAGACCAATGCATGATCTGTGTATGCAGTCCTGACTCTCGCAACTGACTTGCTCGCGTCAAGCTCTGGGGCCTGTGTGGATCCGGACAGTCATTTTGGTATGCGCATGCGCATCGCATGGGCTGCATGCGTGCATGCCATGGCTTCAGTTGACTCGTGCACGCTCAACATGCGCGTGTCCAGCGTTGCGACCTACAGGCAGGTCTGGCTCGCCCTCAGGCGACTGCCTCCAGGACAGAGCGCACGTCACGTGCCAGCGCCCCGCAGAGAACCAGGGAAGTGCGGCAGTGTCTGCGCTGGGCTGCGGCACGAGCAGGATGCCAACCCTACCCCTATGACTGCCATTATAAGATTGCATTACAGCAGGTAGGGGCAACACACAGGGCCCCAGAGCTTGAAGCAAGTCTTGGGCGAGCCAGGCGAGCCAGGCGAGCCAGCGCTGCGCAGCCCGTAGGGCTGCGGCCGTAAGCGGCCAACTTTGGCTGACATACGGTTGTAATTCATTCACTCATTCATACCAGGACTGTACTCACACACGGATGTCTTGTTCATTCTCTGCACTCGAACCTGTCCGCTCGCTGCATTGCAGTGATGATCATGTGCAGACAGCCGTCTGGGCGAGACCTTGCGTGCGCCTTTGCGGCGCAAGGGCGCACCGGCCATCACGCACTCTGACCGTGCACAAGCTCAAGTATTCAACACATCTATTTATAGTATAAATTCTATACAACATGAGGGTTCTTGACATGTAAAGGAAGCCCGAAGGTGTTGGAGCATGCACCAGAGGCGCCCCCCTCGCACCCGAACGAACTGCTGCGCTCCTGATCACTGGCACGCAGTGCATAGCCGCCGACTGGGACGAGGACAAGCATACACCCATCCTGCGCGTGCATGAGCCTGCCAGCTACGGAGCCGGGCACTGGCCGCCTGTCGCACGGTGCCCCACCCCTACCCAAGACGGTCCCGCATCTCCACCTGCACCCCCCTCCATCGCCCCGTCCTTACGGTCGCGGTGGCATGCTCTACCCCTGCGGCGGCGCTTGCAGGCGCCGGCACGCGTCTTTGTGGCCCGCGCGCCAGGCCGCCTTCTGGCATGCCGGGGAGCAGTAGCGCGCGGTGCCGCAGCCGGAGCACAGCCGCAGCCGCAGGCCCGCCTCCGTCGCGCCGGACAGGTCGGGGCACCTGCATGGGCGCGGCATGCCAGGGCTTCAGGCACAGCAGGTGCCCCGCTAGCGCCGGCCAGGGCTGGTGCTCGGTCCTGAGCCGGCGCGCGGCGCGGGAGCGGCTCGCACCCCGTGCACCAGCAGCCCACGGGGCGCAGCGCGGGCGCCTGCAGGCGCAGGTCCTCCAGGCTGGCCTCCGACAGGAGCTCCGCCGCGATGCGCGGCGCGACCTCCGCCTCAAACCGCGCGACGGCGGCCGCAGCGGCGTCCAGGTGGAGCGGGGCTGCTGCCTGCGGCAGCGCCGCATCGCTCGCTCCCCGGCTCGCGGCGGCGGCCTGCACAGGCGGCGGGGGCGCGCTTCTGAGACCGCTCGCGTGCGTGCAGGGCGCGCACCCTGTGCGCCACCCTACGATCACATTGCGGGAGGCATGAGCAGGGACAGCTGCCCAGGCCGGCGAGGGCGCACGTCTGGTTCCGCGGCTGCGGCGGCGCTCGTCGCCCCGCTCCCGGCCTCCGCCTGTGCAGGCAACAGCCGTGCATGCTTGCATGTGCAGGAGAGCGCAGTTGGATCGGAGCATGCGGTGGCCGCAACGGGCGCGCACGCTGGAGCCCCCGTCGTCGATGCCAAGCTCCTGCAGCAGCGCGGCCGCCTGCGCAGCCGCCGCGCGGCGTCATCACCGCGGCGCTGCCCGCAAGACAGGCGGGCCGCGAGCACGCGCGCGCACCTCCGGCAGCTGCCGCCCGGCGGCGCGCAGCACCTCGCGCACGCCGCTC
>JAABUR0100004746.1_pt1 | contig 17885 bp, 18 predicted proteins | sample 5560091 | NCBI WGS metagenome assembly JAABUR01 (sample SAMN10711879, study PRJNA513375) | rock metagenome | isolation source: Antarctica rocks | place: Antarctica: Victoria Land, University Valley sud | reverse complement strand
GACAGCGTTGCTGTCGGCGACGTCTGCGCTGTCGGTGACCGGCACCTCGTCCTCACCGGCGCCGGACTGCCGGGAGGTGTTCTTCACGGAGCCGAAGCCCGACATGCCGCCGATGTACAGCGGCCGGATGTCGAGCTCCTGGTCGGGCCGAATGATCGTGCGCTGCACGATGCGAAACGGAGGCGGTTGCGAGCCGTCGGCGAGATCTTGGTCACGGTAGGTAGGGACAGCGTCGGCCGTGGGCTCAGCGGTGTTCGTCACGTCACGTCCTCAGCGCGGAAGGTCTGGCCACCGTGACCTTATCGTCCTGCGGCGAGGCGACGCCAATCAGCAGCGCCCCCTATGATGACGGCGTGTCGCCCCGGATCGTTTATCTGCACATCGGGCCACCCAAGACCGGCACCACCTACGTTCAGGACGTCTTGTGGCGCAACCGGTCGCTGCTGGAGCGCCGGGGCCTGACGTTCCCAGGCTCACGACCGGTCGACCACTTCCACGCCGCTCTCGATCTGCGCGGGGTGGCGTTCGGGGGGCACGCCAATCCGGCGGTAGACGGCGCCTGGCGGCGGCTGACGGCGCAGACGGCAAGCGTCTCCACGCCCAAGGTGGTCGTATCGCATGAGATGTTCGCGGGCGCGGACGAGGACCAGATCGCCCGTGCGGTGCATGACCTAGAACCGGCCAAGGTGCATGTCGTTTACGGTGCCCGTGACCTGGCCCGGCAGTTGCCGGCTGTCTGGCAGGAGTCCCTGAAGAACCGCCGGACCCGGACCTACGGCCAGTTTCTGGCGAACGCGCTGTCTGATGAGTCCGCGGACCACCAACGTGGCTTCTGGCGGTCCCAGCACCCGGTAGAGACCTTGGGCCGCTGGTCTCGGCACGTCGAGCGAGACCACATCCATCTGGTCACCTTCCCGCAGCGAGGCGCGTCCCCCAGCACCTTGTGGGAACGTTTCTGTACGGCGCTGGGCGTGGACGCCGCAGGCTTCGACCTCGATGTCGCCCGGAGCAACACCTCGATGTCACCGCTAGAGGCGGAGGTCCTTCGCCGACTGAACACGATGTTGCCGGGAGAGCTCGAATGGCCGGCGTACGAGAGAATGGTCAAGCGCTGGTTCAACCAACTGGTCGAGCAGGGCGGGTCCGACGGGCGACTTCCGGTCCCGCGGCGCTACCAGCCGGTGGTGCAGACCGAGGCTGAGCGGATCGTGGCCGACCTGGCCGGCGCCGGCTACGACATCGTCGGGCAGCTGGACGAGCTGCTGCCAGCCGAGTCGTCGTTCGGGCCCCTGCCGCAACCCGGCGCCGACGAGGTGGCCGACGGTGCGGTCCGGCTGCTCGGCCGGGCCTTGGTCGAGGTCGCCGAGGGTCGACCTCGTCGACGGTCGTTGGCCGACTCCCTTCCACAGCGTCGCGGCCACCGCTGATGTGGCGACCCCAGCGCAGCCAGCGGAAGACCGAGCCGACCACCGCCAAGAGAGTCTTCTTCCACGTGGGTGCGCCCAAGACGGGCACGACGTACCTGCAACACGTGCTACTGCAGAACAAGGCGGCGCTCGCCGCGAACGGTGTGCTCTACCCGTACGACTACCACGGGCAGTCCTTTCGCTCGATGCAAGACTTCCGCGGTGCCGGGTGGGGCGGGCAACGCGCCAGCGCGTTCAAAGGCGAGTGGAAGCAGGTCGCTGACCGGGCGGTGGCCTGGGCCGGCGACACGGTCATCATCTCCAACGAGCTGCTCGGCGGTGCTGCACCGGCTCGCATCGCGGCCGGCGTACGCAGCGTGCAGCCGGCGGACGTCCACGTGGTGTTCTCCGCGCGCGACTTCGCCCGCCAGCTCGTGTCGGACTGGCAGGAACACATCAAGCACAAACACGAGGTGACCTTGGAGAAGTTCGTCGACGACCTCATCGAGCTCGGTCTCGACGCGCCGGCGCCGTTCGGTGAGCTCTTCTGGGGTATGCACGACGCGGCCTTCGTGTTGCGCCGCTGGGCGAAGGTTGTGCCGGCGGCCAATATCCATATCGTCACTCTGCCGCCTCCAGGGGCGCCGGTGGAGACGCTTTGGCTCCGGTTCTGCGCAGTCACCGGCCTCGACTCCAACGGCTACAACATTGACAACCCGAACGTGAACCCGTCGATGGGAGTGGCGGAGACAGAGCTGGTTCGTCGGATGAACGCCTTCGTTCAAGGTATGCCGGCGGAGCACTACGACCCGCTGGTCCGGGTGTTCCTTGCTGAGGAAGTCCTGGGCGGAAAGTCAGCCGGGCTCACCCTCCCACCGGGCCGGATGCAGTGGGTCTCGTCTCGGTCTCAGCAGCTGATCGATGAGTTGCGCGCCGCCCGATACAGCGTCGAGGGGAACCTCGACGAGCTGCTTCCCCGGCCGCAAGATCATGCGGCGTACGTGTCGCCCACCCAGCTGAGCGAGGCGGATCTCGGACCGGCCGCCATCCGGGCCGCGACGGGACTGTTGCAGCAGGCCGGTCGCCAGCGACGCCGCATCACCGAGCTGCGCCGCATGACCGAGCTGCAGGCAGCGGAGCCGGGCCGCAAGCCGCGGCGCCGGACTCCGACCGACGTGGCTGGGGCGGGCTACTGGCGGGCACGGCGGGTGGCTGGCCGCTGGTTGCGACGGGGCTGACGCTGCGGAGGGACGTCGCCTTCCTCGTCAGCGAACTCGTCGCCGGGGCCGCTGGGAGGGTCCTGCTGGTCGGCACCACTGGCCTCTTTGAGACGTCTTTGGTACTTCAGCAGCTCGAAGATGACGTCGAGCAGACCGTCGACTACCTCGGTGTCGGTCACGTCGCCCGGGCCCGGTGACGGACCGTCCGCTCCGCGCCCCCCCACGTCGCTGAGAAGCAAGTCGTCCCAGGAGCCGGAGATGTCGTAACCGGCACTTTGCAGCGTCGCCACGCACTCGCGGGCGCGGACGCCAAGAGCCTGCCGCTCGGCAACGCTCAGGCCGAGCCGGGACTCGTCATGCACCGCCTGGGTCAAGAAGTCGAGAAGTCCACGACGCACCAGCTTCCGGTAGCGCAGGATCGTCATGTGCTGGCCGTGGCGCAGATTGAACTGACGGAGCAGCTCGGCCGCGGTCACGCTCAGGGAGGTGTTGACGGCAGGCACGTCAGCGGGGAAATCCCGGCCGTCGACGCCGATGACCCGGGCGAACCGGTTCCACAGTTCTTCCGGCGCGGCTCCTGACGGAGCAGCCGTGACCACGTGCACGTGTCGGCGATCCAGACCCTGGGACCACCGCTCGAGCGCGGCTGCTGCATCTTGAGCATTCCAGAAAGTCTTCGCCATGCCGGTCTTAGCCTTGCCGAGAACGTCGGCTACGAACTTCTCGTACGGCAACGTCTGCCGGTTCTTCACTCGCTCTTGCCACACCGCGGGCACTTGCCGCACCAGATCTCGGGCGGTGTAGATCACATGCACCTCGCTGCCGGAGAAAGCGCCGAGCACTCGGGCGGCCAGCTTGGCGTCGGCGTACACGAACAGCTCACTGGACAGCACGGTGGTCGGCCCGTCCCACTCCACTGCCGCCTGCACCACCTTGTCCCAGTGGCCACGGATGTCTTGGCCGAAGTCGCGGCGGTCCGCCAGTCCTCGCAGGTCCCACAAGGCGGTGTGGTGTGCGTCGCCGGCAACTTTGGGGTAGAGCACCCCTGCTCGGCGCAGCGCCTGCCGGTTCTTGTTCATGACCTGCTGGAGGTACGTAGTACCGGTCTTCGGAGCGCCGATGTGGAGGTACACCCGGTCGCTCATGACTGCAGCCTCTCGCCGAGGCGCTCGCTGTGGGAGGCGCCGGGCACGGGCTGCGGCTGGGGGGTGCCTGCGCCCGGAGACACCGCCAGGTCGGCGAGGACGCTTAGCGCCGCCTCGAGCAGTCGCGACTCCGAGATGTCGTCGGGCAACTGGCCCGCAGGCTCGGTGAACCGGGGCCGCAGATCGTCGACATCGCCGATTACCCGGATCGGCAGCTCGGCCAGCTCTCGGGTCATCCGTTCGGCCACCACGCCGACCTGCTCACGCCAGCGGGCCGGCACGCCGATCTGGTCGCTCGACGGCAGGGACGTCAGCCGTTTCTCGGCGAACTCCCGCTTCACCCGCCGTTCGTACATCGGCCACTCGACCTGCTCGGGAATGTGCCGGTTCATCCGTCGTAACAGCTCTGACTGGAGGACTCCGAGGGAGACGTTCCTCACGTCGGTGTCGAACGAGTAGGGCAGGTCGGGAAGCTCCACCGCCGCAGCGAACCGCCGCCAAAGCTCCTGTCGGTCGGCACCCGCGGGCGGAACTGTCACTACGATCACCTTGCCGTCGCCTACGCCGTCCAGCCAGCGCCGCACCAGACGCGGCAGGTCCTGCGGCCGCCAGAACGAGTTCATTCTAGTGGTGCCGTCCGATGTAGTGGCGTCGAACACCCACTCCAGGAACTCCGAGTATGTCTGGCCGTTGCGGTTCTTGACTGTCTCCTGCCAGACAGCGGGGATCTGGCGACCGAGGTCGCGAGTCGTCACCACGACACGCACGTCGTCGGTGGAGAAGTCCACGACCGCCCTCTCGATGCCGTTCGGCCTCGTCCTGGCCAGCGTCTCGTGGGAGATCACCGTGGTGTGAGGGAAGCTGTTCGCCTCTGCGACCAGTTTCTGCCACATGCCCGGCGCGCCAGAGTACTGGTGCCCACCGAAACCGGCCTCCCGCAAGTCCATCGACGCCAAGAAGTGCGCGTTCGGCCGCTCGCCGGGGTAGAGCACGCCGTGCTTGCGGAGCAGGTCGCGGTTGGTGAACATGAGACGCTGGAGGTACGTCGTCCCCGTCTTTGCGACGCCCACGTGCAGGAACACCGTGCGAGACACTGCTTCAACTCAGATTCTGGTCGATCGCGAGGCGGTCGAGGGCGAGGTCGCCGGCGCAGCGGCTTCCATCGCCACTGGCCGACGCTTGGAGATGTAGACAGCCACGGCGATGATCAACGCGGCTCCGATCGCAATGGCCAGCCGTAGTGGCGTGTTGGCCTCGTCGCCATAGGTCATCTTGACTACGGCTCCCGCGATCAGCAGCGACACCAGGTTCATCACCTTGAGCAGCGGGTTGATCGCCGGGCCGGCGGTGTCCTTGAACGGGTCGCCCACGGTGTCACCGATGATCGTGGCTTCATGCGCTGGTGACCCCTTGCCGCCGTGAACACCATCTTCGACGAGCTTCTTGGCGTTGTCCCAGGCGCCGCCGGAGTTGGCCAGGAAGACGGCCATCAGCGTGCCGCTGCCGATGGCGCCGGCCAGGAAGCAGCCCAACGGGCCCACGCCCAGACCGAACCCGACAGCGACAGGCGCCAAGATGGCCAGCAGACCTGGGGTGGCTAGCTCCCGCAGTGAGTCGCGGGTGCAGATGTCGACAACCTTGCCGTACTCCGGGCGACCGGTTCCCTCCATGATGCCGGGGATCTCGCGGAACTGCCGGCGCACCTCGAAGACCACAGCGCCAGCCGCTCTGCCGACCGCGCTGATCGCCAACCCGGAGAACAAGAAGACGACGGCGGCGCCGATCAACAATCCAACCAGGTTGGCCGGGTCGGCCACGTTGAGCACGCCGAACAGGCCGAGCGCGTCGTGCGCCGAGAGGTCGCTGGTCAAGGTGGGACCGGCCTCGACAGTGGCCGAGGTGACCGCGTCGGTGAACGAGCCGAACAGAGCGGTGGCGGCGAGGACTGCAGTAGCAATCGCGATGCCCTTGGTGATGGCCTTGGTCGTGTTGCCGACCGCATCGAGCTCGGTCAGGATCGCTGCGCCGCGCTCGTCGACATCGCCCGACATCTCGGCGATGCCCTGCGCGTTGTCGGAGACGGGACCGAAGGTGTCCATCGCCACGATGACGCCGACGGTTGTCAGCAGGCCGGTTCCGGCGAGCGCCACCGCGAACAAGGAGACGATCACCGAGCCACCGCCGAGCAGGAAGGCGCCGTACACCGCTGAACCGATCACGAGGGCTGTGTAGACGGCGGACTCGAACCCGACAGCCAGGCCCGACAAGATCACCGTCGCCGCGCCGGTCAAAGAGGTCGTGCCGACATCCTTGACCGGCCGGTGCTCGGTGCCGGTGAAGTAGCCCGTCAGTGCCAGAATCAAGGCAGCCAGCACGATGCCGATGAGCACCGCCACCAACGCGATGACGCGCGGGTCGCCAGTGCCGCCGCCATTGTCCAGGCCCAGCGCGCCGCCGACCAGACCGGCGTTACCAGGAACGTCGGTCAGTTCGGCGAAGCTGCCGGGAAGGTAGGCGAACGCCGCGATCGCGCACAGCACCGCAGAGACGGCGGCTGAGATGTAGAACGCCCGGTTGATTGTCTTGAGGCCGCCCTCGGTCGGCCTGGGCTTGATGATGTAGACGCCGAGGATCGCGGTCAGCGCGCCGATCGCAGGCACGATGAGCGGAAAGACGAGACCTTCGGCCCCGAACGCGACCTTGCCGAGGATGAGGGCCGCCACCAGCGTGACGGCGTAGGACTCGAACAGGTCGGCGGCCATGCCGGCGCAGTCGCCGACGTTGTCGCCGACGTTGTCAGCGATCGTCGCTGCGTTTCGCGGGTCGTCCTCGGGGATGTTCTGCTCGACCTTCCCGACGAGGTCAGCGCCGACGTCGGCGGCCTTGGTGAAGATCCCGCCGCCGACCCGCATGAACATGGCGAGCAGCGCCGCACCGAAGCCGAACCCCTCCAGGACTGAGGGTGCGTCGCCTTTGTAGATCAAGACAACAGCAGCGGCACCAAGCAGCCCAAGGCCTACCGTCGCCATGCCAACGGCGCCGCCGGTGCGGAACCCGATCCGCATTGCGGGGTCACGCCCCTCGTTCTGGGCCGCGGCTGCCACCCGCACGTTGGCCTTCACTGCCAGCGACATGCCCATGTAGCCGATGAATGCTGAGAACACCGCCCCGATCAGGAAGAACACCGACCGCCCTACACGCACGGACGAGTCGCCAGGCAGCACGAACAGCACCGCGAAGGCGATCACGACGAATACCGCAAGCGTCTTGAACTGGCGAGTCAGGTACGCCTGGGCACCTTCCTCGACCGCGCGGCCTATCTCCTGCATCTTGGCCGTGCCATCGGCAGCTGCGAGCACCTCTTTGCGGAACATCCACCCCATGGCCAGCGCCACAATGGCAATGACCGCGACCAGTGCGACAAAGGTGAAGTTCCCGCCCGAGAGAGACACGTCTACGCCTGTCTCGGCGAGGTTGACCCGTGACATCTAAATACCTCCACTTGAGCCGATCAGCTCATCTGCTTGTTGCACAACGGTGTGGCGTCATGCCGGAATGGGCCCGTCCGACGAGCGGCGAGGAGTGGTGCTCGCCGCAACTAGGGCTCGCGGGAGTCTAGCGGCCTGTCGGCAACTTGCGCACACGCCCTCGCGCGAGCAGTCCCACCATGGCAATGAGGTGAGGCGTGGATGGAAGGATTCGTCGGTGAGCACTGGTTCTCGCGGGTTCGACGCGACCGCGGTGGCGATGCGACTCGCCGCGGCTCCGTCACGCTCGGACCGGCTGACTCACCTGGAGGTGCTGCCCGAGCGAGCTGCCAGAGAGGCATCTTGGCCGCAGTGGGTCCATCCGGACGTAGTATCAGCCTGTCAGGCCAGCGGCGTCGACACGCTGTGGAGCCATCAGGCGCAAGCGGCGGACCGAGTCTGGAGCTCCCAGCACACCGTGGTGGCGACCGGCACCGCTTCGGGCAAGTCGTTGGCTTACATCCTGCCCACCCTGTCGGCCATCTCGTTCAGCGTGCACGCGCCTGGTATCCGTGGGGACACGGTCTTGTACCTCTCTCCCACCAAGGCGCTGGCCCACGACCAGCTCGCGTCGTTGGCGGCGTTCGACGTGCCAGGGGTGCGCGTGACGACGTACGACGGCGACTCCTCGCTCGAGGAGCGGGACTGGGCTCGAAGCCACGCCAACTACGTGTTGACGAACCCCGACATGGTGCACCGCACCCTGCTGCCCAGCCATCCGCGTTGGGCCCCGTTTTGGGGTGCCCTGCGCTTCGTCGTGGTCGACGAGTGCCACCATTACCGGGGCGTCTTCGGCGCCCACGTCGCACAGATCCTTCGGCGGCTTCGGCGGATGGCAGCGCACTACGGCGCCTCGCCGACGTTCATTCTGGCATCGGCGACGGCGGCCAATCCTGATGTCACTGCTAGCCGGCTCGTCGGCGAACCGGTGGGGGCTGTCGACGTCGACGGCTCGCCGCGCGGGCGAACCGCGGTTGCGCTGTGGGAACCGCCACTGACGTCGCTGATCGGAGAGCGAGGTGCGCCGGTACGCCGCTCGGCGACCTCCGAGACGGCCGACCTGGTCGCCGATCTGGTCGCCGACGGGGTGCGGACCATCGCGTTCGTCCGTAGCCGACGAGGCGCGGAGACTGTCGCGCTGCGGGCCCGTTCGCTGCTGGCGTCGGTGGATCCGGAGCTGGTGGAGCGGGTTGCCTCATACCGCGGCGGGTATCTGCCGGAGGACCGGCGGGAGCTGGAGCTTCAGCTCAAACGCGGCGACCTGATGGCGGTGGCCGCGACCAACGCTGGAGCTCGGTATCGACATCGACGGCCTCGACGCCGTGGTCATGGCCGGTTTCCCTGGCACCCGGGCGTCGATGTGGCAGCAGATCGGGCGCTCGGGGCGGGAGGGCCAAGGCGGACTGGGCGTCCTGGTTGCTCGCGATGACCCGCTCGACACCTACCTCGTGACGCATCCGGAGGCTCTGCTCGGCAAACCGGTCGAGGCGACGGTGTTCGACCCCGGCAACCCTTATGTGCTCGCTCCGCACCTGTGCGCGGCAGCCCAGGAACTGCCGCTCACCGAGGCGGACCTCAGCCTTTTCGACGGTGACGCCGCCGGGGTAGTGAGCTCCTTGACCGAGGCCGGCTACCTGCGTCGACGAGCGCGTGGCTGGTTCTGGACCCGGCGTGAGCGCGCCGCCGAGCTGGCTGACATCCGCTCGAGCGGCGGCTCGCCCGTGCGTATCGCCGAGAGCTCGACGGGCCGACTGATCGGCACCGTGGACGCTGCCTCGGCTCATGCGACCGTGCACCGCGGGGCGGTGTACGTGCGCAGGGGCGAGACCTACGTGGTGGACGACTTCGACGTAGGCGAGGGCGTCGCCGTGGTGAGCCCGGCCCGGACCGACTACTCGACGAGCGCCCGGGAAGTGACCGATATCCGCATCGTCGAACCGCATGACGTGCAGCGCTGGGGAGACGCGTCGCTGAGCTTCGGCTCGGTGGAAGTGTCGGCACAGATCGTGGCCTTCCTGAAGCGTCGGGTCAGCACTGGCGAGGTCCTGGGTGAGGAACCGCTGGACCTGCCTGCCCGCCAGCTACACACCAAGAGCGTCTGGTGGACGCTCACCGAAGCTCAACTTGGCGCATGCGGGGTGGAGCCGCTGGACGTTCCCGGTGCCGCCCATGCAGCCGAGCATGCTGCCATCGGGCTCCTTCCGTTGTTCGCAACCTGCGACCGCTGGGACATCGGCGGAGTGTCGACGGCGCTGCACGTGGACACCGCAGCGTTGACCGTCTTCGTCTACGACGGCCACCCCGGCGGTGCTGGCTTCGCCGAGCGGGGTTTCACCGCCGCTCGAGCGTGGCTCACCGCCACTCGAGAGGCCATCGCTTCTTGCGGCTGTTCCGACGGGTGCCCGTCTTGCGTCCAGTCGCCGAAGTGTGGCAACGGCAACTCCCCCCTCGACAAGGCAGGCGCAGTGACGCTGCTCGACGTTCTGCTCGCCGGGGCGGTCTGATGCGGCTACGGTGACAGCAGAGCCCGACCGGTCTGCGGTTGGTGACGCATCGTCTGCGCTGGTGAGGAGAGGTCCCCATGGTCGTCCTTGGGTTGTTGTTGGTGCTCATCGCTCTTCTCGCGGTCATCATTGTGGTGCTCGAAGGTGGCGACCCGGCTCAGATCGATCTTCAGTGGTTCACCACCAGGACCGACATGAGAGGCATCTTCGCCGCTGGCGCACTGACCGTGCTCCTCGGAGTCCTCGGGTTATCGCTGCTGATCAACGGCCTCAAGCGGAGCCGCCGTAAGCGGGCCGAGGTCAAAGAGCTTGAGCGACGAGCCGCCCGCAAGGAGTCCACCGTGCGCAAGAGCCCGCCGACGGCAGACACCTCCCCGAGCAATGCCTCCACTCCGCGCACCGAATCCACGACGCGGGGACCCTCGACCGACTCGCAGCGGCCCTCCCGGGAGGAGACGACCGATGGCAGCTCGCAGGGAGTCCGTTCGACGACCGTTGGCGGTTCGTCGACAGCCGCCGGCTCGACGACACCCGTCGTCCGACGCAGACCCGGCGACGACCCAGATGAGCACTTCGAGTCGACGCCGCGGGATCAGTAGCGCTCCGGGAACGACTTGGCGTCAGTGGGACGCCGCGGATCAGTAACCGCTCCGGGCATCAGGGGCAGCCGCGCCGCCGCGCGACGGACCCAGCGGACTCAGGGTCGGCCGCGGGTCACCTCGGCCGGTCCGGCCCGCGCCGTCGAGAACAGTCGACCGTCGAGTCCGAACGGCAAAGCGACGGTGTCCTTGGCCGTGACGACGACGTCACCTCCCTCGTCGGCGCAAGCCACCACCTGTACTCCGTTGCCAGCAGCGACCTCTCGGGCGGCGGCACAGCCGTCGCCACCGACTTGGGAACGGGCCGCTGCCGCGAGCGACGCCAGATCCGCGGCCGCGTCCAGATGATGCAGACTGGCCACGACCCCCGAGGCCAGCAGGGAGATCCAGCCGACACTGAGGCAAACCAGGACCCAGCCGAGCCCCCAGACAGTCGCGACTCCCCTCTCTGAGCGGCGGCAGCCGGTGCGCCTTTGCGCCTTGCTCCTCGACCTCCGCTGCCGATGCACGAGGGTAGAGACGGCTTCCGGTGGGTGTCCCCCGCGGTCATTGCGACTCACGGGGAGCCCTCCATCAAGGTGCTTGCCCGCGATCCGACAGTGACTCCCGGCAGGGGCGCGAGCAACCAGCCCGGCGCCTTCGCCTCGACTGAGACCGTCACCGTGACGAAACCCGGAGGTGCTTCCTCGATGCCGACGTGTGCATTCGGGGGGGCAGTGCGGGCTGCGATCGCTAGAGCTTCCTGCGGATCGTCTCCGCGGGCGAGTGCGCGGGCGGCGTCTCGAGCCGCATCAACTGTCTCGATCTTGGCGATGCCTACCGAGAGCATCCAGATCAGAGCCAACGCGAAGGCCGCGACGATCGGAAGGACGACGGCAGCCTCAGCTGTGACGGTGCCATCCTCGCCCGCCTTCTGCGCGGGCGAGGGTCGCCCGGTCACCACAGTCGTGGCCAGAGGTACTTGACCTGCTGCAGAGCCAGGCCCAAGACGGACCGCAAAGTGTCGTCGTAGTAGTCGCAAAGCAGGTACAGCACGCCGGCGAACCCGCAGGCAGCCAGCGTCCCGACGGCGTACTCCGCGGTGTTCATACCGGACTCGGTGCGTCTGTCGAACATCTCGTCCCTCCTCTCGAGGACACCGTGAGGCGGGGTGAGGGCCCCGCCTCACGGTGTCTCTCAGAACGGCAGCAGGCCGATGACGTTGTCGAGGACCGACTCCAGGAGACCCTCGCCGAAGCCGGACGTGAGGATCTTGTAGAGGATGCCGGCGAAGCCGCAGGCCGACACCGTGCCAACGGCGTACTCGGCTGTGCTCATGCCGCTCTCGTTGCGTGTGCCGAGTGCTTTCGACACCTGGGCGACGATCTTGTCTGTCATTGCGGTTGTCCTTTCGGGTTGCCCCGACAGAGCCGGGGCGCAACTGGTGGATAGCGCCTTCAGCCTGGGCGGGGCCTGATCGGCGTACTAGCGGCGAAGAGAGGTCTGTTGAGAACTTCCGCAGCCGAGAGGCCCTGGGGATTGCGATGCGAACCGGGCTACAGACCCAACGACGAGAACGCCCCCGCGATCGTGGGCACAACGCCGATCAGCATGAAGGCGGGCAGGAAGCAAGCGGCGAGCGGGCCTGCCGCCTTGACTCCCACGCTGCGGGCTCGCGCCTGACTCGACGTCCGTCTCACTCGGCGGCTGTCCTCGGCGAGCCGCGCCAAGCCAGCGGCCAAGGGCGCTCCGGATTGCGAGGAGCGCATCAGAGTGCGCGCCAACGGCCCGAGCTGGTCGTCAGCGATCAGCCGGCCCCACTCCGCGACTGGATCTGCTCCGAGGCTCAGACGCGCGAGCAGTGCGTCCAGACGCTGCGCCAGCGGGCCGCCGACGGCTTGCCCGACCATGGCCAGGGCGCGGTCGACGGGTTGTCCGACAGCTGTGCAGGCGGCCAGCAGGTCCACCGCCAGGGGCAGGTCTCGCGCCACTGCCTCACGCTCGGCCGCGCTTCCAGCGGCTTCCAGCCGGCCGACCCACGATGACACTGCGAGACCGAGCAGCACTCCGGCGAGAGCGAGACCCAGGCCACCCAGTGCCCAACCTGCGACAGCTCCGGATCCGGCGCAGGCCAGCGCACGCGCACGCGGCTCTGCGATCACCGTTGCACCGGCACGCCGGGCAGACCCGCTGCCGGCCTCGCGTCCGACTCCGCTTGACTGGCCGCGGGCGCCAGGTCCGCCCAAGCCCCACCAGACGCTGGCAAACCCGAAGAGAACCGCAATCGTCGTCATCGGCTATATCTCAGCAGCGCTCGCCAACCGCTCCACCCACCACACTCCGAGCAGCGCCAGCGCCGTACCGACGGTCAGGCACACCACTCCAGCACCAGTGTGCAGCAGGAAGCTCAGCGGATTGGCTCCCATGGAGAACCCGAGGCCGATACCGAACAGGGGAAGCGCTGCGAGCATCTTTGCTGTCGCGCGCGGCGGACCCAAAGCCGCGACCACCTCTGCACGAGCCTCCTCGTCGCTACGCAGACCCGAAGCCACCTTGGTGAGCACCACTGACAACGCGGCGCCGGACCGAGCCGCGACATCCCAGGAGGCCGCCGCGGCCCTTAGTCCCTCCGCACCCGGGAGCCGGGCGCTCCGTCGCAGGGCTGCACCGACGTCATCGCCAAGGCGAGCGGCGGCTACGACGCCTGACAGCTCGGGCCAGGGCGCACACGACCGCTCGAGAGCGGCGACAGCTGGCAGGCCGCCATCGAGCTCGGCGGCGAGAGCGTCGCACCACTCGACGCAGGCGGCTTGCCGACGGCTGCGCGCTTGTCGCAGTCGCCAACCCCCGACGAGCCGCTGCGTCACTGCGGTGACCGCGGCCGCGCCGAACCCCAGTATCAATACTCGTGGTCCCTCAGCGCGCAGCAGCTGCCACGCCAAGAAGCCTGACGCACACATCGCCAGCAGCTTGCCGGGGACTTGGGCTCCCGAGTCGTGAGTGCCGTCAAGGCGCCGTAGGGTCGCGGTGCCGCCGGAGACCAGCAGCCACGCGACGCCGAATGCGAGCGCCGCGGCCAAGCCAGCGGCCTGTGTGCCCGCCGTCAACGTTGCCTCGAGACGAGCAACGACTCGAGGCGCGCGGCGCCCGGTCCGGTCGTCGCCGACAGGTCGGGTGAGAAGCTGACCGCTGTCTCTGCCCAGACCAGACCATCACGCCGTCTCTCGAGCACGGCGATCTCGGCCACCCGGCGTGAGCCGTCACGCTCGCGGCGAAGGTGGACAATCGCTTGCAGCGCGGCTGACAGTTGCGCGTGCACGGCCTCCCTGGACAAGCCGGCGGCTCCCGCGAGCGCCTCGAACCGGGCGGGCACATCCGCCGCGGCGTTGGCGTGCACGGTGCCGCAGCCCCCCTCGTGGCCGGTGTTGAGCGCAGCCAGCAGATCGACCACCTCGGCGCCGCGCACCTCGCCCACCACCAGCCTGTCAGGACGCATCCGCAGCGCCTCGCGCACGAGCTTGCGCAGCGGAATCTCACCCGCGCCTTCGATGTTCGGCTGGCGCGCCTCGAGTGACACGACATGGGGATGGTCGGGCCGGAGCTCGCTCGCGTCCTCGACGATCACGATGCGCTCGCGGGGCGCCACGCGCGACAACAGCGCCGCCAGCAGCGTCGTTTTTCCGGACCCGGTGCCTCCGGAGACGACGAAGGCAATCCGCGCCGCAACCAGGTCGAGCAGCAGGTCGACCGCCGCCCGAGCCATCGCCCCGGCCGTCACCAGGTCGTCAAACGTCATCACGGTCCTCGCCGGTACCCGCAGGGACAAGCAGGTGCCGGGACGAGCGATCGGGGCCAGCACTGCGTGGAACCGAGTGCCATCGGTCAACCGCACGTCGACATACGGCGATCCATCGTCGAGGCGACGGCCCGCAGTCGAAGCGAGCCGCTGCGCGAGGCGGCGTACGGCCGCGTCGTCAGGGAACCGTACGTCGGTGAGCACGAGGCCCTGGCCGATATCGACGTACACCTCGTTCGGACCGTTGACGAGCACGTCGGTGACGCCAACGCGGTGCAACAGCTCATCGAGCGGTCCGGCTCCCACCGTGTCGCGGCGCAGGGCGTCGACGACCTCGAGCACGGCAGAGTCGCCGACCAGGCGCCCCTCGAACCGCAGGGCAGCCGCCACCTTGGCCGGAGTCGGCTCGCCGCCAAGCTCCGCGAGCCGGCCGCGGACGCGGTCGAGCAGCTCGGAGTTGTCGACGCTCATCGCGGCGCCGCTCCGACGCCGATCTGCTCGAGCATCGACACGCATCGCCCGTGGAGCTGGCCGCGGCTGGGTGGCCCGAGTCCCTCTTCGATGGAGCGTTCGACCGCCCGCTTCGTCGGTATCGTCGCGAGCAGAGGCACGTGCAACAGCTGGCTCAATGCCTCAGCGCCGAGGTCTGCACCCGCCCGCGAGCGCACGACGAGTCGGATGTCGGCACACTGCGTGCGCAGAAGCGTCAGGAGCCTTCCAGCGCCAGCCGTGGCGCGGACGCCGCTCGTGGTGACTACGACGATCACGTCGCAGCTCGTCAGGGCTGCACTCGCGGCGTCGTCTGGGCGACGTGGCAGATCGACGACGACCAGGTCGAAACCCCGCCGCCCGGCTGAAAGTATGGAGAGCATGGTGGTCGCATCAAGACTCGCTCCACCGCCGCGGTCCCACGACAGCACGGCGAGGTCACCCAGCGTCGGAAGCGCCGCGCGCAGCGCCGCCGCACTCACCCGGCCGTGGGTCGACGCCACCTGGGGCCAGCGCAGGCCCTCGACATCTTCGCAGCCGAGCACAAGCTCGACCCCGCCCGACAACGCATCAGCATCGACGAGCATTGTGCTCACGCGCCGCTGCGAGGCCACGGTCGCCAGAGCGGCCGCCAGCGTTGATGCACCAGCTCCTCCGCATGCACCGATGACCCCGACCGTCAGGCAGGCGGCTTCCGGGGCTTCGAGGCAGTCGCTCAGCCGGTCGACCAGCCAGCCCTCCGCATCGGGCAGCATCGCCACGTGATCAGCATGGAGCTCGACGCCGCGTTGCCAGGTTGTGGCGGAGTCGGGCCCTGATGCAACCAGCACGACCTCGCTTCGCTTCGGCAAGCCGATCGCTGCGACATCGCCAGCGAGGTCGTCCCCGACCAGCGCGCAAGCGGCTTGCGCCCAACCTCGCCGGGCGTCGCGGGCGTCACTCACCACCTCCGGCGTCACCGCGGCCGCTGCGCACAACCGCAGCAACTGCTCTGTGAGCGCCGGATCGCGGGTCACGATGAGCGGTGGACCCGTGGCGGAGCCGGCACGTTGCATGGCGTCGAGCATCGGGGCAAGTCAGCCACTTCGGCGTGCGGTGCCGAAAACTGTGGACAGTTTCGGGCCAGGGGGCGGCTTGTGGAGAAAAGGCGGCGACCTCCGGTGGGGGCACCGGAGGTCGCCTGGGGCCTGGCATCCCCGGGGGGGAGGGGACGCGGCCCGTTGTCCAGCGACGAGGGGGGCATGTCGCTGGAGTCCTGGCCCCAACTCTACTCCTGAGGCCGTCCGATCACGCAACCAAAACCGCGAAACCCGTATCCTCGGAAGTGGCGAACCCCGGAGGTGAACTGCCCTTGCCGCCAACCGCTCCACGACCGGCTGCGTTCTTTGATCTCGACAAGACCGTCATCGCCAAGTCCAGCACGCTCGCTTTCAGCCGCTCCTTCTACCACGGTGGCCTCATCAGCCGCCGTTCGGTGCTACGCAGTGGCTACGCGCAGTTCGTCTACCTCGTTGGCGGCGCCGACCATGACCAGATGGAGCGGATGCGCCGGTATCTGTCCGACCAGGCAACGGGTTGGCACGTGCAGACGGTGCGCGACATCGTCGCCGAGACGTTGCACCACATAGTTGACCCGTTGGTGTACGACGAGGCGGTGAGCCTGATCGAGCAGCACCACGCCCAGGGCCACGACGTGGTCATCGTGTCGACGTCAGGCGCTGAGGTCGTGACACCGATCGGCGCGATGCTCGGGGCGGACCGGGTGGTGGCCACAGTGCTCGTTGAGAAAGACGGCCGCTACACCGGAGACATCGAGTTCTACGCCTATGCAGACAACAAGGCGCGCGCGATCAAGGAACTGGCCGAGCGGGAGGGTTATGACCTTGGCTCCTCGACCGCCTACAGCGACTCGATCACCGATCTGCCGATGCTCGAAGCCGTCGGCCACCCACATGCGGTCAACCCCGACAAGGCGCTGCGCAAGGCAGCAACCGCCCGCGGCTGGCCGATCCTGGACTTCACCAAGCCCGTCGAGCTGCGCAAGCGGGTGTCGTTCGAGTCCCGCCGGGGCACCGTCGCCGCTGTTGCCCTAGGTGCCGGAGCAGCCGCCGCGGGTGCCGTTGTGCTCGCTTCTCGAAAGTCCCGCCGGGCCTGAGATGACGCGACACGCCGTAACCTCTTCCGCTGATCGGCGAAGCGGCGTACAAAGGGAGTAACAACTCCAGATCTGCACATGGCACCGGTACCCACGCGGCGACCAACCCATCCACCTTGGGCAGTCGCACCCGGGCAACGTTCCGAGGCGACGATCATGAGAATGCACGCATGGTAGCCACCGTCATGTGCCAGCGGCGGCGTCTTTCTCGTAAAGGCGCCGCTCGCATGCCCGCCAACTGTGGCGGGCCGTCAATCCCGGTATGACATCAACGGGCTGAGCGAGACGCCGCTGGCCAAGGCGGTGGCAGCGTAGAGCAGCCAGCGACGTCGGCCCTCGAGGCTGCCCTCGGCGTACGCCGCCAGCGCTTCCCGATAGGCGTCGGCGGTGGCCAGATGGCCGCCCTCGGGCACAGTCATCGATGCCGGATCGACCCCCCGGGTGACAAGCACGAGCCGTTCCAGAGCCCGCGCCACTAGCCCGTTGGCGGATTCGAACGGCCGCAGCGAGGCAACCTCTGCGTGAGCCAGGGCAGCAACCGCGAGAGCGGGGGCCTCCGTCGGTGCTACCAACTGCCGAGACAGAGCCTGCAGGCGGGCAGCGACGCCGGGACCGCCGCGAGGCCGGCCAACCTCGTCGCTGGGAGCGTCCTGGGGCGCCGCGAGGGAGTGCATCCGGGCCAGCGCCTGCATTGGTGAGTGGCGGATGACAGGCACGAGCGACAGCAGCTGACCGTTCAGCCGGGCCGCCCCCGCAGCCACCGGGTCACGTCCTGCGCCCATCTCCTCAGCGGTGGCGCTGCTTCCGTCGAGGCGGGCGGAGGCGACGGCTCCGCGAAGCAGTGACTCGGCGGTCAGTTCAGCCGTCGTACGTCGCAGGCCACGGTCGCGCAGGAGCGCATCGATCCCGTCGCGGGTCGCAGCCAACGCGCTGGGCACGCCCTCTAACGAAGCCCATACAGCAAAGTCGTCTGCAGGGTCGGGCACTCCCTCACCCTAGTAACGGCCCAGCGACCCGGCTCGGACCAACTGGGCTACTCTCACCTGACATGGACGCCCCGGGTAT
>JAABUR0100004744.1_pt1 | contig 17897 bp, 16 predicted proteins | sample 5560091 | NCBI WGS metagenome assembly JAABUR01 (sample SAMN10711879, study PRJNA513375) | rock metagenome | isolation source: Antarctica rocks | place: Antarctica: Victoria Land, University Valley sud | reverse complement strand
TGCTAGCGGGCCGGTACGGCCCGCTGGTGCTCGTCTGGGGTGGCAGGTCCACGTAGCATCGCCTCCACGACGAAATAACGGCACCACAATCGACAAGCGGCAACCAGGGGTGCCTAACACCCTCTAGAGCACCGCGCGTTGTGCGTGGCCCGGTCGGCCCGACGGCGCGGGGTGCCGGGGTGAAGTACCCCGGAGGGTAGCCACTACCCATGAAGGGCACACTGTACCCCGGAGGGCAGCCGCTACCCATGAAGGGCACACCGTACCCCGGAGGGCAGCCACTACCCATGAAGGGCAGCCACCCCTCGGCTGCGGGCAGCCATAGGCGGCACCGGCGCAGCCCGCCTACGCGGGCTGGGGTCGAGCATTCTGCGTAACGCTGTAGTGCCTCCGCCGCTCAGTCGGTGGCGGCGCGGCCCTGTTGTCGCGCACCGACGAGGAGCAGCGGCCCGGTCGAGCGCGCGACCACCTGCGCGCCGACGCTCGCGGAGAAGATCGCTTCGAGCCCCGCGCGTCCGTGGGTGACGAGCGCGACCAGATTGTCGCCGCTACGGGTGGCGCTGGCGAGGACCGCTTGCACCGGCGCGCCGCGCTGCACCTCGATCGTGATCGGGATGGTGTGCGGCGCGAGGCGCTCCCGCAACTGCGCGAGGTAATCGCGCGCGCCGCTGCTCTCCTGGTCGAGCGCGGCGCTCGCGGCGCTCGGCATCAGGCGAGCGCTGGCCGCGCGGTCGCCGCCGACGGTCGCCAGGGTCGCCACGACGAGCAGCAGGTGGAGCGACGCCTCCATCGCCGCCGCCAGCGCGAGCGCGGCGGGGAGCGCCCGTTCCCCCTCCGCTGTGCCGTCGAGCGCCACCGTCACCGTGCGCGGCGCGAAGGTCGTCGTCGGCCCCTTCGTCTCCTGCCGGATCAGCAGGATCGGCGCGGCGGCGCGGCGAACCGTGCGCTGCGCGATGCCGCCGAGGAACCAGTCGCGCCAGCCCCCGCGACCGTGCGCGCACATGATGATCAGGTCGGCGCGATGGCCGAGGGCATGGACGGCGATGCTCGTGGCCACGTCCTCTTCCGGGCTCGGGTGGGCGTGGGTCTCGGTCGGCACGCCCGCATCGGCGAAGCGCGAGGCGATCCCGGTGAGATACGCCTCGGCCTCCCCGAGATTGGTCAGGTGGCGCTCGCCATGAACGGTCTCCGGGGCACCGCGCTCCAAAATATGCAGGAGCGTGACGCGCCCATCGAAGCGCTGCGCCAGGGTGATCGCCGGACCGATGGCACTCTCGGCCAGCCGCGAGCCGTCCAGGGCGACCAGGAGATGGGCGATCGGTTGTGCGGTGATAATAGCGTCCATCGTGCTCTCCCCGATATGCGAATCTGCCGCCCTCGCTCGCAGCGCGCTGGCGGATGGAGCGCGCTCACGACCCGAAGAAGGTCTGCTGCAACAGGAAGAGGTTGAGCCCGATGATCACCGTGGCGAAGAGCCAGGCGACGATCGTCGTCAGGCGGCGATTGACGAGGACGCCCATCAGTTGCCGCTGCTGGGTGAAGTGGACCAGCGGGATCAGGGCGAACGGGATGCCGAACGAGAGGACGACCTGGCTGAGCACCAGCGTCTGCGTCGCGCCGAAGCCGAGCGCGATGATCAGCAGCGCCGGGACCATCGTGATGCCCCGCCGTAACCAGAGCGGGATATTCCAGCCCAGGAAACCGCGCATCACCACCTGCCCCGCCATCGTGCCGACGGTGGAGGAGGAGAGCCCGGCGGCGATCAGCGAGATCCCGAAGATGAAGCTCGCCCCGCCGCCGAGGATCGGGGTCAGGGTTTCGTAGGAGCGGAGGATCAGGTCGTCGTCCGGCCCGATGATCCCCTTGCCGTAGTAGGTCACCGCCGCCATCAGCAGCATCGCGACGTTGATGAAGCCCGCGAGCCCCATCGCGATCATCACGTCGGTCACCTCGAAACGGAAGAGGCGACGGCGCTGGCGATCGTCGCGCGCCACCACCCGATCCTGCGTCAGGGCCGAGTGCAGGTAGATGACGTGGGGCATCACCGTCGCGCCGAGGATACCGGTCGCCAGCAGGACACTCTCGGTCCCCATGAAGCGCGGCGGGAAGAAGGCGGCGGCGGTCGCGCCGAAGTCGGGCTTGCCGAGCAGGGTTTCGACGACGTAGCAGGCGGCGATGATCCCGACGAAGATCGCGATCACCGCTTCGAGCGGACGGAAGCCCCATTGTTGGAGGGCCAGGATACCGAAGGTGGCGAAGCCGGTGAGGATACCGGCGGCGAGGAGGGGGATGCCGAAGACGAGATTGAAGCCGACCGCCGCGCCGAGGAATTCGGCGAGATCGGTGGCGATGGCGATGACCTCGGCGACGCCCCAGAAGCCCCAGACGAGCGGGCGTGGGTAGCGTGCCCCGATCATCTCCGCCAGATTCTTCCCGGTCGCGATCCCCAGTTTCGCGGAGAGCGACTGGATCAGCATCGCCATCAGGTTCGCGGCGACGACAACCCAGACGAGGAGGTAGCCGTATTGCGCGCCACTCTGGATGTTGGTGGCGAAGTTGCCCGGATCGACGTAGGCGATACAGGCGATGAACGCCGGGCCGAGGAACGGCAGGAGGCGGGCGAGTCCGCGCCCTTTACCGGCACCTTGCAGCACATCCTGCGCCCGTGTGATCGTCCCATCGTCGGCGCCGCCCCCGATCAGCTCGCCCGCGTAGCGGCGCCCGCGTTCATCCGTTGTTACGTCGCCCTTACCGGTCATGCTCCTGCCCTCTCTCTCCGGTCGCGCGCTATTCCGCGCGCTTCCGCCTCTGCTCCAATCGGCACGACCGCGATCGCGCCGGCCACGACCTCCCCCAGGGCATGTTCCTGCGCCTCCACGCGGATGTGCAGCGGCCCGCCGAACGGGCCGTGCGTCAATACCTCGACCGTGGTGCCAGGGCGCAGGCCCAGGTCGGCCAGATGGGTGAGCAGCGCCGCGTCTTCGTCTTCGACCTCCACGATCCGCACGCATTGTCCCGCCGCGACCGACCAGAGCGGGATCGTGGCTGGTATCGCGACCCGGCCATCTTTGGTCGGGATCGGCGCACCGTGCGGATCGACGGTCGGATTGCCAAGGGCAGTGGCGAGGCGATCCTCCAACGTCTCGGAGAGCGCGTGCTCAAGACGATCCGCCTCGGCATGGACCTCATGCCAGGGCATCCCCAGGTGCTCGCTGAGGAAGGTTTCGAGGAGGCGATGGTGGCGTAGCATCTCCAGGGCTGCGCGCTCACCAGACGCGGTCAACGTCACCCCCTGATAGGGATGGTGGCTCGCAAGGTCCGCCTCGGCGAGTTTCTTGATCATGCTCGTCACCGAGGCGGCGGAGACGCCGAGCCACTTCGCGAGGGCCACCGTGCCGACGCGACCATCCTGCTCCTTCCGTTGCAGATGATAGATCGCTTTCAAGTAATCTTGTTCGGCGCGCGACAATGCGGTGCCTGTCATTAGTTTCACCCCAAAAATAGTTTAGCCGCAACTAAAAATACTCCTGCGGCCGGGAATTGTCAAGCGCTCGCGAGCGTAGAGTCGCGTGTGTCGATACAGCGCCGCGCACATTTGCAGTGACGCGCCCGCTTGCTATACTGCGGGGGTAGGCGACCGTGCGCGTCGCCTGTCCCACCCCTCGGCTGCGTCGGCAGCGCGGGGAGCGAGCAGGGTGCCACGATGCGCGGGGTTGCGTATCCGGTGCCCACAGTGCGGGGAGACCCGCAAGGAGGCAGCCGATGGCTTCTCAATCAGCACGCCGACGACACATCATCCGCCGGATGTGTGAGCAAGGGGACGCGGTGACGACCTGGGAGACCGGGACGGACACCGAGAACGACGCCGAGGCCCAGGCCGCGGTGCAGGAGGCGGAGCGGATCTTCCGGGAGGCGCTCGTGCGTGGCGACGTGCCGTTCGCGATCGACGCCGACCAGGCGCCCGTGAAGCTGGATCGCTGGGATGCGCGCGCGCGTGAGGCCGACGAGATCGTGATCGCGCCGCGCCTGATGGGTGGCTGAGGCACACCCAGTCACGCCGTTCGCCGCCGTAACGCAGCACTGCCGCGCGATCCATATGTGTGGATCGCGCGGTATTTTTGTGCACACGGTAATTGGCAATGGTTTGCGGTGGGCCGTACAATGTTAATCGGTGTGCGCGAATGCTCTACCAGGTTCTGCGAGCAGATGAGGAGCGGGCGATAGCGATGATGGTAGCCAACCCGGCGAGGGGTGCGCGCCTCTATAGGAACACCTCGCTGATCGAATGTGCGGACGCCGCGACGTTGGCTGAGGTGCTGGCCGGGCCTGCCGGGCGGCATGTCGTCCGCCAATTGTCCGAGACGGTGGTGGTGGTCGATCACACGCAAGTCGAGCCGATCCTGAAGGCGTTGCGGAAGGCGGGGTATACCCCGCGGATCATCGGCGAAGGGCGACTATGAGCATGCCGGAGCAGCAATCGCCGTGGGCGGTTGCCGAGCTCGATCGCTTGCGAGCGGCCTTCGAGGGGTACGCCGCCGTCGATATCGGCGCGATCCTGGACGCGCTCAGTCCCGGCGCCGGTGCGAGCCGCCGGAAGGCCGCGCGGATCGATGCCCTCGCCAGCCTGCTGATCACCCCCGACTTCGCCTCGCGTCTCCTCGGCACGCTCACACCGCTCGGTCGTCGCCTGCTGCGCGTCGCCAGCGCCGGCGAGAAAGCCCCCCTCGCCGCGCTCCTGCTGGCCGGTCAAGACGAGGCAAACGACGAAGCAACGGTGCGTCGCACGGTGCGAACGCTGCTCGATCAGGCGTTGCTGGTCGTCGAGCAACCACGGTCGAGCGGCAGCAAAGTCTCCCTCGATCTCGATCAGCCGAGCGCGCCTTTCCTCTACGTTTGGACGCCGCAGACCGTTCGCGAAACGTTGCTGATGGTGGACGACGATCTGCCCCCCCTGCGCCTCCTCGGCGACGAACCGGCGGCGGTCGAAACCGGCTCGTTCGCCGCCCTGCGCCGCGATCTCTATCTCGTGCTGCGCTTCCTGCGCGGGACCGGGCTGCGGCTGACCCGTTTGGGCGAGCCGCACCGGGCCGATCTTCGCAAGCTGTACGCGGCCCTGCAACCGGGGACGCAGCCGGTGCGCGGCGAGGTGGCGGGGCCGCGCGAGGGGCAGGTCGCGTTCATGCTGCGCCTGCTGGCGGCGACGGAGATGACCGTGGAGGAGGGGGGGCATCTGCGCGCCGCCCCGCAGTCCGACACGTTCCTGCACGAGTCGGAGTACGAGGCGGCGCTCCTCCTCTACAACGCCTGGCTCGATCTCGATTGGAGCGAGTTCGATCGCGTGCCGGGGCTGGTCGCCGAGCCGTGGTCGTATTCCGGCCCCGGCGATATCCCCACCGCCGGGCGCATCGCGCACGCGCGCCGCCAGCTCACCGTGCTGCTCACGATCGTGCCGGACAGGTGGGTCGCGCTCGCCGAGTTCTCGGCGCGGCTGCGGCAACTCGCGCCGGAGTTCCTGATCGACCGCGTGCCCGATTTCCCGCCGAGTTATTACAACTACTATAGCTACTACGGGCAGGACAATTACTACGCCGCGCGGCAGGCGACCGAGCAGAATTACTATCGAGGCTTCGCGCGCGCCGATCTCCGTAGCCGCGATCGGCGGCTACGGAAGGATCAGGACTGGGATGAGGTCGAGGGCGCGTTCGTGGCGCAGGTGTTGGGCGAGTCGCTCCGCTGGCTCGGGGTGATCGATGTCGGCATCGGCGCGGGGGCCGACGCCCCGCTCGCGGTGCGCCTGACAGAGTTGGGGCGGCGTATCCTGCGCCAGGATGCGACGGTGGTGGCACCCGTTGCCGGTGGCGGACTGGCGCTGATCGTGCAGCCGAACTTCGAGGTGCTGGTGCTCGATGCGCTCGGCAACCTCGATCTGGTGGCCCGCCTCGATGCGTTCGCCGATTCGCAGAGTCTCGATCGCGCCGCCGTCCACACCCTCACCCGCGCCTCGATCGTCCGGGGGCTGGCGGGGGGGCTGAGCGAGGGGCAGATCGTCGCGGCGCTGGAAGGGGGGGCCGCCTCGCCGCTGCCGCAGAACGTCCGCCAGACGATCGCCGATTGGGCGCGCGAGTTCGAGCGGGTCCACGTCCTGCGCGACGTGGCGGTCCTCGAAGCCCCCGACGCGGCGACCCTCGATCGCTGGCTCGCCGACCCGGCGCTCGCGGCGGGGTTCGCCCGGCGTCTGACGCCGACCGTGGCGCTGCTCAACGAAGGTGCGCCGACCGGCATCGTCGAGGCGTTGGGGCGGGAGCAGCAGGAGGTCTGGTCGATCAATTACGCCCTCGACCCGCCGCAGGTGCTCGACCTGCCGCGCCCCGACCGGATCGTGGTGCCGTCGCAGGACGACGATCCCTATCTGCGCTATCGGCTGGTGCGTTTCACCGATCCCGAGCCGACGGCGGAGGGCACCGACGCGACCTATCGCATCTCGCCGGAATCGCTGGCGCGGGCGCGGGAGGCGGGGCAGCCGATCGACGAGATCCTCTCGTTCCTCGGCTTCAAGGCGCGCGCGGGCCTCGCGCCGGACGACGTGCTGACGCTGCGCGGCTGGTCCGGCTACTATCAACCATTCCACTACGCGCAGGTGCGCGCGGTGGAATTGCCGCCCACCGCGAACTGGGGCGACCTGAGCCGGGTCAAGGCGCTGCGCCCGCTGATCCTGCGGATCCTCACGGCGAATCTCGCGCTGGTCGCCGAGGAGCGCTGGCCGCAACTCGAAGCGGCGTTGCAGGCGCGCGGCATCACGGTCAGCCCCGGCCTGGATGTGCAGCCGCAGGCCGAGAAGCGGAGCGCGGCCCAGCGCACCGCCGCGAGCCTTGGCCTGCCGACCGGGCGGGATCTTTTGGAAGGTGTCGCGGCGCAGGGCGGGCGCGTGGGGACACGCCGGGACGGTTTGCAGGCGCTGAGTGGGCGACAGCTCGTGGAGTTCATCGAGGCGGCGCTGGATGCGAGTCAGCCACTCGTGATCGAGTATCAGCAGCCGAGCGAGCGCCGGGGCACCGTCCGCACGATCGAGCCGTATGAGCTGCAACTGCGCGGCGGTTCCTATTACCTCCACGCCTTCTGCCGCGAGCGCCAGGACGATCGGGTCTTCCGCCTGAATCACATCCTGGGGATCGCCCTCGCGCCGGAATGAGCCGACCGCCGCGCGCCGAGATGAAGCGTATGCGCCGATGCGGTATGCTGCACCGATGTGTCGGTGTGCCGCAGCGATCTGCGATCGGCATGTGCCGACCGCGCCATGACCAGCGACGCCGACGACAGGGAGCAGCATAGATGCCCTACCATCCCGAGAATCCACTGATCGTGCAGGGGGACCGCACCGTCCTCCTCGAAGCGGCGAACGCGCGCTACGAGGAGGCGCGCGACGCGATCGCCGCGATCGCGGAGCTGGAGAAGAGCCCCGAGCACATCCACACCTATCGGATCACCCCGCTCTCGCTCTGGAATGCCGCCTCCGCCGGGCTGACCCCCGATGCGGCGCTGACCGAGTTGGAACGGCTGAGCAAATTCGATCTGCCGGGCAACATCGTCCACGACATCCGCGACTATATGTCCCGTTTCGGACGCTTAAAGCTGCTGCGGTCGGACGCGCACGGCGGCAAGCTGGTGCTGACCTCCGCCGACCCGATCCTGATCACCGAGATCAGTCGCGCGCGCAAGGTCAAACCGTTCATCCTGGGGACGCTCGACGAGCGGACCCTGGAGGTGGATGCCGGGATGCGCGGCCACCTGAAGCACGCGCTGGTGGAGTTCGGCTATCCGGCGGAAGACCTGGCCGGTTACGTGACCGGTGCGCCGCTGTCCCTCGGGATACGGACGACGACGCTCGGCGGGCGCGACTTCGACCTGCGCCACTACCAGCGCGAGGCGGTCGATGTCTTCTGGGCGTCCGGTGGCAGCAAGGGGGGGAGCGGTGTCGTCGTCCTCCCCTGCGGCGCGGGGAAGACGGTGGTGGCGATTGGCACGCTGGCGACCGCGCAGACGCACACGCTGATCGTCTGCTTCGGGACGAACGCCGTGCATCAGTGGATATCGGAAATCCTCGATAAGACGACGCTCCCGCCGGAGATGATCGGCGAATATACCGGCGAGTTGAAGGAGATCCGCCCGATCACCGTCACCACCTATCAGGTGCTGACCTACCATCCGCCGAAGGGGCGGCGCAAGGGGGGCGCGGACGAGCCCGCCGCGCCGAAGAGCCGCCCGATCGCGGAGGAGTTCCCGCACCTGGGGCTCTTCACGAGCCGCGATTGGGGGCTGATCATCTACGACGAGGTCCACCTGCTCCCCGCCCCGGTCTTCCGCGTCACCGCCGAGATCCAGGCGCGGCGTCGCCTCGGGCTGACCGCGACGCTGGTGCGCGAGGATGGGCGGGAGAGCGATGTTTTCTCGCTGATCGGCCCGAAGAAGTACGATCTCCCCTGGAAGACGCTGGAAGGGCAGGGCTGGATCGCCACCGCCGACTGTTGGGAGGTGCGCGTGGCGCTGCCGCCCGAGCTGCGGATGGCCTACGCGCTCGGCGAGGATGGGCGCGACAAGTACCGGATCGCCGCCGAGAACCCGGAGAAACTCGTCGCGCTCGACCGCCTGGTGGCGATGCACCGCGACGACAATGTGCTGATCATCGGGCAGTACATCGATCAGTTAGAGATGATCGCGGAGCGGGTCGGTGCGCCGGTGATCACCGGCAAGATGCCGAATCGCGAGCGCGAGAAGCTCTACGACGCCTTCCGCCGGGGGGAGATCCGCACGCTGGTCGTCTCCAAGGTCGCGAACTTCGCGATCGACCTCCCGGACGCCAACGTGGCGATCCAGGTGTCTGGCACGTTCGGCTCGCGACAGGAAGAGGCGCAACGCCTGGGGCGGATCCTGCGTCCGAAAGGCGAGGGGGTGCTGGCGCACTTCTACTCGATCGTCACGCGGGACACCAACGACCAGGAGTTCGCCGCGCGCCGGCAACTCTTCCTCACCGAGCAGGGGTATCGGTACACGATCCTCGATGCGACGGAACTCCTGGATCGGGCAGAGGCGACCGGAGGGAATCGCTGAGGGGCGGGCAGTCGTGATCGTCATGGCTGTCGCGCTCGCGGGTCGAGCGGCGGGGCGACATCGGTCGCCGAAGCGCGTTGCGGGCGGTCGCCGCGCGGCGCGGCGCGTATACTTACCCCTTGTGCGCCGGTGCCGGACATGAGGTGGCGCGAGGAAGGGAAGCGATGACACAGACGGAAGGGCAGTCGCAAGGGAGCGCCACGGACACCGGGCGTTGGCCGAGTCGGGAGGAAGCCTGGGCCTTGATGTGCGAATGGGTGCGGAGCGAGAGCCTGCGGCGGCACATGCGCGCGGTCGAGGCGGCGATGGGGGCGTATGCCGCGCGCTTCGGCGAGGATGTCGAGCGCTGGCGGGTCGTCGGCATCCTGCACGACTTCGACTACGAGCGCCACCCGACGCTCGATCAGCACCCGCAGGACGGCGCGGCGACCCTGCGCGAGCGCGGCTACAGCGAGGAGTTGATCCAGACGATCCTCAGCCACGCGGATCACCTGGCCCTGCCGCGCGACACGCCGATGAAGCGCGCGCTCTTCGCGGTGGACGAGGTGACCGGCTTCGCGGGCGCGGTCGCGCTGGTGCGCCCGGAGAAGAGGATCGCCACGGTGACGCCGCAATCGTTCAAGAAGAAGATGAAGGACAAGGCGTTCGCCCGCGCGGTCAGCCGCGACGACATGACGCACGGCGCGGAACTCCTCGGCGTGTCGCTGGACGAGCACATCCAGATCGTCGTCGAGGCGATGGCGGCGATCGCCCCCGAACTCGGACTGGCGGGCGTGTCAGCGCCGACCCCTGCGCCACAGGAAGGAGCATAACTTCGTGCCAGCGATACGGATGCGCGTCGCAGCGGTCGCGCTCGGTTTTGATCTTCTGTCCATTCTCTTGACTTCTTGTGCTGCCGGTGTGCGTCCCACACCGACCGGTGGGGCGAGTGTTGGCACTGCGGTTCCCGCCGCCGGATCGCAGCCGAGCGGCGCGGTGGCCCCCGCCGCTTCGAGCGCGGCCACAGCGCGCAAGCAATACAGCGCGGCCCCGCCGACGACCATCGATCAGAACAAGACCTACATCGCCACGATTAAGACGAATCAAGGCGATATCAAGGTCCAATTGGACCCCAAAAACGCGCCGATCACGGTCAACAACTTCGTCTTCTTGGCGCGGGATGGCTATTATAATAACGTTCCATTCCATCGTGTGATGAAGAATTTCATGGTACAGTCCGGTGATCCCACCGGCACCGGTACGGGGAGTCCTGGCTATACGATCCCGGACGAACCAGTGAAGGGCAATTACCAGGAGGGCTCGATCGCAATGGCGAATACGGGCCAGCCGAACAGCGGCGGCGCACAATTCTTCATCTGCGAGGGCAATGGTTGTCAGTCCTTGCCCAAGACATACAGTCTCTTCGGTCAAGTCACCGATGGGCTTGATGTACTGCACAAGATCGCGGATGTGCCGGTAACCAACTCGGCGAGTGGCGAAAAGTCAAAGCCGACACAACAATTGACGATCAATACGGTCGAGATCAGCGAGCAGTAGCCAACCGTCAGCCCGATCGGGGCGGCAACGCAGTGACCAACCGTCGCCCGACTGGGGCGATGGAGAAGGATAAGGAGGATACCTTCCGATGAGCGCCCAGAAGACGTGGCAGAGCGCCCCCGAGATGCGGGTCGACCCCTCGAAGCGCTACAGCGCGACGCTGCACACCAGCAAGGGGGACATCACCTTCGACCTGCTGATGAGCGACGCGCCGAAGACGGTCAACAACTTCGTCTTCCTGGCGCGCGAGGGCTTCTACGACGGCTCGCCGTTCCACCGCCTGATCAAGGGCTTCATGATCCAGGGCGGTGACCCGACCGGCACCGGCACCGGTGGCCCCGGCTACAAGTTCCCCGATGAGCGCGTCAGCCGCCGCTATGGGCGTGGCATCGTGGCGATGGCGAACGCCGGCCCGAACACCAACGGCTCGCAGTTCTTCATCTGCCACGGTCCGAACTCCGAGGGGCTGCCGCCGAGCTACACGATCTTCGGCAAGGTCACGGATGGCCTCGATGTGGTGGATGCGATCGCCGATGTGCCGACGACCGGCCCGGAGCGCTCGACCCCGACCGAGAAGATCACGATCGATTCGGTGACGATCGACGAGAAGTAAGGCAGCGCAACGCGCGGTAGCCGGAAGGGGCGGGGCGACACGTACGTGTCGCCCCGCCCTTTTGTCTGTCCGAAGCCGGCGCTCCGGCCCACTTGCGGCGCATATCGATCGGCGGCTTCGGCGCTACATGATGTCCGCACCGTCCAGAAACTCGCTCGTATAGGCGTAAAACAACGCCATCGCCCGGAGACAGCGCCAACTCCTGCTGGCGAGCGCGCCGCGTCGCTGCTCGACCGCCGCGATGGCACGTTGCGGCTGCCCCGCCTCAGTCTCAGCCAGGGTTGTACGAATCGCGGCAAAATCATAGTTGGCCTGTCTGAGCAACGCCACGATGCGGAGACGGCGTAGCTGGCGCTCGTCGTAGCGGCGATATTTGCTGTCGTCCTCGCGGCTGGGCTGCAACAAGCCCTGCTGCTCCCAGAAGCGTAGCGCCGAAACGCGCACGCCAACGAGATGCGCCGCAGCACCGACACGCAAGCCCTGGGTGAAGCGTGTCGGCATATCCGAAAGCAATTGTGTGGCTAACAGGCTGAGCGTCGCCAGGGTTTGTTCGAGTTCCAGGCGCGTCCTGGTGAACTCGGCGTGGCGCTGATCGATCAGCGCCAGCGCCTCGGGCAGCCTGTCCTGATGCACCGCCTGCATGATCTGCCGCGCCCGCTCCCGGCCATAGCCGCCGATCAGCAGCCTGGCCGTTTTGAGCGCCGCGAGATGCCGCTGCGTATAGCGACGATACCCGCTCGGGCTCCGCTCGACGGGCGGGATGAAGCCGTCGGCCTCGTAGTTCCGCACTTGCTGCACGCTGGTCTGGACCGCCCGGGCGAGATCTTTTGTGCGTAGAAAGGCAACCTCTGTCATGGCAAAATCGTATCCGCTGTAGAGACTTTCTCGGGATGGCTCCCAGGAATGAAGCGCAGAGTATCGTGCCAACCCTCAATATGTGCATCGGGGTTCTACAATAGAGTATAGCGTGTCGTTGAGCTGAACCCGACAACCATTTCGGATGAACGAAGGAGAGCGGGTGACATGATCCCAACATACCGAACGATCGATGAGTGGATCGCGCGCGAGGCGATCCCGTTCTCCATCGATTCGCCGAAGAACTTCGATGCCGACGTCGACACGGTGATCACCGCCCTTGGTGACGAGGTGGAATTGCTCGGCTTCGGGGAGGCGCTCCACGGCGGGGAGGAGATTCTGACCCTCCGTAACCGGCTCTTTCAGCGCCTGGTGGAGGCGCATGGCTACAGCGCCATCGCCATCGAGAGCAGCTTCCCGTGGTCGCGCGCGACCAACGAATACGTGGCCGGTCGCGGCCCGGCCACGTATGAGGCGGTGCAGGAGACCGGCTTCAGTCACGGCTTCGGTCGGCTCGATGCGAACCGCGAACTGGTCGAGTGGATGCGGCACTACAACGCCGATCCGACGCGGCGCGTGAAACTCCACTTCTACGGCTTCGATATGCCGGGCGCTGCGGCTGGTCCCATCAGCCCGCGCGAGACCCTGCATTTTGTGCTCGATTATCTCGCCTCGATCGATAGCGTCACCGCCCAGGAGCATCGCCAGCGGATCGATCCGCTCCTCAGCCCGGATGCCAAGTGGGAGAACCCGATGGCTTGGCTCGATCCGGCAGGATCGGCGGAGCTATTAGCCGCCGCCGCCGCGCTGCGGATCGCGACGGAGGATCTGATCGTAGCATTGCGTACGCACCGGCCCGAATCAGTGTTCAAGGGCGACGAAGGCCGCTATCGGGAGGCCGCGCATTACGCCGCGATGGCACGCGAACTCCTGAACTTTTTCGTCGCCCTGGCGGGAAAATCGGGCTATGAAGACTCACTCGGCGTGCGCGACGCGCTGATGGCGGACAATCTCGCGTACATCATGGAGTGCGAGCGGGGGCGTGGCAAGGTACTGGCCTTCGCGCACAATAGCCATCTACAACGCGGTAGGGCGGAGATGACTGCCGGGGCGGAGGTCTTCCGCTGGTGGCCCGCCGGATCGCAGCTCAACGCACTGTTCGGGCCGCGCTACGCCATCATCGGCTCGGCGGTGGGCGTCTCCGAAGCGAATGGCATCGGCCAGCCCGAAGCCGGAACGCTGGAAGCGCGTCTGACGGCCACACCGGGACCGGCGCGTTTCATCCCGACGCACCGAGGCCAGGGGCTGCCAACGGCGGAACTCGCCGCGCTGCCGCTTCGCTCACGCGGCAGCAAGAACCCGAGCTATGTGACCGCACTGAACCCGCACAGCCTCACCGACTTCGATTGGCTGGCTGTCCTGGATTCCACCGCATACAGCCGTGGTGGCCCGCTGCTGCAACAGCAGGACGCGAGCCCCGAGTAGTACAATCCTGCGACGTTCTGGCAGCCGTAGCTGGTCGGACCCTTTTGGCTCAGCATGGAGGCAAAGATGACGGAGCGCCAGTTCATCGAGGTGCGCGGCGCGCGCGAGAACAATCTTAGGGACATCTCGCTGGACATCCCCAAGCGGCAGATCACCGTCTTCACCGGCGTGTCCGGCTCCGGGAAATCGTCGCTGGTCTTCGACACCATCGCGGCCGAGGCGCAGCGCCAGCTGAACGAGACCTTCACCGCCTTCGTGCAGGGCTTCCTGCCGCACTACGGCCAGCCGGACGTGGATCGCATCGAACACCTGAACGCGCCGATCGTCATCGACCAGAAGCGGGTCGGCGGCGGTTCGCGCTCGACCGCCGGCACGTATACGGACATCGCCGTGCTGCTGCGGCTGCTCTTCTCGCGGATCGGCCGGCCCCATGTCGGGCCGACCTACGCCTTCTCATTCAATACCCCGCAGGGCATGTGCCCGGAGTGCGAGGGGATCGGCAAGACTGTGCAACTCGATCTGGAGAAGTTCCTTGACCGCAGCAAATCCCTGAATGGCGGGGCGCTCCTGCACCCGGAATTAAAGGTCGGCAAGTGGATGTGGAAGATGTACCCGCTCTCGGGCCTCTTCGACAACGACAAACCGATCGAGGACTACACCGACGAGGAGCTGCACGCCCTGCTGTACGGCGCGGACATCAAAGTCTCCGGGGGCGGATTCGGCTCGAAATACGAGGGCGCTGTCGAGCGCTTCACCCGCATGTACATCAAGAAGGACGCGGCGGCCATGTCCGACCGCAACCGGGCGGTCTTCGAGCAGTTCGTCACCTCGCAGACCTGCCCGGTCTGTCACGGCGCGCGGCTCAACCAGGCCGCCCTGGACTGCAAGATCGAAGGCCGGAATATCGCCGAGCTCTCCGACCTGGAGGCGACGGAACTGATCACGTTCCTGGAAGGCTTCACCGATCCGGTCGCCGTGCGGTTGGCGGCCAGGCTCACCGAACGCATCGGTCACCTCGTGGACATCGGGCTCGGGTATCTGAGCCTCAGCCGGGAGACCGCCACCCTGTCCGGGGGCGAGTCGCAGCGCCTGAAGATGATCCGGCACCTCGGGAACAGCCTGACCGAGATGTTGTACATCCTCGACGAGCCGAGCGTGGGGCTGCACGCGCGCGATGTCGCCCGCCTGAACGGCCTGCTGCAGAAGCTGCGCGACAAGGGCAATACCGTGCTGATCGTCGAGCATGATCCCGATGTCATGGCGATCGCGGATCATGTGGTGGACATCGGCCCGCAGGCGGGGATACATGGCGGTGAGGTGGTATTCGCGGGATCCTACGCAGCCCTCAAGAACGCCGACACCCTCACCGGACAATTCCTGAAGCGGCATCAGCCGATCAAGCGACAGGTACGGCAGCCCACCGGGCAGCTGACCATCGCGGATGCCACCCGGCATAACCTGAAGAACGTCACGGTGGACATCCCCACCGGCGTCCTGACCGTTGTTACCGGCGTGGCCGGATCGGGCAAGAGCACGCTGATCAACGATGCTTTCCTGGCGCAGCACCCGGACGCGATCGTGATCGACCAGTCCCGCGTGACGGCCAATAGCCGCTCGGCCCCGGCCACCTACACCGGCATCATGGACGACATTCGGCAGGCTTTCGCCACGGCCAACAAGGTCAGCCCCTCGCTCTTCAGTTTCAACTCGGCGGGCAGTTGTCCCAACTGCAACGGCCTGGGCGTGGTGTATACCGACCTGGCGTTCATGGAGGGCCTCGTCTCCACCTGCGAGATCTGTGAGGGCAAGCGTTTCAAGCCCGAGGTGCTGGCGTATGGGTTGCGTGGCAAGACCATCAGCGACGTGCTGGACCTGACCGCGGAGGAAGCCCTGACCTTCTTCACCGAGCAGAAGGTCAGGGCTGTGCTGCAAGCCATGAACGACGTGGGGCTGGGCTACCTGCGGCTGGGACAGCCACTCAGCACCGTGTCGGGCGGCGAAGGGCAACGCCTGAAACTCGCCACCGAACTGCACAAGCAGGGCAGCGTCTACGTGATGGACGAACCGACCACGGGGCTCCACCTCTCGGACATCGGCCTGTTGATGGGCATCATCGACCGGCTGGTGGACGCCAGGAACACGGTCATCCTGATCGAGCATCACCTGGACGTGATCCGGCAGGCCGACTGGATCATCGATCTCGGCCCGGAAGGGGGCGGTGCCGGTGGTGAAGTGTTGTTCGAGGGGCCACCGGGAGCATTGAGAAACTGCGAGCGGAGTATCACGGCGAGGTTCATCTGAACGCAACAATGACGCGATAGGATGTACCCTTTGCCAACCAGACCGCTCCCCGCCGCTGCGGCGGCGACCCTCCCTTACAGGGGCGGGGAGGGCTGGCCCTCCTATAAGTCTAACCTGCCGAAGCGAGCGGTGGTACGACCTTTGCGCCCCGCGCCCCGTGTGCAGGCGGCGGGTCACGACATATCCCTGAAGAATTGTGTTTGTCGCAGAGCAGCGCGATCGATTGGGAGGGGAGGGGAAAGGAATGACGGCCAAGCAGGGACAGGCTATCGCGCGCGCACTCGGCGGTGTCGGGGCGGGGCTCGGTGGGATCGTGGCGACGCTCGGCGGCGTGGCGGGCGGTTGGCTCGCCTACAGCGCGGCGGCGATCGATCATCAGGTCGAGTTGCCGCCCGCGCTCACGGCGGAGCGGCACACCTTCGCGAGCAAGGTGGCGGGGATGGTCAGCTATTACGTCGAACACGACGGGGCGGGGCGACCGCTCGTGCTGCTCCACAGCATCAACGCCGCCGCCTCGGCCTACGAGTTGCGCCCATTGTTCGCGGCGTATCGGGGCCGTCGCCCGATCTATGCGCCCGATCTCCCCGGCTTCGGCTTCTCGGAGCGCGGCGACCGGACCTATTCGCCCGCCCTCTACGTCGCGGCGATCATCGACCTGCTGCGGACGCAGGTGCGCGAGGCCGGGCCGGTCGATCTGGTGGCCCTCTCCCTGGGGTCCGAGTTCGCGGCGCGCGTGGCGCTCGAAACGCCCGAACTGGTGCGGAGCCTGACGCTGATCTCGCCCAGCGGCCTGCGCGCGGAGGGTGGCTCCCTCGGCGTGTCGCAGCGGGCCGCGCGCGACCGGCGCAGCGACGGTTTCCTGCGCGCCTTCTCCTTCCCGCTCTGGAGCCAGGGCTTCTACGACCTGCTGACGACCTCGGCGAGCATCCGGTATTACCTCCGCAAGAGCTTCGTCGGCGTGCCGGATCCCGGCCTGGTCGCCTATGGCTACGCCACGAGCCACCAGCCCGGTGCGCGCCACGCGCCGCTCCACTTCATCAGCGGCAAACTCTTCGCGCCCGATATCCGCGCGACCGTCTACGAACGCCTCGCGCAGCCGACACTGGTCATCTACGACCGCGACGGTTTCGTCTCGTTCGATGCCCTGCCCGCGTTGCTGACGCGCCGCCCGAACTGGCAGGCGGAGCGGATCGTTCCGACCCTCGGCCTGCCGCAATTCGAGGAGACCGCGCGCACCGTCGCCGCGCTCGATCGCTTCTGGGCAGTACTCTGAGCGCTGTCCGTTTCCTTCTGGCACGCTGGTTGCATCTGCTCGCTGTGGGGAACGCTCACGAGTCGAGAATGCGACGGTTTGGAGGAGGAGAATATGGCTGACGGGATGGCGGAGCGATTCATCGCCGCGCTGGGGCGACTCGAAGCGGAGCGCGATGTGGACGCCCTGGTCGCGCTCTACGCCGACGATGCCGAGACGGGGAATGTCAACGCGCCGAAGGGATTCAGCGGGCCGGACGGCGCGCGCACGTTCTGGATGGAATATCGCGGCACGTTCGGCGAGATGAAGTCGGAGTTCCGCAACCGGATCGACGCCGGGGAGCGGATCGCGCTCGAATGGACCACCACCGGCACCAGCGTCGAGGGCGAGCCGGTGAAGTACAGCGGCGTCAGCATCCTCGAAGTGCGCGATGACAAGGTCGCGCGTTTCCAGGCGTATTTCGATCCGAGCGCGCTCGGTCGCCAGATCGCGCGCTGAGATGGCGAAAGAAACGACGTTTAAGGCGGGCGATCGCGTCTCCTGGAACACGCCACAGGGGGAGACGACCGGCAAAGTAAAGCGCAAGCTGACCGCCCCGATCGCGATCAAGGGGCACCACGTCGCCGCCTCCGAGGACAACCCCGAATATCTCGTCGTCAGCGACGAGAGCGGCGAGGAAGCGGCGCACAAGCCGGGAGCCTTGAAGAAGATCGCGTGATGTGTCGGACGCAACGAGGCGGGGCGAGCGGG
>JAABUR0100004740.1_pt1 | contig 17914 bp, 8 predicted proteins | sample 5560091 | NCBI WGS metagenome assembly JAABUR01 (sample SAMN10711879, study PRJNA513375) | rock metagenome | isolation source: Antarctica rocks | place: Antarctica: Victoria Land, University Valley sud | reverse complement strand
CCGTCGTCTACGCGACGCCAATCCCGAACGATACGACCGGCATCCCGACCGTGCAGCTTCCCGATGCAACGCCTCGGGCGACGCTTTCCGATCTCTCGGTCGTCGTTGGGCAGACACAGACGCAGGCTCCGGCCATCGCCTGGGGCGCGATCCCGAGTGGAACGTCGGTCACGCCAGAGCAGGCTGACGGGATTGCCTCGACGCTGGAACGGATGCAGTCGTGCAGTCGACCGGGGAATGGCAGCTACATCGCCGCCTTCTACACCGACGACTACTTTCTCCGCCCCTGGGTCGTCTGGGAACTTGCCTACAACGGCTATTCGTCCTGGGGCGGAGTCGGCGGGAATATCGACCAGAACCAGATCCTGGCAACCGGTCGCGTACTGCCGGATAGCCGGGTTGCGGTGATCCAGACATCGGAATGGAGTCCCGATTACGGCAGCCTCGTCGTCTTCATCGAGCAGGACGGGCAGTGGCTCATCGACGAGTGGGTCGAGATCACACGGAACGGTCTCCCTTCTCGGGGTTGACCAGAATCGGCGAGGCAGGCATTGATCGCTGTCCGCGGTGCCATCGGGTCTTCTCGGTGGCGCCGCGATGCTTGAGCAAGCGGTACGGAAGCGGCTGCGATAGGATCGTTCGGGACCCTGCGTACAGGCGGCGCCGATGCTGGCCGCCGCACCCACCACTGAACGCTAGGACTGTGCAGGGGACGTCGACGGCGGCCGGGCACGGGACCGTCCCCGTTCCGGCGCTGGACGGCCTGCCCGCCGTCCGCTGGCAGGTCCCCGGCGACGTGGCGATGACCGCCCACAGCCGTGTCCGACCGGTTGTCGCCGGTGGGCTCGTCTGGCACCAGACGGACCGACTCCGGGCCCACGACGTCGAGACCGGCGAGCAGCGGCACGAGATCGAGATCGACTGGCCGTTCACGATGACCGGGATCGCCGTGACGGGCGATGTCCTGCTCGTGCCGGTGCCCGCCTCCACGCCGGTCGCTGACCTCGCCGTCGAGGCGTGGGACGGCGGCACGATTCCCGGCGGAGGGCGGCTGGCCGGGGTCGATGCGTCGACGTGGGCGGTGCGCTGGGTGAAGCAAACGATGGCCAACCCGAGCGTGCCGGCCGTCGTCGGAGACACTGCCTGGCTGACTGTTGACGGGCAGACGCTCATGGCGCTCGACACCGAGCCGGGGACACGGCCGCTTCGACAACATGCCCGGTACAGCTTCTCGGCGCCGATCGTCGTCGACGGCAAGGTCATCGTCTCGCGGCCTGGGGAGTCATATCCGATCGAGCCGTCGATCCACGCCCTCGACGCCGCGACGAGTGAGCCAACCTGGTCGATCCGGACCGACACCTTTGTCTCGGCCCGGATGGTGGCGACGGACCGGGCGCTGATCGTCCCGTTCGACAGTGGGGTGCAGGCGATCGACCCCACGGACGGGACGGTCCTCTGGACCAACCGAGTCAGCCCCGGCTTCGTCGTCCAGGATCAGCCGGTCGTCGCCGGGGACGTGATCTACCTCGGCCAGTGGCACGGCGCGATCGATGCCCGCGACGGGACATGGCTCTGGCACGGCCAGACGCAGACGAAATGGGTCGGCTCGCCGTGCGCGGCCGAAGGCATCGCCGCCTTCTCGAACTGGGGCGATGGGACCCTGACCGTGCTGGAGGGCAACGGCGTCGCCGTCAGCCAGCGGACCGTCCCGGAGCCCATCGCCGGGGAGATGCTCCCGATCGTCGACGTCTCCGGCCCGCCGCCCTGCGCGCCGACTTTGGCGCGAACGACGGGCATCTCGTCCTCAGGCGCCACGCCTGCCATTGGCGGCCCGGTATCCTCGCTCCCGGTCGACACGCCCGCCGACCGGCGACCGGGACAGGCGCCGCCGATCGACCTCCTCGACCTGCCGAACGGGACGCCCGCCGACCGGAGACGGTCGACGCGCTGCGACAGACCGCCCGGCGGATGGCGGCCTACGGACGGGAGAACCCGCTGCTTGAGACGCCGCCGCAGGGTAACCTCCATATGTCCCCGGATCCGTTCGCGGACGTCTTCGACCCCGATCTCGGCCGGCGACCGGGGGGAGCGTCGTCCCTGATCCAGCTCGGCGGGGAGCGGTCGCTGCCGTTCGTCGTCCCGCCGCCCGTCATCGGTGACGATGTGCGGGTGCGCCAGACGGTTGGGTCGCGGTCGTCGTGGCGGGACGGGCCGCCGGTCCGGATGGGGCCGTCTGCGTCTTCATGGCGCGGGACGGGAACTGGCTGGTCGACCAGTACCTGCTGATCGACAGCGCGGTCCGACCGGTCGCCCGTAACCCGGTCGCCTGCCGCGACGCATCGCGATCACAGGGCGCTGGCGTGGGTCCGGTATAATAGAAGGGACGATCGCCCCGTGGTGCCGCCCGTCTGGCGCCGGACGGGGCGTCCCCATTGCCCCACGCAAGGACCAGATTCCGGATGACGACCACCGCCCCCGCCGCCAACAATCTGCTCCGACAGCTCGCCGAGCTCGACCGGCGGGCCGGCGAGCTCGAGCACCTGATGGCCGACCCCGCCGTCTCGACCGATCCGTCCCGCCTTCAGGAGATCGGCCGCGAGCGGGCCGACCTCGAGCCGATCGTCGCCGCCTACCGCGAGTACCAGGCGACCGTCCAGGGCATCGCCGAGGCCGAGGAGATGGTCGCCGGGGCCGGGCCGGACCGCGATCTGGCCGAGCTGGCCGGTGAGGAGCTTCAGACGCTGCGCCAGGCCAGCGAGGAGCAGGTCGCCTCGATCCGGCGGCTCCTCGTCCCCAAGGACCCGAACGACGACAAGAACGTCATCATCGAGATCCGGGCCGGGACCGGGGGCGACGAGGCCGCCCTCTTCGCCGCCGACCTGTTCCGGATGTACGTCCGGTACGCGGAGCGGATGCGCTGGAAGGTCGAGGTCATCTCCGAGACGCTGACCGATGGGGGCGGCTTCCGCGAGATCATCTTCCAGGTCAACGGCCGAGGTGCTTACAGCTACCTGCGCTACGAGAGCGGCGTCCACCGCGTCCAGCGCGTCCCCTCGACCGAGAGCCAGGGCCGGATCCACACCAGCACCGCCAGCGTCGCCGTGCTGCCGGAGGCCGAGGACGTCGACATCCAGATCGCCGACAACGACCTCCGGATCGACGTCTACCGGTCCAGCGGCAACGGTGGGCAGAGCGTCAACACGACCGATTCCGCCGTCCGGATTACGCACCTGCCGACCGGGCTGGTCGTGACCTGCCAGGACGAGAAGAGCCAGCTCAAGAACAAGCTCAAGGCGATGACGGTGCTGCGCTCCCGGCTGTTCGACATCGAGCAGCAGAAGGCCAACCAGGAGCGTGGCGACGCCCGCCGCTCGCAGATCGGCTCCGGGGAACGCAGCGAGAAGATCCGGACCTACAACTTCCCGCAGGACCGGATCACCGATCACCGGATCAGGATGAGCGTCAGCAACATCCCCGGCGTGCTGGCCGGCAACCTCGATCCGCTGCTCAACGAGCTCCGGGCGGTGGACGAGGCCGAGCGCCTCGGTGAGGCCGACGCCGCCGACTAGGTCATCCGGTTGGCCAGCCCAACGCGTGGCACGGCGATCCGTTCGTCTGCCCACTATCGAATCCGCGCGATGCCGATTACCCTACTGGTGATCGGCATCGTTCGTTGGTGTGTCGTTCGGGCTGCCGTCGATCGCACAGCGCCGGTGGCAGAGATGGAGAAGCGCGATGATGCAGTTCCCAGCGGCATTCCCTTGGTGGTCCTTCGCCCTGCGCGGGGTGCTGGCGATCCTGTTCGGTCTCGTCCCATCATCTGGCCCGATGTCACCCTGGGTGCCCTGGTGATCCTGTTCGGCGCCTACGCGCTGGTCGACGGCGTCTTCGCCATCATCGGCGCCTTCATGAACGGGTCCAACGGGCGCTGGTTGCCACTCGTGGTCGTTGGGCTGGCCGGCATTCTGGTCGGTATCGTCACGCTGGTCTGGCCGGGACTGTCCGCGCTGGCGCTGATCTACCTGATCGCCTTCTGGGCGATCGTGATCGGGCTCCTCCAGATCGTCGGCGCGGTCCAGATGCGCCGTCGGATCACCAACGAGGTCTGGCTGATCCTGTCCGGCGTGCTGTCGGTCCTGATCGGGCTGTACTTCGCCATCTTCCCCGGCGATGGCGCGGTTGCGCTGGTCCTCCTGGTCGGCTTCTACGCGATCGTCTTCGGCGTGATGCTGATCCTGCTGGGGATCAACCTTCGCCGCGGCGGGACCTCATCCCGTGGGATCAGCCCGAGTCCGCGGTAGCGCGCAACCCCTCCCCCAGCGGAGCGCGACCCGTCTCCATCTCGCATCAGCGGATGCGGACGGAGACGGGCTCATGCTGGTCGAGCTGAAGCTCTCCGGTACGTCTCGCGAATCGTCGCCCCCTCTCCCTCCGCACATGGGAGCACCCCAGCGAGATGGGGAGGCAGCCGGGGGGTGGGGTAGCGCCGCAGGCAGGCCCGACGCCTGACAACCAGGTGGGACACTGGCTGTGACTCTCCGTTCTCTACATGTCCGTACACCACGATCTGCTATACTTCCCATTAGATAGTATCCGCCTTGACCTGGGGCTCCGGCTGAACGACAAGACGTTCCGCCGTCGGCCTCGAAGGAGCGTCCTCCAATGACGACCCCTGCGTCCACCACCTCGACCACACCTTCGGGCAGCCGCTGCGAGGGCTTCCGCGAGCGCCGCGCCAAGTACTTCGCCACTCACACCAACTCGCCCCTGACCGCCGGACAGCGCGAGCGGTTCACCGGCCTCGTCTACTACCCGGAGAACCCTGCCCTGGCCCTCGAACTTCCGCTCGACACCGACGGGCCGGGCATCGGCGAGCAGCTCACGATCGCCGGGCTGGACGGCAAGCCTAAGGAGTACATCCGGGCTGGCCGCATCCACTTCACGGTCGAGGACCAGCCCGTCACCCTGACGGTCTTCAAGGACATCGCCCGGGGCCGGTTCTTCCTGCCGTTCCGCGACCTGACCGCCGGCGAGGAGACGTACCCCGTCGGGCGCTACCTCGACCCGCAGGCCCGCCCCGATGGCACGCTGCAGGTTGACTTCAACTACGCCTACAACCCCTACTGCGCCTACAGCGACGGCTGGACCTGTCCCGTGCCACCATTCGAGAACATGATCCGGGTCCGGATCGCCGCCGGCGAGAAGATCTTCCCGGATCAGAAGCACGGGATCGACGAGTCGTCGATCGGATAGCCCGTCGCTCCCAGTCAGTAAGTCCCAGTGCCCATCGCCGATCGGATCGACGCCGCCCATGCCCCTCAACAGGGATCTGGGCGGCGTCTCTGTGCTCGATCTGTTCACGATCCCGGTGCCGCTCGTGCGGACTCGTCGATCCTGATGGACCCGTCAGTTGAACCACGGTCCATCATCGGCATCGAGCTCGAATTTTTCGCCTTTCGAGAGTACTTTCATCCTGATCGACTTGTTTACTGGTCATGGATCGTGCGTCCACATTGACTAGGCCGAATGGCGCCGCTATGCTCACCCTACCGTAGGGACCGAGTCGTGACTAAAACGTCGCTCTGGGAAAACACGCGGGCATCGCAGGGTGTTCTCGTCAGATTGGGATGTGATGACGCGCCGCCTGTATCTGGTCACCTGGGCGGTGTCGAGCAACTGGTGAACCCGCCCCACGCTGGATATGCAACCGGGGCGGGTTTTCGTTACGCGGTCGGAAATGCCTGAGGGTCGTACCCGCCAACTCCGGTCTCCGTCGATCGGCTCATGTCGGACAGGGTCTCGTACCGTCGCGGGAATTCGTCCCAACTGAACGCACGAGAGACCGCCGATTTCCTGAACGGGGTGACCGGCTCTGGCCCTCTGTGTGTCCGCGGCCCCCCGGCGGGCCAACAGGAGTGCCAGATGCACCAGCGGCGCGCGTTCGTCAGTCTCTTCTCGGTGGTCATGCTGTTCGTCGGTCTGCTCTCCCGTTCATGACGGCGATGCCCGCCGCCGCGGCGGCGCCAAACCCCGTCGTCGCCCAGGAGGAGAGCCCGTCTCCCAGCGAGGCTAGCTCGGTCATTGACGCCGCCCAGGAGGAACCAGCCGCATCCCCGGAAGAGTCGTCCCCCCACCGGTCGAGGAGCCGCCGGTCGTCGAAGAGCCGTCCGTCGAGCCGCCGGTCGAGGAGCCGCCGGTCGTCGAGCCACCGATCGAGGAGCCGTCGGTCGTCGAAGACCCCTCGATCGCGCCCGAGTCGTCCGATACGGATGAGCCGGCCACCTCTCCCAGCGATCACTCCGATGAGGAGTAGCCGTCGTCTAGCGACAAGGAATCCGCGTCGCCGAGCGCCTCCGCATCGGCATCGGCCTCTCCCTCCAACCGGCGGCTGAGCCTGGCGGCGCTGGCGGCGCTTGACGTCAACATCACCTGCGTCACGTCGGGAGAGCTGGTTGGCTGGCTTCCGGCTCGAGCCGCTCAATATGGCCGTCAGCGTCGTTCTCAATGGTGAGATCACCACATTCTCCGGCGTCATTCCGATCACGAACCAGGCATTTCCCCAGCCAGGACAGCCGGCGTTTGTCTATCCAGCCAATAGTCAGAACATTCAACTCAAGGGTACGGCGACGGTTGCCGGTGAAGGTGATCGCGAGTTCACGGTGACGTGCCGGTCGCCCAAGGTGACCACCACCACGACAACGATGCAGTATTCCAGCGGCGGAACCATCGGTCAGGGAGCTTCGGTTCCGATTGGCTCGACGGTTCAGGACCAGATCACCATCTCCAACCTCCCGCCCGTCGATATCGAGGGCGATTCGGTCGACTACCGGCTGCACTACAGTGCGACTGGTTACGCCTGCCCATCGGGTGGCATCGTGCTGCAGGACTTCGGTGTCGAAGTTACCCAGACGGGTACAGCGGTTCTGACCACCGGTTCATACGTCGCCGCCCTGCCAGGGTTCTATAGCTGGGTCGTGACGTACAACGGCGTCTCTCCGTTCACCATCGGTTCGCAGAGCGTATGTGGCGCCGAGAAATTCTTCGTTCCCAAGGGCGACCCGACGATCACGACGCAGACTGACGCATCCGGGACGATTCGCAGCGGCGACACTGTCACGGACAGCATCACCGTGACCACGCCGGCCGGCTACCCGGCGGCGTCCGGCAACGCGACCGTCGAGGTCGTCGGGCCGAACGGCTACAGCGGCTCCGTCCAGTCCACGGCGACGGCCCCCCTCACCGGCTCCGGTCCCGCGACGGCCTCCTACGCCTACACCGTTCCGGCCAGCCTCGACGGCGGGACGTACTGCTTCCGCGTTAGCCTGGTGGCGACCACGCTGCTCAACGCGAAGACCCACACGAACTCCACCACCGAGTGCTTCACGGTAGGCAAGCCGGGCCTGACGATCACCAAGCTCACCGGCGCCGGCAATACCAATCAGACCGTGAGCTTTGGGGACGGCGCGATCTCCTACACGATCAAGGTGACGTCCTCCGGGACAGTTGACGCCCAGAACGTCACGGTCAGCGACACGCTGCCAACCGGCGTCACCTGGACGACCACGTCGCCGGACTGCGCGATCGCCGCCGGGGTCCTGACCTGTTCCTTCGGGACGGTCGCCGCCGGCCAGAACCGGACGGCAACCGTCACCTCGGCGACGACGTCGCCGGCCTGCGGTGTCTACACCAACGTCGCCAGTGTCACCGCCACAACCATCACGACGCCGAAGACGGCGACCGCGACGATCACTGTGGCATGCTCGAAGGTCACGATCGCCAAGACGCCGGACCAGACCTCCGGCGGCACCGGGATCACTGCCCCGGCCACCGCCGAGTTCACCATCCTCGTCACCGTCGCCGACGCGAAGGCCCTCAACGTCACCGTCACCGACACGCTGCCGAGCGGGACCTGGACGACCGCGACCGAAGGCTGCTCGATCGCCGACGGCACGCTGAGCTGTAGCTTCGGCACCCCCGACGCCGGCGCGACCCGGACGATCAAGGTCTCACGCGCGACCACGTCGGCCGACTGCGGTCTGATCAACAACACCGCCCAGGTCAGCTCCGGCCCGACCGGAACGACCCCGGTCACGGCCAGCGACACCGGCGCGATCAATATCGTCTGCGCCCCGAACCTGACGATCGCGAAGACCGTCAGCGCGGACGAGATCGGCCCGAACGGGACGACCATGTTCACCGTCACCGTGACCAACGACGGCACCCAGGACTCACCCAACACGACCGTCACCGACAAGCTGCCCAACGTTCCAGGCGGAACCTGGACGTACGTCAGCGGCTGCGCGACGGCGCCGACGCTCACCAACGGCGGGACCTTCACCTGCAACGTCGGCACGGTCGCCAAAGATGGCGGCACGAAGTCCTTCTCGGTCCAGCTGGCGATCGGCGCCATGCCGGACGTGTCGGCCTGCGGCAACCGGTACAGCAACCGGGCCACGCTCAGTGGCGCGACCGGCTCGCCGGCTACGGCCAGGGTCACGGTCCTCTGCGCGACGGTCGGCCTGACCAAGACGGTCGACAAGCCCACGATCGCGCCGGGCGAGACCGCGACCTTCACGGTCAGGATGTCGGTCACCGGCGCCACGACGGCGCAAGAGCTCTCCTTCACCGACGCGCTGCCGAACATCCCCGGCGCGACATGGGCGACGGCCGGCGACTTCGGCTGCTCACCGGCTCCGGCTGGTGGCGCGACGGTGACCTGTACCTTCACCGGCGCCGTCGCACCGAACGGCAGCAAGACCCAGACGTTCACCGTCACGGCCCCCTCGGCCGCGAACATCGCGTCCGCCGACTGCAACAAGGTCTTCACGAACTCCGCCTCGACGCGGAACGTCACCCCGGCCATGACGAAGACGGCAACGGTCACGATCGCCTGCGCCAACGTCTCGGTCGACAAGAGCGCCTCCCCGGCGACGGTCACCGCCGATGGCACCACCGCCTTTACGATCGTCGTCAGCAACGCCAACGGCGGAGCGGCCGCCACGGCCGTCACCCTGCAGGACATCGTCCCGAACACGCTGACCGTCCTGCCGAACACACTGAGCCAGACAGGGGCAGCGACGACGACGCTCGGTTTCACCGGGAACACGCTGAACGGAACCTGGGCCAGCCTCGCGGCGGGCGCTTCGACCACGATCACGTTCCAGGCGACGGCAAAGGAGGACACCTGCGGCCCGGTCGAGAACACGGCGACCGTCGCGGCCGGCAATGAGCCTGCCGCGGTCAGTGGGTCCGGCAACACGGACAGCGCGACCGTCACGGTGAACTGCGCCAGCACCCTGGCCATCGCAAAGTCGGCCTCGACGGACACCGTCGGTGCCGGCGGCGTGGTGACCTACACCGTCACCGTGACCAACAGCGGCTCGGCCATCGCCCCGAACGTCTCCGTCTCCGACGCGCTGCCGGACATCACCGGGGCGACCTGGGCGATCGCCGGCTGCGCCAACAACCCGACCGGCGTCAGCGGCGCGACGTTCACCTGCGAGCTGGGCGACATCGCCCGGCGGACCGGCGGCGTGGACGGCACGGCGAGCTTCACCGTCACCCTGACCGCCCCGGCGACGATCGCGAGCGCCGACTGCGGCACGAAGACCAACGTCGCGACGATCACCGGGTCCCAGATCTCCGCCTCGGCTGACATCACCGTCCAGTGCCCCGACGTGTCGGTCGTCAAGACCAACACGAGCGGCACGGTCCTTGCCGGCGGCTCGGTCGTCTTCACGGTCGTGGTCGCGAACAACGGGACGGGCACCGCGACCAATGTCGTGGTCAGCGACACGCTGCCGGCGGGCCTGACGCTCGTCTCGGCGACGTCCACGGTCGGGACGCCGGTCGTGAGCATCCCGAACGGCACCGTCACCCTCACTCTCGCGTCGCTGGACGCCGCCGAGTCCGCCACGATCACCATCACGGCGACGGCCACCGCGGCCGCCTGCCCGAGCGTCACCAACACCGCCACCGTCATCGCTGGCAACGAGCCGGCCAGCCGGACCGGCGACAACTCCTCCTCGGCGACCGTGGCGGTCACCTGCACCCCGACCGTCACCACGCAGGTCGGCGGCGCTGGCCCGCTCCAGGCCGGTGACGCGATCTCCGACACCGCGACGTTGGCCGGTGTCCAGGGCGGCGCGACGCCGACCGGGACCGTCACCTTCGCGCTCTACGGGCCGAACGCGACCCGTGCCTACGGGTCGGCGGTGGTCAGTACGTCCGACGCGACGCTGGTCGATGGCGCCGCGACCTTCACCGGCACCGCTCCGGCCGCGGCCGGCTGGCACTGCTTCGCGGTCAGCTACGGCGGCGACACGACCTACAAGCCGGTCGCCAACCACCGCGACGCCGCGACCGAGTGCTTCGAGGTCGCCGCGCCGGTCATCTCGATCACGAAGACCGTCCCGGAGGGCCAGGCCAACCCGATCTCGGCCGGGGAGGCGATCAGCTATCGGATCGTCGCCACCAACTCCGCCACCGTCCCGGCCCGCGGCATCACGATCGGCGACACCCTGCCGAACACCGGTGGTACGTGGAGCGCCACGTTCTCGGGCGTCGGGACGCTGACCTGCAGTGTCGCCCTCAATGTCGTCTCCTGCACCGGAGACCTCGGGGCCGGCCAGTCCGTCACGATCGACGTCACCTCGCCGACCACGTCCCTGATCTACTGCGCTTCCTACGACAACACCGCGACGATCAGCCGGGCGGATTCCGTCCTCGCCTCGGCCGACGCGTCGATCGACGTCGAGTGCTCCGACGTCTCCGTCGCCAAGACGGTCGGCGACGGCGAGGAGACCGTCACGGTCGATCCCGGTGACGCGGTCTCCTACACTTTCACCGTCACGAACGCCGGGCCGGGCACGGCCACCAACGTGACGATGACCGACACCCTGCCGGCCGGGTTCGTCTACGACAGCTTCACGGCCGACGAGGGCGTCATCTGCGACGACAGCGCCAGCCCGTTCTCCTGCACGGTCGCCTCGCTGGCGGCGAACGCCTCGGCGACGGTCGTCATCACCGGTACCGCCGGCCCGGTCTGCTCCTTCGAGAACGCCGCCAGCGTCTCGGCGGCCAACGAGGCGTCCGATGCCAAGGGGAACGACACCTCGCGGACCGTGGTCGTCACGGTCAACTGCGGCGACCTCGGGGTGTCCAAGACCGCCGGTGCCGGGACGTACTCGGCCGGCGCCCCGGTCTCCTTCACCGTCACCGTGACCAACGCCGGCCCCGGCCCGGCCCGGTCGGCCAGCGACGGCGCGGTCGTCGTCTCCGACACCCTGCCGACGACCTACGGGATCACCGGCTGGACGATCACCGGCGGCAACGAGGCCGGGACCTGCGCGATCGACGCCAACGTCCTGAGCTGCACCCTGCCGGGCGGCGAGCTCGCGGCCGACGCCTCGTTCTCGGTCACCGTCACCTCGACGGCGACGACCGCCGGCAGCGCGAGTTGCGGCGGCGTCGTCTCCAACACCGCCGAGATCGATGTGGACGCCGTCATCGGCGAGCGCAACGCCGAGAACAACAGCGCGACGGCGACGACCACGCTCACCTGCGTCGATATCTCCGTCACCAAGACCGCCAGCGCGGAGTCGGTGACGGCCGGCGACACGATCACCTACACCGTCACCGTGACCAACAATGGACCCGGCACGGCCTACGGCGTCGAGACGGTCGATACGCTGCCGGCCGGTGTGACGCTGGTCCCCGCCGACACGACGGTGGGCTACACCGAGGACGGTGGCACGCTGACCTGGACCCTCGCCTCGCTGGAGCCGGGGAGCCAGACCTACACCGTCACGGTCCTGACCTCGGCCGCGAGTTGCGGTCGGGTGACGAACTCGGTCGCGGTCTCGGCCGACAACGAGGCGACCGACGACCCGCCGGTCCTCTCCTCCACCGCCGGACTCCCGGTGCAGGTCGACGACAACGCAGCCTCGGTCACCACCTCGGTCGTCTGCGCCGACGTCTCGGTCGAGAAGACCGGCAACGGTCCGATCGCCGCCGGTACGGACGCCGTCTTCACGATCGTGGTCAGCAATGACTCCGACGTCGAGGCCCGGGACGTGGTCCTCACGGACGTCGAGGTCGGCGGCTACACGCTCGGTGGCGCGGACGCCGGCGATTGCGCCATCACCGATGGCACGCTCTCCTGCACCTTCGCCACGATCGAGGCCAGCGGCACTCGGACGGTGACGCTGACCCGCTCGACCGGCTTCGACGACTGCGACACGATCACCAACACGGTCAGCCTCACGGTCGTCAACATGACGACGCCCCCGGCGGACGGCACCGCCACCATCGACGTAACCTGCGCCGATGTCGAGGTCGTCAAGGAGGTCGACGCGACGGTCGTCAGCGCTGGTGACACCATCACCTACACCGTCACGGTCAGCAACACCGGTGACGGGCCGGCCACGAACGTCACCGTCAGCGACACCCTGCCGGCGAACACGACCCTGGTCTCGGCCGAGGGCGACCCGGCCAACGTCGAGGGCACGCTGACCTGGACGATCCCAACCCTCGCCGCCGATGGCTCGATTGCCTACGAGGTGGTGGTGCAGACCAGCGCCGTGACCTGCGGCGACGTGACCAACCAGGCATCGACCGCCGCCGACAACGACTCGGACCCGGCCAACAACGACTCGGAGATCGTCACGACGACGGTCGACTGCCCGAAGATCGAGATCGGGAAGACGGGTACGGAGACCGTCAACGCCCCCGGCCAGATCGTCTACACGGTCACGGTCCGGAACACCGGCGCCGGTGAGGCGAAGGATGTGACGGTCAGCGACGCGCTGCCGGCTGGTACCGGGTTCGTCAGTGCCGAGGGCAACCCGTCCAATGGCGACGGCACGCTGACGTGGACGGTCGCGTCCCTGGCCAGTGAGGCGTCGGTCAGCTATCGGGTCGTCGTCTCGGTCGGCGTCCAGACTTGCGGAACCGTCACCAACACCGCCCGAGCCTGGGCCGGCAACGACCCGGTCGCGACCGCCGGCAGCCCGCTGACGGCGAGCGTCGACACGGCGATGACCTGTGCCGACATGACGATCGAGAAGGTCGCCAACGCGGAATCGGTTCGCTCCGGCGACACGATCACCTACACCATCACCGTCAGGAACATCGGGAATGGCACCGCTGAGCAGGTCGTCTTCGACGATGTCCTGCCAGCGAACCTGACCCTCATCAGCGCGACCGGTGAGCCCGAGCTGCGCGACGGCAATCCGACCTGGACCATTCCGAGCCTGGGTGCAGGCGAGTCGTTCTCGGTCACGGTGGTCGTGCTGACGGTCGCGGGCAACTGCGACGCGGTCGTCAACCACGCCAACGTCGCCGCCGACAACGACAGCGCCACGGGCAACAACGACGCCACGGCGCGGACCACCGTGACGAATTGCGGCCACAGTGATCGCCCGTCGTCCTCGCCGAGCAGCCACCCGAGCGACCCGGACAGCAGCCCATCGACGGACCCGTCATCCTCGCCGAGCAGCCGCCCGAGCGATCCGGCCAGCGACGCGCCGTCCGCATCACCGTCCGTCTCGCCAAGCAGCGATCCGTCCGAACCGGCAAGCAGCCCAAGCGACGCGCCGAGCGACGCGCCGAGCGACGCGCCGAGCAGCGACCCGAGCCGGCCCTCGACGAGCCGTGCGGCCAGCCCGAGTAGCGTGCCGGTCACCGGTCTGCCAGACACCGGGTCCGGACCGACCGAAACGTCAGCGATCAGCCTGTCCCTGCTCATGCTGATCGTTGCCCTGATCGCCGTCACGGCGGTCGCCATCGGTCGCCAGCGTCCAGGCCGGACAGGAGGTGCAGCCGTCGGGCGCCGGACCATTCGCAGGTAGCTCCCGACGATCGGAACGCGTCACGAACGGGCGGGGGGCGATGGCCTCCCGCCCGTTCATTCGCTCGCTCAAGGGTTGAGGCTCCGCCTCGCGACGCTATTGTCGTAGGGATATGGCTCGCGCTTCGCTGGCTTTGTCCGCGCCGTCTGGCGCCAGACCGCGCAGCGGTACTGGTGTTCGCGACACGCCTGCTTCAAGCCTGGGGGATTCGATGGCGAACTCCGTTATCGCCCTGTGGGGCGATGGCCGCTGCGGCGGCCAGTCACCGCCAGCGAAGCGAGAGCGGATGACCCTATGACACGGGCCGCCGTTACGCCGTCGTCGTAGGGACATGGCTCTCACTTCGCTGGCTTTGTCCGCGCCGCGGTGCTGCGACCGCGGCGCGGTGCCGGTGGTCCGGGCAAGACTCGTTCTGACAGAGACTCAATGGCTGCGAACATGGTCTCACCGTCGATACGGTGGAGACGGGCAGCAAGGTCGGGGGAGCTAATCGAACGGGTAGTGGGTCGTCATAACGATGGGTCGATGTCGTACCATTCACAGGTTGTGGCGCCGCCCGACGACCCGTGAGGGGCCGGTCGGTCGCCTGTTCCTGCCTGGTCTGCGCCCTATAGGAGTCCCCTTCCGATGACCGCCGTCGCTGATCCCCCCGCTACCGCTGTCGAGCCCGCCGTCGCCGTTGATCTGCCCGGCTCCCGGACCAACCCGTTGCACCCCGCCGACCCGGTCGACCTCCACCTGCACACCTACGCCAGCGACGGCGCCTGGTCGCCCGCCGAGCTGGTCGATCACCTCGCCGAGGGCGGCTTCAAGGTCGTCGCAGTCTGCGACCACGACACGCAGCGCTCGGTGCTGGAGGTGACGCGGCTGGCGGCGGAGCGGGGGATCCGGGTCATCCCCGGCGTCGAGATGACCGTCGGCTGGAACAAGCGCCAGCTCCACTTGCTGGTCTACGGCATCGCGCCGGACCGGACCGATCAGGCGGCGCGGGCCTTCCTGGAATGCACCCGCGACATCGACCGGATGCTGATCGAGATGGCGGAGGACGCCCGGCGGCGGTTCGAGGCGGACGACAAGCCGATCCCGGACGTCCACGAGCTCCACGGCGACCGGCCGATGTGGCCGTTCCATGTCCTGACGGCGGCGATCAAGGCCGACCACGTCAAGAGCCTCTACCACTCCGCCCGCCACCTCGAGAAGCTCGGCGGCCAGTTCAGCGCCGAGCTCCCGATCGAGCGCGTCGTCGACGCCGCCCATCAGGCCGGCGGGATCTGCGTGATCGCCCACCCCGGCCGGGTCGACGCCGTCGGGATCCTGACCGAGCCCGACCTCGACCGGCTATTGGCGACGGTGCCGATCGACGGGCTGGAGGCGCACTACCGCTCCTACACCGACAGGCAGACCGAGTTCTACCGGGCGCTGGCCGCCAACCGCAGCCTGCTCGTCTCCTGCGGGTCGGACAGCCACGCCCCGCGCCAGCCGGTCGACCCGCGGCCATGGCGGGCGGCCTGGTGCGCCGACCTGCTCCGGCGACTCGGTTTCGCCGTCACGCCGGCCCCGTCCGGGGTCGCGGCCTGGGCGCCGGGGCAGGACCCGATGGCCGCCCTGCCCCGAACCGCGACCGACGTCGCCGCCGAGGCCGCCCGGGCCGCGGCCGAGGCCGCGAAGGCCGCTGCCGAGGCCGCCCAGAAGGCCGCCGAGATCGCGACGGCGGCCGCCACATCCATGATGGAAGCCATCAAACGGTTCGAGGAATCCCGTTTGCGTACAGGTGGGGAATAGCGGGAATCCGGCTACCCGTTCGCTCAGAGGAGTGAGCCGGATGTCCTTGCGGTTGCCGGAAGAACCCGCTAGCCTTTGTCCTACCGCGGGATCGCTCCGGATTCGCCGATGGATCCGGTGGCTCGCGCGGGAGCCATGAGGGCTCGACGTCAGGGAGCGTACCTGTCATGCCTGTCCAGATCCTGGCCGTTTCCGACGCGATCGACCAGCGAATCCATAGCTCATCGCTCCACGAGCGGATGCCCAACGTCGATCTGGCCGTCGGCTGCGGCGACCTGCCGGGGCGGTACCTCGAGTTCATCGTCGATGCGGTCAACAGGCCGCTCTACTACGTGCTGGGCAACCACGCCGACGAGATCCAGCGGGACCGCGACGGTCGGCCGCACGGTCCGCTCGGCTGCATCGATATCGGCGGCAAGGTCATCCGGGACGAGCGGACCGGGCTGATCCTGGCTGGGCTGCCGGGCTCGCCGAAATACAACGACAGTGAACCGGAGCAGTACTCCGAGCGCGAGATGGCGCTCAAGATCGCGAAGATGACGCCCCGGCTGCTCTGGAACAAGCGTCGTTACGGCCGGGCGCTCGACGTCCTCATCACCCACGCCCCACCCCGCGGGCTCGGCGACCGCGAGGACGAGGCCCATCAGGGCTTCAAGGCCATCCGCACCTTCCTCGACCGGTTCAAGCCGGCCTACCACCTCCACGGCCACGTCCACCTCTATGACCGGTCCCAGTCGCCGATCCTCTGCTACGGTGAGACGACGATCGTCAACGTCTACCCGTACCAGGCGCTGGAGATCACCATTCCCGTCATCGAGACGATCCACATCCCGACCAGCGGACCGTCCGTCGGGGGAGAGCCGACGCATACCGGCAACAGCTTCGACCCGCTCCGGGTCGAAGGTGGCGGACGCTTCACCCCGCAGGTCGCGGCGTTCGAGACCACGACGGAGATGGTGGGCGAGCGTGGCCGAACGTATGCGCGGGAGCGGGTGACGTCGGTGTCCGCGCGACGGTAGCGGTCCAGCTGGGGCAACCTGACGAGCAGTGTCCGGTCTCCCGTGACTGCTCCCACTCCGTGCCTGCCGGCAAGCTGTGTCTGGACGCCAGACCAGCCATGTCCCATTGTCTGCCAGGCCAGCCGGTGCGCCCCTCCCAGCGAGTTGTCTGGGCCCACCGGGCAGGCTATCGTTGCGACCGATGATGACAACGGACAGCCCCCGGACGCCGTCGGGGAGGGACGCGCATGGCCGATCAGCGAGTAGATCAGGACTTTGATCGCGCTCGGCAGCGGGCGTTCCTGCACGACATGGTCGCCGCCGTGCGGCGTCAGCCCAACGACCTCGTCTCCTTCCACGACATCCGCAAGCGCATGTCTCCGGAGGGGGAGAGCTACCGCGGTCTCCAGGTCGTGCCGATCAACCAGATCGTCGGCAGCATGGACCGGTTCCAGGACTTCGACCGCGCGTTCCTCCCCCGCCAGCGCCACACCGCCCGGCGCTGGAAGAGCGTCGACAAGGCGTTCTACGACGACGTGACGCTCCCGCCGATCCAGCTCTACCAGGTGGGCGACATCTACTTCGTCAAGGACGGCAACCACCGTGTCTCCGTCGCCCGGCAGCGGGGCGGCGACTTCATCGACGCCGAGGTGATCGAGGGGCACATCCGCGTGCCGCTCAATGCCTCGATGTCGCCGCAGGAACTGCTGCTGCAGGTCGAATACGCCGAGTTCCTCCGTCGGACTGACCTAGACCGGCTCCGGCCCGACCATGACATCCGCCCGACGGCGCTCGGCCGCTACGACGAGATCTGGCAGCAGATCCTCGGGCATCAGGTCTGGCTGAGCGCGATCTGGCACCGTTACGCCACGGTCGCCGAGGCCGTCACCGACTGGTACGACCACATCTACCTGCCGATCGTCCGGGTCGCGGCCGACCGCGGGGTGCTGGACCGGTTTCCCTCCCGGACCGACGCCGACGTCTACCTCTGGGTGATGCGCCACCGCGGCGAACTGGAGCAGCGCGTCGGGCAGGACGTCGGCCCGTTGGCCGCGGCCGAGGATTACGCCAGCGAGGTCGCCGAGAACAGCAATCCGGTCCACCGAATCGTCGAGGGGACGCGGGGGTTGCTGCGCCGCTTCGCCCCGGATCTTACCCCGGACCCGTCGGAGCGGGCCCCCCGCCCGATCACCCCGGACCCGTTCCCGCTCCAGCCGATGCCCTACGGCCCGGCGGAGATCGAGGCGGCCAGCCGGCGACCCGAAGACGCATTGGCACCCGAAC
>JAABUR0100004739.1_pt1 | contig 17914 bp, 17 predicted proteins | sample 5560091 | NCBI WGS metagenome assembly JAABUR01 (sample SAMN10711879, study PRJNA513375) | rock metagenome | isolation source: Antarctica rocks | place: Antarctica: Victoria Land, University Valley sud | reverse complement strand
CGGCTCCGGACACCACGACGTTGGCCGTCGACCGCTCCCCACCAAATTCGTCGGCCTGTTGCTTGGCCGCCACGTGGCTCGGCGAGTCCGGCGGGAGCACCCGGTAGTCGACACTTCCCCACTTCGCGCTAAGGAACGGTGCTCCCAGCGCAAGCAGGGCGACCACGATCACGGCCAGGTAGGCGACCGGGCGGCGCATCACACTGTGCCCGATCCGCGCCCATGCGCCAGACATCGCAGGAGCGCCAGCCAGTCGGCGCCTGCGCCAGGGCATCGCGCCGAACTCGATTCGGGTGCCGAGGACGGCGAGCAACGCAGGCAGCAGGGTGAGCGCCGTAAGCATCGCGACGAGGACCGCTGCGACGCCGCCGTAGCCCATCGATCGCAAAAAGTTCTGCGGGAAGATCAGCAGCGAAGCCAGCGACGCGGCAACCGTGAGGCCGGAGAACAGCACCGTGCGACCGGCCGTCATCATCGTCGAGACGACGGCGGCGTCGACGTGCTGACGGTCGGTGCCGTCCTGGCGCGCCAGTTCCTCGCGGAACCGGCTCACGACGAACAGCGCGTAGTCAATCGCAAGTCCCATCCCGATGAGGGTGATGATGTTGATGGCGAAGATCGACACATCGGTGACGGTGGTGACGAGGCGCACGACTGCGAGCGCGCCGAAGACCGCGACACCGCCGATCAGTCCCGGCATCAGGGCCGACACCACGCTGCCGAAGATCAGCAGGCACAGCAAGAACACGATCGGCATCGAGATCGACTCCGCACGAGCGATGTCAGCCGAGACGGTCTCGTTGACGTCGTCGAACACCGCCCACGGACCCCCCACGTTGGTGGTCAGACCGTCCGCCGTCAGTCTGTCTTTGACGACGTCGAAATTGACGAGCCTGTCGTCCTGGGTCTGCCCTTCGAGCGTCAGCACCACCATCGCCGCGTGGCCGTCGTTGCTCACGAGCCCAGACCCCGTGGTGGCGTAGTAAGGGACGGTGTGCGCGACTGCTGACGTGGGTAGCTCGTCGACCACTCTCGTCACCGCCGTGACGAATTCTGGATCGTCGGCTTGCAGGTCGTCGCTGGAGTAGATCGCGACCACATCGGTGTCATGACCGCCGAAGGCTGTTTGCTCGGCCGCCAGCTGGTGAGCCGACTCGCTCGTCGGGTCGTCGAACCCGCCCTGGCCGAGCACTCCGAAGACCCCGACGCCGTACACGGCGGCTGCGATCACGACCGCGACCCCGATCGCGAGGACGGCCTTGGCTCTGTAGGCGACGAACCCGCCCCATCGCTGCATCATGATGTTCCCCTGACATGCCGTTACTTTTGCTAACAGCGTTTACTGTTTAGGATGTTAACTGGAATGTCAAGCGTTTACGATACTAACCTTGCATGATGGGACCGAGGAGGTGCCGATGACCACGACCCCACCGGCCGACACCGTGGCGCCCACCCGCCGTGAGCGCCAGCGGCAGGCGACGTATGAAGAGATCGTCGAGGTCTCGCGGCGGCTGCTGCCGAGCGGCGACGTGCTCTCGCTGCGTGCTGTGGCGGCCGAGATGGGGATGACCGCTCCCGCGCTCTACCGGTACGTCGACAGCCACCAGGAGCTGCTCCTGCTCGTCTGCCGGTCCATTTTCCGTGACGTTGTCGACACCCTGGTCGCCGCCCGGGACCGGCAACCCGACGACGACCCGGCAGCCCAGATCCTGGCCTCCGCGATCTCCTTCCGGCAGTGGGCGCTGAGCCACCGCGAAGAGTTCGGCCTCTTGTTCGCCAACCCGGCCACCGGCCACGACGGGGAGCCGGACGAGGGTGTGATCGCGTTCGCGTCGTTCTTCGGCGACATCTACCGGCGGCTCTGGGACCGTTACAGCTTCGGTGTCCCCGCCGATGACGAGCTCGACCCCGAGGTGCTGGTCGCGTTGACGACGCAACGTGAGGCCGGCATGCTGCCCTGCGACTTCCCCGGCATGCCTATCGGGGTGAGCTGGGTGTTCATCCGCGCCTGGGCCCGTCTCTACGGCACCGTGACGCTCGAGGTGTTCAAGCACATGGACGTCGGCGTGATCGGCTCGGCCGCACTCTTCCGCGCGATGCTCGAAGACAATGCGCGCGACCTCGCCTTCGACGACGACTGGCCGCGGCTGCAGGCCATGATGACCGCGGAACTCGACCGCACCGTCGACGGCCCGGACAGCCCTACTACTTGAGCAGCAGCGTGCCGACCCGCCGCGACGCGACGTAGAGCCCCGCCGAGCCCATCATCGTGAGATAGCAGGCCGCGACCAGGCAGTCCCAGCCCATCGAACCCAGCGCCATGCTTCGGCACAGCACGACGCCTTGGTAGAGCGGTGTCAGCTGCACGATGTCCTCGACCAGGCCGGGGTAGGTCGAGACCGGGTAGAAGGTCGCGGAGAAGAGAAACATCGGCATGATCGCGAGCTGGATGTACTCGAAGTCCTGCCAGCTACGCATCCAGGTGGTCAGCGCCATCCCGGCGCCGGCGAAGCCGAACCCGATCACCAGCGTCGCGGGCAGCGCCAGCGCCATCCACCACGACCGCACGAGTCCCATCGACACCATCACGACGATGAAGACCGCCGAGTAGCAGGCCCCGCGCAACAGCGCCCAGGTGATCTCGCCGCGGGCCACGTCGACTGGCCGCAGCGGTGTCGCGAGCATCGCGTCGTAGAGCTTGGCGTACTTCATCCGGAAGAAGACGTTGTACGTCGAGTCGAACAGCGCCCCGTTCATGGCCGAAGCAGCCAGCATCGCGGGCGCCACGAACTCGACGTAGCCGACCCGGCTACCGTCGGCCAGGGTGAAGTCGCCGACGAGCCCGCCGACACCGATACCGATCGACAGCAGGTAGAGGACCGGCTCGAGCATCCCGGTGAGGAACACCTTCCAGCCGTGCCGGTAGACACCGAAGTTGCGCTCGACAACCCGCCAGTGGTGGGCGCCGAACTGCGGCAGCACCCGAAACCCGAGTGTGCGTCTCCGGTCGGCCACGGCGGCGGGCCCGTTCGCGGTCACGAGGTCACCTCGCTGCGCCCGGCCTGAGCGCGCCTAGCCTCATTGCGCCAGCCTTTTCGCGAAGCCGGTGACCGAGAGATACCACCCGGCGAGCAGCAGTACGACGAGGTAGCAGAGGTGACCGACCGCGGCCCACGCGTGGACGTCGCCGAGCGTCAGCATCCGGGTCAGCTCGACGCCGTGCCAGATCGGGGTGACCCGTGCCAACCAGCCGATCGCGCCGGGCAGCTGGGAGATCGGGAAGAACGCTCCGCTGAACAAGAACATCGGCATCAGCCCGAGTCGGTACACCAGCGCGAAGCCGCTCTCGCTCTTCATCCGCGCGGTGAGCGCCATCACCGGGGTGGCGTGGGCGGCACCGAGCAGCACGACCACGAGCAGCGCCGCAACTCCGCCGGCCGGATTGTCGAGCGCGCCGAAACCCGCGAGCACCCCCAGGAACACCGCACACGTCAAGAAGATGCGGAACACGGCGAACGCCAGCTGTCCTCCTACGACATCGGCGACTCGCAGCGGAGTGGCGGCCATCGAGAAGTAGACGCGGTGCCACTTGAACGCCCCCATCACCGGGTAGGTCATCTCTCCGATCGCCGTCTGCATCGCGCTGGTGGCGAGCAGTCCAGGCGCGATGAAGGCCAGGTAGCTGATGCCGCCGAGCGCTCTCGGACCGGCGTTGTCGTCGACGAAGCTGCCAAGGCCGATGCCCATCGCGGTGAGGTAGAGGAACGGCATCAGGAAGCTCGTGACCACCGAACCCCGCCAGGTGCGGCGGTAGACAGTCACCCAGTAGTCGCCCAGACGGGGCAACAGCCGCGGCGTCAGCTCGGACAGCCCCGGGCGGCACGCCGGCAGCCGCTTGCGCCGCGGCGTACGGCCCACTCCCAGTTGGCTGGCCATCAGCGTCCCACCTCAGTCCACCAGCGTTCGGCCGGTGAGCCGGAGGAAGACGTCCTCGAGTGTGGCCCGGCGTATCAGCGACGACAGCGGGCGCAGGCCTCGGTCGTGTACCGCCTGCGACGCCTCCTCGCCGTCGTTGGTGTAGAGCAACAACCGGTCGGGCAGCACCTCGATGCGGTCGGCGAGGTCGGCCACCCTGTCGGCCATCGCCTCGTGCTCACCCACCCCGAACCGCAGCTCGGTGACCTCGCGAGTGGAGTGCTCGACGATCAGCTCCGAGGGAGATCCTTCGGCGACGATGACGCCCTTGTCCATCACCACCAGCCGGTCGCAGAGCTGCTCGGCCTCGTCCATGTAGTGCGTGGTCAGCACGAGCGTGACGCCTTGCTGTTTGAGCCGGAACAATCGGTCCCACAACTGGTGGCGGGCTTGCGGGTCGAGGCCGGTGGTGGGCTCGTCGAGCAGCAACAGGTCGGGAGTGTTGATCAACGACCGCGCGACGCTGAGTCGACGCTTCATGCCACCCGAGAGGTCCTCGACCTTCGCCTTCGCTCGTTCGCTGAGCTGGACGAACGCGAGCAGCTCCTGAGTGCGCGCGGTGGCCTCGGCACGGCTCAGACCGAAGTAGCGGCCGTAGACGATGAGGTTCTCGGCAACGCCCAGCTCGTTGTCGAGACTGTCTTCCTGCGGGCAGACGCCGAGGCGCGCCCGGATCTCGGAGCCGTGTGTCGCAGGGTCCATGCCCAGGACCTCCAGCGTGCCCTCGCCCACCGGCGAGACGGCGGCGATCATCCGCATAGCCGAGGACTTGCCGGCACCGTTGGGGCCGAGGAACCCGAACGCCTCGCCCTTGCGGACCTCGACATCGATGCCCTTGACCGCTTCGACTACGCCCTCTGACGCAGAGCCGTAGGACTTGCGCAGCCCCCGCGCGACCACCATCGGTTGAGCGCTGTCGTCAGGCACGGCAGTCCTGCCGAGAACTGTGTCGACAGGAGCCCCAGGGTGGTCGGCAGTCACACCACCCGACACTAGTCAGCGGGTCCGACAGTGCCCAACCGGTTTCCTGACAGGGGGGATGGCGAGCCGGACGCGTCGCCGGCGTACGCCTTCCGGCACACGGGCGGCAAACCGCCCCTCATGCCAAGATGACCTGCGTGCACCGATCGAAGGCGATGGCCGCAGCGCTCGGCGCGACAACGACCGGTATCGGCGCCGCCGTCTACGTCGGCCTGGTGACAGGCGCGGTGCCCATCAACCTGGGCATCGGGCGGTCGACCCGGCCGCTGGGTCCATTGAGCGTCGAGATCGCCGCTGCACCCGACACGGTCTTCGACGTCATCAGCGCACCGTATGACGTCCGCGCGCCGCGGGCGATGCAGGCGAAGGTCAGCGTGCTCGAGCGCGGGACTGACATGGTGCTGGCCGCTCACTACACGCCCGTCCGCGGCGGGCTCCGCGCCACGACGGTCGAGACGGTTCGATTCAGCCGCCCGGAGCGGGTCGACTTCCGCCTCGTTCGCGGACCCGTCCCAGAGGTGGTCGAGACGTTCCGGCTCCGCGAGCACGGGGCGGCCACCTTGCTGACGTACGACGGGCATCTCGGCACTGACCTGTGGGGACTCGGCGCTGCGTGGGGCGATGTGGTCGCGGCCACGTGGGTAGGGGTCGTCGCGGAGTCGTTCGCGGCGATCAAGACCGAGGCAGAGCGTCGTGCCGGCCTCGCTGACGGCAGCCGATGAGTTCTTGGCGTTCGGACAGTCCCCCCATCGATAAGCAATGGCGACACAAATCCGCCCCGAACTCAACCCGTGGAGACCACTCATGCGCAGACTCACCACAGGCTTGTTCTACTCCGTCGACGGAGTCGCCGAAGCGCCCCACCTCTGGCAGTTCGACAGCTTCGACGACGAGCTGGGCGCAGCGATGACCGACATGATGCAGCAAACCGACACCGTTCTACTCGGACGGGTCAGCTACGAGGAGTGGGCGGGCTACTGGCCCAGCGCCGACGACCCCTTTGCGAACTTCATCAACCCCGTGCAGAAGTTCGTCGCCTCCACGACCCTTACCGGTGATCTGGAGTGGGAGAACTCGCAGCTGATGGACCGCGACCTCGAAGAGTTCGTCACCTCACTCAAGGAGTCTGACGGCGGCGACATTGCCGTCTGCGGCAGCCTCTCCGTGACGCGACAGCTGCTCTTCGCAGGACTGCTCGACGACCTCACACTGATCGTCCACCCCGTGGTTGCGGGCTCCGGTCGCCATCTCTTCGAAGCCGATAGTCCGACAACCAGGCTCACGCTGCTCAAGGCTCGCCACACCACCAAGGGCAACGCGATCCTGAGCTACGGCCTGCGAACCGAGTAGGCCGCGCACCTCCCTGGGTCCGAACGCCGCGGCGCGCGCCGGTCCGGGCTGAGCCAGATCGCGCGACACCCTCGGCTGCTAGCGTGCGCGGCGTGACGGCTCGTCCGCAACTGATCAACTCAACAGTCGCTTTCGCCCTCGCGGCACTCCTCATGATCACGGTGCACGAGTTCGGGCACGCCGTAGCCGCCCTTCTCGTGGGCGTTGATCCGACGGTGTATCCGTTCTCCGTCGCCGCCGACGGTGGCAGCGATCACGATCAGGCGTTCATCGCCCTCGCTGGCCCAGTCGTGAGCCTCGTCGTCGGTGCGGCGGTCATCGCACTGCCGCGACGGCCCTCCGGTGACGCCTTTGTGCCGCTGCTCGTCTTGTGGTTCGGACTGCTCAACCTGCAGGAGTTCGCCGGCTACCTCGTCACCGGGATCATCGACAACGTTGGTGACGTGAGCTCGGCGTACGCCTCACTGGACGCGCCACTCTGGGTCAAAGTCGTGGTCTTCGCGATCGGGTGGGCGCTCACCTACCTCAACGGCGTGATCGCAACGCGACGGTTGCTCCAGATGACCGATTCGCAGCGAGATGCGGCGCCACAGATGCGGGACCTAGGGCTGTTCGCCTGGTTGCTCGGCGTTGTGGTCGTCGTCGTCCTCGGCCTCGGCGCCTACGACCTCGGATCGGTCGACGGCGCCTTCGAGATCCTCGGTACGGTGTCGATCGGGATCTTCCTCGTATTCGTCCGACCGCTGATGAGGAACCTGGAGGTCGAGCGGCGACCGCCGTCCTACCGCCTTCCGATCGTCGGTGCCGTCACACTCGTTGTCGTTGCTGCGCTGCGGCTCATCGTGCTCGGTCCTGGTCTCGGCCTCTGACGTCGGTCAGCGACCGTCTCGATTCAGGGGCGGGTGCCAGGGGGCAAGGTGCACCCGCTGACTGCCGGTTTCCCGCGTTCCTGCCTTAGAGGGTGAGCTCGGGGCTTAGGTAAAGCCCACTTTGGGGTCGCACCCGAGACGAGTTCAGTTGCACCGCTGGGCGACGGGACTCTGCTTTCATCGCCGTAACCGTCTGGCGTCCGCTCACAGGGAGTCCTATCGGACGGGTCTCACGGACAGGAGGCCGTGGGTTCAGCGAGATGAGACGGACGCTGTTTATCCGCGAACCCGTCGCGTCTCTCGAACTCGTGTTCCACATCCGGCCGGATTCCATGCCATTCTCTGATGACCTTGCCTTACGACAGTATGACGACACTTGGTGGCGGTCCCTGACCGGCAGTTCCCAGCCGCGGTTCGCTGTGCGGAACGACCTTCTCACGCCTTCAGGTCGTATCCGGTGCGGCGCGGGCGCCCGACAAGGTGAAAGGCACGACTGACTTGTCGCAAGAATCGCGGCGGCTGGCTTGCAGCTCGACGTCAGCGACCGCGGCGGCGTCCGACGAGAGGTTGGTACTAGTAAGCCGTGGACTACGACGGGTTGGCCCGGTCGTGCTGGGAGGCGGCGTGCGCAGCTGGCTGGTGCATCGTGTTCGCGGGTCTGCACCTGTACTGGGCGCTCGGCGGCTCGGTCGGCCTTGCCTCCTCTGCCGGCCACGATCTGGCCGTCCGCCGTCCGACAACGTTCGTCCTGATCGGGCTCTACGGACCTGCCTTGGTTCTCCTGAGCAGTGTCGCGGTCCTCGGCTTCGCGAGCACCGCACGCCGTTCGATCCGCCTTCGGCGTGCCGCTACGACGCTGATAGGTGTGGTAGGCATCGGCCTTCTCCTACGCGGCGTCGTGCTGGAGGTACTTCTCGGCTGGAACGTTGGCGGCCTAGCGAAGCAGGTCGGGCCGCTCGAAACCCACTGGAGTCTGATCCTCTGGAACCCGTGGTTCACCCTCGGCGGTGCGCTGTTCGTCGCGACGGCTATCCGCCTCCGCCGGGAAGGCACTTATGCGCGACCTTCGCCATAAACGGGATGGCGCGGGACGGTCAGGGTCAAGCGGTCGGCAGCCCATACATGCCAGCCTGCCGCGACCGGTCAGGGCACCGGAATTTTGGAGTCTCATCGTGCTCACCGTCGCCACATCGGCTAGCTCTGTCGACTCGCTGGCACCGGCGCTGTACTGCCGCTGCGGTGCTGCATGCAGCGTGGAACGCCCCTGGCGCACGCCATCGGCGACCAACTGGTCGGGTTTCGCACTCATCGGCGTGGCCGTGACGCCACGCCCTAACCAAGTTGGAACGAAGCCGTGGTCACGGACCACTGGGCCCGTCGCCTGGTCACGGGGGGACCACGTCTCAGCCGACTCAAGCGGCGCCCGCCCTCGACGAACTTTCCTTGACTCATTCCAGAATTTTCCTTGACTCATTCCAGATTGTGCGGAAGGGTAGGTGCGTGGCCACCCCTTCTGTCGACACCGACGAGGCCGCGCTGAACGCATTGCGCGGAGCCGCGCTGCGTGTGACTATGCCGCGCCGTGCGGTCTTGGCCTGGCTTGTCGAACATCCGCATTCCACCGTCGACGCGATCGGCGCGGGTGTGCGGAAGATGATCGGGACGGTGTCCACGCAGACTGTCTACGACGTGCTAGGTGCGTGCACCGACGCGGGGTTGCTCCGGCGAATCGAGCCAGCCGGGCACCCCGCCCGATTCGAACGGCGCGTCGCCGATAACCACCACCACGTCGTATGCCGGCTGTGCGGCCGTACCGACGACGTCGACTGCGCGGTCGGGACCACGCCGTGTCTTCAGCCCACTGACGCTCGCGGCTTCATTGTCGACGAAGCCGAAGTAGTCTTCTGGGGCCTGTGCCCCGGCTGTGCGTAAGTAGAGCGTCCCGCGAACGGATCCCCACAACAAGAGGAGATACCACAGTGACGCCGATAGTGCCCAAGCCGACCACGACTGATGCCGGCATCCCGGTCGAGAGTGACGAACACTCGCTCACCCTTGGCGTTGACGGACCAATCCTTCTTCAGGATCACTACCTCATCGAGCAGATGGCGCAGTTCAACCGGGAGCGCATCCCGGAGCGTCAGCCGCACGCGAAGGGTGGTGGCGCCTTTGGTCGCTTCGAGGTGACGAACGACGTCAGCTCCTACACCAAAGCCGCGGTTTTTCAGCCGGGCACCAGGACCGAAATGCTAGTCCGATTCTCCACCGTCGCCGGTGAGCGGGGTAGCCCTGACACCTGGCGCGACCCGCGCGGCTTCGCCCTCAAGTTCTATACGACCGAGGGTAATTACGACATGGTCGGCAACAACACGCCGGTGTTCTTCATCAAGGACCCGATGAAGTTTCAGCACTTCATCCGCTCGCAGAAGCGCCGCGCCGACAACCACCTGCGCGACCATGACATGCAATGGGACTTCTGGACCCTGTCTCCGGAGTCCGCCCACCAAGTCACCTGGCTGATGGGAGATCGCGGGATTCCGCGCACCTGGCGGCACATGAATGGATACAGCTCGCACACCTACATGTGGGTCAACGCGGGAGGCGAGAAGTTCTGGGTCAAATACCACTTCAAGACCGACCAGGGCGTGGAGTGCTTCACACAAGACGAGGCCGACCAGATGGCCGCGGTCGACACCGATTACCACACCCGCGACCTGTACGAGCACATCCGGGACGGTAACTTCCCAAGCTGGACGCTGAAGATGCAGATCATGCCGTTCGAGGACGCCGCCACATACCGGTTCAACCCGTTCGACCTGACCAAGGTATGGCCGCATGGGGACTATCCGCTCATCGATGTGGGCCGCATGACCCTGGACCGTAACCCGACCGACTACCACGTCGAGATCGAGCAGGCAGCCTTCGAGCCCAACAACCTCGTCCCGGGCATCGGCCCAAGCCCGGACAAGATGCTGCTGGCCCGACTCTTCTCCTACTCCGATGCCCACCGTGCCCGGATCGGCGTGAACTATCGGCAGATCCCGGTGAACGCACCGCAGTCGCCGGTGCACAGCTACAGCAAGGACGGGGCGATGCGGGTCACCAACGTGTCGGACCCCGTGTATGCGCCGAACTCCTACGGCGGCCCGGCGGCTGACACCGCACGCTACGGCGAACCGGCGGGATGGCACGCCAACGGCGACATTGTCCGGGCGTCCTACGTTCGGCACACCGAGGACGACGACTGGGGCCAGCCCGGCACCATGGTCCGCGACGTGCTAGACGACGGCCAGCGGGAGCGTTTGGTCAACAACATCGTGGGCCACCTGCTCAACGCGGTGTCCGAGCCGGTCCTGCAACGAGCCTTCGAGTACTGGCGCAACGTGGACAAGAGCATCGGCGACAGGGTCGAGGTCGGGGTCCGCGACAAGGCCGGCGAGAAGGATCCAAAAGCGGCGGAGCAAGCCAACCCAGCCCGAGAGGCCATGCAGGCCAAGGCCTGAACAACGGTGGTCCGGCACCGCGGATCTGGTTCCGGGGTGCCGTGACCTCTCGTCTCCGAATGAGGAATTGAGCGTTGAATCGGCTGCCGAATGGCTGTTCGTCATGCATGTAGGACGACTTTGTTCGTCAGGTCGCGGGGACACCAGGCTCACGAGCTGCACTCCGGAGCCCTGCGGGAGGCGCTGGCTCCTGCCCTCCGATCAGAACGGACTCCACGCATGCGACCTTGGTCGTGCCGCAACGGGATCCCGTACGGGACAAGATCGTGCGAGAGCGCAGCAGCCGCCCGAGCATCCGGATACCGTTCGGCTCGCGCGACGTCGAAGAGGTCCCTCATGTCAGATCAGGCGCATCCGACGATCACGGGCTTGGTCAGGCTCGCATGTGGTCACTACGGCGCCAACACTTATGGTCGGACTTTGACCGCGTCCTGCGTGTCATAGGGCGCGCGTCTCCGCGGGCCTGATGAAATACCCATCTTTGCATCTTGCGCGGCTAAGCGGTGTTGGGTTACCGCTGACAGCCAGCTAGTGCTTCCGATTGACTTGCTGGCCGTTGTGCCAGACCGTGCAGATGCGATTCTCGAGCCCGACGACCTCGAGGTCGTTGCCCTGCAGGGCAACGATGTCCGCGCGCTTGCCAGGGGTGAGCTCGCCGCGGTCGTGATCCACTCGGAGAAGTTTTGCTGCATCCAGGGTGGCTGCTCGGAACGCTCTCTTGCGGCCGAGTCCTGCCGCAGAGAGGTGCTCGATCTCGCGGAGCACCTCGGTGTGTGGCCGCACCGGATTATCAGAGCCCATGGCGATCGGCACGCCGGCGTCGATCGCCATCTGGACCGACCGGCGATGCGCCTCTGCTGCCCCCGGTGGGTTGCCCTCGGGGTCGGACTGGGTGATTGACAACGTGGGTACGAGGAAGCACCCGGCTTCGACCATCGCCGCGACCGCGTCCTCGTCCAGCCACACGCCGTGCTCGATGCTGTGTGCCCCTGCACGTGCTGCCGCTTCGACGGCTCGTGCCGAGTGGGCGTGCACCATCACCTGGCGGCCCCCGTGACGCGTCGCTTCTTCGACCACCGCCGCCATCTCGTCGGCCGTCATCTGGACGTCGTGGGCGCGTCCGCCTTGCATCATCGACCCGCTCGCGGCGAGCTTGATCCAGTCCGCCCCTGCACGCACCATGCGACGGACCGCGGCCCGCGCCTGGTCGGGACCGTCGAACACTGACTCGGGCAGTGCTGGGTCGGTCGAGCCGTCCAGCTTGCCGAGACCCGGTAGCCAGGCGTCACCGATACCGCCTGTCGTGGACAACTGCACCAGCGACACCAGCACCTCCGGGCCGGAGATCCAGCCGTTCACCAGCGCCTGCTGCACCCCGGCATCGGCGCCGGCAGCATCCCGAACCGTGGTCACGCCGCGCTCCAGTAGGGTCTGCAACACCGGCACGACCGAGAAGAGGTGTACTGAGCGCGGCACCATCAGCGCCACCGGCGACATGTACAGCGTGAGCCCGATGTGGGTGTGACAGTCGATGAAACCGGGCACCAGCAGTTGCCCCGCACAGTCCACGTTCTCGTCGCCGTCCATGCTAGGGCCCACGTCGACGATCCGATCGCCCTCGATCACCACGTCAGCCATCGAGACTCCGCCAGAAGCGACGTCGAGCACCGACCCACCTTGGAGAACAACCCTGGCCATACCGACATCATCGCAGGCATTGTCGGCACTGGCCGCAGCATTGTGACCCTGCCCCTAGCCTGTCCGGTCGCATTCGCGCTCGCCGCTTTGTCCACGGTGCGGGGCTCGGAGGCGACCTTCTGCCCCTACCCATCTTCACCGCTCTCTTCGGGCTTCGCGTCGCTGTCCCGATGCTGACCCCGACCCAGGTGTCCAGTAACGGCAGCCGAGCCTGGGTGCAGCGCGGCCGCTTACGCGTGGAAGAACGTCTTCGTCGGCGATGCCGTGCTTGCGTGCGCTGTCCGACGGTGGTCTTCCCATGTGTCTGACTCTCCTTCAGGACTGACCTAACAGCCCTGCCATAAAGTCTGACGCGGGACACACCAACACCGCCAACGGTTCACACCGCCGCTGTCACCGCGGCCTGATCACCCCACTGCCCGTGTCCGGCAAATCAGGTCAGGCTCTTTGAGCCACTTAGACCGTTGGCCGGAAAGTCCCTCAGCCGTCGTCGACAGACAGGTTGCTGGTGGCTGGTGCTTACGTCGCTACGAGCAGGCCTGTGCCGTACATGAGCAGGACGCCGAGGGCCATGCCGGCGAGCACGGCGGGGTCGAGCGACCGGGCGCTGCGTTCCCGCATGCTCGGTGCGATCTGGACCACGACCTGGGCGATGGCGCCGACACCGGCGCCGAACAGCAGGGCAGAGAGCGCGGGGTTGTCGACGGTCACGCCGATAAGAGCGCCGACGATGGCTGGCGCACCTGCGAGCAGGCCCAGGCCGAGCAGTTGGATCGGCGAGGTGCGCAGAGCGGCCAGTGGCGCGACGATCGCGACTCCCTCCGTGGTGTTGTGCAACGCGAAGCCGACCACCAGGGCTGAGCCCAAAGCCAGCGCGCCGACGGCGTAGGCCGAACCGATCGCGAGACCTTCGCCCAGATTGTGCAGCCCGATTCCGATGGCGATCATGAACGCCAGTCGGCGTCCGCTCGGAGCGTCCTGGTCGGCAACCGACGGCCGCGAGCGAAGCCAGCGGTCCACTGACATCAGTCCCAGGAAGGCGAACGCGGCGCCGAGCAGGACCAGCAGCACGCCGCCGAATGCGGCGCCGGCCCCTTGGCTCAGCTCGAAGCCCTCGATCGTCGCGTCGACGGCGAGGAAGACGAGCACCCCCACCGTCAGCGCCAGCAGTACCCGGATGCCCCTGCCACCGCTCCGGCGCAGCACCGGAAGGAACAGCATCCCCAGCACCACGGGGATGACTCCGACGTAGAGCCCGAGCAGCACCATCGAGGCGAGAAACCCGCCGTCCGTCGACGGGGTGGCTACGGCCACCGGGATCTCGTGCTCGAGCACCGCTCCGGTCGAGGTGAGCATGGAGATCAGGTACGGCTGACCGTCATGCCACGGATAGTCCAGCCGCAGTGTGGCCGAGCCGAGGCGGTCGACCGGGTCGGCTGCGCCGGTGAACCCCACGTAGCTGTCGTTGACGAACACCTGCGCAACCTGGACCGGGTCCGGCCCTATGTTGCGCACGGTCAACTCGATGGTGCCGGGCGAGAGCAGGGTGCGCTCGACAGCGAGCTCCTCGACGGGTGGACCGGTCCGCTCGGGCAGGCTCGCCCCGCCGAAGGCGGCAAGGGCGGCCAGCGAGACGCCGACTATGACGGCGACGGCCAGACCCAGCGCCCACACCGGAACAGATGTCCGCCGCCCACCGATGGCTCGATCCTCACTTTCAGATCTCAAGGTTTCGACGCGCTCGGTCATGGGATGACCTCGAAGAAGCCCATCCAGCCGAGGTCGGCGAACTCGGTCTTGTGCGCGTGGAACATGTACTGGCCTGGATGCGGGAACCGCACTTCGCAGATGCCGCGCTGCCCTTGCCCGAGGACGACGGTGTCGGTGAAGTCGGCCGGTGTCAGCCGGGTGCCGGTCGGGTAGTAGTCGAAGAAGTTGCCGTGCAGGTGGAAGCTGTTGATTGGGTCGTACTCCAAGATGTTGACCAGGTAGATCCGCACCAGTTCACCGCGCCGCACCTGCACCGGTTCGTGGTTGTAGTGGAAAGGAATCCCGTTGACCGCGTACAGCTGGTTGCCCTCGCCGTCGAAGGTGGTGTTGTAGCCCATCATGACCATGACCATTTCGTCGGCCGGCGGCCGACCCTGCTTGGGGTCGATGATGAAGGTGCCGTACATGCCCCGAGCGATGTGCTCGGCGAGCGGCCCGACGTGGCAGTGGAACAGGTGTAGCCCGAAAGGCTCGGCATCGAACTCGTAGACGAACTCCTCACCAGGCGAGATCACCCCACGACCGATCATCGGGACACCGTCCATCTCGGCCGGGTGGATGCCGTGGAAGTGCATGGTGTGCGGATGCTGGGAGTCGTTGGTGAACCGCACCTGCAACCGGTCACCCTCGGTACAGCGCAGCGTGGGGCCGGGAACCCGGCCGTTGAACGTCCATGCCGGGAAGGACGCGCCGGGTGCGACCTCGATGTCCTTGTCGGAAGCCGAGATCGACCATTCGCGCAACGTCCGACCGTCGGCCAGCGTTGAGCTCTTTCCGTAATCGAAGCTGCGCAAGATGTCAGTGGGGTTGAACCCGTTCGCGACGTGGTCCACGGTCGAGCCCTGAGCGAAGGCCGGCCCGTTGATGCCGCCCCCGTGTGACGCGTCCATGCCGTGGGCGATTGTTGGGTCGCCGCCTCCCATGCTGCCTTGCTCGCCCCCTGCCTGACCGACAGTTCCACTCGCCGTTGCGCGAAGCGATACGGCGGCCAGAGCAGCGCCCGCGGCGCCGCCGAGAAATGCGCGCCTTGAGGTCACGACGATTCCCCGCCCACCGTCGTCGCCGCGGGGGCTGCGGAACGGCCGTAGATCAAGGTGCCAAGTTGGTCACCGACCGCCTCTTCCTTCCCGTCGACCCGCAGCCACAGTGGCCCACCGAAGGGAGCTCGCTGCCCGACCTCGAGGCTCACGCCGGGCCGGATGCCGATGCCCGCCAGATAGCGCAGCGCGGCACTGTCTCGGTCGTCGACCCGCTCGACCCGAAACACGGTGCCCGCTTCGGCGCGGTCCAGACGCTGGCCCCATTGCTCGGAGTGGACACCGGTGGGCGGTGGGATCGGGTCGCCGTGCGGATCCGTGGTGGGGTGACCGAGGTGTTCGTCGATCCGCGCCAGTAGCCGGTCGCTGACGGCGTGTTCGAGTACTTCGGCCTCCGCGTGTACTTCGTCCCACGGCACGTTGAGAACCCGGGCCAGGAACGTCTCCAACAACCGGTGCCGACGGATGACGGCTCTGGCGTGGTCAGCACCATGCGCGGTGAGCATGGCCGTGTGGCCCGAGCGCCGCTGCACGAGCCCATGGCCGCCCAACCGCTTCAACATCACCGACACCGTCGGCGCAGTGACACCCAGATGCTGCGCCAGACCGGAGGTCGTCACAGGCTCGCCGTGGCCGGCCATCTTGAAGATCGTCTTCAACGCGTCCTCCACCGCTTCGGTGTGCCTAAAGTGACAGCATTGCATGTCCTGATTTTTCGATGTGACGATCATATCTTTCAACTTAGCCTGGACTAATGGCTGCGGACAAGTGTTCTAAGTCAGTTTTTGAGCATGGAGGATCCCCGCGCTTGAGAGTTGGCGCTCCTCGCCCCCGGCGGGGTGGTGCACCTCGTCCTCGAGGTGCTGGCCTATGCGGTGGACGAGGCGGTGTACAGGCGCTCGGCACACGTCGTCACGCTGCACTCCGACGGGTCGGTGACCCTCCTTGCAAATGTGCAGATCTCCGGCAAGGAGCTACGCCGGCTGGCTGATGCACTTAGCCCGCACCTGTGCGTCGAGGTCAACGACCACGGCTGAGCCACGAACATCACCCACCGCTCTGTGCTCGACCGATTCACGGTGATGGCCTTTCACGTCCCTCTTACGCTGGCCGGAAGATTGACGTTGTCTCGCAGGGGGATCCACAACTGGGGTTGCGCTGTCCTCGTCTCGCTGGCTAGTCCGTTGGCCGCTCGCCGCGGAGACGGGCGATGTAGCGGTTGGCAGAGCGGCGGACGGCGGCGGCACCCTCGTGGACGACGACGCGTCCCCACCAGCCTCCGTAGACGCGATCGAAACTGAACCGTTCGACTCTGCGAGCGATGTCGGCGACGGTGTCCTCGTCGAGTGGGATGAGGTTGGGATAACTCCGCATGAAGCTGACCCAGTCTCGGTCTTGGACGACGGTGATCGTGTCTCCCGTGAGCAAGGCTCCACCGCCGTCGGCTCCGGCCGGCCAGTGCAGCACGGCGGCGCCGTCGAAGTGGCCGCCGATGCGGGCCAGGCTCACTCCGGGCACCGGTTCCGCGGCGTCGTCGAACAGCTCGATCAGCGGCGAGGACCGCTGGATCCACTTCTCGTCGGCACGCGGGATGAACACACGAGCGTCGAACGCGTCGGCGAACTCGATGTTGGCGGCGTAGAAGTGCGGGTGGGACATGCAGATCGCCTCAATTCCCCCGAGGTCGTCCACCTGCGCCCGTGCGTCGTCGTCGAGCAGGGAGACGCAGTCCCACAGGACGTTGCCGTGCGGTGTGCACACGAGCAGCGCCCGCTGCCCGATCGCGAACGCCGGTTCCACGCCGACGCCGACGAGGTCGGCCTCCTCCTCGCGCAGCACCACGGCGTGGTCCCGGGCGAGGTCGGACATGGTGGTCCACTGCTGTCCGTCCCACCCGACGTACTGGCGTTCGTCCTCGCAGATCGGGCAGTGAGCCGGTGGCCGACCTGTGTCGGGGTATTGGACCCCACAGGTCACACAGATCCAGGCTGGCATTGCCACACTCTCCTTCAGGTCGACGAACGGGGATGGCGGTTTCGGCGACATCGAATCTTCTCACCGCGAACCAGGAGGTCATTTGCGAGGAAGCCGGACAGTGTCGCCTTGTGACACGCGGTAGTCCGGATGTGGTTGTGGTAACGGCGTCGGCCTCTCCCCGAACCTGCCGCGATCCACGGGGGCGGGCCTGACACAGGGAATGTGCCATGGCGGCGCATCGTCGTGCCGGGGACTCGCGTGGGTTCCGTCTTGTGTTGAACGTTGCCCGGTGGTGCTGCAGTGCCTACTGCAGTGGCGCTCACTCGTCGTTGGATCGGATGACTGGCTTGATGTCCATGAGCGGTGTCCCGTTGATCGCTTCGAGAGGTCGAACCCGTACTTTGCCGTCCCGGATGTCCAGAACCGAGACGCGGTGTAGCCCCCACTGGGTTCGGTCGGGCCGGGGACCGCGTACTGAACACGCCCAGCTCGGGACTGGTCGGGTCGTCTCCAGGCTTGGTGGCCAACTCGTCGCGGCGTGCACGATGCGGATGCTCACCGTTGCCACAGACTGGCTCCTCCATCATTGCCCCCGCTCATTATGGCTGCCTCACACGCACGTCCACGACTTCGGTAACGGATCCGGCACGGTCCGACGCCCTCTAGCGCCTCCTGCAGCTTGGCCCGGCGGGAACTGGTCTGTGGTCGTCCTGGGTGGGCAACTGGTCACGCCGCCACGGGGCAGGGCCGCCGT
>JAABUR0100004738.1_pt1 | contig 17919 bp, 22 predicted proteins | sample 5560091 | NCBI WGS metagenome assembly JAABUR01 (sample SAMN10711879, study PRJNA513375) | rock metagenome | isolation source: Antarctica rocks | place: Antarctica: Victoria Land, University Valley sud | reverse complement strand
AACAAGCGCACCGGGCGCCCGGGCCGGCGGCCGGGCGCGGGCGCGGGCGGCTGCGGCGCGGGGCCGTACGGGGCCGCGTCCCCGCGCGCCGGCGGCGCCGGCAGCCTGTCGCCGAGCGGCGGCGGCGGTGGCGGCGAGGGCGGCGCGAGCGAGCGGCGGGGCAGCAAGCGCAGCCTGCCCAGCCGCAATGCAAAGAAGGGCGCCGCGGCGGCGGCCGCCATGGACCGCTCAGAGGACGACGAGGGCGACGACTTCGGCTCAGACGACCTGGGCCACAGCTCGGACCTGGGGGGCCCGGACGGCAAGCGGCGCAAGGCGCGCGCGCGTCTGGCCCGAAGCGCGGGGCGGGAAGAGGGGGTGCGGGGCGGTGACGGCAGCTGTGTGCCGCGCCCTGGGCGCTGCTCTGCCCGACTGCGGGGTCGCTTGGCTTCCACTGGTGGCAGGCAAGCCTCGGCCTGCCAGGCGCTGCCAGCCATCTCGCTCGCTGTGCGCAGCCGTCGGGCGTGTGTGCGTGCGCTGTGGTAGGGTAGGGTATGATGGTGTTGGGTTGCAACAACATGGGTGACGGGCGCGCGCAGGTGCTGCTGTGCGAGCAGGACCCGGACGCGCCGGGGCTGACGGTGGAGCAGCGGCGCAAGATACGGCGGCGCATCAACAACCGCGCGTCCGCGCAGCGCGTGCGCGCCAAGCGCGAGCAGGACCTCGCCATCGCGTCTGCACAGGCGCGCCCTTGCCCCGCACCAGCCTATCATAACACCGCTGAGCAAAAGCAGGGCTTTGTCAGTGACGCGCAGGCGCGCGGCCATGTGCACCGAGGCTGCCTCGGCCCTATCGCGTCACACTCGTGGCGAGCACGGCGGGGGTGTGTGCCTTTGTTGCGTCCACAGGCGCTCGCTGCCTGCACACAGAACGCACGGTGTGCACTGCGCTGCTGAGCGCTGTCGCAACAGAACAGGGCAAGGGCTAGGGCTAGGGTTAGGGCACAGGCACTGACGCGCGCGGTGGCTGCGCAGGTGGCGCAGCTGGACGCGGAGAAGGAGGCGCTGATGCAGCGCGCGGCCGCGTCGCAGCAGACGTGCGCGCAGATGGTGGTGCAGCTCAAGGCCGCGCGCGAGCGCTGGCACAAGACCTGCCTCACCAACGTCGCGCTGTGCAAGGCGCGCGCGCGCCCGCCCCGCGCGCCCGCCCGCCGCCGCCGCCGGCCCGGCACCGAAGCGGGCAGAGGCGCTGTGGCTGTGTCTGCACTGGAGGGAGAACAGTCCGGCTGACCTGGCGGCCTTGCTGGTGCAGTGGTTCAGCTATGGATCGGCGCAACTGCACGTACCTCTTGGTGAGGTGCTTGCCGGCTCCTTGTAGTCAGGTGGGTCAGGGAAGGGCATCGAGCACCTCGGAAGGGTACCGGGCACCTGGCGGCGTGCGGCTGATGGCCGGCCGCCCGCGCGCGCAGGAGCTGATGCAGCTGCGCGCTCAGCTGGAGGCGTTCCAGCAGGCCAATGGCGGCGGCGCGCGGCCCGACGCGCCCGTCAAGGCCGAAGACGGCAGCCCCGCGCCCGGCGCGCACCCCAAGTCGGAGCCCATGAGCGCCGCGCCGCGCGGCCCGCCGGGCGATGCCGCGGCCGGGGGTGACGCGGCCGGCGAGGAGCCCCGGCCGCGGGGCAGGCGGCCGCCGCAGCGCCCCGGCGCGACGATGCCGCCGCCGCCGCCGGCGCACGGCCGGCCCTCGCTGGACAACCTGACATCCGCCGCCAGCTTTGACCTGGCCAACATATTTGCTGCGTGACGCGCGCTCTGGGGACGGCGGGGTCGTCTGCTCTTTAAGAAGCTGCGCGCGCGGCGGCGGCTGCATGAGTGCGCAGGCCGGCCTTGTCGGCGAAGTGCATGCCTGCAGGGCTCTGTCAAGCGCTCTGTGCCAGGGTATGCCACGGAACTGTTTTAACATTGCGATGCTGTGCATACGAGTAAGGACTGCAGTCGGCCGGGGCGCCGGCGGACTTTGGGATGCCCAACGTGTCTGAGGGGGCCGAGGGAGGGGTCCCTCGCCCCTGCATCGCGCAGGGCTTGGCGCAGCGCGCGCTGGCAGAGCGTGCCCGAGGGCGCCGCAAGAGGCGCCAGCTTGTGTTATCCCCGGCCTGGTGTGTCGAGAGCCTTAGTGGGCGGTTTGAGCATCCGCATGTCCTGACTGGACAGGCCGGGCGCTCGCGCTGTTGCGGAGGAGTTGGTGCACGGGAGGCCAGGGGTCTCACTCCATGCTGGGCGCCCGGCGGCCGCGCCCGGCACCTGCGCGCGCCGCGGGGTCTGTGACCCCGCGCGCGCGATGCGCCGCCCCGCCCGCATTGGGCGGGGAGGTGCGCCTGAAATTTACGTCCCTGCAGCATAATTTGTGAGTGTGGTGCTTGGCATACAACATGGGATTTGGCACTTTGTGGGGCGCCGCGCAGGCCTAAGAATACGAGCAGGCAATGCAGGGGGTCCATGTGCACGTGTGTGTGCATATGGTGCGCGTGTGTATGATGCCCGCGCGTCTGGTTTTTTGGGGCTGCGCGCCGCGGGGGGCGGCGCGCATGCCCCGAGCAAGAAATGAAGTATTGCGCTCATGCCCAAGCTGTGCACTTGCGGGCGTGTGTTTGGTACAGCAGGGGCACATGCAGGGCCTTGAGACCGCAGGGCGCGCCCCGGCAGTGGATGGTAGCGCCCTCGCAGCGCTTGAGGGCGGCCTCAAGCGGTGGTGTGCGCTGCAGTGCTCGAGGGCGGTCTGAAGGTGGCGGTGCACAGAGTGTGCGGGGTGTCAGAGGTGGCATGCAAAAGGGTGCAAACAACGAGGGGTTGAAGATGCAGCAGGCTCGGAAGTAGTTTTCATGTGTTTTGGGTTTTGCCTGGCTGAGGTTCAGCTGTCGAGTCACGCGCGATGGAGTTCTGCTTGGCGCGTGCCCTGTGCGGCCGCGCCCTGCATTCTGGGCTGCCGCGCTGCCGAGCTCCCCCGCCGCAGCTCAGGAGCTGCTCGGCTGGGGCGGCATGCATGGCGCCGGACTGGGTGTGGGAGCGCCGCTGCGGGGCTGCAGCGGCGCTGCGGACACTTTCATATGCTTATAGATGCAACGCTCGTTAACATGCATGCATGCATCCGCCGCACACAGCGTTCTCGGCCCTGCTTGCAGGCCGGCACGGGCGGTCCGGCGGCGGGCCCCGCTCTGACGGCGCATCAGCAGCCGGTGATTTAGCATTTGTCCCAGGGGCGCGGGCTGGGTGATAAGTTGCATTGGGTGTGCTAGTTTGGGGCCACGGACGCTTCTTTTCTTGGTCCGTGAAGATGATGATGGAGGAGGGGAGGGCTCTTGCCCTGGAGCTGCGGTGCCGCTCCTGGTGTCTTTGCTGCATCTGGTGTGTCTGGGGTTGGAGGCCTGGGTGCATACAGCCGTGACTATGCGTCCGTGCTGCTGAGTTAGGGGCTGATCTACTGCCCCAGCAGCAGCAACCTGTAAATAAACCTGTTTGTGTCATATAGCTTTTCGACCATACGTATGGCTGGAGAGGCCTGGGTCTTTGGCGCATAGCCTTGTGCGCACGCGCAACTCAGGCTGTTTCGCAGCCGATGGTGCAGGAGGAGAACGAGGCGCGTCCGCCTTTCTCAAGCTCACTGAAGCTGGGTGCGCATATACCTGACGTATTGGAGAGGCGCGCAGGTGGACAGCCTGCCAGCGCTGTTTGAGCGCGCGAGCGGCGTGCATGCGCAGGCGGATTCTCTGCCTGCCAGCGACGGTGCAGGGCAGGAGGCCGTGCAGGCACGCCCTGAGCAGCGTGCCAGAGACTGCTGATATTACAAGTGTGCAGCAGTGCAAGCAAGTCAGGGCAATGTGTGCATTGCTTGTTTTTCCCGCTATGATCAACCTCTGGTGCTGGCTGCCAAAGGACTGCTTGCACGTCTGGGCCCTGGGAGGCAGTCCATGCTCCTGTCCCAAGTGCTTGTACACATTCCTCGCGCAGAGCAGAGCTTGCGTTCCGCAGGTGGCGCTCTTGTCCGCTCCGGCTGCACTGTCAGTCCCTCGTGTTGACCGCCGCCGCCGTGCTCGCGGGTCAACCAGCGCCTGGCAAGCGCTTGCGCATGCTTCAGTTCCGCGGGCCGGGCCTTGTCTGGCGCGCTGGGCGCGTGAGTCACGCGGCGTGACGCTCGGGGCCGCCGCAGAGGGCCGTTGAGTGGCTGCGCCGCTGCGCCGCGCTCGCGGACGCGCTCGGCGTCTTCTCGCGCAACGAGGAGCTGGACGACTTGGCGACCGGCGACCTGCGCTTCCTGGCGCTGCCCAAGCTGCTGGGCGACCTGCTGGCGCGCACGCCGCTGCGCGCGCCCGGGCCGCGCGCCGCCGTGCTGGAGCAGGCCGCGGCGGAGTACGCCAGGTGGCCCCGCCCGGCCGGCGCCAGCCCTGATACACGGCTGTAATTTGTTCATTCATTCTGCAGTGGCAGAACATGCTGCAGTCGTTTGCGCCGCGTGGCTCGGCTGGTCCCTGCCGTGTGCCGTCTCCGAAGCCGTGTTATGCAGGCAGTGTGCCCCCGCCTCTGCTCCCTCCCACATGCCTGCTGGCTCGCCCAAACGCTCGCCGCCCTGGAGCAGGCGTCCTGAGCACGCCGCAAACGCTCCTTGTCCTCACGCGCTGCATGTGAGCAGCCATATCGCATGGGCTAGCCAATCGGTTGAAGGGGCTGCGGCGGAGGCCCGAAGCGAGAGCTTCCTGCAGCGCGCGCGCCTGCGCGCTGCAACACGCCGCTGCGGCCCTCGGCAGGTACCTGGAGAGCGCCTGCCGGTATGGCCTGGCCGAGCGGCCCGAGCAGGAGCAGGCCGCGGAGGAGGATGGGGACGAGGGCGGCGGCGCGCGGGCCGCCGCCGGCCCGGCCGCGTCGCAGCGCGCCGCCAAGATTGCGCGCTTTCGCGCAGAGCGCTATGCGCGCGCGCGCCTGGAGCAGCTAGCGGCGCAGGCGCGCCCGGCGGCGCAGCTGCCAGGGGTGCCGCCCCGCTGCAGGCAGGCCGAGCGCGCTGGCTGAGGCTGCGCGCCGCCCGCGGCGGCTTCTTGGTCCCTGTGGCGCTTGGCTGGGAAGCCTGCCTCGTCCCCACTCATGCAACGGGATCCCAATGACAATCCCCATGCTGATCGGCGCCAACGTGCGCGTGCAGAGTCTGCGGCGCAAGCGTCTGGCAGAGCTGCAGGACGCGGAGGAGTGTGGCAGCAGCGGCGGCAGGGGGGGCGCAGCTGGCGGCGGAGACGCCGACGAGGACCGCGAGGCCGCGCTGCTGCGGCTGCGCCTGGCCGCGCTGCAGGCCGCCGAGCAGCGCGCCATGCTGCGGCAGGCGCGCGCGCAAGCCCCTGCAGGGTATATGGCCCGCGCTGCTCCATTGTGCCGCTCTCCAGCCCATCCCATGTCCTGTAATCACCCCTGAATGCGTTGCGGTTCTGACAGTGCTGCGGCGCGCAGCATCGCTGCCCGCAGCGCAGCGCGCAGCGCCGCCGCGGCCGCCGCTGGTGGAGCTCCGGCACAACTCGCGCTCGGCCGCGGCGGGCCTACAGTGGACACCGTCCCTCACACCTGTTGCACTTGCAGGAGCAGGCAGTGCTGCCGCCAGACGAGCGCGCAGCGGCGGCGCCGCGCGTGGCCGCGGACTGCGTGCAGAGAGGTACCTGAGCTAGGGTTCAATGGCAGAATATGGTGCCACCCCGGGATCCCCTGCGCGCGCAGGAGCTGGCGATGCTGCGGCACGCCGCGGCGCTGCCGGCGGAGCGGCGCGCCGCGCCACCGCCGCCGCCGCCGCCGGAGCTGCTGGCGGCGCTGCGCGCGGCGGCGGACGGACTGGCCGGCGGCGGCGGCGGCCGCGCCGCGCACGCGGCAGCCGTCTTCCGCCCGGGCGTCGCGCCGCCGAGCGTGTCGCTGGCGCAGCAGGCGCGCCGGCCTCGGCGGCGCCCTGCCAGGGTTTGCAGGGTTTCCCGCGCTGCGAGCTGCGACCCTGGATCCGTCGGGATGGTTGCCAGCAGCGCAGCACATGACTGCATCGAAGCCTCGGCTGTGAGCACGCTGCGAGGGCTCGGTGCGCTTTGCCTCCAGCCGATGCGCGGGAGGAGGCGGCGCGCAGCGCGAAGCATGCGCTGCGTGCCGCGCTGCCACGGCGGCTGCACGCAGGCTGACGCTGTGTTGGTCTGCAGGCTTGGGCGTGCACGCTTGATGCACGCTCCCAAGCGCTTTCCACGCACCTGCGCTGACGCGGCGTGCGGCCCGGCAGGCGGGGCGCGAGCTGCGCGCCGCGCGCGAGGCCGACGCGGCAGCCGCGGCGGCGGCCGCCGCGCGCGCGGCGGCCGAGGCGGCCGACGAGCGCGCGGGCGGCGAGGCGGCCGCCGCGCGCGCGCGCGCCTGGGACGACTGGAAGGATGAGCACCCGCGCGGCGAGGGCAACAGCAAGCTGCGCCCGACCGCGTGAGGCGCGGGCGGCCGCGCGCTGCGACTCTCGCTGCGGTGTGTGGTCGAGTGTGTCTGCGGCACCCGCACCGGCGGCAGGGCCTCTCTGTTCACGCTTGGGCAGCGACAGGCGGCAGGCGTGGTTTGTTTGGCCTGCCGGCGGGTGCAGGGGGTGTACAGCAGGGTTGGTGGTGGGCGGAGCCATGCCATGGCGGCCATGGGCTCGGATGGCTGCGGGCAAGCCGGCCGGGACCCAGCAGGCCCTGCTAGTAAGTTCACATGGCTAGGAGGCGTCTGCGTATGTGCCAGATGTCATTGAGAGTGATGTTGGTACGGTGCCTGGCATGTTGTATGTGTGTGTGGTGGGTTGCCCAGCGTTGCTTCCGCAGGCTGCTTGAGCGACTGAGTCCTGCATCGGGCTTGTTTGCACCTCAACATGGCACTGGCTCGTTGTGTGAACCTCTGCAAATGTTGTACGATGCGGCATGCCCACCCACCCTGAGCTGCTGACAGCTGGGACGCGCAGCAAGGCTGCTGAGACAATCAACCGCTTGCAAAAAGTGAGAAGAACAAACATCTACTGCTGACACACACTGCGCTCCCACTCCTCCCGTACAGAGCCCGGCATGTCGTTCAGCTGACGAGTACCTCCTTGATCCTAACCCTCACTTGCCAAAATACAATAAAAAACATACGGCCAGCCACCTTTCCGAGTCCAGGTCCGGGAACAAGGGACCTAGGCCCAAATGGCAGACTCACCAATATGCTCCTGAGAACACTGTTGTCAGGAGGCAGAAATAATGCGACTTCGTGCCAACACGTGACGAGGGAGGGCGCAGCCGCGAACCGGGCAGCGATACATCCAAACTGGGCAGCTGTTGTGCAAACCCTGCAGTGCCAGCATGCATCAGTGGAGGGGCGAGCGAAGTATCCATACCCAGGACACAGGGGCGGGTGGGACATGTGCAGATCTAATCACTCCCCAGACCGACTTCACCAGGCTAACTTCAAAATGCCGACAAAATAGATCCTACATGGCGCGGCCTCCCGCCACGCCCAATAATGGGCTGGGGCACCAAAGCGCGCGTTGTGCATCAAACAGCCTGTTGCCGCAGCCACAGCTGCCAGGAACCAGGCAGCGGGCGGCAGCATGCACCTCATGCCGCCGCGGCCACAGCCGCCGGAGTGCCAGGCAGCTCGCGGCAGCATGCACCTCACTTCATAATTGAGATAATATCCTGACCCACCTGCGTATCCATGCCCCACGCCCCAGGAGGCTTACGGAGCTGCCCGGCACTGCTGAAACCCTGCTGAAAACCTGTGCGCATGGACTGCGTCCACCGCAGCAGCGCCGGGTTGACCCGCCGGCCGCTCTCCCGGGTGGCCACACTGATGTGGGCAAGTCAGGTGACATTGCATGGTGGGGGTGTGCCGCCCTCATATGCAGCGTGCATGCGAGAGGTGAAGGCGGAGGTATGAGCAAACACTCATGTGTGGGGCTGGCCACAGGCAGTAGCGCACCCCGCACGTGCCGGGCCGCCCCAGAAGAGCCACGCGCGCGGCTCGCCGCACGCGCTCAACTGCACTAACTACCGCTTTGCTCCTCCCAAACCAGCCCTGCCGTCCGACAGGGCCCTGCGGGCACCCGCGCTGCCTGCGCCTACGCCGGCAGCTCAGCGGCCAGCGCCGCTGAGGCGGGTGGCGGCTCCGGCTCGGGGCGCTCACGCCTTGACGGGCAGCGCGGCGTGCGCGGCGCTGTCGTCCGAGAAGCGGCCCGCCGCGTCGGCGCCTGCGCGCGCGCCGCCGCCCTGCCTTGAGTGCCTGCTCTGTGGGTGGCGCATGCCTGCCACCATGCGGACATGTGCCACAGGCGTACGCATCGCGCGTCGCACGGCATGCCAGCGCTCCGAATTGCGGCAGGGGCGCCTCCGGCACGGCCGACAGCGAGCCGGCCGGCCGGAGGGCGCTGCGGTGAGGCACCGCAGCAGCGAGGCACCGCACTGCGCCGAGCACCGCAGAACGAATCCACAGCCTGACCTAATCTCAAACCTACCCTACTCTACCCTACCCTGTCCGACGGCGGCGCTGCACCGGCAGCCCGCCTCGTCGTTTTTGGCGCGCCGCGCGAGCTTGGCGTCGTAGCGCTTGGCCCACGCCTCGACCACCGTCATGACCACCGTCGAAAGAGTCCATACTTTGACCGGGCATCAACCCTAACCTTACCCTCCTCTACCCTATCCGATGGCGCACCGGCGACCGCGTCGGTTTTCTTGGCCTGCCGCGCAAGCTTGGCGTCGTAGCGCTTGGCCCACGTCTCGACGACCGTCACCGCGCAGCAATCGCCCCAGATGTTGGTCACCGTGCGGAACATGCCCAGCAGCCTGCGCGCGCCGCGCGCCAAAGCTCGGGCGGCCGGCCGCGCAGGCGGCGCGGCCTCCAGCAGCGCCTCCCCCGCGCGCTGTGCGTGGACCACTGCCGGCGCGAGCAAGGCCCGCGGCTGACAGCTGTCAGGGCAGGCGGCGCCGCCCAGCTGCGCGGGCCGCCGCAGCGCGGAGCGCGCGCGCGGAGCAGGCGCTGTACGCAGCCGGGCGGCGCGCACCGGGCGCGCCGGCGAGCGACCGCGCGCCCGGGCGGGGCTCTGCTGCGGGCCCGGGTGAGGGCGCACCAGTCGACGGCGAGGATGACCGACAGGTCCTTCACGAACGACTGCATGCCCACGGCCTGCGCGCGCGCCGCCGGATCAGGTGGCATCTCTGGATCGCGCTGCAAGCGGGCGACCGCGCCACATGTCAAACTTTCACACAGGGTCTTGCAAGACCGTCTGTGCATCCGCCCAGTGCTTCCGGGCGCCATGCGACTTAAAAATGGCTCACATGGACCGCATGTGGAGGGCACTTTATGCGCGACCACACAGCCTGTTCACAAAGGAGCCTACCAGTGTGCACGGAGGGCATGCTCAAAGACAGAAGCGGCAACGAGACTCAAACAAGCCCGCATGTCGGCACGGCAGGGCCAGCGGGCTGGCACGCGTGGCCGGCACGGTGCGCCTGCAGCACGGTGATCCGGCAGGGCCGTCGAGCCGGCGCACGGGCCCGGGGGGCGCGCCTGCAGCACGGTGATCATGGATACGAGTGCCGACATGGGGATGGACGCCGCGCCGATGGCGGCCAGCGTGGCGGTGATGGCGATCTCGATGACCTGCCCGATTGACAGCGACAGGCCGTGCGCCTGCGGGCGCACGCAGTGCGTAAATCCATCTGTTGTCTACCACCTAGTGTACTACTCAATTACATGGGGTGTCACATCTGCATCTCTACAGCCAACACATGCTGCCGGACAACGTTCATCCCATCAGCCACTGTGAGTTTCGGTTTGCTTATCATTCTGTGAGGACGGCTGGAGCTGCACAAAGCAAAAATAGACATGCGGGCATGCTGTGCTGCACATGCGCGCTCGACAGCCCCGCCCAGCACAGCTCCCAGCCCTGGGCAACCTGCCCTTGGGGCCGCTCATGGCCAGTCATAGACAGGCCTGCAGCAGCCGTCTGCCCTCCATCCAGCGCCAGACCCCTCTCAGCACCGTGACGGTCACGAGAGGCGCCGAAACATGCTACGATGTCCCCGCCCCCTCTTCCCCCCTACAAAGTCAGAAAGTACGCCGCGCGGCGCGCGCCTGCGCAATGAAGATGACCGAGACGGCCTCGTAGAGCGCCGCGCCGTCGCGGTTGATGTTGGTGCCGAGCGGGATGACGAACTTGACCAGACTCTCGCGGCAGCCCAGCTCGCTCGCGCACTGCATCGTCATCGGCATCGTCGCCGCCGAGGAGCTGGTGCCGAACCTGCGCGGCGCGGCGCGCGCCCGAGTGGCGTGCCGCACTCAGGCCGCTCGCGCCGCCAGGAAGCAGTGGCGGGCGGGGGCCGCGCATGCAGATGGCTACAATACACTTCAGCGGTGAGTTACGGTCAGGGCACCGCCTGCGGAGCCGCCCTGAGTGCGCGCCGCCGCCTGCCTCGCACCAGAACCCGGACACGAACTGCGGCAGGCGCATCTCTTGAGGTAGAGGCGGACACGCTGGCGTGCCATCGACAAGGAGCCGACGCGCAATACAAGAGCGGCACGGGGGCTGCCCCGGGGGCGCACCCCATGGCGAACGCGGGGATGAAGGCTTTGACGACGGACAAGGGGTTGAGCCGCGACAGGAGCAGCAGCGTGAGCGGCAGCGAGATGAACGCGTGCACGCCGAAGCCGCACAGCACGGTCGCGACGTACAGGCTCAGCGACTTGAGCAGCTGGATGACGTTGCAGGCCTGCGGCGGCCCGGGCCGCGCGTCAGCGGCCGGTGCGCTGCATGGCACAAGGCCAGCGCCCGACCCGGCGCACTCCCCGAGGCAGCGCCAGCCGCCCATCGCGCGCCGGCCTACCCCAGTTGTCCTATCCCAGAACCGCGCGCAGGCGGGGGGCGCGCCTGCAGGATGGTCGCGCAAATGAGCGACGCGATGCAGAAGGGCGTCAGGTAGATGACCATCCACACCTACGCGGCCGCGCTCAAGTCCGACTCTCTGCCCGCTGCTGCAGCCTTCCGTGACACGTGCGTGCGCGGGCGTCACGGTGCATGACATGCCTGGCGGGCGCGGCGCTGGCGCCTGCGCGATGCGCTCGCCGTGCAGGTCCACTGTGGCCGGCAGCAGGTGCAGGGGAGAGCGCGCAGGGCATCAACGCGGAGCCTCGGGCCGCGCCGCGACCAGACAAGAGAGGGTGCGGGATTAGGGTTAGGGCGCGCGCCAGCTTCATTATGACGTCGTTGGCCGTCTCCACGATCTGGATCAGCGGCTCCGCGCGCGGGCCCATGCCGGACAGCACCACGCCCACGGCAATGCTGCGGCGCCGCAGGCACAGGCTCAGCAGCGTGCGCGCGGGCGCGCGGGTCACAAAGGCATAGGGCCCTGCAGGGTCCCGCCGCGGCTGTGCTGCCAGGCGCGGAACGCAGCCGGCTGTGTGCGCAGCGCAGCGTAAAGCACCTAGTTGTCGGACATACATGCCCGTATACAACCATAAGCCACCAGGTCATGCATTGCCACATGCAGGCATGATCGGGCCGGGCGGGCGCCAGCCAAGCCTGTTGTGTGTGTGTATTGAGTCCCGGTTGGAGCATGCGCAGGCACACCATTGCAGTGCAGTGCAGACCCGCTGCGGAAATCAGGGCACGCAGGCTGCCCTGCCGGGCGGCCGGCGCGGCGCGGGCGGCGCACAAGAAGACCATGATGCCCAGGTAGGACGACTCCGCGGACGCCTTGATGATGTTCTTCGGCAGCATGTCGCGGCCCACGTTGAGCAGGCTCTCCACCGTGTCGGACGTCGCCGCGCTCCTGCGCGCGGCGCGGCACGCGGGCACTTTATACCAAGGCACCATGTCCCGGCCCGCATTGAGCACATTTGCGCTGAGTTGCACCATGCATGATGGGGATTTGCAGGCCCCATGGGTCCTGCTTCCTCGAACGCTTGAGTGAGCCGTGGCAGCGAGGGCAGCAGGCTCCCGGCCAACTCCGTTGGACCACCAACAGCCCCATTCCAGCGAAACCCTGCCACACCGGTCACTCTATCATCAAGTGTCACACAGCGCGCGCAGAGCGCCCGCGCCGCCACGCGCAGCAGCGGGGCCCCTGAGGCAGCAGCGGCCGGGCGCGCACTGCTTGCCCATGATGGTGTCGGTGTTCTTGGCGGCGCAGTCGCCGCTGCTGCTGCCGGAGAAGGGCAGGTCGCGGCCGGGGCGGATGATGTAGGTCAGCGCGATGCCCAGGATGACCGCCAGGACCTGCGCAGCCATTGGGGTAGGGTCTGTCAGCGCGGCGCCCGGTGCGACAGCCGGGGCACAGCGCGGCCGTCAGGTTGTGTGGCTCGGCGCGGCGCCCAGGATGACACCGAGCGCCTGCGGCTGTCCCTGCTGCTGACAGGCCTGGGAGAGGAGGCATGCCTACAGCAGCCTGAGGCGCAGCCTTGAAGCGCAGCAACCTGGTTGTGCACACACAAGCTGCCGCCTCTGTCCACCCAAGCGCGCTCAGCTTGCCCTTGCGCAATTGCTCTCTGAGGATGCCCTGGCAGGTGTGCTCCAAAGCGGTGGCACACACGACGTTGAGCGCCGCAACGCGAAGCGCCATCGTAAAAAGAGGCGCCCTGGCGGGTGTGCTCCAGAGCGGTGGCAAGCACAACTTTGTGCGCTGCAACGCAAAGGTTCCGGGGCCCCGGCCCTGCGGCGGGCTGCTCACCATGGACAGGAAGTAGTAGAAGAGCGACCAGCCCATGACGCGGCCCGCCCTGCGGCGCTCCACGACCCGATCAGCCGCCGCCTCTGCTACTGCGTGCTGCACACATGACAGATTTTGCGCGCGCATGGCCTGGCTGGGAGCACACGGCGCCGTCCAGCGCTGGTGCAGCGCATGCATGGAGGTCTGAGCTCGGCAGGCGCACAGGCGAGAGCAGCGCGGCACGCGATACTGCGTGACACGCGCACCCGGCAGAGCTGTGGCGCAGGGACAGCACGCCGTTGAGCAGCGCGAGCGCGATAAGCGGCAGCACCAGCTCCTGCAGCGCGTTCAGGAAGAGCTCGCCTGGGTAGCCTGCGCGCAGCCCCCCACAGCGGGGGCCTCAGATAGGGTGTGAGCAGCGCGTTCAGGAAGAGCTTGCCGGGTAGCCTCGCGCAGCCCCCACAGGCAATCACTCAGGTGGATTGAGCGGGGAGCCTGAGACAGGCCCCTTTTAAGCAGTACAGCCTGCGCGCAGGCGCCACAGCGGGCAGCTCAGGTGGCTTGAGCGGGGGCCCTTTAGACTGGCGTACTTCATGCGGTGCGCTGCACTGCGAGTGACCGAGCGAGCGCCGCCGCGCTGGGGCGTGAGTGGCGCCAGAGCGAGCTGGGCGGGTCGTAGTGAGGCGGGACCCTTGCGAGGGAGGCGGGCCGCGCACCAATGATCTCGATCGCCCGCTTGCTCAGGTGCAGGCCGTAAAGCCCGGCGCCAAGCGCGATGCCGACCGCCACACCGGCCAGCATGAAGTAGACCAGGTTCTTCTTCTGGAGGGCCTGCGCCTTGAACGCCTGCGGCCGGCGCCTGCGGGTGACTACCTGGCCGCCACTGGCTGCCCCCCTGCTCGGGGACAGGAGCAGGGAGTCTGGCGGCAGCAATGCGTACGGGTGCTAATGCACGGGTGTCCTGGTTCCAGGACAGGCTGCCGGCTCTGGCCCCTGGAGTGCGGGGCGAGCACGGGGGTGAAGTGTTGGCGCGCTCTGTCACTGCCCACCTGCCAGCGCGTGGGCGGCGGCGCCGGCGCCGGCTTGACCGGCGTCGGCGGCGTCTCTGGCATCTCCACGTCGTCGACGGCGCCCCCCTTCATGCCGTTGACACCTGCGGGCGCTGCAACGCCACGCCTCAGAGCCCTGCAGGTCCCCACGCGGCACGCAGAGGCAGCGCTGCCTGATAACCTAGCACCTGTGCGAACACGAGCAGCGTACAACCAACTGGAGACGGTGGCACTGCAACAAGCACCACCAAGTGGCTGCCCACGCAGTCTGCAGAGCTGGTGCGCGCCCTCCTCACCTGCCATCTTGCAGGAACCTTTCCCCCGTATGCTCGACCAGCTGGTGTTAATATCGACGTGCGGCGGCCGCAGATGTGCGGGGCGACTTTGCACAAGCCGAGCGCTGACACGCGAGCTTGCGGGCTGTGGCGCGGCACCCACGTGCAGGCCCTAACCAGGATCTAGTTCAAACTCCGTGAGGTTACGAGGCGTGATTCCTAAAGTTTGGCGCTGGCGCTGGCTGCGGAGTAACTCTGTGAAGATGAACACCGTGGGCTGCGTGTGTACTGCGTGTGCTGCCGCAAAAATGGAAAATATTGCACCTCTGCGCTCAAGTGAGTGAGGCTGACCACGCGGGCGCAGGCCAGCAAGGGCAGATTGGCCACCTCCGTATCTATTGGACGCAGAGGGCGCCCCAGCTGTGGCAGAGTCTGCTCTTGTCCTCCCACGTGGGTCGGCTGTGCCGCCGCAGCGCAGCGTTTACGTGTCTGGGCACATGCGCTGCAAGCCCCTGTCTGCGTCCTCGGGCCCCGCTGCAACTGCATGATAGGTGCTTCGCGCAAGCCCGCTGTACCTGTCGTGCGTACCTTGTGCACGCGTGTGCCGGGCCAGCACGGCTGTCGGCACGGCGGCCAGCCCGGTCCTATGGCTGGCTCGTGGGGAGTGTATGGAGCGTACATGCATACATGGTGGTTTGCTCCTACTCACTAGGCAAGTGCCTCTCTACCTTAGCTGCAAGTTGCGCTTCACGTTGCGCTGCACATCAAGTGCACCAGCGCTTGGACGCCCAAGGCTCTGAGCAGCCGCAGCGCAACTAGAAGCCAGAGACCTCGCGCACGGCCTGCAAAAGGCACTCAGCGCAGTCTACCAGGCCTTGTAATTTTTTTTTTTAAACAAGTGGTTGATCCTGCAGGGTAGAAGACAACACGCTCGTAGCGGTGACGGGCGTCTGGACACAAACTTGGCAGCACAAAGTCTGCTGGAACAGCATAGCCAGGTAATGATCGGAGATGAAGGCCGGAGGCCTTCACCCGCGAAGGGCAAAAGTGGGATGCGCCCATGAATGCATTGCAGCCTGCACATCCCTTTATGCCGAATAAAATTGTCGACAGACGCAGGGCGGGCTCGATCAACAGCAGAATAGCACGTAGCAGGTGCGTTATCAATGAGCAGAATCAGCCAAGCACCGTGCATCAGCAGCCTTAAGCAGCCATCAGCAGCCTGAAGCACCGACGCTCTATCAACGGGATCAAAAGGAATCGCAACCTGCAGGATTCGAACCTGCGCAGCTCTCGCTAATAGATTTCTAGTCTATCCCCTTAACCAACTCGGGCAAAGTTGCGCGTGCGAGAAATCCGTCTTTATGCAGTGTTCATATGTGCCTGGCTTGGCAAGCCCTTGTATGAACCTGAGCTAGGCGAGCCGTCCAAACTGCCCCAAGCACTTCTTTCCTTTCCAAGCTGTCAAAATCAAAGCCGAAGCTAGCACCGCAGGCTGTGCACAGCTTGTGCTGTTGCTGGTGCAGGGTGTGAGGCGATACAAGAGGCAGTGTGCTGCTTTGCAATCTCATCGCACCCAACTTCGACATCGAGGGGGCTGGGTGGGGATGCTCGGTCTGGGCAGTATGGAAGCCGTGGGCTGTGCCTGCGGCGGCGCAGCAGGCGTACTGCCACCTGAAGCAATCAGCCGCTGCCACCCCGCGGCACGCCAGACGCTTGCTTGTCGCCCGAGCCTGCGCGAGCAGGCCTGGAAAAGCTGCAGGAGGTTGCCGTGCAGGCCTGGAGTCAAGACTGCAGTGGCGCTCATTTTGCCCGAGGCGCGACAGCACCCCCAGCATCCAATCGGCCTGCGTCGCAGCCTGGGCTGCCAGTGTGGACGTGCAGCTCGGTACCCACGCTGTGCCAAAGCAATAGCGAGGAATATTTGCGGCCTATTAAAAGCGCCTTGCTGTACCGCTGTGTCACACTGCACCTGCCACCATGCAAGTCAGCACACCGCGCCTAAGCTTGGTACTTGCGCCTGCAGGAGCATGTGCTTATGAGCGCGCACGCTGAGGACCGCGGTGGCGCACCGCAGCCGTCTCGCGCCTTGTTCACGCGGCCACTTTTGGTGCTGGACACAGTGCAGCGCGCGCTCCTGTTCGCTCTGGCAGTCGGCGTGGTGCGCAGCTCCTTGCCCCTGGCTGCAGTGTTGCACAGGCTGTCTGTGTGGGAGCCCCTTTGCGCTATATGACAAGGTTTATAGTAAATGCGAGCTAGGCGCGTATTCAAGCTTTGGTGCGGCCTAGTGGGGCCTGAAACAGTTTTATCGAGGAGCTCTGCACCTGCGCTTGGGTGTGTCCTGGGCTTCTGGGCTTGTCACCGTCTGTGCTGTCTGTTTAGGGCGTGTTACACTTTGTGCACGGCAGGGCTTACTTTTGTGCATACCGCTTTCACTTGATTGAGCAGCAATGATGAAGTTTGCAACAAATTGCTAGAGAATGTGGGTTGTGCTCCAACAAGCGACGTGCTGTCAAGGTATTGCAGCTTTCACGTTGTATCACAAACAGCACTGCTTGGCTCACTGCGTGCCTCTTTCCGCGCGCGCAGCAGCGCCTGTCCGCGCTGGCTGGCCGCGTGGTGGCCGCCAACAAGCGTGTGCTGTGGTGGCAGGCGCGCCTGCGCGCCGCGCGCGAGGTCGCGCCCGCAGCGGCTGCTGAGCGCGCCAGCGCCAGCGCGGCTGCTACGCGCAGGTGCGGACAGCGGCTGTGCCAGTACAGATATGTGTAGCACTCGATAGTGTAGAGAGCTGGGCCTGCGCTGCAAGGTGCGGGCTGCGGTCATAAACTTTGAAAGTGCGGGCCCCAAGCACAAGAAGTGTGAGCACCCTGCTGCCAACTTAGGCTACTGTACTGTCACCCACCACTGCACGGCCCAAAGAGTGTGCTCATCCTGGGGCCAGGGCGAAGCTGGCGCGGCTGGGCGCGCTGGCGCAGCGCGGCGCGGCCGACACGCAGTTCCTGGCCATGCTGCGCTCGCTGGACGACTCGCACACCGCGCTGGAGCACAAGTGGGCAGCTATGGCGCGCCACGTCGCGCGCGAGGCCGACTTTCGGTGCGGCTCGCTTCGCTGTCTCCTGCAGCGTTTTGCAACGCAGACATGGACAGGGGGTAAAGCAGAGGGTTGCTGTTGCCGTGCGCATGATGGTACCATAACGTGCCGTGTAACGGGTGCCCTCTGGCGTTGCTTGCTTACCCTTTGTATATATACGCTGCTGTGTACAGCGTTTAAGGGCGTCTCAGCACTATTACAGCGTATCTGGCATATGCCCTGACGCGCGCGCGCGTGCGTGCGCATACAGCACGCGCGGAGCAGCGCTGACCATGGATGGCGCGCGCGTAGGCGGCACACCGAGGAGCTGTTCCGCAAGGCGGGCGAGTCGAGCGCGGCTGTGCAGGACGCGGGCGCGGCGGGCGCGGCGCTGCTGAAGGGCGCGCACAAGCGCGCCGTCGTGCAGCACGAGGAGGCGCTCAAGCGCCATGTATTTGCGCAGATGCTGCAGCACGGCGCGCCGCCGCGCGCCGCCTAGGCAGACTATGGGCGCCGCTGCGTGTGCGCGCGGCCTGGGCGGGCGCTCCAGCAGACCCAACTGGGCTCTTATCAAGCGCGCAGCTCGGCAGCGCGCACGCTGCGGCAGGGGCCAGCGAGCGATGTCGATTCATGGTGTTGCAGTGAGCGAATGGGTAGGCTGTGTAGGCAGTAGTGCCGGTGAAGGCTCGTTAGTCAGGGAGATGGACTTTGAGCAACCTCTTTCACTTGCGGGTGGCTGCTGCAAAGGGAGCAAGAGGCGTCTGGGTTGGACAGTGTTCCGTTGTGGTGGAGATCTTAGCAAGCGGGTGTGCTCATAACCGGCGGGTGCCCAAAAGGGTATCAGGCTG
>JAABUR0100004736.1_pt1 | contig 17934 bp, 19 predicted proteins | sample 5560091 | NCBI WGS metagenome assembly JAABUR01 (sample SAMN10711879, study PRJNA513375) | rock metagenome | isolation source: Antarctica rocks | place: Antarctica: Victoria Land, University Valley sud | reverse complement strand
GTGGCGTCGGCGCTGCCGTCGTCGACGAGGACCACCTCGACCTCGCAGGGGTAGTCGACCTCGAGGACCCGCTTGAGCGCGACCGAGACGGTGTCGGCCTCGTTGTACACCGGCATCAGCACTGACAACTTCATGGCCGCACAGTAGCGAGCGCTGCCGCCAGGCGGGCCGTGCATCGCTGCGCCTGTCGGCATCAGCCGATGAATTCAGGATGCTTTCGGAACCAGGAGATCGTGCGTGCAAGACCGTCCTCGAACGTCACCGCAGGTTCCCATCCCAGCTCACGCCGGGCCAGGCCGATGTCCGGCTGACGCACGCTGGGATCGTCTTCGGGCCGGGGCACGAACACGATCTCACTGCTGCTTCCAGTGAGCCGCCGAATCGTCTGCGCCAGGTGCAGCACCGACGTCTCGTGGGGATTGCCGATGTTCACCGGGCCGGCAAGTCCTGATCTCATGAGCCGCAGGTTGCCCTCGAGCAGGTCGTCGACGTAGATGATCGACCGGGTCTGCGTTCCGTCACCGGCGACAGTGATCGGCCGGCCGGTGAGCGCCTGGCTGGTGAAGGCAGGGATTGCCCGGCCGTCGTTCGGCCGCATCCGCGGGCCGTGCGTGTTGAAGATGCGCACGATCGCGGTGTCGACCCCGTGGGTGCGGCGGTAGGCCATCGTCAGAGCTTCTGCGAAGCGCTTGGCCTCGTCGTAGACGCCCCGGGGACCGATCGGGTTCACGTGCCCCCAATATGTCTCTGGCTGCGGATGAACCTGTGGGTCGCCGTAGGCCTCGGACGTCGATGCCAGCAGGAACCGGGCCCCTTTCTCCTTCGCCAGACCCAGCGCGTGCAGCGTGCCCGTGGAGCCCACTTTCAGCGTTTCGATCGGGAGCTGGAGGTAGTCGATCGGAGAGGCCGGCGAGGCGAAGTGCAGGACCTGGTCCACTGGGCCAGGGACGTGGATGAAGTTGGTGATGTCGACTTTGATCAGCCGGAACGCGTCGAGCTCGAGAAGATGCGCGACATTGGCGGGAGTCCCGGTGAGGAAGTTGTCGAGCGCCAGGACCTCGTGGCCTTCGGAGACGAGACGCTCGCACAGGTGTGAACCGAGAAAACCCGCGCCGCCGGTCACCACTGTTCGCACGCCGCGAGACGGTACGCAGAACCTGAGCCACCGGGACCGGGACACGCCCCCGCCAGCGTCGCTGCGCCAGCGGCTGCGTCCGAGCACGCTTCGAGCGGGCTCGGTCACCGCCGTCCGCGGTCAATCCGCGGTTTTGAGAAGAGCGGGCGTCCCGCCGCCGCGAGAGGGTATGCAGGCGGTAACAGCTTCTGCTTCGGAGGGTCCATGCGATGCACGCGCGGGCTGGTCATCGCCCCTCTTGACTGCTGCGTGCACGCTGATCTGTCCGGGGGTGCTGGGGTCGGCTGCTGCCGCGACGAACCCCTCCGCGGGCCGGTTCCCCCCGAACACCAACACCTGCCGGCCGACGGCTGCGCATCCATACCCCGTCATGCTCGTGCACGGAGGCTCGGACGCCTTACGGCGGTGCTGGTGAGCGCCTTGCAAGCCTGACTTGCGTGAAAGCGGTGTGGAAGTGGTGCCTCCGTATACGAACCGCGGGGTCAGCTTCGCTGGCCGTTTGGCGCGGTTGGGGGGACGCAAGCGGGTGGGGTCCGGCTGCCGTGAGGAGGTGCTGGTTGCTCTTGCTGCGCTGGGAGCACGCCACGCGACGGGCGGGTTCACGCGCCGCGAGGTGTTCGGCGAGATGGTGAGCGGCGGGACTGGTTATGGCGAGGCCACTGTGTTCAAGGTTCTGCAACGAATGAAGGGGAATTCTGGACGTCCGCAGGACCCCCGGCTGGAGCGTGTTGGTGCGTCGAGTTTTCGCCTTGCCACCGGGCTGTCCTGACGGGGACTGTTCCCTGCCTGGGGTGATCACTCCTTGTCGCGGTGACGAGCGTTGGGGTCGACACCGGAGCCGGGGTGGGCGGCGCGCTGGCGCACCTGAGTCGGCTCGCCCTGGCAACCAGTAGGGACGGCAGGCGTGCCGGCTAGTTGCTCCGGGGTCGTCCCGTTGAGGGTGGCCGGGCCCGCGGGGGGTGTTGTGCGGGATGGGGGTCGTAGCTCTGCGATGAGTGTTTCGGTGTCGTCGTCGGGTTCGAGGTCGATGTCGGCGAGCCGTCCGACGAGCTGGCGGTAGGTGCGTCGCGCTTCATCGGTTCGTCCGGCGGCAGTCTGAGCCCGAATGAGCTGACGGTAGGCGTGCTCAGCGTGGGGGTCGAGCGCGACGGCGCGCTGCAGACACGCGATCGCGTCCGGAAGCCTGCCGGTATGGGAGTGCAGCTCGGCTAGCCGGGTGAAGGTGTGCAGCGCAGCCTGATGGAGTTCTTCTCGGGCTGTTTCGACCCACCAGTAGCCCAGCTCGCCGGCGAGGTCACCCTTGTAGCTGGCGGCGGCGCGGGCAAGGACTTCGGCTTCTGCGGGTTCGCCTGCTGCTTGCTGAGCGTCGCGCAGAGCGGTCTGGAAGTTCCACAGGTCCGCGGTGAGCAAGCCGTCCTGAATGCGGTAGTGCTCGCCCTGCTTGGCGATAACGGCGACGTCGGCCTCAGCGCTCGGGCTACGCAGCCGGGTACGCAAGTTGCCTAGTGCTGTCCAGAAGCGCTGCCGTCCACGTTCAGCGTCGGCCTCGGGCCATAGCGCTTCGATTGCTGCCTCTGCGGTAGCACCGCCGGGGTGCAGCAGGTAGTAGAGCAGTAGTTCCTTCGCGGTCCGGCGTAATCCGCTGGTGATCTCCCGGTCCCAGGCGCTGATCTGGTACGGGCCGAGGACATGGACGGTGACCGGCCCCGGGGCAGGTAGATCAGCCGCCGACTGCCCGGCGGGAGGGCTGTTCGCGTCGCGCGGAGGTGCTGCCGCCGGCTCCTCAGCTGCGGCGTCTACCTCAGGTTCGGTACTCGACGGGTCGCCGGACAGGACCTCGAGGGCGGTCACGGCGTCGGTGCCCGTGAGCCGAAACAGCTGCACGCCCTCTAGGGAGGGTTGCCCCGGGGCAGGCGACGTGGCCCAGCTCGCGGTCCCGTCGCCTGCTACCAGCAGTTCCGTGGTGCCGGTGTTGGCACCGTTGACGCCACCGAGCAGGACCGCGGTGATACCTAGCGCCTGGCCGGCGGCCAGCACCGCGGTGAGGCCGGGCCGAATCGCAGCGGGTATCGGGCCGGCGACGAGGATGATCAGCGGGATTGGGTCTTCGGGGTGGCCACGGCGGTAAGCGGCGAGGTCGGCGGTATCGGCGTCGTGGAAGCGGCGAGTGCGGGCCAGGACCGCTGTTTGCAGCTCGACGAGCGCTTCTTCGGCGGTGGCAACTGTCCGGACCGGGACGAGTTGCCGGGCTCCGGGCAGCAGCCGGTCACCGACGTCGGCGGTGACGAGCACCGTCAGTCCGTAATGGCGGGCACTGGCGAGCAGGGTTGCCAGCAGGTGCCGCAGTACCCCCGGGGCACCGGTTCCGCTCACTGCCACACCGGGCTGGGCAAGCAGGTCCAGGCTGACCGGGGTGTTGCCGCGGTGCCCGATCGGGACGTCGGCCGGCCCACCGTCAGGTGCCGCGCCTGTGGCTCGGCGGCCGGCGGTGGCGGACAGCCCAGTGTTGGGGCGTCGAGCTCACCGCCTTCGTCGCCGTCGGGGTTCTCGGTGTCGTCGTCGGACTCGTCGTGGTCTGCGGCGAGCAGTCGGTGCAGCGCTGCAGGCAGCGGCGGGGAACTCGCTAGCGACACCGGTTGCGGTGGGCTGGGGCGGTAGGCGCGGCGCTTGCGCCGGCGGCGCAGCTCCAGAGCCGCAGCAAGGCCGGTGGCAAGAGAGGCTCCGACCAGGGTGTCCTGCCTGATCTCGGCGACGATCCCCGAGTGAGCGGCTGCCGGTTGTGCCCGAGAAGCTGCGTGGTCAGGCGTGGGCGCAGCCGGTCGGGGGGCCGCCGGCCGGGCGAGTCCGGCGACCGGTGCCTCGGGGGTTGGCGCCGCGGGCGGGGCGGCAGCCGGCCGGGCAACCGAAGGCGGCGGGGGCGTGGCTGGGTGGGCAACAGCCGGATCGTCCCGGGCTGGGGTTGCCGCTCGCCTCGAGGCAGGGGCAGGGGCAGGGTTGGTGGAGCGTGGTCGGTCGGCGCGGGGCTGGCGGCGGGTCCCGCCGGCGCCGCTGTGGTTTCTGCGGGTGCCGCCAGGTCGGTGGCGTCGGCTGGTAGCAGGAGTAGCCAGCCGGGCCGGATCCAGTGCGGGTCGGTGAGGGTGCCGCCGTCGGGTTGGGGTCGGCCGGCGTTGAGGTGGTAGATCTCGGGCCAGCGCAGCGGGTCGCGCAGGTGCCGTTCGGCGATGCGCCAGAGGGTGTCGCGTTGTCCGTCGTGCATGGCGAGCACTTCATAGCGTGGGGGGGCGACGATTGGTTGCGGGCCGGGCCTGAGGCTCGCTGGCCGCCGCGCCGCTGTCGTCGCCGGTTCCGGCGGGCGGCCAGGCTGTGACGGGCCGCGGCTGTGTGCCGGCGGGGCCTCTGCGGCGTCGAGGCCGGCGGCGTGTCCGGCGGCGTGTCCGGCGGCGTGTCCGGCGGCGTGTCCGGCGGCGTGTCCGGCGGCGTGTCCGGCGGCGTGTCCGGCGGCGTGTCCGGCGGCGTGTCCGGCGGCGTGTCCGGCTGCGTGTCCGGCGGCGTGTCCGGCAGCGTGTTGGTGGGCGGCTGCAGCCAGCGGCGGGAGCCGGCTCGGCGGGGCAGCGAAGGGGATGCTGAGGTGGACGGCGGCTGGGACTGAAAGCAGGGCGACCCAGGCGATCAGGGTGCTGGCCAGGTCCTGCAGGGGGCCTAGGGCAGGCAGTCGCAGTGGGCGGCGCCGGCGCACCCGGGCGAAGGTTTCCAGGGTGAGCAGGACGACGAACAGCGCCCAGCCGGTCCAGAACACGACGCCGAGCACGACCGCGATGAGCTGGCCGGTGTCCGGGCCGGTCAGCAGCTGTCGTAGCCCGCCGGCGGTCGGCAGCTGGGAGATGCTGGGGACTCCGGTAAAGCCGGCGACCAGGGCGGGTAGCCCGACTGCCAGGAGCAGCAGGACGAGTAGCGCGCCGAGCCCGCGGGCGATGTCACGGCGACGTCGTGGGTCGCGACGGCCGCTGGGGCTCGAGCTGAGGCTCGGGTTGCGGCTGGGGACGGCGCTCTGTTGCCGGGCCGGCATCAGGGGTCCTCGCGGACGACGCCGTGCACCAGTTGCGCCCGGCCCCGACCGGTGGCGGTCAAGCCGGTGACGCCGAGGACGGCAAGGAAGGTGGTGGTTCGCCGCAGGGTGAGCTGCACCGCGACTGCGTTGCCAGTAACCGTGACCCGGCTTCCCGTGATCTGAACCCCGTTCTGGCCGGCGGCGGCTAAGAGGTAGCGCCCGGCGGCGGCGGTGGCTGCGGCAGGGTCCAGGGTGTAGCTGCCGTCGCGCAGGGCGGCTGGGTTGAGCGCCGCAGCGCCGGCGCGGGCCGCTTGTTCGGCGTCGTTAGCGGCGCGGCGGTAGGCGATGAGCTGCCGGCCGCCGTCGACGACGAGCCCGGCCATCAGCAGCATGGCCAGGCTGAGGACGGCGACTAGCACGCTGACCGAGCCAGCCTCAGAATCAGGCGAGCGGGCCGGGACGGGCCGGTCACCGTCGTTCGTCGTGGTGGCGCGGCATGCCGTCGTTGGCTTAGCGGGCACGGTAGGGGTCCAGCGGCGCGGTGTAGCTGGCGGTCATCGTCATCGAACCCGGCACGCCCGGTATAGCCACGTCGGCGAGGTCAACTGCGCAGCTGACGTGCACCCCGACGGTGCCGCCGTTGCCGCCGTTGCCGCCGTTGCCGCTGGTGCCGCTGGTGCCGACGGTGCCGCCGGCGCCGGAAGGTGCAGCAAAACCGGCAGTGTCGACGGTGACTGCCAGCCGGGTGCAGGCCACGTGCGCACCGGCTAGTGAACGAGCCGCGGTCTGCCCGGCGGCGAGGCTGGCCTGGCCCGGGCTGCGGGTCAGCGACGCGGCCCGGGCGGCGTCCCGCGCAGCGCTGTCGACCCGGCCGCCGGCAACCGTCACCCGCATGGCAGCGATCACCAGTAGCAGGATCAGCAGCAGCGCGGGGGCGAGTCCAGCCAGCTCGACTGTGATCGATCCGCGCTCCCCCGCCCGGCGGCCACCCCCGCGGGGCCCGGGGGGTGCTGCGGCTCGGCGAGCAGCAGGACAGTGAGCGACTCGCGGGAAGTCGCCTGCTGGTAGCACCGCTAGCTGCGTCACGGCGTCACGGCGTCACCGTGTCAGGGGGGCTGGCACGAAACGTTCGACCGGGCCGGTAGCCGTGCCGTGGACCGGCAGGTGCAGGAACGGCACGACTGCGACCGCCTTGGCCTCGACGGTGACAGTGGCCGTAGCCGGGCCGCGGCTGCTGGACACGGCCGTTCCGGTCAGCAGAGTGCCGGCTGTCGCCGCAAGGAACCTGGCGGCGGCACTTTGCCCGGCGGCGGCGCTACCGGTGCGCAGCCGGGCGGCTCGTAGCCCTTCGTCGGCGGCGGACTGGGTGAGGTTACGGGCGTGGGCGTAGAAGGCGGTCTGCACGATCAGCAGGATCAGCAGCAGCACCGCGGGCAGCACGACAGCGGTTTCAGCGCTGACCGACCCCCGGCACCCGCCAGCCCGGAGAGGCAAGCCGACCCGGCCCTGCCGACCCGGCGCGGCGGTCCGGCTGTTCACCGATTGGCGGGTTACCCCTTCCGGTGGTGGCGCTGGGGGGTGCACTGCCCGCTCCTACTGGATCTTGGAGCCGTATTTGGTGACGACGGCGGTGATCAGCACGCCGAGACCGACGGCGGCGACGACAAGGATCCCCGTGATCACTGCTTGTTCGGTGGTCAGTGACCCCCGCTCGCCCTGCCCCGAGGGCCGGCCGCCGGCTCCCTCGAGGCGCCGGCGGGCGCGCCGGCCGGTGCCGGCCAGGGCGGCGAGCAGGCTCAGGAGCACCAGCTGCAGTCGTGTCATTGCGATCTCCTTCATGGTTCGAGGTGGGGTCGAGGGTTGTCCCGGCGGCTGGGGTTAGCCGCCGGAGTTGAGCAGCCCGGCGATTGCGGGATAGGCGAGTAGGAGCAGGAATCCGGTCAGCAGCACGGCTGTGGGCAGTGACATCGAGTCCGACCGGCTGTTGGCGACGGTTTTGGCGTCGGTGAGCGTTTGGCTGCGCAGCGCGTCGGCTTTGACGACGAGGGAGGTGAAGATCGCGTTGCCGCCCTCGCCGGCGCCGGTGACGATGTCAGCCAGGTCGGCGAGCTCGTCGACGCCGAGCTGCCCTCCGAGGCGGGACAGCGCTGCCCATGGGGTGCCGCCGGCGTAGCGCGCGGCCGACAGGGTGTCGGCCAGCCGACGAAACACCCAGCCGTGGCCGACGGCGGCGGCGCGTTCCAGGGCGTCGGCGGCGCCGCCTCCGGCTGCGCGTTCTAAAGCCACGAGATCGAAGTAGGCGGTGAGGGCGGCGCGGAACTCTGCGCGGGCCCGCACAGCCCGGTCCCGCAGCTCCCATGCCGGCACGTGGAAGAACACCGCGGCGCTGGCCAGGGACACCCCGGCGGGGACCACGAATGGCAGGCTAGCGCCGGCTGCGGCGAGCGGGGCCAGGGCGAGGGAGGGCAGCAGCAGACCGAAAAGGGCCAGCAACCCTTGACGGCCGAGTAGGGCTTCGCCGGTGAGCCCGACGATCGCCAGGTCCGCCGGCCTGGTCCTGCGGCCGACCAGGCCTGGGGCTCGGGCGGCCAGAAAGTGGCCGACTCGCAGCTGCCAGCCGGCTGCGCCGGCCGGGTCGGCGGCTGGCCGACCCGGAAGCGAAGGTACTAAGCGATGGACTTGTTCCATGGCTGCCAGCGCAGCGGACAGCCGGGGTGGGGCGGGTGGGAGCAGCCGGCGGGCGGCGACGGCGACGCCTGAACCCGTGAGGGACCCGCCAGCAGCGGCCAGTAGGTAGCCGTTCACCGCCGTGTCCCGCCGCCGTTAGCGCCGGCTACCAGTCCTGCCGGTGTCGGTGTGGGTGTGGGTGCGGGTGCGGGTGCCGTGGTGGTGGGGACGGCGGCTGCCGGCAGCACGGGGGGCAGGAAGCGGGCGAGGGGTGGGGTGCGGGCTAGCTGCACCATCCACCAGCAGCCGCCGAGGTAGATCAGCCCAGCCAGGGCGAGGACAGCTTGGCCGGTGGGGTTGCTGTAGCGGGCGGCGTAGCCAGGGTTGAGCACCCCAAGCCCGACGGTGAACCCGACGGTAATGAGGATGACTTGACGCATCGAGTTGCGCGGTTTGGCCCGGTCGGCTTCGACTTCCCGGCGAGCGGCCACGGTCTTGGCCACTGTGTCGGCGAGGTCGGCGAGTACCCGCACCACACCCCGGCCGTGCCGGCGGGAGGCGAGCAGCAGCGCGGCGGCGACCTGGTCACCGGCGGCGTCGGCGACGTCGTCGGCGAACGCCCGCAACGCCAGTTCGGTCGGCAGATGAGCCCGTAGCCGGCCGGCCAAGGCAGCGACCTCGGCTGCCAACGGTGCTGGTGCGGTGCGGGCACTGCGCATCAGCGCGTCTTCTAGCCCGGCGCCGGCGGTGATGCTGTCCGCGAGGCGCCGGGTCCAGTCCGCCAGCGCTTGTAGGCGGGCGTTGCCGCGTTCGGCAGCTTTCCCACCCCCCAGCAGCCGGGGTAGCGCGCCGGCGGCGATCCCAGCCAGGACCGCTCCCACCGGCCAGCGGGTCACCACCGCGACGATGAGGGCGGCGACGCCGACCGGCACATAGCGGCGAATGAACACCCGGGAGGCGATACCGGTCCGCCAGCCCGTTCGGGTCATCCGCCGACCCGGAGGTACCGCCAGGGCCGCGAGAAAGTCGCCGGCGGCCGTTGCAGGGATCCAGGTGAGGGCGAGCAGGACCAGTCCGAGCCCAGCAAGAGCGCCGCCGAGCCCAGCTAACGCGGTCATCCTCGCCCCCCGGCAACCGCTGGTGCCTGCGGCGGCAGGTGGGCGGCTGCGCCGGCTGGCCACCCAGAGCTGCGGCCGCTGGCTGCTCGCCGGCCGGTGCTGGTGATGCGGTCGGTGCGCCCATGGCCAGAAAAGCCAGCTACGTGTCCGGCTGCCGGCGATGCGGCTCCGGTCAGTAGAGCAGGGTCAAGTCCGGCCTGGAGCAGGTCGGACAGGCAAGCGATCGCGCACCCAGGGACAGCCCGGCGGTCCGGGCCTGGAACGAACACCTCGTTTAGCGCCGGTAGACCAGCGTCGCCGACGTCGAGGACTTCGAGCACGCTGCTGACCACTCGTCGTCTGTTGCCCGGCCCTGTGTCGCCGAGTTCGAGGTGGACGATGAAGTTCACCGCGTCGGCGGTGAGGCGGTAGGCGGTGTCGGCGCCCAGCGGCGCAGCTCCCATGCCGGCAAGAGACACGATCCGGTTCAGCACGGCTCGGCCGGTGGCGGCGTGGATGGTGCTCATCGACCGGTTACCCGCCGACATTGCCTGCAGCATGGGGACGATCTCCGCGCCGCGGGCCTCCCCCACGATGGTCCACTGCGCTGAGGTGCGCAGCGCGTGGGTGACCAGTTCGGGCAGGCTCAAGCCGCCGGCTGCCTCGGCGTTGTCCTGGATCTCCTCATAGGCATCGACCCGGCGATGGCGTTCGGGCAGGCTGTGCAGCGCCAGTTCGTACTCGGTCTCCAGGGTGGCGATCTTCACGGTCGGGTCGAGTTCGTTCGCCAAAGCCCGCAGCAGCGTTGTCTTACCGACGTTCATCGCCCCGCTGATCAGCAGGTTTTTACCGGCCAGCACACAGGCCCGCAGGAAGGCGGCCAGCCCCGGATCGAGGGTGCCGAGCTCGATCAGGTCATCGAGGGTCACGTCGATGTGCAGGTGCTTGCGCAGAGTCAGCTGGGGCCGGGCTGAGACTGTCATCGCTGCGGTCAGCCGGTGTCCGCCGGCGACCCGCATCCGCAGCAGCGGTGTGGCGGGGGAGAACGTGCGGGGAGTGTGGCCCAGGTAGCGGGCGAAGCCTTGGATCAGTTCGACGAGTTCGTCGTCGGTGTCGGCGACTGGTTCGCCCTGCTCCACGCGGCCGTCGGTGAAGGACAGCCACACCGGGTCGGTGCCGTAGACGTCGATGTTTTCCACGTCTGGCAGGTCGACATATTGCTGCAGCCGGCCCAACCCGAACATGGCATCAAACACCGCCCGGGCCAGTCGCTGCTCGAGGGCGTCAGCCGGCGGCTGACCCGAACGGGCCTGCTCGGCGACCCAGCCTCCGACCGCTTGGGCGATGCAGTCGACCGCCAGTGCCCGGCGGTGCTCTGGTGAAAGCCGGTCGGGGCGCCGTGACTCCGCGGCGGCCAGCAGCTCCGAAGCCGCGTCCCGCAGGCTGCGAACAACCCCGCGTTCGGCCCGCCCGTCAGCAGCCAGCCCAGCAGCTCCCTGCTGGGGGTGAGTTTCCCGCGCCGCACCCACCGGGACGTGAGGGACAGCTGCCGGTCCAGGCCCGACAGGGCGCAGCCCGTCCGCTGGCACTGGTAAGGCCGCAAAGGGCCAGCCGGTCATGGCCGGCCCGCAAGATCGGGCATCGCCACATCCGAGATCGCCAGATCCGGCATCGCCAGATCGCAGGAGGTGTCGTTGGCGCTGCCATCGGCCAGGCGGTCGGTGTCCACCGCCGGGTCGGCGGCGGCTTTGGCTGCGCGGTGCAGGTCGGCGGCGACGGTTTGAGCTGAGCGCATCAGCGGTGACTTCTCGAACCGAGCACGGCTTTCGCCGAGGCCGGCGAGCACGGCGGCTGACTCGGCGTCGTTGGCGAGTACCCCAGCGACGGCAACGCCCAGGGCGGCGGCGACTTCGTTCGGCGGATACGGTCCGGCGTCGACGATCAGTAGACCCAGCTCGGGGGGCGGGCCGCCGGCGTGCGCAGCCAGTTGGCCCTGCAGGTCCGCTAGCCGGTTGCGGGTGTGGGCGACGTGGCTCAGGGTGGGCCGCAGGACCAGCAGCACCAGGTCGGCTGCTGCCAGCAGCCCGTACGGGGTGCCCGCGGCGAAGCGCCCGCAGTCCGCTAGGACATCTAGGTCGTTCGGTTTTCCTTCCGCGGGAGACCCAAGTGGGGACAGAGCGCGGAGCATGCGGGTCAGCAGCGGCCACGCCGGAGACAGGGTTGCGTGCTGCGCAGGGTCGCTGAGCCCGGCCAGCAGACGAACCGTCCCGTCGCCGGACAGTGCGGTGGTGTGCTCCCAGAACTGGTCCTGAGTCAGTCCCCGGCGGGTCGCCAGGGCCAGTTCCAGCAGGCCCGGGCCGGCCTCGGCGCCGCGTAGCAGTCCGGCGGCGACGTCGCCGCCGGCGGGGTCGCACTCGGTGAGCAGCAGCGGGCTGGGCCACGTGGCAGCCAGGGCCAGTGCGCTTGTCGTGATGCCGGCGGACTTGGCGCCGGTCAGGGCGATCAGACTCACCGCGCTCAGGGCTTCCGCGGTAGCAGCAGCAGGGCTACGTGACCACCGGCGGCGTCGCTTGCCAGCGCGGCGGCAGTGTTCTGCTCGGCGACGACGTCGACCAGCGTACTTCCGTCCGCGGCTAAGCCAGGCGTGCTGTCCTGCACCACCGCCCCGAAGCTCGCCGGGCTGGCCGGCTGGGAAGCGCCTGGTGGGGTCGGGGTCTGCTGCGATCCGCTGGGTTGGGCTGAGCCGGCCTGGTCCGGGCTCGGGGTGTTCACAACCAGCACCCGGTCCCCGCGGGTCAGTCCCCGCGCCGGGAGCTGTCCCGGTTTGAGGGCGATGCCGATGACGACAGTTCCAGCACTGGGCACGCTGGTGCCGGTCAGTTCCGAGTCGAGCAGCAGGCTGCCGGCTTTGAGGTCAACGGAGGCGACCGCACCCACCACCGCCGGCTGGTTGGCTGCCGGGATCGTTCGCAGCCCAGGGTCGGTAGAGACATGCACGACGGCGAGGTCAGCTGCCTCGATTCGTTCCCCGGAGCCGACGTCGTGCACCGCGACCAGCACAGCGATCTTGTGACCGGCTGAGCGAGCCGCATCCACTGCCAGCAGAGCACCGCCAGCGATCAGCGCAGCGCTGAGCAGCCAGAGGGCGGGGCGCCGTCGCCTGGCTACCGCACTCAGCCGGACTGGTCCAGCGGAGGTAGTCGCGCTGGCCGTTGCGGCAGCCGGGCCAGCGGGGTGTCCGTTGCTGATACTCCGCGGGGCGGTAGGGCGAAACACAGCAGTTCGCATGCAGCGACTCCGGTATTTGTTGAAAAGTACTGCTCAGGAGTTGACGGTCTGAACTTCGGCGACTCGAAAGCTGGTCGTCGCGGTCCGCAGCAGATCGGGTAGCACGCCGGCGCGGCCGGCGCCTGCCCAGCTGATCTGCCATCGGGCGGTCACCGTGACCGGGTAGCGGTCGCCTGGCTGACCAATCGAAGGCTGCAGGTAGGTGTGGCCACAGTCCGGGGACCGGGACAGTGGAGGGGTGGCCGGGGTGTAGGGGGTACCAGGCCCGGCACAGGTCACCGTTGAGCCATCACCCATCGCCCAGCTCGCCGACACCGGGACAGCCGTCGCTGTCACCGACTCCCCCGGCACCGCGACAGTCCTCGAACGAGCCGAGAATGAGCCGGCGCCCAGCCACAACCAGGTAGGGAAATTGACCACCTGATCGTGGTCCGCCTGCGGACTGACCTCAACGTCGGGGGCGGGAAGCAGCAGCTGGTCCGCCGCCTCCCGGGCCAGTACCGCCGCAGGCGGCGGCAACGGAACCGGCGGCGGAGCTGCTGGGAGGGGGCCGGTCCCAGCGACTTGGTTCGGAATCCACACCGTGCCCTGCGACTGCCGATTGTTCCCCCCACCGGCAGCAGCGCCCAGACAATGAAAATCGTAATAAGCGCCACCGGGCTGGGTCTGGGGAATGTCCGACAACGCTGAGACGCAGCCGACGCCAGACCCTGCCCCCGCTCCAACATTGGCCGATCCAGCCGCAGGTTGCTCCGGTACCGGGGCGCCGGTCGCGACGGCAACTCCAGCTGCCGGGCCGACTGGTCGCGTCGCATCTGCAGGCGACGAGGACTGCCTAGTACCAACCGCTAGTAGGGCGCCGCCCTCCGAAAGGGAACTGACGCTGCTCCATGCGCCAGTCCCGATCCCGTCATCCGCCGAGGCCGAAGTTGCAACGACGAAACTGAGCGCAATCGTCGCTGCACCCAGAAAGCCAACGAAGGGGATCAACATGTCGCGTTGTGCGGCGTCGAGGCATCACTGACGTGCCAACCCGAGACGTTGTGAAGGACCTTTGCCTCAAACTGGTACTTGTGCCCAGGCCGATCGTTCTTCAGTTTTCCGTCGGACCGCACATGCACGAGCCAATCGGTGGCATCGACACAGTCGGTCAGCCGGACCTCGGTCGGACGCGTCGTAGGGGAGGCATCAAGCACGAGCGGGTGCAGCTTCAAGCCGCCCTCGGTAAATTCCCCATTCCGGTCAGCCCGGTAGACAGCCACGCGCTGCTGCTCGAAGGCGCTGCCGACGGCGTGCCTGGCGAACAGTGTGTATAGGGACCCGCCGGTGCCCAGGCTTGCTCGGGTGGTGTCGTTCCAGTAGCCGGCTCGGGCGTTGGCGTACACCGCGTCGTCCCAGTAGGACCGATACGCCGCGACTGCAGCGGCGATAGCGCTGGCGGCGGCTGAGGGTGGCGTCGCCGCCGGCGGGTTGCTGGGGACGGCCGGCAGCGCGGTTGGGTGCGTAACGACCGCCGCGGTCGTCGTGCGGCTGTGACCACAGCTCGCGGTAAGCAGGCAGGCCAGCGATGCAAGGGCTGTCCCAACCCTCCGCTGGTCGCTGCCGCTGCCCGCGGAAAGGGGGGGAATGGAAAGGGGGGGAATGCGGCCGTGTGGCCGCGTCGCCAGGCAGGCACGGCGCATCGCGCGCGTCACCTCCCTGTCGCTGGCTGCGGTGCCCTCCGGGCTCGCTGAGTGCACACCGCTACACGGTCAGTGACAAGGGCGAATACTCGTATGACTGTGCGGCGCAACCGTTCAATCGAGAAGCGCGGGATCCTGCTCTGCTGCGACCGCGGCGGCCAAGCACGCCACCAGTGGGGGCTGCTCACGGTCGGGCCAAGCGATCCCGAGCTCCATGACGGGAGCGGCCGCGCCTAGTCGCCGGTAGCGCACGCCACGCCAGGTGACAGTGTTTGCGACAGCTTCCGGGATCACGGTGACTGCTCCGCCTGCGACGGCCAGCAGCAAAGCTTCCAGCGACTCGAGCCCAATCACGTCCGCTTCCGGCACCTGACACACCGCCGCGATCATCTTCGTAGTCAGCCCGGGACTGAAAGCTGCATCTAGCGCGACGGCCCGACCTGCTGTTCCATTGAACGTGGTTTTGTTCTGTCCGGCGACGCGTCCGTCCGACGAACACGCCAGTACGAGTCCGACGTCGACGAGCCGCTGGTAGCCCAGCGCCCGGCCGTGCGCCGAGGGTCCGTAGACGAAGGCGGCGTCCAGCGTTCCCGCCGTTAACGCAGCGGCGTGCTCAGCGGAGTGACCGGGGTGCTCGTCGACGTGAAGACCGGGATGGAGCTTGCTGCAGCGCAGCAGCGCTTCGTCAAGGGGAGGTGGAGTGCCAGTGGTCGGGACGCCGAGCCGCAGAACTCCGAGCTGGCCCTTGGCAGCGAGTCTCGCTACCCGCTGTGCGCGTTCGACAGCTGCCAGGACACGCCGTGCTTCGGGTAGCAGTACCTGACCTGCCGGCGTGAGCCGTACCCGCCGCGTCGTACGGTGAAAAAGTCGACCACCGATTTCTTTCTCCAGTGCGGTGATCTGCTGCCCGAGTGTCGATGGTGCAACTTTTTCCCTGGCAGCGGCGAGGGAGAATTGCAACTCCTCCGCGGCGGCTACGAAGTAGCGCAGCTGACGAAACTCCACCTGGAACTCCCTCGCGGGCAATGTCGGCGACCGGCTCTTCGCATCGACCACGCCTACTGGGGACTTGACGATCAGCACACATCAGGGCTCTCGCAAGCTCGACGCCCTGCCGCCACTGCCGTCATCCAGAGATAACTCACAGCCGCCATCGGCAAACCCTGCAGCCGGGCGTGTAAATATGACGGGACGCAGCTTGGAGGGCGCAAAATGGCACGCACGACAACCGTCTCGCTCACCGACGACATCGACGGCTCCGAGGCAGCTGAGACAGTGACTTTCGCTTTAGATGGACAGCCCTACGAGATCGACCTGTCCGCCGAACACGCGCAAGACCTACGGGGACGCGTGCACGAGTTCATAGCCGCCGCGCGGAGAACAGGTGGGCTAAACGAGCGCTCAAAGTCCGGACAGCGTTCCCATTCCCGGCGGAGCCACGTAGACGCGTCAGCAGTTCGCGCCTGGGCGAATGAGAACGGCGTGCACGTCTCGCACCGCGGGCGCATCCCTGCAGATGTCGCCGCCCAGTACGCCAACGCCCAGCAAGCACCAGCGCCGCAGGCGGAAAAGCCCCACCGGGTGCGCCGCAAGCGCAGCTAACGGCCAGCAGGATGCCTGCACGGCGGCGCCTGAGCACTAGTGTCGCGTGAGCGTGTTGCCTTTACCTTTGGTGACAATTCTTGGACGATGACGTATGTCGTTGACTGTGTCTGTGCAGGTGCCGACCGGCGACCGTGAGCAGCTCGAGTCGTGGCTGCGGGCGCCCTCGGTCCGGGCCGGCTTGGCGCAGCGGGCGCGGATCGTGCTGCTCGCCGCGGACGGGGTGGGCACGGCGGAGATCGTGCGCCGGGTCGGGGTGAGCAAGCCGACGGCGATCGCATGGAAGCGGCGCTATGACCAGGAGGGCCTGTCCGGACTTGCCGACCGGCCCAGGGCTGGAAAGCCGCGGACAACCGACGACGTGGCGATCGTGCTGGCAACCTTGGAGCCGCCACCCGAGCGGCTGGGCGTGACGCACTGGTCGAGCCGGCTGCTGGCCCGCGAACTGGGCCTGTCCAACGTCAAGGTCGCCGCCGTGTGGCGCGAGTACGGGTTGCAGCCATGGCGGTCCCAGACGTTCAAGTTCTCCACCGACCCCGAACTTGAGGCCAAGGTCCGCGGGCGTGGTCGGGCTCTACCTCAACCCCCGGACAAGGCCGTCGTGCTCTGCGTGGACGAGAAGTCGCAGGTCCAGGCCCTGGACCGGACCGCGCCGATCCTGCCGCTACGACCCGGGATACCCGAGAAGCAGACCCACGACTACGTCCGGCACGGCACCACGACGCTGTTCGCCGCACTGGACGTGGCGACCAACAAGGTCGTCGACGCCTGCTACCCCAGGCACCGGCACCAGGAGTTCCTCGCCTTCCTCAAGCAGGTCGCCAAGGCCTACCCGCGGGTCAAGCTGCACCTCGTCGTCGACACTACGCCACCCACAAACACCCGGCAGTCAAGGCCTGGCTGGACCGCAACCCGCGGATCACCCTGCACTTCACCCCGACCTCCGGCTCCTGGATGAACATGGTCGAGATCTTCTTCGGGATCCATCACCCGCCAGGCCATCCGCCGCTGCACCTTCACCAGCGTCAAAGACCTCATCGGCGCCATCGGCGCCTTCATCGACGGCTGGAACCAGCGCTGCCAACCCTTCGTCTGAACCAAACCCGCCGACCAACTACTTGACCACTGCCGCCCCAGTAAAAGAACCTCGTTCACACGACACTAGGTGCGTGCCAGGCCCTGGCGGTTGTTGTCCCCTGGCCGGTCCGCCGACCCGGCGGTCGCAGTGACGGCCGGATGTTGATCTGCATCGACGAAGCCGCCGGCACCGTGACGGTCATCGCATCCATGACCGCAAGGAGGGGTACCGCCGCCGCTGACCCAACGCGCACGCTCAGAGTCGCCGGGCAGGACGCGTGGGCGGCACCGCAGGCGCGATTGTGGTGGTGGGTCCGACGACGCCTTTTCCTCCGGCGCCCGCCCGACGTTGGTGCGCCGTTTGGGTCGTCCAGTGACTACCACAGCCGAGCGGCCGGTCGTCCCGGGGCAGCACAGTCTCGGCGCGAATCGCACCAGAGCACTACGGGCCCTGCGCCAACGTCAACGCGCTTCCTACCCGGCACCGAAAGCCGCGCTGAGCATGCTCAATGTGCACCGGCCAAACCCCCGCTGGCGGGTAAGTGCCGCCGACCTGAGTTTCACCGCCATCGACCTCGACGCTCACAGCGCCCCCCCCGGGGTGCAAGGTGCGGGAAGGCACGGACGCCATCGTCTGGCTGGCCGCTGTGGCACCTGACGGTCCAACGGGACCTTATGCGACTGCAACGGCCATCTGCCCTGATGAGACGGCACCGAGCCGAGCACGGCCCCGGCACTGATCGGCAGCCAAGTCCGGCAGCTCAGGACGGGCCGATTGCGTGGGATCTGGAGGTAGTGTGTGAACTCGCAACCACTTTGGCGGGAGAACAATGACTACGGATGCGCGTGACCTCGGACTGCTCACCCTGCGCGTGGGGGTCGGCGGCACGCTGATCGCCCACGGCACCCAAAAGCTGTTCGGCTGGTTCGGCGGCGGCGGCCTGGCCGGCACCGGCGGATTCTTCGACTCGGTCGGCTTCACCCCCGGCAAGCTCAACGCGGTACTCGCCGGCGCCGGCGAAGCCGGCGGTGGTGCACTGCTTGCCCTGGGCCTGGCCACCCCCGCCGCTGGCGCGGCAGCCGCCGGGACCATGGTCGTCGCCGCGTCGATGCACAAGGACAACGGCTTCTTCGCCCAATCCGGCGGCTATGAGTACCCGGCGGTCCTTGCCTTGACCGCCGCCTCGCTCGCCCTCGGCGGCCCCGGTCAGCTCAGCCTCGACGCAGCCCTGGGCCACAAGGTCAACCAACCGTGGATGCGCATCGCAGGCATCGCAGCCATCCCCGCCGCGGCCGCGCTGGTCTTCAAGCGCCGCAACGCCGCTCTTGCCCTGGCTA
>JAABUR0100004735.1_pt1 | contig 17937 bp, 29 predicted proteins | sample 5560091 | NCBI WGS metagenome assembly JAABUR01 (sample SAMN10711879, study PRJNA513375) | rock metagenome | isolation source: Antarctica rocks | place: Antarctica: Victoria Land, University Valley sud | reverse complement strand
CGGCGCTGTGCCACGGGTGGGCGCTGCTGCGAGCTCTCAGCAGCACACCTGCTGTGCAACGTCCGAGCAGGCACGCAGCTTTGAGAAACCCGCAGCGGCCTGGGGGCCTCAGCCCACGCTGCCAGCAGGCCGCAGCCCGGCCCAGGGAGCAGGCAGGGGTACTTCTGCCCCCGCGCGGCGCACCGCCATGCAGACGCGGGCAGAATGCTGCATGCCTGGGAGCTCAGCGCTGTGCGCTTGCGTCAGCCAGGCCCGCGGCAAGGTCCTCGAGCGCCCCTGACGGACGGCCTCTTATTCTCAGAGTGTTGTGCTGTGACTGCCACGAGAGCAGGCGGGCCCGTCATCAGTCTTTCCGTGTCCCACAGGTACCACTACGACATGGAGGCGGCACGCATGAAGGCGGAGCTGGATGGCGAGGCGGGCGCGGGCTGCCCCGGCGGCGACCCCGGCGCGCTGCCCCTGGGCAGCGCGCTCGCGCGCAGCATGAGCGGCCTGCGGCAGGACGCCGGCTGCGCCGGCAAGGCCGACTACGAGTGCGACGTGCTCGCGCAGGCGCGCCACGCGGCCGCAATATACCAAACCGCTATAGGCAGACACAGCCAGGTTGCTCGACAGGCATGGCACATGTATAAGTGGGCTGATAGGCATGCTCTTGTGCAGTTGTAGTGTATGGTAGAGGCAGCAGGTGGGCAGGCAGGGAGGCGCGGTGCTCTGGCACGCATCATGCATGTTTCGCCTCAAGCGCGCTTCCTGCCCTGTGCATGCATATGCGCGCCGCGACGGCCCGCCGACGCGGCCTGCGCGCCGCGCAGGGGCCGTTCCTGGCAAACTACCCCAACCTGGCGCAGGAGTACTACGCCGTCCAGAACGGAGGTGCGGGCAGGCGCCGTGGCCTGGTGCTTGCACGCGCAGCGGCTCTTGCTGAAGTGCGCACTCGCCTCGGCAGCTGCGCCTTGCACAGCAGGCCTTGATGGCGCACCTATGCAGGTACCGTGCAGGCGGTAATGCAGACAGGCTTGCTTTTACATGAAAGAGCGTCAATGCCAGTGGCGGCTGATGTCATGGCCGGCGCGGCGTACGCCTGGGCGAGGCTCGGCCGGGGCCTGAGCGCGCACGGCCGCCGCGCGCAGGCGCGCACGCGCTGCGCGGCGAGGACACGAGCATGCCGGACGCGCTGCGTGACATCGGCCAGAGCCTGTTTGACGAGGAGGACTGCCTGCTCAGCGTGGACCTGCCGCTCAACGCGCTCGCCCGGCGCGCCCCTCTTATAAGGCCTGCTGCCAACCCGGCCACCTGCAAGCTGTTGTGTTGTGAAAAACACTTGCAACAACAGTGTAAGCTGGGAAAATGCTGTGAGCGGTTGTCATGTCTGTGTCGCCCCTGCGTGCAAGCCCTGCGCGTGCGTGCATGCTGCGCTCTTTTTTGCGGTGTTGCTTTGCCCCGCTTGTCTCCGCTCGTCGCTCCGAGCCTCAGTGCCGACTCAGCGCTGCACGGCAAAGTATCCCGCACAGAACACCCCTGCTGGGTGTATGCCTGCCTGAACCATGCAGCGGTGCGTTGGGCATAGACAGCAGACAGCATCACCTTCACGTGCTGCATGAGCGGTGGCCTCCAGTGCCCGTCTCACAGCCCGCAAACGCTGGCCAGCGGCTGACGCGCGCGCGTGCGCAGGTCGGTGCACGGGTCGCCGCTGTCGGGCGGCGACGACGCGGCGGGCGACCTGCCGCCGGAGCTCATGCAGCAACTGTTTGGCGGGCCGGGGCTGCTGACGCCGGCGCATGGCGCGCCGCTTGCCGCCGACCACGCTGCCGACCCGGCCTCCTGCGCCGCCGCCGCCAGCCGCGGCGCGCACCTGGGCACCTGCGCCAGCGCGCCGGTCCGGCTGCACGCGACCAGCGGGCGCGCCGCGGCGGAGTTCCCGCCCCTGGGCGCGCCGCTGGGCGGCCCCAAGTTCGCATTCTCGGGCTTCACGCACGGCCCGCGCGCCGGCAGCGCGGGGCCCGCGCCCGGCGGCAGCTCGCGCGCGGACTCCGCCGGCGGCAGCGGCAGCGGCACGCGGCGCTCGCAGAGCCTGACGGGGCCGGCCGCGTTGGGCGGGCTGGGCACGCCGGGCGGCGGCACGCCGGGCGGCCCCGCCCGTATGGGCACCTCCTCGCCCGACACGCCCAGCGGCGGCGCCGGCGGCGCCGGCGGCAGCGGCCGCACGGGCGCGCGCGCGGCGAGCGCGCGCACGGCGCGCACGGCGCCCGAGCCCGGCGGCTGGGCCGATGGCGAGCCCGGGACTAGCCCGCTGCAGCGCTCCACCTCCTCCAACAGCCTGCAGAACCTGGGTGCGGCGGGCGCCCGCGCTTGCGTGCCTAACCCCAACCCTACCCTGCGCCTGCCGATCAACGCATGGTGTCGTACGCATGGCCTGTCCCTGACCTGTGGGTCTGTGCATGAGCTCTGGCGCACCAGCGGCCTCCTCTGCACGTCTCCAGCAGCGCTTGCATGGAGGGCTGTTGACGCGTGAGAGTGCAATGCCACCCCGGCGTCTGTTTTATGTCAATGTGCACAGCAGCAGGATGGCGAGCTCGTGCACGCATTACAGCGGCCCTGACCGCCGCGGGGCCGCGCGCGCGCAGAGGTCGCGCACCTGGCGTACCTGACGCCGCCGCACAAGCGCAAGGGCAAGGGCGGGCGGCAGCCGGCGGCCGACCCGCGCCTGGACCCCAACATCGACCCCAAGCGCGCGCGCCGCATCCTGGCCAACCGCCTCTCGGCCGCGCGGTCCAAGATGAAGCAGAAGTCGCATGTTGACGTGCGCGCCCTGTGCTCCAGTGGCTGCCCGCCTCCTATTGCCTGCATGCTCCGGTCTGTATGCTAAACCCTTAACCTGCGCCGGAAATGGGCCGCCTAGGCGCCGCCTGCACGCTTGCAGTGCTTGCAAGGCCGAGGAGCGGCGCACGCTTCCTGTGCACAGCGCGTGTTCTGGGCTCTCCACCTCGAGGATGGTGGAAGCTGTCACCCATGCAGGCACGCGCGTGCTTGCGTCGCGCGCAAGCGCCGCCTGGTGCCCCGCTCTTCATGTTTGCGCGCTGTGAGACTGTGGCACAAGAGCGGCCCGAGACTGATATGCAAGCCCTGGCGGACAGGGCCTGCGGCGCAAGGCGGAGGTGCTGCAGTTCCACAAGGACAACATCGAGGCAGAGCTGGGCCGGCTGCGCGCCGCGTGCAGCCGCCGCGGCGAGAACAATGAGATTGTCAAGCTCAAGCTGCAGGCGCGCTTGCCGCCAGCGGCCGCCGACATGGCATGCCCCCAAAGCCATGGCAGAGCATGGCGCCTGGCACCTGCTGACCTTTTTTTTCTCTTTACAGTACGTTGCAAGCTTGGGTCCTGAAGGCAAATGCTGCCCCTGGCACATGAGCAAGCCCGGAGGCCTCTCAAGTACTGCTGACCACACATGCTGACCTCACCTGCGAGGTGAACATGGCAGAGAAGTCTGTGATGGCGGCGGCGGCAAGGCACCGAGCACGCGCCCGACGCGCGCCGCGCCGGGTGCGCGCAGGAGCTGCAGGAGCACTGCTGCGGGCTGATCGCGACGTACAACCGGCTGCTCGCGGAGCGCAACCAGCTGCTGCGCAGCGCCGGCTTCCAGCTGGACACCAGCGTGCCCAAGGCGTTTGAGCCGCCGTCGCTCGACTTTGAGGACGGCCCCGATGCCACGCCGGCCGGCGGCGGCGCGAGCGGCGACGACCAGGTGCGTGGCCGCGCGCACCAGCATTGCAGTCATGTGCAAACAGCGGGTGTGACGTCTGCAGCGCGCGGTTGAGCGCTGCCAGGCGTCACATGCTGGCCAATGGTACCCATGCAATGAGCGCCGGGCGTGGGGCGTGTTAAGAGGCTAGGACACCCACGCGCTTACGTCCGCTCCTATGTTCGCCCCACCTGCCTGGTGCAGGCGCCTGTGCATGCCGCAGAAGCTCCCTGTTGAGGCCCCTGGCCGGCATGGATTGTGTGCAAGCTGGGCTTGTGTGACTTGCAGGGGCACCGTCGTTCCAGCGGGGTTTTAAGTGCTGTGCAGTACATATGCCATGCAGCAGCCCGCCGACATCTCCGCTGTGCGCCGCGCCTCCATGCAGACGCCTGACACGGGCGGCCGCGCGCGCCAGGGCGGCCCGAGCGCGTCGACGTCGCCCAGCAGCAGCTGCGTGCGCAAGGCGCCGCGCTCCGCGCGCCGGCCGCCCAGCGGCAGCGCCGCGCACCTGGTCCAGAGCCAGGGGTTGTGATTGCGGGGAGCTCCAGGGCTGGGCGGGCTGCCCTGTGGGCGGCGCGGCGTGCGCTGCGAGCGAAGGCAGAGGGGGATTGTGGGCGGTGTCAGGGTTGCTTGTTCCTCAGGGTGAAGTTGTGGAAGGGGGCGATGACTGAAGTACGTGGCGCCTGTGTTGGGGCATGGGGCTGGTCACGGCGGCCTGGGTTGAAGCGCGCAGATGCGATCGGGAGACTTGCAACAGGGGCACGGGACATGGGCTGCTCAGCAGAGCATCTGCAGCGAAGGGCGCGGCCGTCTGTTGCGAGTGCACAGGACGAGGAGGGGCCTACACACCAAGCCTAAGCGGCAGCGTGGCAGGAAGTGCACTGTCTGTGTTGAGGGAGGGCGGGGCGGCGGGTGGAGCTTGTGCGTTGGGGAGTTGCAGCGGGCGTCTTGTCATGCAGCTGCGGGGGTGTGCTTTGCGTGCCCAGAACAGGGGTGAGGGGTTTGGCAGCAAAGGCTGATGTGTCATGGGCCGTGCCCCATGGCGCTGTAGTGTGCAATCGGGATTTTTTGGGGTCCGCATGTGCAGGTCTGGCAAGGGGCCGTCAGGGCGGCGGGGTCACGCCCGGGTAAGCTTTGCCACATGGTCGGCGGGGGTTGCTCCTTGTGGGGGCGGGACCAGCTCCTCAGAATGTATGGCGGGGGCGCACACAGGCGCGCTGGCGCGCTCGTGCACGGGCCGGTGTCGCATGTAGACTACGATTTTTGACACTGCGCCGCCCTCATTTTCCTTCTTCTAACGGTCTGTGGGCCTGGTCGGCAGGCCCTGTGTTGGCTGCCAGGGGCGCCTGTTTGGGCGCGCTCTCTTGGCCACGCGCGTCTGCGCGGCTGGTCCGCCCTATTGTACACCCAAGGCCGCTCTCTGAACCGTCTGCCGTTGCTGTATGCTTGCCGGGTCAGATGTCGAGCAGCGCACTGTGAATTGGTAGGGGGCTACCAAAACTCCCTCCCTTGTCGTGACACGCTGCACCGGGGTGCACCTCTGGGAACCTGTGATGCGCGCGTGAATGTGGCCACGCCTGAACCGCCTGCCAGGAATGTTCTGCTCTGAAACGCGCCTGGATGGGAACGCGCCGTGTGGCCAGCTGCGGCCTCCGGGCGCTGAATGTGTAGATACCCTAGGATGCCAGTGGCGCCGCACAGGCGCTCAGCCGGTCTTGGGTTTTGCGCCGCTGCTTGGCACCGCCTCTGTAAAGTGCTTTATCCCAGCCGCGCGTGCTGCCTTTCTTGGAGTGTGAAGCGTAGCTGAAGCGCTGCAACAGCGTGTGTTGATGATATATGCTGCAGACCGGCGCGCTCATAACCCTGCTGGCATGAGCGCACAGTAGACATGCGGCCGCGCACCCGCTCTGGCTCACGCCTGCTGGCCAGAACATACGGTTGTGTGCCACGCATGCTGCGCCTCGGGCGGCTGCTGCTGCCACCACACAGCCTCGCGTGCTGAGGGGCGTGCGGGCCATGCCGGGAGCATGCGCGCCATTCGTGCCTGTTGCATGCGCTGCACGATCCCAGAGCAACCCCCATGTGCACCATGCCGACACCGCAAGAGGCAGCAGTCCCTGCATGCGCACGGCCGGCTGCAGCGCTTTGGTTGCTTGCATCGCGGCATGGATGACGCAGCCCGCAGCCGAGTCAGCTGACTTGACCGGAGACCCCGCGTGTGCAGGTGGCAGGGATAGGGTTGCCATGCCTGCCGGTGTCCCCGCGCGACCCGGGTGCTAGGTCAAGCGTCCAGCAGCGCGCGCAGCAGCGCGTCGACTGGCACGGCCGCCGCGCCGGGCGCCAGCCGCCGCGCCAGCGCGAGCGCCTGGTGCCGCGAGAGGCCCGCGCGCGCGGCCGCCAGCGCGGCCGCCAGCGCCTCGGCCCCCAGCGCGCCGGCCGCCTCGGGGTCCGCAGCAACCACCGCGCTGCGCAGGTCGCCGGCTCGGCCTGCGGCAGGCGAGGGGTGCAGTGGCACAGGCCGATAACAGACGCTCACGGCAGATCCGCGGCAGGCGAGGAGCGTGGTGGCACAGGCTGATGGCAGACGCCCACGGCAGACCCTCATGGCATCTCATGTGCCCGCAGCGCTTGTCCAGCCAGCGGTCCAGCAAAGCGCTGCTGCTCAGAGCAACTTGTCCTTGCTGGGCATCATCAGGCATTCTCTTCCAAGCGTCCCCAAGCATCGTCAAGACAGGGCTTGCGCACCAGCGAGGCCTGCGCGCGCGGTTGCCAGCGCGGCCTCCCAGTCAGCATGCGGATACCTCCAGCGGCTGTTCTCCATGTACCTGCGCAGGCATGCATCTCTGCCGTCAAGGACTGATCGGATTGACTCGATCTCTGCTGGTCGTGGGGGCACACCGTGTACAAAAGATCAGCAACACCCATCAAGCGGCAACCCAAAGCAGCCGTCATTTCAGCTGAACATGGTAATGTTCCACACTGCCGCTCGATGGCCAACTCAAAGCCACGGCAGCGCTGCCTGCAGGCGCACAGGGCAGCTGCGCAGAAGCACCGGGGCGACGCACTGCAGCGTGAAGTCGTCCGCCTCGGTCAGCTCAAACATGCGCTGCGCGACGGTGAGCCGCGCGCCGACGAAGAGGTCCTGGTCGGTGACGAGCACGGCCGCGGCCCCGGGCGCGTACACGGGCCGCCGCTCCAGGAACTTGCCTGCGCAGGGAACGCAGCAGAGGCTGCAGGTGACACCGTGGAACGCAGTGCAGTGTGTAACATGTAACATGTAACATGTAACATGTGACATGTAACATGTAACATGTAATGTGGAACTGTGGACCGTGCCCGTATGAGCTACAGCGATGTTTTCAGCGCGCGCACCTCCAACGATGCCTGAGTTGCGCACGGGCGGCTCGAATACCGACATGGTGTCGTCCGCCATGAAGTACGACAGCACGAAGCGGCGGCCCCTGCGCACACCACACCTGCTTGAATTGCCAGTCAGGCGCCTTGAGCAGCCTGATCATCACCAGCACATGTACTGCGCAGTAGGTTACAGGTGCGCGCAACCCGCTATTTGGCAAAGCAAAGGCAGATGCACTGGCTGTGCTTCTGCTATGCTCTTTAACGACAGGTATTGCCTCTGGCGTTGATGCAGGGCCGCACTGGTCGGCTGCGGTTGGCGCTGCAGTGCCACCGCCGACCATGCGGCAGCCAAAGCGCAGCACGATCTTGTCCAGGTTCATCAGCTTGACATAGTCGCGACGCGGCGGCTGCGCCCGTGCAGCAGGGCTTGAGCGGGACTGTGCCCGCTATCTGCTTCCTCCTTGCTCTCCTATGGAGTCTGCTGCCCATGCTGTTGCATCCCTCAGCAAACATGCTGTGCACGTTGCGCTGACCGCACTGTGCACAGCTCGGCCGTCCAGAGCGCATGCACACAGAGATGCCTGATGCAGTGGCAACAAGTAAATAGTACGGCACAAGCAGTATGCTTGGCGGACCTGCGGGATGAGGCTACGGCACGACTGCGCGCTGTCCTCCAGCGAGCCAAAGCCGTTGTAGGGCGGCAGCTCGCGCGGCGCGGGCGCGGGGATGCGCTCCGCCACGTTAATGGCTGCCAGCTCAGCCACGGAGCAGCCCTGGCTCTCCTGCGCAGGAGTCACATGCTGATCTCACGTATAAAATCTGGACTGCAGGCAGAGGTGCCGTTCGCATGAGTGGCACACGAGTCTGTCATCATGACTGTGTTGGACAACATGCGCTTCACAGAAGCACAAGCTCTGCTTTGATGCCACAAGCACAGGCAATTCATGGTGGCACAGGCAATTCATGAAATGCATGTGCTGCGACAAGCGCGCGCCTGCAGCCACTTGCGCGTGAAGTCGTCGCAGTCGGTGATGAGGAAGCCGCGGCCGTACACGCTCACCGTGCGGCCTATGCGCAGGTCGGCCGGGCCGTAGCAGTCTGCGCGCTCGGGCGCGCCAGCCGCGGCCTTGTGCTCCTGCAAGCCCAGTGCTGTCTGCCCGTTGGCTAGGATGGGGCGATGCTGCGCCTTTCGGCCCTTGCCGACCGCCCGCCAGCTGCACAGCAACCGCTTCGACCGTTATGCAAAGACGTTGCTGTCGAGCACATGCCATCACATGTGCCAGGCGCAGATGAGCCTGCGTCTGCTGTGCAGGCTAAGTGCATCGTGGTCACACATCACAAGTGGACGGCAGCATGCAGGGCGGCTGCTTGCAGTGCCTGCGCAGGACCGGCGACCTGCGGCGAGCGTCACGGTATCAGGTTAGCCTACCCCAACCTATACCCTATGACGTCGGACCGGCTTGGGCAGCAGGCCGCGGCGCAGGAAGACAGGGAAGGGGTCGCGGCCGGAGTTGCCGTCGCGCGTCTCCAGGATCTCGACGCTGCCGTCCGGGAAGAGGTGCAAGCGGTAGGGCCGCCGGTCGCCGTACAGCGCGGCGCGGTCGTCCCAGACGCAGAAGAAGCGCAGCACCTGCGCCGGCGCGCGCGCCCTCGCGAACTCCCGCCATATGGCACATGCCCGTGCTGCGCGCGCATGCTGCGCGCTGCGGCACGCCGCCGCGCGGCGCTCAAGCTGGACGCGTTGCTTTGAAGCTTTGGTGGACACGAGGCTCGTGCCGGCGCACTAGTAGCCACGCATGCGTGTTGCAGGGGGTTCAGCAGAGCGCGCGCGCCTTCTTGTCGGCCTCCAGGAACTCGCGCAGGTTGCCCTTGGGGCCGGCTTGGCCCGCCGAGAGCCGGCCCAGCATGGGCGCCGCTGCGCGCGGCAGGACCAGTGGCAAGGTCTCTCAGCAGAGTGCTTGGCCACAAGCAGGCCTGCGGGGCAGCTGAGTAGCTATTGCGCTTCCCATAGGTCAGCATCCCGCCAGAAGCACAGCTGTGGGAGTGCAAGGTAGCATGGGCAGCATGGACATGTACTTGATTTGCAGCTATATGTCGACCAGCATCAGCATCAACTGGCACATGCCACCAGCTTTTAACGAGCCCTGAGACGCCGTCGTCACCAATCACACGACGCCCGGCGGGGAACAACGCTGTCTCAGCACACCGCTGGGGGCGGCTACCCTGCTTGGACCGCGGGTCGCAGCGGGGGACCCCGCACCAGCAGCCGCCTCGCGGCGCCGCCGCGCGCGCGCCTCGATAGCGCCCTCCGGGTAGGGCAGGGCGTCGCCGGCGGGCGTGCCGCGCGCCGCCAGCCAGGCGCGCGTGAAGCTGTCGGCGTCCACGAGCTGAAACGCGCGCCCATACAGCGCCACGGGCGCGCCCAGCGCCAAGTCCGCGGGCCGCAGCGGGGCGCCGCCGGCCAGGGTCGCGCTGTGCCGCTTCAGCAGCGCGCCCTGCGCGAGCAGGCGGGCGCTCGCAAAGCAGAGGGCGGGGGTCGGGCACTATGCGAGAGCACGTGCAGCGCGGGGGCCGGCGGCGGGCACGCATGGCGGCGGCGCGCGGCGCGGCACCTGGGGCAGGCCGCTGTTGAGCTGCTTCGGCTCGGTCACGTCCACGGTGTCGTTTGCCAGGTAGTAGCGCACCTGCGCATGTGTGCCTGACTGACTGTTAAGCATGCGAGGCGGACCGCTTCACTCTTGCTGCACAGTGCATGTGGCAGTCGCCAAGCGCCTGTGGCAGCGTGCCAGCCTGGCACAGGCATAGCTCTTTGTGCTGTGTGCAGCTGGACACAATCATAAGCCATTAGCAAGGCACCTTCACAAGCTGAGATGTGCGCTGGCTTGCTGGTAATGGGGCGGGGACATCAGGGAGCGGTGCGCATACCACGACCCTGCGCACGCGCATGTCCTCTGCGGGGCTCTCCGGCACTCCCTCGATAAAATACCCCATCCAACGCAGCACCTGCAATGCACCATGTGCTCAAGCATGTGGATACCTTGTCCCCTTAAGGGCATGTGCACAACGCAGCACTACCCCGCTTAAAGCTGCCGGCTCCGCGCGGCCAGACAGTTTGCCACTAATGCAGGCCACCCGCAGGGACCGGCAGCGCGCCTGGCAGTCGTGCTCCAGCCACTGCGGCGCGCGCGGCGCGGCGCCGTCGGCGTGCGCCGCGCAGCAGCCGGCGGGCGCGCGCGCGGGCTGCGAGGTGGACGCCACCTCGCCCACCACGGGCAGCAGCTCGTCCTCGGCCGCGTTCGCGTAGCCCTTCTGGAAGGTCAGGGTCTGGCCTTTGTAGAACATCCGGTCGCCGGGCGGCGCCTGCGCGCGCGTGGAGGGCGTGTCTGCGCAGCGCCTTTCGGCATGTCCGCGCCAGGTTCCTCTATGCCTGGTCACCTACTCGGCGCACGCCCGCCGCTTTCCTTAGAGCACAGCCTGCACACGGGTTGGGCTCGCAGGCGTTGGCTGTGATGGGTGGTTAGATAAATAGGAAGCTGTGCGGCGGTCAGGAGCTCGGCGCTGGTAAGTCCTTGCTCCAGACCGCACGGGGCCTCCATCGCACTTTGGCGTACAGTCTCAGGTTGCTAAGTTGGGTTAGCACCTGAGGGGCGCTGTAGCCCGGCAGCATCGGGATGGCCGCGCCAGGCATCGCGCTGCGGTTCCTGTTTGCCTCAAGGGCTGCACTGTCGAACACAGCGCATCACGTGCTCACCAGACGGTCTTCGGCGCTGCACGCGCTCCTAGCCGTCGAGTTCCTGGTTTATTCTTGCAGGTATGACTTTGAATCGTGCGCAAGAGTATGTGATTGTTTTTACTTTACCTACCTGCGGCAGTGCCTTGCCTTGTGTCTTTATCAGGCGACAACAGCAGTGTAGTGTAGACACGCTTTCCCTTCGGCTGCTGTGTACTTGCACAGAAGCTTGAGTGCAGCCTAGCACGGGTCTGAGTATTCACCCAGCTTTGTCAGCAGCGAGAGCTGCTTCTACTGTCCTGCCGGCATAGTGCGTGGCGTGGCTGAACCAGGCCTTGCATGACACACGCGTGGCTTGCGCCCAGCCCACTGTGCTTGTCTGGGAGCCGTGCGTGCGCCGAGCTCTTCCAAGGGGTGAGGCGCTGCCAGCCCGCGCGGGCGCGCGCAGCCCTGCACGCCTCGCGCGCCATGTGCGCCAGCGGCGCCGCGCCAGTGCGCCTGCAGCAGCTGTACGAGGCCGGCAAGGCTGCCTTTGGCTCAGGCCGCAAGGCGCAGCCCGCGGAGCTGGAGCACCTGCGGCACCTCATGGGTCCGTGTTTGCTCGCCGCTGGTAAGCTTTGCGCTCGCTGAGCTTGTGAGTCCTCTCTGGCTGACTGCGGAGCGGGCGCGTTCGAACAGAGGGCCTGCCGCTGTCGGAGCTGGGCCTCCAGCCGGTGGAGGATGCTGCGCCGGTGCGCAAGGCACGACGCTTTTGTATAATATAGTGAACTTGTATGTTGTGGTAGAGCCATGAGGTGTTGGGCAGAGTCTTGCGTATGCACGCTGATATACCTGACTTGTTGTGTTCTGCTGCAGGAGGGTGCCAGGGAGCCCGGACAGCAGTCTTTCCTCAGCAGGCGCGTGTCTTGTGCTGTTTCAGCAAGGCTCTTGTATATGTTTCGTGGATATCTGAGCTCGCGCGCTGGTGCAGGGCGTTCGGCCGCCGCAGCAGCGGCGCCCGCAAGTGCGCACCTCAGCGCCTGACAGGCTGCTGCTGCATGCCCTCTGTTAGCTGTGCTCACCAGCACAGCTCATAGTATAGCTGATGTGAAAGCTGCGTTCCTTCCTGCTTTCCTTGTGGGGCTTGTTGACAACTGCAAGGCAACTGCGATACCCTTGCTGCAATTAACATGCAGGCATATCCCTACCCTACCATATACCCTGCCCTATCCCCTGGGTGCCGCACTGTGCCGCTGCCGCGCCAGCAGGCCGCCGCGCGTGGTCACGTACCTGCACGTGCACGAGGATGCGGACCTCAGCCTAGGCATCTTCTGCCTGCCGCGCGGCGCCTGCCTGCCCCTGCACAACCACCCCAACATGACTGTGCTGTCGCGGTGCGCGCGCGCGCGCCCGGCAGGGCCGCGCGGCGGGCGGGCCTCGCTGGTTAGTCTGAGGATGTGTGTGGCGCTTGTGTGCTCCTTCTTTGGTTGCACGTCTAGCAACGCAAGCTGGGAGTCAGCCTCAGCATCCACAGCACGGCGGACGCTCAGGTGCTGAAAGCCGTTCTCAGCAGTGCCCCACTCGTACCTGGGGAGACAAGCCGCTAGAAGGTCCTGCTCGTTCTCGACACGCCAGCGTCTGAGGGCTGCCTGTGGCTGCCGCGCAGGGTCATGTATGGCGACATGCACGTGCGCGCCTTTGACTGGGCGGAGCCGGCGCCGGGCGGCGACCCCTGGGCGCCGCGCCGCGCGGCGCTCGTGGCGGACCGCGTCGTCCCCGTGCGCGCCCAGGCCCTGGCAGATGCGTCATTGCAAGTATGATGCGCATGCGTGGGGTGGATACGCAGCCGGAGGTGCCGCTGTTTTTTGCGGGTTACGTCGTTCACCAGCGCCTGGGTGCTTGGCGTGCGGGAGAGCTGGCGCGTGCGGGAGAGCTGGCGCGTGCGGGAGAGCTGGCGTGAGGGAGGATTGGCGGAAGGAGAGGCAGGGCGCTGCAGTTGGCGGGGTTGCTGTATACCACATGCAGGCAGAGCGCCCTGCAGGCAGAGGGCGTGGGGTGTCACGCGCACCTAGGCGGCGCCGCAAGCGAGCGGGGGCGCCGCGGGCGGCAGGCGGGCGAGGCGCCGGCGGTGCTGCAGGCGGCGTCGGGCGGCAACATGCACGCGTTCACAGCGGCGTCCAGCTGCGCGGTGCTGGACCTGCTGGCGCCGCCGTACGACCCGCGCGACCGTGCGCGCCCTGCTTCAGGCCACCCCATGCGGTCATGCTTGTGGCCGCATGGATGCGGGGCATGGCATCCACATGATGAGATTGGTCACCTGCCTTCTCTTTTACTATGTGGCATTGACGTATGAGCATGTGCACATCAACAAAAGCTTGGACAGCATCCGCCTCATGCACAGCGTTTGACCGCATCCATGTACCGATGCGTATGTGCGCGGTGCAGCGGACCGCGACTGCACCTACTACCGCGAGCTGCCCGGCAGCGGTGACGTCCCTGGGACTGTCAGACTCCAGGCACGGCGGCCTAGTACATGCCGCCTGCCAAAGGCACTTTTCCATGGTGTTTTGCGTTGTTTGTTTGGTGCTTGAGGCTCTGGTGCTCAGGCAGCATGTCCTCACGAGGCTTCTGCATACGTACCAGAGCAGCATGTGTCCCAGCGTGTCAAGCCTCGGTCAACATGACTTTTATGGCTGAGCAAAGCGACCCAGCATGGCTGCTGGGCGGCGCGCTTGAGCCGGGTGGGTGCAACGCCGCCCTCTTGGGGCAGGGACTGACGGTCCTGCACACGCGCTGCAGGCGCATGACCCGCTGAACCAGGACAAGATCGTGCGCGGCGCGTACAGGGGCGCGCGCGTGGCCCCTGTGCGCCACGCCGCTGGGTTTGCTGCATAGGCGCTGCCGCGCCATGCACAGCCGTGTACATGTCTTCTCTAGTGTGTTTTTTCCCCTGCATATGTGCTTGGCATACTTTGTACTTTTAGACGACAGGTAGCTGCTGTGGGTGTCCTGTTTCTTGCCGTGCCGCTACATGGGTTAGATCAGAGTGCCGTTTTCAGCTGGATGAGCAGTACAAGCTGGTTGAGCAGTACAAGTCATACGTAGGTCCATGCATCTTTATAGATCGACAACTCAAGGTTGTGATGCAGCGCGATGCTTTACACCTGACTGTGTATGCCCTCACCTTCATGCTCTTCCAGCCCGTCCAGCATGTCCGTGGTAGCTTACGAACCCCATGTGCATTCTGTCAGTGCAGCCGCTGGGGCACTGACATGTAGATGTTCATAGCCAAAGGATCTTGATTGGGAGATTGATGGCCTTCATGCTAGTTGTTAGCAATCCAAGTTCCAAGTTACAAAATCAGCGTACTGGCTGTCGGCACTGTACACCCGCAACTGGCATATATATTGCGTTGTTGGCAATTCCCAAGGGAGGGCTGGAAAGGCTGCTTGGTGGCGTTTGAAGCAGTGCACAGCTGAACGTGCCACCAGCCGATAGCTCCACACCCGGCACGACAAGGTGCGGGTCATGCTGTGTCGGATCCAGCAAAGTTGCGCACTAGCCCTGGAGCTGTGGTTGGGTGCGCAAGGCTGTGCTGTCTTGTGCCAGTGTGGTGCGCTGGGCGCCGCAGGTGTCTGCCAGGACTAGGCAGGTAGCTGATCATGCTGTTTGCACAGACACCTGCTAGTTTTTCACGCAAGCCGGGGGGCTGGTAATGTAACTGTGCGGGGTTGCTGTTCAACAGCTGTTGCAACAGTGGTGTGCTTTCGAGCAGGTGCCCTGGCGTCTGTGCGGGTGGGATGGAGCAGCCATGCTGCCACCCTGGCTTGCTCCCGCTGCTGGTCACGCTGCCGCGGTGGCGGTTGGCCTGGTTGCAGCCAAGCGCAGTGCTCAGGTTGTGGCAGCAGCGCTGGCGGGACTCCACACCATGGTCCGCCTGTGCACAGGTGAAGTGTATTCAGCTCTGCTTTACTTGCAAGCCGTGCGGGATGTTACAGTACGCTCTATACGCTGTTCTGACTCTGTGAGTGTGTGCAGGCAAGCAGGCACCTCGCCGTGCGCATACAGCTGACGCTGACGCAGTGGCTGCAACGGAGCGCCACGGCGTTGAGCTGCAGCATGAGATTGGGCGCGGTGTGCACAGCACGGTGTACCAGGGTACGCCCAGCTGCCGCAGCAGCTGTCAATTTCCACTGGTGCCTTCACTTGTTTGCGTTGGCTGGGCGTCGCTTGTGAACGCCGCTGTGCTTGGTGTTACCCTCACAACAGAGTTCTTGCTGCAGGTGTCTGCTGCAAGCGGACCCTTGCTATCAAGGTGGTTTGGCTTGGACCCTCGTTCAAGGAGTCGCATCCCGAGTTGCTCAAATCAGAGGCAAAGCCGTTTCACCACTCCCATCCCAGCATAGTGTGCCCCCATACTGTGGACGCTCTTGGGCCCGCTGGTCCTGGCTTGACAACTGCGAACCTTGCCAAAGTGGCAAGCTGACCTTTTGTCAATAGCACAGAGAGATGTTCTTCGTTGCACCTTGCCGGCCATGCGCTGCATGGCACATGTTCAGACATTGATGCTTGATTAACAGCCAGGGCCTCGCATGCTTCAGAGTCCAAGCTGCAGCCAAGATGCTCACATCAGGCCAGCAGGGGCATGCGTACAAGCAGCCTTGCGGCTGAGTGGCATCAACTGCCCATTTTCATGAACCTGATAGCTGAACGCTGCAGCGCAGGTTACTATTCATGCCCTGTGGCTTGACTATGAGTATGATGGTGTTGCGCTGCGCGACACCCTCTACCCCAACATGCCTTTCTATCGGGAGGCGCTGAAGGTTCGCCCCTTGCGTGCATGAGTAGGCATGGGCTTCAGATTTTCTGTGCAGTCCCTTGCCAGGGTGCTGCTCCTCTGGGCACGGGTTTGCCTCCATGGACATCATATCTGCGCAATCGGCCTACTTTGGCAACCCTCTGTACCAGAGCTGCGCTGTCGAGATGGCTTGCATGCTGGCCATCATCCAACACTGGGCAGTGGATGCAAGCCTTGCATGTTGCATGTGCTCCCTGCCCCCAGCATCAGCATATATGGTGCCGGCTGCTTGATTAATTGTGAGGATGGCGGTGATATTGCTTTGCGGAGGCAATGCTCGAGCATGCCTGTGTTTGCACCTACAGCTGTTGCTTGCAACGGAAGAAGTCCAAAATCACAAATTTTGTGCATAGTGCTTGACGTGCGGTAAACAAAACCAACGTGCAAGACATACTAAAGATCAGGTGGACTGCAAGGCTGACGCGCAGCTGTCACCGCGTCATGCAAGGCCTGTCTCGCGCAGGGTGACGAAGACCAAGCGACGTGTCCAGACGGCAAGCCGCCGCAGGCCCTTGCGCTGCCGCATGCGTACGGCTTCCTGAATATGGCTGAGGGGCGGCGCGGGAGCTGTGGAGCGGCACTGAAGCAGGCCTGTGGGCGGGTGGCAAAGCCCGGAGAGTCTGCTGTGTGGGGCACCCTCCGGTGGGGGGAGCCGACCGCGTCTTCCACAAGCGTGCCCTCTGGCGTGGTGGAATCCACGGCCGCCTGGCGCACTGAAGTGAGCTGGTGGTATCCAGAGGCACACACGCCTCCAGTATCGCGCCCGTCGTCGCACACCAACGGTGCGCTCTGAGTGCCTCACATATATTGCAACGGGAGTGGCGGGCGACATGGCGGAGACGCTCCTTGCTTGCGGCAGGGCCTTGTGATCTTCCGGCTGCGCCCATCAGCGAGATGTACCGCATCATCCTCGCCATGGAGCTCTGCGAGGTTGGTGCGCATCTAGAGCCTGACAATGCGCACTGCTGCAGTGCAAGGCTCCCACAGCTGTGGCACACTGGTATCACAACTATTCTCTAGGACGCTGGCGCACCCTTTCCCGTGGTGGTCATCAGGCAGGCGCTTGGCTCGTAAATGCCCGAGGACTTGCACGCATGCACGTGTTGCACGAGTGGACCAGCTTGCAGCCTCCTACAGCCCTGCATACGGATACCACCCACTGGCGGCAAGCAGGCACCCTGGGGCAGGCGCTGCAGCGCGGGCTGCTGCACACGCGGCGCTTGCGGCGGCCGCGTCTGCTGCCGCTTCTGGCGATTGCGCTGGACGTGGCTGAGGCGCTCGTGTACCTGCATGACCCAGTCATTGGGCTGGTGCGCCATGCCGGCTGCGGCGTAGCACTCTCTGCCATGCCCCCTGTCATGCTCAGGCTGTGCTGGGGTTTCTTAAGACCTGCAGACTTTTCACGTCTATGCCATGCGCCAGGCTGGCAAGCACAGCTGGTTGTTGTGTGCGCATGCGGCTGTGTCTCAACGCTGCCGAACCTTTTTCAACAAATTTTGAGCACAGAACCCAGCACCAGAGCTTCTGTCATTGCCACGTCAGACGTTCATCGGCGCACCCCTGCCACAGTGGAGCCTGCGTTGTAGGGCACTGTGAGCGGCTGACATCTGAGCGGCAGCGCAGATGCATGGCGACCTCGCGTCCAGCAACGTGCTGCTCACCAGGCGGGGCGATCGCGGCGTGTGCGAGAGGCTGGGCGTGGGCCGGCTGCGAGCCAAGGTGGCCTGTCCAATGCCTCATCTTGCCCGTAATCGCCTCTCCTATGCCTGCATGGCATCCAGCCCCTGCTGCTTGGGAGTTCATGCCTGCACACGCGCCTGCCACGGCACAGCCGGCCTGGAGCATAAACCAAACAAGCAAAAATGCATCTGCTAGTGAACAGCCAGGTATGCACAGCAATGCCTGTCCAGTGGGTGAGCACATGGCCAAGAGTGCCCCCTAATCGGTCTTTTGCGGACCCTGGCGCACAGCTGCACATCCTGCCCCAAGGTCAGGCTGGGCGCAGAGTACGCTGCGCTGTCAACTGCTGACGGCCCATCTTGCTGGCAGGTTGCAGACTTCGGGTGCGCGCGCGAGGTGCGAGTCACGAGCGTCACTGTGAAGCCGTGGCAGCGCGGCACGCTGGCGTATCAGGCGCCGGAGGTGCTGGAGCGCGGCATCCTAAGCCCTGCCGCTGACTGCTACGCGTTCGGTGTGCTGCTGTGGGAGATGCTGACAGCCGAGGCGCGACCCGTCTGTGCTGTGCACCTGTCCCCTTTGTCCAGGTTGTGGCTGTC
>JAABUR0100004725.1_pt1 | contig 17954 bp, 23 predicted proteins | sample 5560091 | NCBI WGS metagenome assembly JAABUR01 (sample SAMN10711879, study PRJNA513375) | rock metagenome | isolation source: Antarctica rocks | place: Antarctica: Victoria Land, University Valley sud | reverse complement strand
CCTTCCAGGCCGCGCGCTGCCCGCCGGGCGACAGCGAGTTGCCCTGCTGCGCCGCGGCTCGGCTGGGCGGGTAGATGAGGGCCTGCGCTGCCGACCGCCACAGCTGAAGCAAATAAACAGTCCCGCAGATACAGGTCGGACATGCATGCATTGGCCCTGCCCGCAGGTCACTACCGCCAAGCGCAACAGGAGAGCCCCTGCCAGCTCGCACAAAGGGTGCAGCAAGCATGCGCGCACCCTGTGAGCAGAGGGGCCGCGCACCCGGCGCTTCCGCACAAACTCTGGCAGCTCCGCAACCACTGCCACCTCGCCCCAGGCGTTGTCGTCGCCGGTGTGTCCCTCCGGGTTAGCCATGTCGGCTACGGCCTCGTGGTGCTCAACCTCCGCCTGGGGGTCATGCTTGTGTGGTATCGTGTCTCCCAGGCTGAATGCGCGCCAGGGTGCGGCGCTGCGCAGCGGCTGCACGAGCGACGCGCCAGCGCGCGCGAGGGGCCCCCGCATCTTCTGCCAGCGTGTGTCAACCAATCACAACTCCACCAAGCAACCTCTTACAGCCTTTCTACGGTTTTGGACAAGTGCACAGCTCTGCAGAGCCTTCAGAATGCCGGCAGCTCCCGATGGTGTTGCGCAGGCATCGCCGTGCCCTTGCCCTTGCTGGTGAGTTTCCCTGCAACGCCTGATCGAGCTCTCTCCTCGAGTTCTATATACACATCACAGGACAGCCGTCGCTGCGCACATGGCGAGCCGCACAGACAAGCTGACGGTAGTGGCTAAGCTAGCCGAGCACGCGACCAGTGCCATCAGTCAACGAGGTGCGCCCCTCACACGACGCCCTTTGTACTTGATCTAGGTGCACTAAACCAGACTTTCGCGCTCATGTGACATGAGCTTGGGCTTGCAGACTACCATGAGACTCTGCTGCAGCAGTCGCCTGCGCACACTGGAGTGCTCCTGGTGTACAGCGGCTGCGTTGTACACCAGCTTGAGGTATGCGCTGGCAGCCAAGCGCTGCTTGCTAGCATGCTTGCGCTGGCAGCCGAGCGCTGCTTGTTAGGGCGCTTGCAACGCTCCGGAGGTAACAAGTGCTCCAGGCCTCAGAGGACGTGGCCTTGGCATACCTCAGCACAGTGTGCGCGTCAGGCAAGCTGCTCGCACCCACGGTGAGCGGCCAAGCGTCTCAGGCACCTGTGTTGCAACTGCGTGTTTGCCTGCAAAGCTGCCTGGCTGGACCCTCGGCGGCGGCCTCGCTCCAGGTGGTCTCGTACACAGAGGGAGTTAGAGAGCGCTGCCACAGCTCCTGGCTGGCGACGTTCATGCCGGCTGCGCTCGCTGACGGCGGCCCGGAGCAGCTTCCTGACAGCGCCGCGTGCGCCGCGTGCTCTGCTGCACACTTGCAAAGTGATTGGCGCACCTGCTGTGTTTGGCTTGAACACATGCATGTGTGGATGTGCCTTCTTATGCACTGCATATGGGAAGTGCCTGTCTCCATGCACTGCTGAGCTCTGACACCTGGATGGCCAGGGCCGTCAACGCCGCTTCGCTGCTGAACAACCAGCTGCTACATCTTGGGCGCCAGCTCATGTGCACGCCTGAGGTGAGCATTGCCTGCGGACCCCGCAAGTCCTCTCTGCCAGCTCATGCCATGGTGTGCTGGGCAGAGGCCAAGCGCATGCTCTGGCACCCATGCCGATAATTCTCTCAAGATCAGCCGCGTGCCTCGTTATCTGGTGCACCTGAGTGCATGTGCCTCACCAAGGTCTCAAAGCCGCACAGGAGTGCGAATTGCATGCATCGATCACCCTTGGTTGCGGGCTTGCTGCACAGCAGTGCGGCCTTGCCATGCTGATGCTACGGTCATGCAGTCAGCGAGTGCAGAACTGCACGCCGGAGCTTCACTCGCACCATCGGCGCTTCCATGGCAGGGGGGTCGCGTGGCGCTGCTGTCAGCGCTCGCGCGCGCGCCCGGCGCGGAGGCGCTGCCTGCTGCGGAGCAGGTCGCCGCGCTCGCGGGCGCCCCGGTGCCCACACCCCCACCCACCCCGTGGCCGTCTGAGTAGGAGGTCCGTATGCCCGCATGAAGGCATATGCCATTCATTGCGGGCTTCATTCCGGTGACGGCCCTGGGTCGGCATGCTGAGTCCTGTAGAGCATGTATAAAGGTGCGCGTGCCGAATCACCAGCACCACCAGATACCATGCTCACAGACTCACTCTGACTGGGGTGGACAAGAGTGCCTGTGCTGCACAGCCAGACCTGCTTGACCATGGACGGCTGACTAGGATGTGATGTCAGTGGCTCATGTATGTGAGCCGCATATTATAGAGGGCGAGCATGAGCGCAGCATCAAGCGCACGCTGCCACTGATTTCTTATTGGGAATATCGACGCCGGGCTTCAAAGAGTGATCTCACCGAGTCGTTTTGCTGTGCCAGGGCCTGCTGAGCGCACGCGACCTCGTGCAAGTGCTATCGGCGGCGCCTGATGCGGACGACCTGCTCGACGATGAGCGCGTCTGGCCCGCGCCGCCAGGCGCGGCCGCGCGACTGCAGAGGGGGCGGGCCGCAGCGGGATCCTAGGCGGTCGTGCCCAATTGCTGCAAGAGCGGGCGGCAGCCGGTCTTATCCGCACTTGTTGCGAGCCTGCAGCCCACATGTGTGTACAACAATGGTGGCTTTTCACACAATTGGGAGGCCGTTTTTTACCACCTTTCTTCTGTACAGAGCATCATCGCCGGAGCATCAGTCTCACTGCACATCGTCCGCGCCGCCCGACGTGCTTGCAGGACATGCGCCTCGACGCCATTCGTGGCCACAGCGGACAGTGCTTATGCATGCAGCTTAACCCTTGAAATAACAGAACAGCAGGCAAAGGCAGTCAACCAATGCCCCCTCCTACCCCCCTACACACGCACACACACGAGCACACCCGCCTAGAACGTCAGGCTGTCGCCCAGCTCCTTCCGCGCGAACGTGGGCAGCACGAACGCGGCGCTGTGCACCTCCGAGCTGTAGTACCTGCGCACGTGGAGGCGGCGCGGGTCATGCCGGCGAGGCGGCAGCAACACGGGCGCTGGCTTGGTCACACAAGGCTGAATACATCAGCTGCTGCTGCTGCTGCGGATGCTAACAAGCTCATCAGGCCCAGCCCAATGCAAAGAAGCGCTGCATGCGTGATCCCACAGCAGGACCGCATGCAGCACTTGCCATGTCATGGCTTGCGCAGAGTTCTGCCAGTGCATCAGCCGCATGTGCAGCGCACTGCAGGCCCTCCCTGGACGGCGGTGTGGCGCCCCTCACCGCGCCAGGCGCCCAGCACATTAAACACGGGTCGCAGCATGCAGCGCACCGCACGGGAGGATAGCCTGGGCGCGCGGCGTCCGGCGGCGCGCGGCGCGGCGTGCGCGGGTCGAGCTGCGCGCCGCCCTCGCCGGCCTTGGCGCAGATCATGAACCCGATCTGGCCGCTGCGCGCGGCGTGCGCGTAACGTCGATTACATCCGGGCTGGCGTGCGTGCAGTGCATGGCGGAGAGGACCGTGCTTCGCGAGGTCGGGGCGTGCAGCTTCGAGCGTCGGACGGCGCTTGGCGTGCATAAAGTCGCGTCAGTGTATTCAAAGGGCGGGCCTCGGCCAGATGACAACCCAGACGCACGGGACGGCCCCAGCCTGGCCCGTCCGCGCGCCGCACATGCAGCCAGTGTGCCACAACGGCGGGAAGACATGCACGCACGCGTGGCTTTGCTGTTGTGCGGTCTTGCACAGCACGCCCGTCTGGTCCGGCCTGCCAGGCAAGCCATGCACGGAAAATGATGAAGCTTCAGAGCTGCCGCACAAAAGGTAGCCGCATGATGTACCCCACGCGTGGTGGAGGGCGAGCCATCGCAGCGCCGCGGCGGGGCCAGGGCTGTGCGGAGCGGCCTGGCGCGCTGCGGCGGGCGCTGGGTTTTTGGGGTAGGGTGCCGACCCACCTGGGGTACGTGGGAATGGTCGTGAATGCGTATGACACGCTACCGCCCGAAAAGACCTCGTGGCACATGGCCGCCAGCTCCTTGATGATGGGCAGGTGCAGCCACAGGCTCTCGCCCTGGACGCGCCGGCACGGCCGTCAGCGGCCCCACGCTGCCGCTCGCAGCGCAGGCGCCAGCGCGCGCATGCAGGCCCGCCACCCGTGCGCGCCGCAACGAGAGACGGAGGGGCCAGGCGCCGCCCAGCTCCTGTCATGCTCCGTTACCAGCAGCGGCGGGCGCACGGGCACCCAGAGCGAGCTCGGACGGCTGTAAGAGTGGGGTACAGGGTGAGGGTAACTCCGCGCTTGCCCTGGGCTGCGGGGTGGTCGGCCCGGCAGGCTTCAGGCGGTGCGCGCGCGCCTGGGTGCAGATGACGCCGCCCGGCTTCAGCGCGCGGTGCATCGCCTGGAAGAACGGCTGCGCGCGCACCCGGGCGCGCCGCTCAGCAGCTGGCGCTGCGCGCCCTGCGTGCTAGAGCCAGCCTGCTCGCACGGCCCAACCCGCCTGCTTCACAGGCCCGCCTGCTTCACAGGCAAGCGCGCGCCCGTGCCCAGGGCACGGGCGTAACACCCTAACCTAGTTGCATCGTACCGCATCGTCGCTATGCCACCACAGCCCGCCCGGCACACACCAGTTCTGCACTGGTCCACACACACTGCTGCCGCACGAGGGTGAGCAGACGGGCGTCATGCTGCAACGCGTACCCAGAGCCCACCGGCCCGGCACACTGAGCAGCTCCTACCGCGCGCACAGTTCGCCCCACCGCACATCACGATGCAGCTCGCGCGAGAGGCGCCTGTCAGAGGGGATACCGAGACAAGCCAGGGCTTTGGCGGTCAGCACGAGCTGCCGCAAAGCGCTACGCCGGGCTCGGCATGGGCCTGGCGCCCGCGTCGCGCGCCTTCTGGAACAGCACTTCAGCCGGGCCGACCGGGTCGGACGAGTCGACGATGATGGCGTCGTACGTGCCCTCCGCGGCGGCCTCCACCCACTTGATGCCGTCGGTGATCTCCACCTGCACGCGCGCGTCCTCGAAGCCGAGCGCCATCTGCGCGCCGCGGCGCGCCCCTGGCTGCAGGCTCGTGCGCGGCAGCGCATGATGCAGCCGGAGTCCCCTGCTCCTGGGGCCTGTGCAGCCGCTTGCGGGTTTGACACCTAGTCAGCAACAATGTTGGATGCCGGTGTGAGCGGGGCGGCCAAGCGTGCACGCTCGAGTGCGGCCGCATCGTAAACCAGCGGGTGCGCTGTTGCCACGGGGCGCTCGCAACACAAAGCTTTCCACAAGCACAGGTTGATGCAGGCAGTGTGCATGTGCAGGCTCGGCTGCGCTAGAGAGGTGCACACAGCCGGCACAAGCATCTGCATCGCAGGGCGGTTGCCTTCGGCGCGGCTGCGGGCCGCGCGCCTGCGGGAAGAACTTCTTCGCGACCTCCGGCACCATGCTGCGCGCGCAGCCTGATCCCCTTACTGCCTGCCTCGGTCTCAACAACGATGTGTTCAGCTCGGAAGCACGACAACCCCAGCAAGCACTTGTGGGCGCGGTGCGGCGGCTTCTATGTCGGCGGCCGTCATGTATCTCGAGCACCCAGCCCTGCCAGCTGTTGCCACCTGCCTCAAGGCGCTGGTCAGCTGGCGGATGCCGATATGCTCTGGTGTTCTCAAGATACTGGGCGGGCGTTGCACGCGCGCCCGCCACCCCAGCTTCAGTCCCCTGCCTGCCCTGGCTGCCTTCCCAGGTCGGGCCTTCCCGGGTCAAGCCATGCGTGCACTCCCGCGCTCGAGCCGCTGCTGGCAGGTGCCATGCAGGCACTGGCGCGCGCGCACGCATCGATCTCCGCGATGTGGATGCGCTCTATGCAGCGGTGGCGCGCCACCTCGCGCAGCACGCCGCCGTCGCCGCCACCCACAACCAGCACCGCCTTGGGCTCGCGCTGCCGGCCGGGCCGTCTCCCGTGAGTGAGGCATCCGGACGCGCTGGGCAGTGCAGGTCTTAAGCTCTTTTGCCGATCACCAGGCTGTCAGAAGGTGCGAATGCACATGGGTCACGCAGGTATTGGCAACAGCGTTGCCAGGCGGTACCGCCCCCCGAACATCCGCTTACAAGGTAGGACAACCTGTTCAGTCTAGAGGTGTGCCAAGTTTTGCAGCACCGATCCGTTCAGGCACCCGCACCTCCAGTGCGCAGAGCGGCAGGTGCGCAATCATCTCCTGGTAAGAAAACTCGTCACGCTCGGTGCACTGGATGACACCTGCGTACAGACACCAGGCGTCGACAGAGCAGTGGCACTGCTGTGCACGCCTACCTTCCCCAGCAGCCAATACACTGCCACAGCTCGCCGCCTCATACAGACTCAAACGTTCAGCATGGTAGGCCGCGCAGGCTCCGCGCACCGTCCAAGAGCAGCACCGTGCCAAAAGCTCCAGTCTTCACCACGCACACGTCCTGCGCAGCGTGCCGCCCAAGCCTAAGCAACACGTATCCTTATGCTGAGCAGCGTCGCTCCAACAGGACGCTCTTGGGCCATGCGGCGACAGCAACTCCACGCAGGAGCACAGCCAGCGTGCAGCAGCCTCCGCGCCTGGAACTTTGAGCGGTCCTGGTAAAGGACCTCGTCCACCTTCAGCGACAGGCCCTGACCGGGCCACATTGTGCTGAGCTCTGTGAACCAGCCGCCCTTGGCGACACCCATGCCCGCCGCAGCAGTGCCTGGCTGAGCCTTTGGCTCCGCTGCATCGGCCATTGCGGCTGCGTGTGCTTGGGCGACCAGCGGGCAGAGGCGCCGCACGCGCTTTTGCGCCCGGCGATACAAAAGTCGCGGGGGTGATCCCAAACAAGCCCGGAGACACAGGAAGGGCGAAGCGTGGGTATGAGCGGGCTGTCGCTGTCGCAGACTGCCAGATGCGCAAATGCTTGTGCTGGTACACCAGTCGTGTGTGCAGAGTAGGATGAGCTGCTTTGCTTTCTACCCCCAAGCAGAGTCCTGCCCTCAGTGCCTGCAGTGCAGTATATATCGAGGGAGAGTGGTTAAGGGCTGCATAGAGGGCTTGAGCTTGCAAGCAGCTGTTTCAAAGAGCTCCGCTACGATAGCGGCGCTATAGGTGTAGCGCCGCTACACCTCCGCGTTTGCAAAGTGTCAGCAATACTACAGCGCCAACCTCTGTTGCTCCGGCGTTTCAAACCTGAGTGTGCACCAGCACCAAGTGGTGCACTGACTGGCAGCATGGCGTTGCTAAGTGTTTGTCATCACTCAGCTGTGTACAATAAGAGGTGACATGGAGGCAGGCGCGGTGGACGCAGGCGCGCGGCATCTCTTCCTTATTCACCTCGCAGAAGCTCACTTGCAAACTGATGTTGTGCGTTGCGGCACAGTGCCAGTGCAGTAATCTGCTTGACGTCAGTTCAGTGCGCCTGCATTGCGCCTGCGTTGAAAGCACTTCTTGGCGCAGTGTTGCAGTGCTATGCAACAGTCACGACCAAGTCACGGCGCAGCAACAACCGATGCAGGACCCCGCGAGGCAGTGATGGTGCAGCCTGCCGAGCAGCCCAGCGCAATGCCACCACCGCCTGCGCCCGCTCCGGCCGCGCCCGGCCGTCGCAGCAAGAAGGGCCGCAAGCGCGCGCGGACGGGCGCCACGGGCGAGCTGACTGCTGCGGAGCTGGTGCGTGTGGTTTCCGCGTATGGCTTGTGCGACCTGTGGTATGTCCTGCCCGTGCAAGGTGTACCACCTCCTGAGGCGCAGTCACTGGAGCTTGCAAACCATGTGCTAACTGCACTGCCGAGCTGCACGGCTGGCCCTGGCACTACTAATGGACGCGCGTTACGTGGCCAGGTGCGGGTCGTGCCGGTGCCGCGGCGCGCGGAGCTGCTGCTGGCGCAGGAGGGCTGGCGGCCCATCGCGCTCAGCAAGGCGGACCGCGCGCCGCAGGCCGCGCTCAGCGACGACCGCCTGTCCGTCACGTCCGCCAAGGGCTTCCGCATGGCGCGCCCGCCCCCCGCCCGCACCGCCTTGTGAGGCCTGCGCATCAGGTCGATCGCGCTCTGGAAGCTGAGCCGACAGCTTGAGAGGCTCGGGGCGCGCAAGCCAGGCGCATGTGTGCCTTGCGTCTAGGCTGGGTGGGAGCACTTCACTTGCTCGGCACTCACCTCGCATGTGCACGCTGGTCAGGTATGCATGTGAGGCTGCCAAGGCCTGGCAGGGCAGCCTGCGCATGTCTCGGGCGTGTGTGCCAGCAGCACGGCCGTGGCGGACCCGGGCCTGCGCGCAGGCGCGCGCGACGCACGGCGCGTGGCACGGCGCCTGGTACTTTGAGGTGCGCGTGGCGCACCTGGGGGCGACCGGGCACTGCCGCCTGGGCTGGTCCACGCGCAAGGGCGAGCTGCAGGGGCCTGTCGGCTACGACATGTTCAGGCGCGCGGCCTGCCGCATGTGTTACTGTAAGAGTGTGCATGGCGACAGGCATGCCTGTGTGCTGCCACGTTTTGGAAGCAGTGGGTGCGGACCGCCTGGCGTGAGATGCGCGCCCGCCCGCAGCTACGGGTACCGGGACGTGGACGGAAGCAAGGTGCACTGCGCGCTCCGCGAGAGCTATGGAGCGGCCTGGGCTGAGGTGGGGCACGCCGGGCGGCCTCGCTCGATCCTTTTCCCAAAAAGCAGTAGGCGTGTGCTGCGACCGCTGTTGCGCCTCGTCGGCGGCTGCAGCGCCGCACACAGGCCTCACACCATCACGCGTCAACACGTGCTGGGCTGCAGTGCCGCTGCCTGGCAGGCCTGGGTGACTGCGTCAGAATTATTACACGTTGCTGCAAAGGCTGATGTGCCTTGGCACCTGTGCAAGTGCGCATGCGCTGCAAGCAAAAGTCTCCATGCGTTCTTTATGCGACGCAGGGGGATGTGATTGGATGCCTGCTGCACATGCCAGAGGGCGGCCAGCCGCATGAGCGCGACATCTCGGTGCGCTGCTCATGTCCTGGCCCTCGGGTCCACCCACAGTGCTGACTGCGAGCGCCATGGCTGCACGCTTCTCACGCGCCAGCTGCCTGCCTTCCAGCTAACACGGCGCATGCTGTGTGCGGGCGACCTGCGCGGCTGCTCGCATGCTCACAGGCAGGCGCATGCAGCCATGCCTGTAAGGCCTGCCCACTCTTCAGTACAGCTTGTTTTCCCGCACCCTGAGAAAGTGCTACACAAGTGCTAGAAGGGATGTATGCAAGCAGCTCATGTTGAAAGGCCAAGCATGCCCGCTGCCATGCGCACACACGGGCAAAAACTCAAGAGGTGACAGCTGATGGGCCAGACTGCCGGCCGTGTTCTGGGCCGACGTGCCGGAGCGCTCCATCAGGCAGGTAGGCACCATCTTCGACAGGTCTACTCTATGACATTCCCTCCACAAGTGTGCTTTCCGTCGGGCGCGCCAGGAGGTGGTGACCTGGAAGGGCCAGCTCTTTTTTGAGGACAAGCCCGAGACGGAGCCGCCCGTGCTGCCGGGCAGCCTGGTCGCCTTCTCTCACAACGGGGAGCTGCAGGGCGTGGCCTTCAGGCGCGCGGGTTCTACGCCCCGCACGGCTGCATGCGGGCAATGCAGGCAGATGCAGGGAGGGGCTGCTGACAGGCTGTGCCGCGCAATCGTGCAGGGATATCCAGGAGGGCACGTACTACCCCGCGGCCTCGCTGTTCACCCTGCCGGAGCAGACGGAGGGCGCCACGGTCACCTTCAACTTTGGTGCGTGGAATGCCCTCTGCCCCTTCCATCGCCAGGCGCAGCGCACATCTGTTCCAGCAAAGGACAGGGTCCTCGCTTCGACCATGAGAAGCAGGGAACCTTGTGAGTCAGTGTACCTGTGGCGCTGCGTTGCAGGGCCGACCTTTGCGCACCCGCCGCCCGAGGTGGAGGGCTGCGGGCCCGTCCAGCCCGCGTCCGCGCTGGCCGGCTCGCCAGAGTCGCCCGGCATCCGTGCGCCCCTTGCTCCTTGCAGGGGACGGCTTGCCAGGTACAACCATGCATGCATGCTGCATGACACCATCCCTGAAGGAGACCCTGCCATCCCCTGTAGCACCCGCTCTGCGGCTCGCGCGTCACGGCAGCCTGCGTTTCCGATGGAGATCTCATTTTTTTGGTGCTTTGATGAGTGACATCTGGCAGCCCCTTTCACAGCCTGATGAGCCGGGGGTTGTCCGGGCTGGCTGCCCCTGCCCTGCTCTGCAGCAGCGGATGGGGGCCCGGCCCTGATCGCATGCGACCATGTTGCACAGCATCTGTGCTCTTCCTGCATTGCTCAGCAGCACGCCCTGTCGGTGTGAACTTTAGGTCATGCACGCAGGGGGACAGTTATCTCATTGCATGTCAGGGACGGTGAATACTTTATTTGACATTTGTGGCGCCTGCGCGCAGCACTTGTACAAGCGCCGGGCGAGGCGAAGCCATGATGTCCAGAACGCCGCCAGAGGAACAAGCCTTCAAGCGCTGGGCTGTGAGCCTCGCCTCCCAGCTTGACACCCGGTGCAGGCTATGCAAACGTAACTGTAACAGGGACGGTGAGTGTGCATAGGAGCTGCGTTAGTGTCTGGCGGACGCGGAGCCTGCTTGCACTCTTGCTTGCTGCAAGGGAGTGAACAAGGGTGAACAAGGGTTGCGTGCTGCGTGTCTGGAACTGCATCAGAGAGTAGGAGCTAGAGCGTGCGGAGACTTCAGACGGGGAACAGTGTGGCAGTGCTGACGTGCGACGTTTGAAGAGAAGCGGGCTCGCGTGATGATTTTTCTTGTATCATTAAACGCTGTGGCCGTTCAACCAAAACTGGTGAGGACGTGCCGCAAAAAGCAAAGACAACACCTAGCATGCAGGTGTTTCTGCGTCAAAACATTGTTTAACTGCGCCCATGCATTGATTGTCAGAAAGTGGACCATCGAGGATGGCCAGTAGCTTGGTAGAAGCTGACATGATGCCCTGGACCGCTGTCCTTGCTAAGCCCCGGCATAGCCCCGGCTGCCACATAAACAAGGATTTCTACCAGGCAGCCCTGGCAACTAGCTACACATATGACCCACATTTAGGCTGGCGTGCGCGAAATGCACCACAATTGCAATGCCCAGGGAGGATGTGCCTGCACAGGCTGCCTGCACAGGCTTCTGCACAGGCTTCTGCCCAGGTTGCCCATCAGGTGACTGGGCCGCGCCATGCAGGTAATGCTGTAAGCTGCCCCTCTCTCATGCAGGGAGCACCACCCATGTGCAAACCTCCTAACCTCGCTCCCCAGGGCCGTCCAGCTCCACGACCCGGCCGGCACGCGCGCTTGACAGGCGACGGCGCCTGCTCTGTGGGCGGCCGGCGGCCTAGGCCAGGCCGACCAGCTGCTCGCTGACCTCCCACAGGCGCTGGCCCTTGGCGCCGTCGGACACCTCCTCCGACACCTGGTTCTCGAAGGAGCCCTTCTCATTGCTCCAGCTCCAGTACGTGCCCGACTTGTCCATGGCCGGGTCGCTCACCACCTGCGCCAGCCGCCGGCCGGCCTCCGCCTCCGACACGTAGCCCTGCGCGCCGCCGGGCTAGGGTCACGCGCGCCGCTCGCGTGCCGGGGCGAGCTCATGTGTTCCGGCACGGCGGGCGCCGTGCGCAAGGCCGCCGGGCGCCGCATGCGCAGGCGCGGCCCGGGACGCGCGCTGCGCGGCGCCGACCGCGCCGGGCCAGGCACCATGCATGAGGTGCGTTTGAACGACTCTGCATTCAGAGAATCACAGGCGACATGCGCGCTCGCGGGATGCAGTGGCAAGCCTCGGGTGGACCGCATGCATCCCCCCCCCATGAGTGCTGCATGCAGGCGCCCCCGGTTGCAAGGGAGGCGCGCAGGGCAGGGCGGGGCGGGACCTTGGTGATGTGCTTCTGGAACAGGGGGAAGAGCGTCTTGAACAGCTGGTAGTGCTCGCGGAACAGCCCGGTCTCCGCGATGCAGCCCGGGTACAGCGACGCGAACGTCACGCCGGTGCTCTCGTGGAAGCGGCGGTGCATCTCGCGCATGGTCAGCATGTTGCACACCTTGCTGTCCTTGTACGCCTGTGCGCGCGCGCGCACGCAGCGTCAGCCCTCTCACGCAGGCTCTCGTTCGGGTCTCTCCGTGCTACGGGCTTGCGGCGCCAGCCAGGCCTGCGCGGCCTGTGCATGCACCGCCCGCATGACACGGAGCTGCGTGTCTGTTGGCAGCCGGCTCACTGGGGACGACGTTTTGAGACCTTCGCCAGGGGCTCGCCGGGGCGCTGCTGTCTGTAAGACTGCACGCGCAAGGGTCTCGCGGCAAGTTCACTGTCCCTGAGTACACACGGCTCCCCACGAGCAGGGCGGCTCGCCTTGGCGCCGTCAAAGTCCAGGCCGTCAATCATGGCGGTCGTGCCCTCGCCCAGGCCGCTGGCCAGGCCGCTCATGTCGCCCAGGCTGGCCTTGGGCGGGACGTTGCCTGCCAGCGTGTTGGTGTTGCCTGCGCGCGGGCGCATGCTCCAGTGCTGCTGCTGTGGGCAGCTCGCTCGCATGCACCGGCGCGCGCCGTGGGACGCCTGTGTTGCACAAGTGGACGACGGACGGAGTCTCAGCTGATGGGCGCCTGCCGCCGCGGCTCGTTCACTGCATGCAGGGGCCGGGTCCCTGCATGCCCCTTGGCGCGCGGCCTGCATCTTCTTTAAGACGAGGCCGCGGGGGCCACCTGTGATGGAGCCGACGATGATGACGCGCTTGAGCGACCCCTCCGGCGCCTTCTGGATGTCCTCCAGCAGCAGGTTGGCCAGCAGGAAGTGGCCCAGGTGGTTTGTGCCTGCCCGGCCCCACACGTACGCTTCAGCATCCTCAGGCCAAGCGCAGCCCAGCAAACTCAGAGACCCCTCTGTCACCGCCCTGCTCCAGTCGCCACTCAATGGGCGCTCCGATGCGACACAGGGTCCCGCGCAGCCCCGCCGCGACCCCAGCACGCGCACCCGTGCTGAGCTCAAAGCCGTCGGCGGTGAAGCGCGGCTGCTTGGCGGTGGGCAGGTACACGGCCGCGTTGCAGACCAGCGCGTCCAGCCGCCGCCCGCTCGACCGGAAGGCGCCCACGAACGCGCGCACCGAGTCCAGCGCCGCCAGGTCCAGGTGCATCACCTGCGCCGCCAGTCGGCACTATGTCAGAATGTAGGCTAGGGTAGGGTCAGGGTAGGGTTTGTGAGTTGGCAGAGATTTCGGGGAAGGACGCGTGGCGGAGGGCGGGCGTCCTCTGCCTGGCTCCACAGCTGCTGGCTGCATGCATGCATGCACGCTGCGCTGCGCGGTGGCGCGCGGCCGTCGGCCACGCACACCTGCTTTGCTCGCTTCCCTGGTCACTGCACTGGCTGCAAGGCCTGGTAGCCCTGCTGTGAGCGGGGTCTCCTTCAGCCGGCGCTGCTCGAAAGTACGAGCATGACTGCATCACTAGGGATGTCAAGGTCGCACATTGAACGCTAGCTGCTGAGCGGCATCCGTCACCAGACAACCATGCCATGCGGCCCCGACCGTTGTCTCACTGCGCGCGCACCGTGTACGCGTCCTTGGGGATGTTGAGCCGCCGCGCGGCCGCCTCGGCCTTGGAGAAGTCGCGGCAGGCCATCACGACGTGCCACTGCCCGCCGTTCGCCAGCGCCTGCGCGCGGCCCGCCCGTCACCCTCGTGACCAGCATGTCACCTTCGAGATGAGGCACAAGCCGCGCCCCTGCACCGCGGCCGGCCCTTGCCTGGCCAGACGCGCAGCTTGGTTCTCGGCAGAGCTCGAGGCTCTCAGAGCACGGTCTTCTGCGCAGGGCGCGCCTTTGCTGCGGCCAGTCCCAGGCCGGAGCTGGCGCCGGTGATGACCACCGTCGGCTTCTGCGTCGCCGGCGGCCCCGCCGCCGAGCCCGCCGCCGCGCCCGCCGCCGGCGGCGCCTCCATCGTCGCGGTCGCCGAGGCGCGCACGGCGCGCGGCGCTGCCGCGGCCGCAGCCGCGGCCGCCGGCGCCGGCGCCGCGAACGCTGCTGGCGCGGCCGGGCGCGACGTGAGGGGCGCGGCGCGCGGCGCTGGCGCCGACGTGGACGGCCGCGCGGACGAAGGGCTGGCCAGGCAGCGCACGGGGGTCTGGCACAGCACCTTCATCTGCGACGCGCCGCAGGCTTGGTTGGGAGGCGGCGGCAGAATGACCCACCCACGTGGCAAGCTTGGTGCTCACAACGCACAACACTGTGCCTGCTGTGTTGCTATAAACACAAGCAACTCAAGCGCTACAAGCAGGCACTTAATATAGAGCACGTGCACTTGTTTCTGTGCTGGATGGGGCATAGTTCCTGCTCAGACACACTGGGCTCACACAAGTCCGTTGCGTCTATGCTCATGCAGGCAACCTCATACAGTGGAGGGGCGCACTGTAAAATTTAGCGGCAGCAGGTAGTGCAAGTAAGTACCTTCGGACTAAAGTGTAGTTTGCGCTTGCTCTTGCCGTTGACAAAGCCAAACGTGCCTACAAGCCACCAATAATTGCAAATCGCCTACTGAATCGAGCTACAGGATAAAGAGGGTCGTCAGGCTGGTGGTAACCCTAGCATCAGCCCTGGCAGGCCGAACACACATACACACGGCGCTGCAGAGCGCAGCTGCAGCCTGAGCAACCGCTACTCTACAGTCGCAGCCTGGGGCCCGTGCTTGTGACATACGCGCACAATGTTGAAGCGCAAGGACTGGATGCAAGACCGCGGCGCCGATGGCGGAGACAGCAGCTCCTCAGAGGAGTCTGGTGTGCCTGCTCTTGCGGCTTCATGCTGTACATGGTGCTGCAGGCAAGGTTTCTTCAAAACGACATGTAACAATGTGGTACGCACGGGTGCGCCACAGACACGGAGGCAGACTCCGTCAGCAGCGGCGAGCAGGCGGGAGCGCTAGCGGGCCCAGCTGCAGGCACTGGCACAGGCGGCTCCAGCAGCAGCGGCGGCCAAGACGCCGGCAGCAGCGGCGACGACCAGGAGGATGCGGACTCAGGCCTGCCGCCGCACTGCTTTGCGCTGTAGTTTGCTGCAAGAATGTCCTGGTGGAGACGTCTGCCTGTGCAAAGTGCTCTGAAGTTTGTAGCGGCTCAGTTCAGAAGGGAAGGCCTGTTCTGAGGGCACAGGTGTGGCAGTCGCTCTGCACAGGTCGCTCTGGCGTGGCACGAAACAGCAGGCTGTTAGAGCCTGTTTTGATATGTACAGCAGACACGCAGGTAGCGCGGAGGACGAGGAGGGGTATGCGCTGCCGCTCGCGCGCCTGGAGGACATATCCGAGGACGACTATGACGACCCTGCTGACGACCCTGAGCTTATTGCCTTGAAGACGTGCGCCCCCTTGCCGAGCGCACAGCTGTCTGCACCTGCGCCTCAAACCCACAGCGGCCTCGCAGACGAGCGCTTGGGGCTTTTTTTGAAGCCGCGTTGTGGTCCGAGGCCCTGCCCCGATGCTGCGTTGTCGTGGCAGGTAAGGCAGCACTTTGCAGTAAGACAGTGGTGGACGGCCATGCACACCGTTGGCTGAGCGCACTCACCTTGGCGCGCAGCAACTGGCTGGAGGCACCCAAGGACGAGCAGCTGCCGGGGCGGCCGCTGCGCTGCCGGCGCTGCGCGGGCGTGCTCATCCTGAACGCGGCGTCGTTGCGCAGCCACGTGGCCTCGCGCCGCCACCGCCGCGCGACCGCCGCGCTAACGCCGGACGCGCCGGACCCCGTCTGCTTCGCCGAGGACGTCCCTGCAGACTCTGGTGCGCCATCACTCGGCAGCGCTATGGCGCCCTGCCACGCTCTGATGGCGCCGCCGTGTTGCTGCGCACGTCAGTGCTGCCTGTGCGGCTCGTGCTGCGCATCGGACATGTGCCTGACGACTTTCAGCCGACGCAGCCGCTCGCCGCGGGCATTTGCTCCACACAGTGCTGGCGCTCACGCAGCATGCGCAGTGGCGTCCGCACATTCCCTCTGTCTGTGCGGCCTAGGCTAGCCGGCTGCACCGAGCCTGCGCCTGCACCGGCAAAGCTCGCTCGCCGCGCCGGCGGGCAGCGAGGGCGCGACGCATGCAGCCTGCTTGTGTGGACGGTGGGGGCGGCGCAGCGCCCGCGGCTGCGCTGCTCACGGCGCGGTGTGCCCCGGCCGCAGGCGACGAGGGCGAGACGCATGCGGAGCGGCTGCGGCGGCTGGACGCGGAGGTGGCCGCGCTGCGCAGCGCCGCCGCCCAGGGCGAAGCGGGGCCGGCCGCCAAGGTGCGCAGCCTTGCCGCACGCGGTGCTTGGTCGCAGGCCACAATTCGCCCCATTGGCGGCATTGCTGGACTGTTGAGGCCAGGACACACAGAGCGCTCAGTGGGCACATGCGATGCAGCGTGGCGAACGGGGTGAGCAGCCTGTTTGGTAGGAACCTGCTCGATCTGGCCTGCTGTGACGCGCTCGAAACATGCGCCAAGCGGGGCCAGCAGGCAGGCAGAGGGTACGTGTCAAAAGCACATCCCTGTATAAGCATGCAGAGCGTGTTGAACGAACACGGACCTGTAGAGCCTGACAAGGCACCATGCATGGCGCAGCATGCGCGCCCAGACCTGCACGTCCCCAGAGAGCGCCGCGCCCATGTGTGTGCTGACCGAGGCGCATGCGCTCGCGCAGAAGAAGCGCGAGCGGGGCGATGCCGCGAAGGCGCCGCGGCCGCGGCCGGGCAAGCGGCAGCGGCAGGCGCTCCGCTCGCAGTGGGCGGCGGATCCGGCGTCTGCGCCGGCCGGCAAGCGCACCGGAAAGGGCGGCATGCCGCGCCGCGCCGAGCCTGCCCAAGCGCCGGCGTCGCGCCAGCCGCTCGCAGGGGATGTGCGGCTGCGCGCCCCAGCTGCGGGCACGAAGAAGAAGCGGCGACTGGAGCCCGCCGAGGCGCCTGTCGCCGGGCGGCAGCTGGGCGCGCAGGCCGCGGGGCCGCTGCGCGCGGCTGACCCGCGGAAGAAGCGGCGGCAGGCTGCCGGCAGTGAGGCGGGCGTGAGGGAGCTGGCGGAGGCCGGAGAGGGGCTGCCTGGCGAGGCGGCGGCAGCTGACCGGATGACGAAGAAGAGGCGGGCGAGCGCGCTGCCCGGGGCGGCGGGGTTGGCTGCCTGGGGGGAGCCAGCAGGACAGAAGAAGGCACACTCTGCTGTGCCCGACGCAGCGGGGCCCGCTGCCGTGGGTGTGCTGGGCGGGGGGCCGGGGAAGAGGAAGCGGGCGGCCGCCGTGCCGAACTCGATCGGGCTCGCTGGTGAGGGGTCGCCTGCAGGGAGGAAGGGAGCTGCCAAGGGCCTGGGGTCGCGTTTGGGGCTGCAGGGTGCGGTGGGTCTTGGCGACGGGCGTGGGCAGGGCGGCGGCGGCCGGAAGGGGCTGCCTGGAGGAGGGCGAGGGCGCGGCAGGGCTGCCGCGGCGGCGCCCGCGCTGCAGGGGCCACGTGGCCAGGCCAAGGGTGCCAGCAGGAGACGCGTGAAGGCCTGATGTGTGACATGCGGACCCGAGCGAGTCCCATGGTGTGCAGTCCAGCTTGCTTGCTTCCATCAGAAGCCAAACCCCTGCCGGCTGACGGAACCCTCACCTTCCAAGCCTCTGATATGCGCGCTCCGCTGCCCTCCAGTTTCCCATCCCCATAGAGGAGATAACAAGCGTGCTCACCAGCATCGCCGTCGCGGGGCCACGGTGCAGGTGTGTGCGCCTCCCCAACCGGTGGGCATGCGCCGTGCAGTGCCCACAAGCGGCCAGCACGCTGCCTGTGGCTTGGCACTGAGGCGGGCGCCTGCCGCAGCGCAGGTCGTGCGAGGGCGCCGCTTGGGGAGCAGTGCCGCTACGCGGAGATGGGGTCGCAGCCGCACGCCGGTCATGCATACGCCAGCAGCCACGCCGCGCAGCCGCCCACCACGCCGGCCCATGCAGTGCGCTCACCGCCTGGGGCGCGGTCTACCGGCGCGCCCGTCGCAGCGCACG